>Ga0209023_10007078_pt1 | contig 11632 bp, 9 predicted proteins | sample LakOneMetagenome_FD_187468 | JGI IMG/M metagenome (GOLD analysis project Ga0209023, IMG submission 187468) | Freshwater and sediment microbial communities from Lake Erie, Canada (SPAdes) (version 2) | ecosystem: Environmental > Aquatic > Freshwater > Lentic | place: Lake Erie, Canada | collected...
GCGCGAGAGATCGGCGGTGCGGATGCCGGCCGCGATCGACAGCAGCAGCGGTTTGTTGCCCAGCTGCGGCTGCAGGCTGGCGGCAACCTCGCGCATCTGCTGCGGCTTCACCGCCAGCACGATCACATCCGCGTCCGCCACCCGCACGTCGATGCCGTTCGCGGTGCTCACGCCATACTGGGCCGCCAGGCGCTCGAGCGCCTCGGCATTCGGGTCCACCACGTGCAGGCTGCCGGCGCCGGTGAGTTGCCCGGCCAGGCCGGCGATCAGGGCCGTGGCCATATTGCCGCCGCCGATGAATGCAATCTTCATGCTGTTCCTCTGGATTATTCGTAATGGCGGGCGCCGAAGATGGCGCTGCCGATGCGCACGATGGTCGCGCCTTCCGCCACCGCCGCCTTCAGGTCGCCCGACATGCCCATCGACAGGGTGTCGAGCGCCAGTCCCTGCGCGCGCAGGGCATCGAACAAGGCGCGCAGGCGGGCGAAGGCGGCGCGCTGCTGCTCCTCGACCTGCGTCGCTTCCGGGATTGCCATCAGGCCGCGCAGGCGCAGCATAGGCAGCGCTGCAACCTGGCGCGCCAATTCGGGCAATTCGTCGGCAGCGGCGCCACTCTTGCTGGCTTCGCCGCTGATATTGACCTGGATGCAGATGTCGAGCGGGCCCAGTTCCGGCGGGCGCTGCTCGGACAGGCGCTGGGCGATCTTCAGGCGCTCGACCGTGTGCACCCACTGGAAGTTCGATGCGATGGGCCGGGTCTTGTTGCTCTGGATCGGGCCGATGAAATGCCACTCGACGGCGGCATCCGGTTGCAGGCGCGCCACTTCCTGCATCTTGTCGAGGCCTTCCTGCAGATAGTTTTCGCCGAAGGCGCGTTGTCCGGCTGCCATCGCTTCGACCACCGCTTCCGCTGGGAAGGTCTTCGACACGGCCAGTAATGTGACCTCGTTCCTGCCTCTCCCGCTCGCTGCGCAGGCGGCCCCGATTGTCGCTTCGACAGCTTGCAAGTTGGCGGCGATTATGGACATAATGATTTTCTATAGGAAATATTTTGAGTCGAGACGAGGTGCCTCGCCTGGCTCCACTCACGCCTCGGGATTATAAATGGACATCTCTGAACTGCTCGCCTTCTCCGTTAAAAACAAGGCCTCGGACCTGCACCTCTCCGCCGGCCTGCCGCCGATGATCCGCGTGCACGGCGACGTGCGCCGCATCAACCTGCCGCCGCTCGAGCACAAGGACGTGCACGGCATGATCTATGACATCATGAACGACGGCCAGCGCAAGCAGTACGAGGAAGTGCTGGAGTGCGACTTCTCGTTCGCGATTCCGGGCCTGGCGCGCTTCCGCGTCAATGCCTTCAACCAGGAACGCGGGGCGTCGGCCGTGCTGCGCACGATTCCATCGAAGATCCTGTCGCTGGAAGAGCTGAACGCGCCGAAGATCTTCGCCGAGCTGGCCATGCGCCCGCGCGGCCTGGTGCTGGTCACCGGCCCCACCGGCTCCGGCAAGTCGACCACGCTGGCGGCGATGGTGAACCACCTGAACGAAAACGAGTACGGCCACATCCTCACCATCGAGGACCCGATCGAATTCGTGCACGAGTCCAAGAAGTGCCTGATCAACCAGCGCGAAGTCGGCCCCCACACCCTGTCCTTCAACAACGCGCTGCGCTCGTCGCTGCGGGAAGACCCGGACTGCATCCTGGTGGGCGAGCTGCGCGACCTGGAAACCATCCGCCTGGCCCTGTCGGCGGCGGAAACCGGCCACCTGGTGTTCGGCACCCTGCACACCTCCTCGGCCGCCAAGACCATCGACCGTATCGTCGACGTGTTCCCGGCCGAAGAAAAGGAGATGGTGCGCGCGATGCTGTCGGAGTCGCTGCAGGCCGTGATCTCGCAGACCCTGCTCAAGACCAAGGACGGCTCGGGCCGCGTGGCGGCGCACGAGATCATGATCGGCACTCCGGCGATCCGCAACCTGATCCGCGAAGCGAAGATCGCCCAGATGTACTCGGCCATCCAGACCGGCAGCAACGTCGGCATGCAGACGCTCGACCAGAACCTGACGGACCTGGTGCGCCGCAACGTGATCTCCAGCTCGGCCGCCCGCTCGGCCGCCAAGATCCCGGAAAACTTCCCAGGCTAAGGAGCCACGCTCATGGAACGCGACCAGGCATCCAAATTCATGTTCGACCTGCTGCGCCTGATGACCAGCAAGGGCGGCTCCGACCTGTTCATCACGTCCGGCTTCCCGCCCGCGATCAAGATCGACGGCAAGATGACGCCCGTCTCGAGCCAGCCGCTCACCGGCTCGCACACGGCCGACCTGGCGCGCGCCATCATGAACGACAAGCAGGCCGCCGGCTTCGAACTGTCGAAGGAAGCCAACTTCGCGATCAGCCCGGGCGACCTGGGGCGCTTCCGCGTCTCGGCCTTCATGCAGATGGGCTGCGTGGGCATGGTGCTGCGCGTGATCACCACGACCATCCCGCGCTTCGAAGACCTCGAGCTGCCGGAAACGCTGAAGGACGTGATCATGACCAAGCGCGGCCTGGTCATCATGGTCGGCGCCACCGGTTCCGGCAAGTCGACCACCCTCGCGGCGATGGTCGGCTACCGCAACGAGAACAGCTACGGCCACATCATCACCATCGAAGACCCGGTCGAATTCGTGCACCCGCATCGCAACTGCGTGATCACCCAGCGCGAAGTGGGCGTGGACACCGACAGCTTCGAGGCCGCGCTGAAGAACTCCCTGCGCCAGGCGCCCGACGTGATCCAGATCGGCGAGATCCGCGACCGCGAGACCATGGAACACGCGATCGCGTTCGCCGAGACCGGCCACCTGTGCCTGGCCACCCTGCACGCCAACAGCGCCAACCAGGCGCTGGACCGCATCATCAACTTCTTCCCCGAAGAGCGCCGCCAGCAGCTCCTGATGGACCTGTCGCTCAATATGAAGGGCCTGATCTCGCAGCGCCTGATCCCCAAGAAGGAAGCCAAGGGCCGCGTGGTGGCGATGGAGATCCTGCTGAACTCCCCGCTCATCTCGGACCTGATCTTCAAGGGCGACGTCCATGAGATCAAGGAGATCATGAAGAAGTCGCGCGAGCTGGGCATGCAGACCTTCGACCAGGCGCTGTTCGACCTCTACGAGCTTGATAAGATCTCCTACGAAGACGCGCTGCGCAATGCGGACTCGGTGAACGACCTGCGCCTGAACATCAAGCTCAACTCCAAGAACGCGAAGAACCGCGATTTCTCGGCGGGGATGGAGCACCTCGGCATCGTCTGAGTCCCCAGGCCTGCCCTGACGGGGTGGCCGCGGCCGTGCGCCGTGGCCACCCCGTTTTCGCGTATGGTGGCGCCATCTCCCTTTTCCTTCCCGAGGAGGCCGGCGCCAGCGTGAGCACAACGGACCCCGCCGCCCCGGGCGGCCAACTCTTGCCCATCACCGAAGTCGAGCACCTGACCGGCATCCGCCAGGCGACCTTGCGTGTCTGGGAACGGCGCTACGGCTTCCCGCAGCCGCTGCGCAACCGGCATGGGGAGCGCGTCTATCCTCCGGACCAGGTTGCGCGGCTGCAGGAAGCCCAGCGCCTGATCCAGGCGGGCGCCAGGCCGGGCCGGATCTTCGCCGGCGCCGCCGGCCAGCCGGCGCTTTCCTTGCAGGCACCGGCGCAGGCATCGGCCGAGCAGCAGGCCTTGACCGGCATGCTGCGCGACTACCGCCTGGCCGACCTGCACCTGACGTGCCAGCTGCGCCTGATGGACCTCGGCCTGCGCCGCTTCGTCACCGACTGGCTGGCGCCGCTGTCCGCCGCAGTGTGGGAAGCATGGCGCGCCGGCGAATTGCCGGTACGCTGCGTGCACCTCTTCGTGCAGCTGGCGGCATCCGTCCTGCAGGCCAGGCTGTCCACCGTGCGCAGCACCCGCCACGACCGTCCGAAGGCCGTGCTGGCGACCCTCGCCGGCGACCGGCAGCCGCTCGGCATCCTGATGGCCGAAGCGGTCCTGACCACCCTCGACGTCGAATGCATCCAGCTCGGCGCGGACGTGCCGGCCCAGGAAGTGGCCGCCGCGGCGCTGGAAAGCGGCGCCGCCCTCGTCGCCCTCTCCTTCGGCGCCGCCTTCCCGCGCCGCGGCCTGGCGCGCGCGGTCGCGCAGTTGCGTGGCGCCCTTCCTCCCCGGGTGGCGCTGTGGATCGGCGGCGCGGGGACGCTCCATGCGGGCGCGCTGCCGGCGGGCGTGCAAGTGATCGCATCCCTGGGCGGCATCGCAGCCGCACGCGCGGCATGGCGGCCGGGCGAAGCCGCGTGAACGCTTGCCGATACGGCATCGTTTTGTTGTATGTGGGAAACACTGTGGCTCAGGAAGTCTTCCGGCGCCACATTTTCTTGTGCTGGACAAAGTGTAGCTAGCTGTCGACCCACTGCACATGCTGGTCGATTTGTGCTGCACAAACACGAATCGGCACTCGATTATTGAGAATGCGTCAATAATATTTCCGCTTGGAACCGCCCCAACGCGGCTGATATCGTTGAGCTCGGCTCGCAGTTCCCCGCCAGCGAGCCACCCGCATCCTTGGCCCGCCTGCGGGCCGAGCTCACCTGTTATTGGAACTCTCCATGTTTAATCGAATGAAGGTCGGCACCCGGCTGATCGCCGGCTTCCTGGCCCTGTCCATCCTGGGCGCGATCGTGGCCGCCATCGGCATCTATAATATGTCGCGCATCAACGACCGCACCAGCCGCCTGTACGAGCGCGAACTGATGGGCATTTCCTACGTCAAGGAAGCCAATATCAACCTTCTCCTCGTCGGCCGCGCCGTGCGCAGCTTGCTGCTGGCCGCCACCGAAGAAGACCAGAAGGCGGCCATCGCCACCGTCGGGAAGGCGCGCGCCCAGCTCAACGACAACCTGGACAAGGCCCGCGTCCTGTTCTTCTCGGAGAATGGCAAGCGCAGCTTCGCCGAGCTCGATCGCGGCATGCGCGAGTACGAGGCGATGGTCGAAGAGACCAGCCGCCGCGCGCTGGCCGACGGCGTGCAGCAGAACCGCACGGCGGTCGACTACCTCTTGCACACCGTCGCGCCGAAATCGAACGACATCGACAGCCGCATGGGTGCGCTCACCCGCATCAAGGAAGAGAACGCGCAGGCCGCGGCGGCCGACGCCACCGCCTTCTACGAGTCGGCGCGCGCCACGATGGTGCTGCTGGTGATCGGCAGCGTGCTGGCCGGCATCGGCCTGGGCGTGCTGCTGACCCGCAGCCTGACCCGCCAGCTGGGCGGCGAGCCGGCCTATGCGGCCGACATCGCCGGCCGCATCGCCGCCGGCGACCTGACGGTGGAAGTCGCGCTGCGCGCCGGCGACCGCGGCAGCATGCTCGCGGCCATGAAGACCATGCGCGACAGCCTGGCGCAGATCGTCGGCCAGGTACGCGGCGGCACCGAGGCGATCGCCGCCGCATCGCGCCAGATCGCGACCGGCAATATGGACCTGTCCGCGCGTACCGAAGAACAGGCCGGCTCGCTGGAAGAAACCGCTTCCTCGATGGAAGAGCTGACCTCCACCGTCCAGCAGAATGCGGGCAATGCGCGTCAGGCCAATGGCCTGGCCACCACGGCCTCGGAAGTGGCCGAACGGGGCGGCATGGTGGTGTCGCAGGTGGTCGACACCATGGCCTCGATCAACGGCTCCTCCAAGAAGATCGTCGACATCATCGGCGTCATCGACGGCATCGCCTTCCAGACCAATATCCTGGCGCTGAACGCGGCGGTCGAGGCGGCGCGCGCCGGCGAACAGGGTCGCGGCTTCGCGGTCGTCGCATCCGAGGTGCGCACCCTGGCCCAGCGTTCGGCCGCGGCGGCGAAGGAGATCAAGCTGCTGATCGACGATTCGGTGGCCAAGGTCGACGCCGGCGCGAAACTGGTGGACAACGCCGGCGCCACCATGGACGAGGTGGTGGCCAGCGTGCGCCGCGTGACCGACATCATGGGCGAGATCTCGATGGCCAGCCTGGAACAGACCTCGGGCATCGAGCAAATCAATATGGCGGTGGTCCAGATGGACCAGGTGACGCAGCAGAACGCCTCGCTGGTCGAGGAAGCGGCGGCCGCCGCCGAATCGCTGCAGGACCAGGCGGCCAGGCTGGCCACGCTGGTGTCGGTGTTCAAGCTCGGCGCCGATGCGCCGCCAGCCGCCACGAGCGCGGCTAGCCGCCACCAAGCCCCGGCCGCGCGCCTGGCCGCAGCGGCGCCGCGTCCTGCCCCGCGCAAGGCAGCCGTGCGCGAAGAGGAATGGGCGACCTTCTGAGCACCTGGCACCCCAGGCAGCGGGCGCCGATGCTCATCCCGGGCTGGCGCCCATGCCGGGCCGATGCGATAGCGGCAGGTGGTTCCGGATCCACTGCGTGGTATCCAGCATCACCTCTTCCTTGCCATAGTCGTTGAACAGGTCGTGGTAATGGCCCTCGTAGAGCTTGAGGGTCTTGTCCGGCGAGCCCGCGTGCTGGTAGAAGAACTCGCTGCCGGCCAGCACGGTGCTGGCCGGTAGCACCTCGCCGGCGATCAGGGGATCGGCGTTGAGCGCCCGCACCGCTTCCGGATCGCGTGAAAAATCCTCGTTGTGCAGCCTCAGCACGGGCAGGTGCGGCGCCACGTGGCTCAGACCCTTGATGACCGAGAGGACGACGCCGGGCGCCGGCACGCGGAAGGCGAAGCTCTCGCAGATCAGGCCATCGATCTCGGCCTGGTGCTCGAGCGTGTACACGCAGGACACCACGCCGCCCGCGCTGTGCCCGAGCAGGAACACCGCCAGGCCGGGCTCGCGCGCCTTGGCCAGCGCGATCATGGTGGCGAGGTCGCCCACGTAGTCTTCCACATCGCCGACGAAGAAGCGCTCGCCGCTCGACTTGCCGCGGCCGCGCAGGTCGAGCGCATAGACGGCGAAACCCGTGTCGGCCAACTGGCGGGCGGTCCAGTCGTATTGCCCGCTGTGCGAATTGACGCCGTGGCAGATCACGACGAGGGCGCTGGGTGGACCGTCGGGACGCCAGCAGCGGAAGAATATCTCGTTGCCGTCCTTGCCTTCGACGGTCTCTTCGCTGGGAGCCTTCGCCATGACGTCCTCCATTGGGTAGCTGCGGCGCGCAGGCCGCGACCAGGTCAGATTACGGAGTTATTAAGTGATTCCGACGCTTGGTCACGTACTTTTTGACACAGCGCAAAAAGTCTTCACTTCCTTGTGGCTTATGCATAAGCATAGAACAAATCGGTATTTCTGCTGCACTGCAGCGACTGTTAAGCTTGCTTCCCTCCGGCGGCCGCAGTGCCGCCGCAACCCATGCAAGAACAAAAAAGGAAGCCATGAGCTGCAAGCATTCCCACGCCAATCCCGCCCGCGCCGTCCTCGTGCTCGGCCTGATCGCCACCCTCGTCCCGCCGGTCGCCTTCGCCCAGGACACGCCGCAAGCCGAACCCGCGGCCGAGCTGCAATCCGTCGTGGTCACCGGCACCCGCTCACTGAACCGCCGCACCCTCGATTCCGAGTCGCCGGTCGACGTCATCGGCAGCAAGGAGCTGCTGAGCACCGGCTCCGGCGAGCTCGCGACCGTGCTGTCGCGCCTGCTGCCCTCGATGAACTTCCCGCGCCCGAGCGGCGCCGACGCCAGCGACGCGGTGCGTCCGGCCCAGCTGCGCGGCCTGTCGCCCGACCAGACCCTGGTGCTGGTGAACGGCAAGCGCCGCCACGCTTCGAGCGTCGTCAACGTCAACGGCACCCTGGGACGCGGCTCGGCCCCGGTCGACCTGAACGCGATCCCGCTGGCGGCGATCGAGCGCATCGAAGTGCTGCGCGACGGCGCTGCGGCCCAATACGGCTCGGACGCCATCGCCGGCGTGGTCAACATCATCCTCAAGAAAGGCGCCGAAGGCGGCGAAGCCGAAGTCGTCTACGGCCAGTACGACAAGGGCGACGGCGAGCAGGCCACCGTGCGCGCCTCCACCGGCTTCAAGCTGGGCGACGACGGCTGGGTGCGCGTGGCTGTCGAAGCGGCCGACCGCAATGACACCAACCGCTCCTTCGCCGATCCGCGCCCTTCCGCCGGCCCGCGCCAGGGCAGCATCACCCAGCGCTACGGCGATCCGGACAGCCGTCCGCGCACCCTGTTCCTCAACAGCCAGCTCAGGATCAACGACAACGTCGACTGGTACGCCTTCGCCAACTACGGCAAGCGCGAGACGTCGTCGGCCGCGAGCTTCCGCACCGCGTACACCAACGACAGCCGCACCGCGCTGCGTTCGCCCCTGTATCCGGAAGGCTTCCAGCCCCTGCTCGACAGCACCTCCACGGACACGTCTATCGTCACCGGCCTGCGCGGCGACTTGGCCGGCTGGCGCTGGGATGCGAGCCTGAACCATGGCCGCAACCGCTTCGAGCTGGACGTCGCCAATACCGTCAACTACAGCCTGGGCGCCACCAGCCCGACCCGCTTCTACGCCGGCGAACTGACCTCGACGCAGAACCTGGCCAACCTGGACGTGGCGCGCGAGTTTCCGGTGTCCTTCATGCGCGGCCCGCTGACCGTCGCGCTGGGCCTGGAAGCGCGCCACGAGTCCTACGAGATCGGCGCAGGCGAAGCGAATTCCTATTTCGGCACCGGCGCCCAGGGCTATTCGGGCTTCCGTGCTGAAAACGCGGGCAAGAACAGCCGCAACAACAAGTCCGTGTACCTGAACCTGGAAGGCGACATCAGCGAAAAACTGTCCGGCGCCCTGGCCGTGCGCCACGAACGCTACAGCGATTTCGGCAACACGACGTCCGCCAAGGCCTCGGCCCGCTATGCCTTCACGCCCACCTTCGCGCTGCGCGGCACCGTGTCGAACGGCTTCCGTGCGCCCTCGCTGGCCCAGTCCTTCTACACGATCACGACCACCAATACCCTGCTGGTGAACGGCAGCAGCGCCCTGGTCGAAACCGGCACCTTCCCGGTCGGCAGCGCCGCCGCCGCCCTGCTCGGCGCCCAGCCCCTGAAGGCGGAAAAGGCGCGCAACTTCAGCATCGGCGCCCAATGGCAGCCGACCCGCAACTGGACCACGACCGTCGACCTGTACCGCATCGACATCGACGACCGCATCGTGTTCTCGTCGAACCTGCAGCTGGCCAACGCGCCGGCGCTGGCAAGCGCACTGGCGAACCGCGGCGTGTACGTGGGCGCCGCACGCTACTTCACCAATGCGGTCGACACCCGTACGAAGGGCGTGGACATCGTCAGCACCTATCGCCTGAACCTGGCGGGCGGCAGCCGCGCCGACCTGACGCTGGCCTACAACCACAACGACAACGAGGTGCAGCGCGTCGCGGCCTCGCCGAGCGTGCTGTCGGACCAGAAGCTGCTGCTGGTGGACCGCCAGACCGTCAACCGCCTGACCGTCGGCTCGCCGAAGGACAAGCTGAGCCTCTCCGGCGACTACACCCGGGGCATCTGGGGCGGCCGCGCCGCCGTCACCCGCTACGGCAAGTTCACCGTGCCCCAGAACGACCCGGCGCTGGACCAGACCTACGATCCGCAATGGGTGCTCGACCTGTCCGCCAGCGTGCGCATCGCCAGCCAGTGGCGCCTGACGGCCGGCATCGACAACGCCACCAACCGCTACCCGGCGCAGGTGACCTCGCGTTCGAACCTGAACGTGAACGGCACCCAGCCCTACAGCGTGTGGGCGCCGAACGGCTTCAATGGCCGCTACTACTACCTGAAGGCCGGCACTACCTGGTAAGTTCCGCGCCAGGCCTCACTTCGACCCGCCGTCCTCGAACCATTGCAGGATGGCGGCGTATTCCTTCTCCAAGCCGCCGTAGCCGGCGCCAGGCTGCAGCAGATCGTGGCCGGCGTCCGGGATGCGGCGGATCTGCACATCCCTGCCGCGCGTCCGCAAGTCCGCGTACAGCGCCTCGGTCGACAGGGTCGGCACGTTCGTGTCGCGCATGCCGCTGACGATGTAGACGCGGGCCGTCGAGCGCGCCAGGTGCGCGAGCGAGGACTCCTTGAAGAAGCTGCTCCAGCGCTTGAAGGGGTGGCCCCATGCGAACTTGCTGCCGGAGCCCGGATCGGCGGCGATGGCGCTGTAGGTGGCGTCGAGTTCCTGCAGGCGGCGCAGGCGCTCGGCGTCGCTGCCTTCCTGCGCATAGGCATTCGCGACGAAGTCGTAGTACTGGCTCGGGCCGGTCGCGCCCAGCAGCGCGACGTGGCTGATCTGCGGCATGTCGCGCGCCAGCGCCGTGACCATGGTCGCGCCTTCCGACACGCCGATCACCAGCACGCGCGAACGGTCGACGTAGGGCAGCCCCAGGGCGTGGCCGAGCGCGGCCTTGAGCGCGGCCAGCCAGCTGTCCATCGAAAAGTGCGCGTTGAAAGCGGCCGGACAGGCGGTCGCGCCGCCCTGGTCGGCCGGCGGCGCCGAGGGGACGAAGGGCTTGTCGACCACCATCGCCGCATGCTTGCCGCCGCGGCCCAGCGGCACCAGGCCGAACACCGAGGCCGCCGGTTTGCCCGGGGCGCTCTCGTAGATCGTCGGCGCGCAGCCCGAGCCCTGGATGAACAGCACCAGCGGGACCCTGGACCCCTGCTTCGCTATGTAGAAGCGTGTGTCGGGCATGCCGGTGCCGGCGGCAACGAAGCGCTCGAACGGCGCGATGCCGGCCATGGGCTCGCGCCGCAGCGTGCCCTGGTCGGCCGCATGGGCCGCCAGCGGCAGGCCCACGAGCACGGTGACAATCGATGTGCGCATGGCGTTCATGCCACGTTCAGGCCCATGGCCCGCACGATCTCGGCCGCCTGGCGCGTCGAGATCGTCGCATTCGCGAACTGCTTCGCGTTCGCCAGCTTCAGCCCGCCGATGTCGGCCTCGCGCAAGTCGGCTTCCTCGAAACGGGTGTCCTTGATGTGGGCGTCGCGCAGGCTGCCGCCTTCGAACACGGCTTCGCGGAAGTCGCAGCCCGATAGATCCGCATCCGCAAAATCCAGTCCCTTGAGAACCGCCTTGCGGAAGGACATGCGGCGCAGGTCGGCGCCGACCAGCAGCGTGTCTTCGAAAGTGAGCGCAAGGTGGCTGGTCTCCTCGAAGCCGGCGCCGGTCAGCTTGCAGCTGCGGAAGGTACAGGAGGCCAGGCGCGCGCGGCGCCAGCTGCTGTTATTCAGGTCGCAGGATTCGAAGAGCGCGTCGACCAGCTCGGCGGATTCGAAGTCCGCGTGTCCGCCGCGGCAGCGCGTCCAGCGCGTGCGGCCCAGCTTCGCGGCGTAGAGCGATGCCTCAGGCAGCTGGCAATTGCGGAAGACGGCGTCCTGCAGGTCGAGGCGCGACAGGTCGGCGCCCGACAGGTCGCAGTCGTCGAATACCAGCAGATGGCTTGCAGCGAGGGAGGATTCGATGGCGGCGCGCGTCGGCGCGTCGCCGCTGAAGGTGATGGTCTGGCGAGGCATGGCACAAGGAGGATGACTCTCGGCCGGACAGCATACACGCCCGGCCGCTCTTTGCCATCCTGGTTTGAAGCCGCACTCTAGTGCTGCTTCCTCACCATCACGAATCAGCGGCCAGGACCGCCACCGAAGCCGCCGGGGCCGGGGCCGCC
>Ga0209023_10007079_pt1 | contig 11631 bp, 10 predicted proteins | sample LakOneMetagenome_FD_187468 | JGI IMG/M metagenome (GOLD analysis project Ga0209023, IMG submission 187468) | Freshwater and sediment microbial communities from Lake Erie, Canada (SPAdes) (version 2) | ecosystem: Environmental > Aquatic > Freshwater > Lentic | place: Lake Erie, Canada...
TTGGCCGCTTTGACAATAATGATATGCCTCTTGGTAAAGCAAGTAAATTTCCTGAAGGTGCCAACATATTTGATCATTTAAAAGAACAGCATCATGCCGGTTAAAGTTGTGCTGATAACAGGCAATGAATTGCGCCATCGTTATATAGCTGCTCAATGTTCAAAACAATGTAACCTTGTGCATGTTTATTTTGAGCAGAAAGCAAATGTTCATGAAAAATTTGAATTGTCTCAACCGCAGTCGGAACTAATGGCAAAACATTTTCAACTGCGTAACGAAAGCGAGCAAAAATATTTTGGAACATACAATGATGTAAACTCACTGAACAACAGTTTTATTGAAACAGGCGCAAGCAATTCACCAGAAGTTGTTGATTCAATAATAAAAATGTCACCTGATTATATCATTCTTTTTGGTTCAAGCCTTATCAAAGAACCATTGTTAAAAGCATTTGAAAACCGGGTCATAAATATTCACCTGGGATTATCTCCTTATTACCGCGGATCGGGAACTAACTTCTGGCCGCTGGTACATAACAAGCCTGAATGTGTGGGCGCAACCATTCACCTGGCAACTTCGCAGGTTGATGCAGGTGGAATATTGCAACAGGTAAGGCCACACGTTAGTAATAATGATACTATTCATGATCTTGGAAATAAGACCATCATTGCGGCAATGGAAATATTGCCATCCATCATTGAATTATATGATCAGCATGAGATCAGCCCTGTTAAACAGGATATTGAGACAGGTTTTGTGTGTAAAAGGAAAGACCTTACACCCGATGCGATAAAACTAATGTATCAGCATTTTGATAACGGATTAATTTCATCATACCTGCAGGATCAGGAAAAAAGAAACAATGATTATCCAATAGTTGATCAGTTGAATGTCGAAAAATAAATTGAATATCTTATACCTTGCGTCTCATGGTTTTGCTGTGAGGATGCTTATGCAGACCAATCTTTTAAGCAGGTTAACCCATGAAGGGTTTAGTGTTGGTATCGTAACTACAGATTCCAAAGACCCATCAGTAAAAGATTATTGCAATCAATATGGCATTTCAAATATTGAATTTAAAGAAACACCCAAAAAGTACCAGGCCCACTATGAATTGGTAAGAAGGTATGTGCTGGAAGACGTAAAAAAAAATCCAGCCTTGTATGAGAAACACCTGAGGTTACGTGACCTGGCAGCAAAGAATTTTTCGGCGAGGCTGAGGTATTATAACAGTAATATTATTTATTCAGTTGTAAAACTGTTTCCGGGGATAAGGGCAATGTATAAAAAAAGGGAAAGCAGGTTTCTTAATTCAGCAGAAGCTGATGAACTCATAAACAAGTATAATCCAGACCTGGTGATAAGCACAGTGCCGGTTAATATCTCTGAAGCAAAAATCCTGCACAGTGCATCAAAGAAAGGAATCAAAACGGTTACGCAGATATTAAGCTGGGATAATATTTCATGCAAAGGGCATTTCAGGAAACTGACAGATGAATTCATTGTATGGGGTGAGATCATGAAAAATGAACTCATCAGTTATTATAAAATTGATCCTTCGAAAATATATCAAACCGGCGTGCCGCATTTCGATATTCATTTTCAGCATAAAATATCAGGTGCCCGGAATGCAAATGCTGCAAAGATGCCATACATTTTCTTTGCCATGAGTTCACCATATTTTGCACCCCGTGAAATTGATCTTGTTGAAAAAATTTCAACATGGGTTGAAGATGATACGTGGCCGGGACTGAATTTTATCATCAGGCCTCATCCGCAGAATGTGATCGGTAATATGGCAGACCTCAACTGGCTTCCGCGGTTGCAAAAACTGGAATCGAAAAGGGTTACCGTGGATTACCCGAGCCTGAATGAAAATTCGGGTATCAGCTGGAGTATGAAGCAGGACGATATGCATAAAATGAGTGAACTTGTTGGCGGCTCTGCAATCGTTTTGAATTCCTGTTCAACAATGGCCATCGATGGCCTTTGCTACGATAAACCCGTTATTGTTACCGCTTTTGATAATGATGAAGTATTGCCCTGGCATATTTCTGTAAAACGGGTTATGGAATATGAACATTATAAGAATATTGTTCAGTCGGGTGGGGTAAGAACTGTTGGGAATTACAATGAATTAAAAACAGCGATCAGTCAATACCTTTCAGATCCATCGGTTGACCGTGATAAAAGAGCTGTTATACTTGACCGTGAAATAGGAGATGCAGATGGCAAAGCAACAGAACGTGTTGTTTCAGCAATTAAAAAATGCCTGGCCGGACCAACAGACTGACAACTGATATCGAAGAAAAATAATTCAAATAAATTTAACCTGATGCACGACATGAAAAGAACACTTATCAACAAAGTTAATGAAGCCTCCAGCCTGAAACCGGCTGCAAGGATATTGCGTGGGATCAAAAACTATTCACGAAAGAAGGATGTGATGCGCTTGCTGAAAGAGACCAACGTGAAATTTACTGAAGCAGAAATGTTCACAGGCGATACCATGAATATTGTTGTTCCGGATAATGTTTCTACTGCATTATACCTGAATGGCTGTTTTGAGGCCGATGATACCAAGGCATTGATAGAATCACTGAATGAAGGGGATACTTTTATTGATATTGGCGCTCACATCGGTTATTACAGCATGCTTGCATCAAAACTTGTCGGGGCGAATGGTAAAGTGATTTGTTTTGAACCTACACCTTCTACCTATGGGTTGCTTGTTAAGAATCTAAAGGATAAAAAAAATGTAAAAGCAGAAAACCTGGCTGTATATTCTGTTCAGACAAATATGGAATTCAATGATTATGGTTTAAAGTACATGGTTTTTAATTCATTTAAAAAGGCAAGGCTGAATGATATTGAGCTGGTGGCGAATCATATTAATGTGCAAACAACTACTTTGGATAATTATTGCCATTCGAATAATGTAAAACCTTCTTTCATTAAAATTGATGCTGAGTCGGTAGAACTGCACGTATTACAAGGTGCGGTTGAAACTATTAAAATGCATAAACCAAAATTCATGATAGAAGTGGGGGATTTTGAACATATAGAGGCAGGCGGTACTCACAAGATCATCTCTTTTCTTACAGCCCTGTCTTATAATATTTTTGAATACAACGGAACAGCTTTTGTAAAACATGAAATCCTTAAGACTGCTTATCCAACATTGAATCTTTATTTCTTTCCTAAATAACAATCACCACAAGGCACAAAGACGCAAAAAGTAGAAACTTAGCGCCTTCATGTCTTAGCGGTAAAATCAAAACTCATGATAAATTTCGGAATTATTGGTTACGGCTATTGGGGGCCAAACCTTGTAAGGAACTTTAATGCGCATGCAGACAGTAAAGTGGTAATGGTTGCAGATGGCCGTGCAGAAAGGCGTAACCTGCTGAAAAAGAATTATCCTGCCATTGAAACCTGCAGCAATGCAGATGAACTGATCTGTAGTCCATCTGTAGATGCAGTTGTAATTGCAACACCTGTATTCACGCATTTTCCATTGGCTAAAAAAGCGTTGATGGAAGGCAAGCATGTGTTGCTTGAAAAACCAATGACATCATCTGTTGCAGAAGCAGAAGAACTTATTGAAATTGCAAACAGCAAGGATCTTATTTTAATGGTTGATCATACATTCCTGTATACAGGGGCCGTTCAAAAAATGAAAGACCTGATCGATACCAACGTGATCGGTGCTGTAAAATATTTCGATTCATCAAGAATTAACCTGGGTTTATTTCAACCGGATGTAAATGTATTATGGGACCTTGCCCCTCACGATATTTCTATTCTTACTCACCTGATAGGCTATGAGCCATACAGTATCAATGCGACGGGTATTTCTCATACGCATAACCAGATCGAGAATATTGCTTACATGACAGTAAATTATCAATCAGATTTTATCGCACATTTTAATTGTTCCTGGACGTCACCGGTAAAAGTGAGGCAAACGCTTATTGGCGGCGATAAAAAAATGATCGTATTCAATGACCTTGAACCTTCTGAAAAAATAAGAATATATGATACAGGGTTTGATCATAAAACCGAAGAAGATAAAAAGAACATCATGGTGGATTATCGCACCGGCGATGTGTTTATACCAAAAATATTTATCAGGGAAGCATTGTTAGGCGTTGCAGAAGATTTTTTTAATTCAATTACAACTAAAAAGCAACCACTGGCAGATGCAGTATTGGGAATGAAAGTGGTTAAGATACTGGAAGCATCGCAGCAATCGATAAAGAATAAAGGTAAAGAAGTAGAACTTTGATAACACGAATTCTTAAACACGAATTACACGAATTGTACTAATTGAATGCAAAAATAATTTTATGGAACTGGTAACTATTAATAACGACAAACAAAGCCTTAACAACGTTTCCATAGGTAAAGACGTTCGCATTTTCAATTTTGTAAATGCCTATGGCTGCAGTATAGATGATAACAGCAAGGTTGGCGCATTTGTGGAAATTCAAAAAGGCGCCACGATCGGTAAGAATTGTAAAATATCAAGCCATACTTTTATTTGTGAAGGTGTGCATATTGAAGACAATGTTTTTATCGGGCATGGCGTAATGTTTACCAATGACCTCTTTCCAAGGGCAACGAACGCGGATGGAAGTGCACAAACAGAAGCTGACTGGACAATGATCGAAACCTTTGTAAAAAAAGGAGCATCTATCGGCAGCAATGCAACCATTTTATGCGGTATCAGCATCGGGGAAAATGCATTGGTTGGCGCAGGTGCAGTTGTAACAAAAGATGTTCCTGCCAATACGATCGTTGCAGGAAACCCGGCGAGAATCATTAAAAGCCTCACTCCCAACCCTCTCTCCTGAAGGAGAGAGGAAGGAGAATTTGGTTCAATCATTTCAAATCAGTATTAATTCTTAAGTAATAGAGAAATTTAATAGTAAGGAGAAAATAATATTAAATATAAAATCAAAACTCCCTCTCCTTAAGGAGAGGGTAGGGGTGAGGCAAAAAATAAACCAATGGAAAAGAAAATTCCCTGTCTCGATCTGAAAGGACAAGCAGCACAGGTAAAAAAAGAAGTATTTGAAGCCTTTGAAAAAGTGTATGAGAAAACTGCATTTTCAGGCGGCCCGTTCGTAGAAGAATTTGAAAAATCATTTGCTGCATATACCGGGGCAAAATATGCAGTTGGAGTTTCTAACGGAACTGTTGCATTACATTTGGCCATGCTTGCATTGAACATTGGAGTTGGTGATGAAGTGATCATCCCGGCCAATACTTTTATTGCAACAGCATGGGGTGTATCGCATGCAGGCGCAACTCCCGTATTCATAGATTGTGATGCTGATACCTGGGAAATCGATGCATTTAAAATTGAAGCAGCCATTACAAAAAGAACAAAAGCTGTGATTGGCGTACACTTGTATGGACAGCCATTTGACATTGATGCAGTGAAAAAAATATGTGATAAGCACAACCTGTTTTTAGTTGAAGATGCGGCACAGGCACAAGGCGCCAGGTATAAAGGAAAAACGGTTGGTACTTTTGGTGAAATGGCATGTTATAGTTTTTATCCCGGTAAAAATTTAGGCGCATGCGGTGAAGCAGGCGGACTTACTACCAACAATGAATCTTATACAAAGCATTTACATTCATTAAGGAATCATGGAAGTGTTGAAAGATATTATCATGATGAAATAGGGTATAACTACCGTATGGGCGGACTCGAAGGAGCTTCACTTTCTGTGAAACTTAAATACCTGGAAGGATGGAACAACCGCAGAAGGGAGATCGCAAAAAAATATCACGCAGGAATAACCAATCCGAAAATAAAGATGCAACATATACCAGAATGGTCAGATGGTATCTATCATTTGTTTGTTGTTACAACAGAAGACAAAAATGCATTCGTAAAATACCTGGCTGATAATAATATTATAGCGGCATTTCATTACCCGGTACCATGTCATTTGCAAAAAGCATATACGCATTTAGGACATGAGAACGGTGATTTTCCAAACTCGGAATACCTGGCATCACATTGTGTGTCATTGCCAATGTATGCAGAGCTTTCAGATGAAGATGCTGATCATGTTATACAAACAATAAATAATTTCTAACATGGATACTATTACTAATAAGGATATTAAAGTTTTAGACGTAACCTTAAGAGATGGTTCTTATGTGATCGATTTTCAATTTGACCAGCACGATACCGCAGTGATCTGTTCGTTATTGGAAGCAGTTGGAATTGACTGGATCGAAATAGGCCATGGAGTTGGATTAGGCGGTTCTGCAAAAGGTTATGGAGAAGCAGCCAGTACTGATGAAGAATATATCCAGGCTGCAGCTGCAAATATCAAACATGCAAAATGGGGATCATTCTTTATCCCGGGAATAGGAACTTTCGATGACATAAAAATGGCCGCTTCTTACAACATGCCATTTATCCGGGTTGGAACAAACATCAATGATTTTGCAAAAGCAATTCCATACATAGAACTTGCCAAAAGCCTGGGAATGTTTGTGGCATATAATGGAATGAAATCTTATGCTGCCAGCCCGAAGGAATTTGCACAGGTTGCAGTGCAGGCAAAAAAATATGGTACAGACATGATCTGCCTGGTAGATTCGGCAGGAGGTTTATTTCCTGAAGATGTTGAACAGTATTTTAAACAGACACAGGATGCCACTGATATAAAGATCGGTTTTCACGGGCACGATAATCTTTCATTGGTGATGGCCAATACATTAAAAGCTATTGAAATGGGCGCTTTCATGGTGGATACTTCCATACAGGGCATGGGAAGGTCTGCCGGAAATGCAAAAACTGAAGTGTTGTTTGCCATCTTAAAACAAAAAGGGTTATTTCAAAACGTTGACCTTAACAGGTTAATTGATATTGGTCAGAATATCATTAACCCGTTGATAAAAAATAAAGGGGCAGATCCGTTGGCCATCATATCAGGCTACGCCATGTTTCATTCTTCCTTTACGCCTAAAGTGAGTAAGTACGCCAAAGATTACAACATAGATATAAGGGACCTTATTATCCGCCTGTGCGAAGAAGATAAAGTTGATGCGCCGGATGACCTGTTAACTAAACTATCAAAAGAACAGCAACAAAAAAACAAACCCGATAATAAAACGGTAAGTATAAACCTTACACACAAAGACCGGGATCATAATTCACCGGAAGGAGTGAAGAGTATCTGTAAAGAATTAAGATCACATGGGATAAAGTATAATAAGAACTCGGTAATAAATGTGGTCTTTGATGAAAGCATGAAAAATAACCTGGCGGTTTCTTATAATATGCAGTCGAACCAGGATTATATATGCGGTGCAGTTACGGTAAAAGATGAAAAAACACTTATTGATATATTGCCTGTTATTGATGAATCTGTGGATATACTGTTGCTGGATTCAGATGTAAAAGAATTTACTGCAAACCAGGTGCTTACTGCCCAGGAAAATTTAAAAAGTACAACCGCACTTGCTTATTCAGACAGTGATGCATGGGTGGAAGCAGTAGAAGAACAAACCATCAGGATATTAAATGAACTGGCTGCAAATAAAAAGATCTTTGTTTCGGGAAATAGTTATAAGAGTACAAAACTGGCTATGGGCCTGGCAGGTAAGAACGCAGAAGTGTACTATTATACTGCTGCTGTTGCGGAAAATAAAATACCAACACTTCATTATATAAGCAGTGAGAATGAAGCAAAACAATTATTGCCTCAAATGGAAGTTATCATTCTTTGGGAAGATACAGATAAAGTGCTGTTGCCCGAAATAGCTGATCATACTGAAAAAGTATTTGTACTTGATGCAGGCTTGAACTCATTATCTGAAAAACTACTGGAGGCGATCATCGGTAAAGAAAATATCAAAACGCTTCGTGTCAATATCTGGCCAACACTTATGGCTACTCTAAGTTCAATACACAGCTTGTATAAAATAAATAAAGATTCGTTTGGCAGGGCAAATATACAAGGTGTGAACATTGTGTCTGGCGGGTATATAGGTGCAGAAGGTGATATTGTGGTTGACAATATAAAATCACCACGTAAAATTATCGGTATGGCCGATGGTAAAGGAAAAGTGATCTATGATTATCCCGAATCTGTAAAAATAAATGTACACACCCTGGAAAATGCCATTAATAATATTTTGCTAAGCGAGCAGGCACATTAATATGCAAAGAAATAAATTACTGATATTAGGTGGCGGTGCGTTGAATGTGTTTTCAATAAAGGAAGCAAATGAGAACGGGTTTGAAACTTATGTGGCAGATAAAAATCCTTCATCTCCCGGATTTGAATTTGCTTTTAGATCTTTAATAGTAGATATTATTGATCCCAAAACTGTTTATGAATCTGTAAAAGATATTGGTATTACTGGTATTGTATCTATGGCCGAAGCCGGCATCGCTACCAAGGCCTGGCTTGATGATAAATTGGGATTGAAGAACGGCCTTTCCATCACCGCTGCAAATAATGCAACCAGTAAAGCATCAATGAGAGCATTGTGGCAACAAATACCTGAATATTCAGTTCCTTTTTTTGTTGTTGATATGGAATCAGCAGCAACCGATGCTGTAAAGAAATTAAACAGTTTTCCGTTAATAGTAAAACCCGATAAAAGTTTTGGCGGATCAAGAGGTGTTTCTAAAATCAGGTCTGTTGATGAAATTAAAACCGCTTTTGAATTTGCATCATCATCAAGCTTTAATAAAAAAGTAGTGATCGAACAATGTGCAGAAGGCGAAGAATACAGTTGCGAAGTATTGGTATATAATAGTGATACTTCTGTACTAGCTATAGGAAGAAAAATAAAATCACCGTATCCTTACAGGGTTGATTACAGCGTGCAATACCCGGCACCATTAGATGAAGATCAACAGGCATTGGTAAAAGATATGTGTCATAAAGCAATACATTTATTAGGAATAGAAAACGGGGTTGGCCATGTTGAATTTGCTTATACCAGTGAGGGCCCGAAATTATTTGAGATCGGCGCCAGGTGTGGCGGCGGCCACACACCAGTGATAGCTAAGAATGTAAGTGGTGTAAATGAATTCATAGAATACTGCCGCATATCTTCCGGTATGGCTCCTGTTAAGTTTTATCCCTCACAACAAAAAGGTGCAGAATACAGGTTCCTTGTTTTTCCGGAAGGGGAAGTGAAAAATATTGTTGTTGAGAAAGCTTTACACGACCAAAAACAAATTGATGATATTGTACTAAGTATAAAAGCAGGGGATATTGTAAAGCCTGTAAGAACTACGTCCGACAGGGCAGGTTGTGTAGTAACACATGGCGATACTTTAAAGGATGCCATTGATATAGCTAACCAGGCATGTAGCCAGGTAAAAGTTGAATACACAGATGGAAATATTTCATCTGCATTATTATTTTAAGAAAACTCATAAACTGATATGATCATCGATTGCAATGTACATCCAACTGCCGATGGAAAATGGTTTCACACATCATTGGATGCGTCATTGGATTCATTGCTATTACAACTTGATGAAGCAAAAGTTGATAAAGCTGTGATCATACCTTTTGAGGGATATATTTCAAATGAGTTCTCTGAATCTACTAGTGCACGTTATCCCGATAGGTTCATTTCAGGGGTTTCAGTAAATCCTGTAAAATATAAAGATGCCGAAGATGCATATGTAAACTTCGAAAGGGATTTTTCAAATATAGTCGCTCCTGTTCTTAAGTTGCATAACCGGATACATGGTTTTGATCTTTTGGACGAACGTGTACTTGCCATTTTAAAAGCCAACGAAACATTTCAAAAACCATTGACTGTTTTTATATGCGGGTTATTGATAAGTAAGAATACGCCTGTTCAAATGTCGCCACCTTTAATTTTTCAGAAAATAGTTTCTGGTTTCCCCAAAACTAATTTTGTCATAATGCATTGTGGGATGTCATGGGCTTTGCAGGTTTTTGAAGCTATTAAAGATTGTGCAAATGCTTATATGGATCTTTCTTATGTTCAATCAAAATATAAGGAAACCAGTGTTTGGACTGATTTGAAATACCTATGTAAAAATTACGACAGAAGAATAATCTTTGGCTCAGACTTTCCTGAAGTGAATATTATACAGGCAACAAAAGATTTTAATGAACTTACCAGTGGTTTAGATAGTATCAAGATAGAGAATATAGCTGGCAAAAATTTACTCGCAATATTAGGCGCATGAAAGAAATAGACAAATCAGATAACATACAGCGATACGAAACCAGGCTTAAAGAATATGGCTACGACCCGCAAACTTTAGGATGGGGCAAGCATAGCAAACAGGAAGTAAGGTTTAGTGTATTGGGAAGCCTTGCATTGGCATTACCCAAATCCAGTGTGCTGGATATTGGTTGCGGATTTGCAAACCTGTTTGCCTTTTTAAAATTAAATGGCTGGAAAGGAAATTATACAGGCGTTGATATTGTGCCTGGATTAATAAATGAAGCAAAAAAAAATAATCCCGATCTTAAACTTTTAATTGGAGACATAACGAACAATGAATTTTCGTTAGATAAACATGATTTCGTAATTGCTTCCGGTGTTATGAATACTGCTTTGCCTTCCGGAGAAAACGAATTTCATATTAAGAATATGCTGGAGCATATGTTTAAACTTGCTAATAAAGCGGTTTGTGCAGACTTCATGACAACCAATGTTGATTTTCAACAACCGGGTTCATGGCATACAGACCCCTGCTGGGTATTAAAGGAAGCACTCGCTATTACACCCCGTGTTTCTTTACGCAATGATTATATGCCTTATGAATTCAGTTTATTTTTATACAAAGAGATAGAAGTTTCTGAAAGAAGGGTTTTTGAAAAATACGAAGAGATAATTCCTGATTTTAATATTTAATAATTCCTGCATCAGCATTTTTAGTAAAAAATTCTTATCCTGTAGTTTACCGGAAAATGACAATTGAAATTTTATACGATACAGTAGAAAACGAAGAGCTGGAATTGTTTTTTAAAACAGCCATCGGTTATACTGTATTTCATAATCCATATTTTTTAAGCTATCATTCGCTGAATAAATTTTCGGAATTAAAAGAATTCACTTTCTTTTCATTGATATTCCGAAAGGGGACAAATATTATTGGGTTCTTACCGGGCGCATCATATATTGATGAAAAAGGGGATAAAATATTCAAGTCGCCATTTTATTCTTCTTTTGGAGGATTTATTGTGTATCCTGAAATAGATTTTGAATCTGCAGAAAATATTGTTGAGACTTCGCTTGACTTGTTTAAAGAGCATGGGTTTAAAAATGTTTTTATAGGCCTAACGCCGGAAAGTTATTTAGGTCAGCAATTTTTCATAAATAACTATTTTACTTATGTATTTCTTTCAAAAGGTTTCAGGCTTACAGGAACTGAATTGTTTGTAACCAGGCCGCTATCGGAAAATGATAATTTCAGCGACCTGGATTACAGTATCAGGAAACAATTAAAACAGGCAAATAATAATAAGTTGGTTTTTATGCCTGCAGAAATCGACCAACATATTTATGATTTATTGCTCAGTAACAGGAAAAAATTTAATGCGATACCTACACACACATTTACAGACCTCGTAAAAATCAATCAACTCTTTAAGG
>Ga0209023_10007080_pt1 | contig 11631 bp, 15 predicted proteins | sample LakOneMetagenome_FD_187468 | JGI IMG/M metagenome (GOLD analysis project Ga0209023, IMG submission 187468) | Freshwater and sediment microbial communities from Lake Erie, Canada (SPAdes) (version 2) | ecosystem: Environmental > Aquatic > Freshwater > Lentic | place: Lake Erie, Canada...
AAGCCGCTGGTACGCGGCGGCACACTCGAACAGTCGAACGTGTCGGTCGTGGACCGCGTGGCACAGCTGACCAGCGTCACACGCAGCTTCGAGGCGCTTCAGAAAGCCATGTCACTCGTCATGAACGACATCGATGGGCGAGCCATCGATCAATTAGGGAGACTGCGATGATCCGCGCGCTTTACACCGCGGCCAGCGGCATGAACGCTCAGCAGGCCAACATCGACACTGTCGCGCACAACCTCGCGAACGTGAACACCGCCGGCTTCAAGAAGAGCCACATGGAGTTCGAGGACCTCGTCTACCAGGAGACTCGCGTGCCTGGCGCGGCGACGTCGGCGACGGGCGAAGCGCCAATCGGCCTCGAGATCGGTCTCGGCACGCGTCCCGTGGGCACCTCGCGTGACTTCTCGCCGGGGAACCTGCGGTCCACCAGCGGACCCCTGGATCTGGCGATTGAAGGCGACGGATTCTTCCAGATCACGACGCCAAGTGGCACCACCGCCTACACGCGCAACGGTGCGTTCCATCGGGATGCGCAGGGCACGCTCGTGACTGCCGACGGCTACACGCTCGAACCACAGATCAGCATTCCGGCCAACGCCACGAGCGTCACCATCTCGAAGGATGGTGTGGTGTCGGCGCAGATTGCCGGGCAGTCAGCCTCGCAGCAACTCGGGACGATCGAGCTCGCCACGTTCCAGAACTCGGCGGGCCTGCGTCCGCTCGGCGGCAACCTCTTCGAGGTGACCAGCGCGTCTGGCGATGCACAGACCGGAGCGCCAGGGCAGGACGGCAAGGGCGTCGTGCAGCAGGGATTCATCGAAGATTCGAACGTCAGCGTGGTCGAGGAGATGGTCAACATGATCCTCGGTCAGCGCGCCTACGAAGCCAACTCTCGCGTGGTCAAGGCGGCCGACGAGATGCTCTCGCAGGTCAACAACATCGTCCGGTGATGCGCGGACTACTGGCGCTTCTGCTCGTGGCGTGGACGGCGGGGCCGGCGTCGGCCGAGCCCGCTGGCTCGCTCGAATCGCGCGTCGCAGCCGCCGTGGCTGCGCAGGTGCGAGCCCGTATGGGCGCAGATGCACAGGTGTCGGTCGGACACGTGGAGATGGCGGTGCGCAGCGGATTGTCTGGTTCGGTTGGCGTGACGCTCGCGCCGTCGGCCCGACTCGGCGCACCCATTGAATTCGGCATCATCGGCGCCGGCGCTTCAGGACGGGGCACGTGGATGGGGCGCGGTCGGGCGGACGTGACGGTGTCGGTGCCGCACGCCGTGACAGCCCGCACCATCACGCGAGGCACCGTGCTGGCGTCTGCCGACGTGAGTGAAGTGATCGGTCCTCCCGGGAATGTGCCACTGCAGCGACTGCCGACCATCGGGAAGTTGTCGGGGGCGACGCTGCGACGTGACGCGGCCGACGGGGAAGTGCTGACGGCCATGCACGTGGTGCTTCCGCCAGCGGTACGAGCCGGTGACGTGGTGACAGCGCGAGCCTTCATCGGACCGGTCGAAGTGATCGGCGAGCTCACCGTGATGGATTCCGGAGCCGAGGGCGCGACGGTGCGTGTGGTCAACCGCGAATCAAAGAAGGAAATGCGCGCCCGCGTGGTGCGCAGCGGCGTGGTGGAGGTGCTTCATGAATAAGTGGTTCTCGGTGGCCGGCCTCGTGGTGCTGGTGTCGTGTGTGCAGCCGGCCGCGTTCGCGCAGCAGGCGCCGGCACGCGACAAGTACGACGAGCAGCTCGCACGCTACCTCGAATCGGCCAGGAAACAGGTGGCTGGTTCACCCGCTGTGGGCAGGTTCGACTGGATGAACAATCTGATGGGTGACAACCGCGCCCGCCGCCTCAACGATCTCGTGACGATCCGCGTGGTCGAGAGCATCACGGCGAGCGGCAGCGCGGATTCCTCGACCTCGAAGGCATCGAACGGCTCGGCGACGCTGCCGTCACTGCTTGGCGTGGAGTCGAAGCTGCCGTCGTTCATCGACCCGACGAATCTGGCCAGCACGAAGACCAGCACGGGCTTCAAGGGGACGGGCACGACGACTCGAGCCGGTGAGCTGACGGCCACAATCACGGGTCGCGTGTCGGAGGTCATGCCGAACGGCGATCTCTTCATCGAGAGCGTGCGCGAAATCGAAATCAACGGCGACCGCCAGGTGGTGGTGATGACCGGCGTGGCTCGCGTGGCCGACATCAGCCCGTCGAACGTCGTCATGTCGACCTCGCTTGGCCAGTTGCAGATTCGCTACTTCGGCCGCGGCCTGATGAAAGACAGCCTGTCGCCTGGCTGGCTGATTCGCGTGCTCAACAAGATCTTCTAAGTGCAGAGGGATGTGCGTATGTGCCGCCTGGTTCCAGCTCGTGTGCTCGCCTGTGCCGCGCTGGTGTCGTGTGTCGTCTCGGTCGCGCCGGTCTTCGCGGAGTCAGGTACGCGCCTGAAGGACATCGCGTCCATGCAGGGTGTCGAGTCGATGCCGCTCATCGGCTACGGCCTGGTCGTCGGTCTGAACAAGACGGGCGACAAACGCCAGACGATCTTCAGCGCCCAGACACTGGCCAGCATGCTCGAGCGATTCGGCGTGTCGGTTCCTGCTGGTCAGATCAAGATCGAAAACGTCGCCGCTGTTCTGGTGACCGCTGAACTGCCGGCGTATGCGCGGGCAGGTGCCCGTCTCGACATCACGGCATCGTCGGTTGGAGATGCCCGCAGTCTGCAGGGCGGGACCTTGCTCGCCACGGCGCTGCGCGGCGGCGACGGACAGATCTACGCGCTGGCGCAGGGTCCGCTGTCGATTGGCGGGTTCGGTGGTGGCACCGGCGGTAACAGCGTGCAGGTGAACCACCTGACGGTGGGTCGTGTGCCGGGCGGCGCGCAGGTGCAGGTGGGCGGTGGCGCCACACTGCCGACCAGCGACAGCATCACGCTCGCACTGCGCGAGCCGGACTTCGTGAGTGCTGCCCACGTGGCCGAAGCCGTGAACGAGTCGCTCGGCGACGAGCGCGCGTCGGTGGTTGATCCGGGCAGCGTCACGATCAAGGTTCCTGATCAGTACCGGTCCAATATTGCCGGTCTGATGGCACGACTCGAAGTGTTGCCAGTCGAGACCGACACCGCGGCGCGCGTCGTCATCAACGAGCGCACCGGCACGGTGGTGGTTGGAGGGCAGGTGCGCATTGGCGCTGCGGCCGTGGCGCACGGCAGCCTGTCGGTCAAAATCAGCACGCAGTTCGAAGTCTCGCAGCCCACCTCGTTGTCACAGGGCGGCAGCACGCAGGTTGTGCCGAACGAACAGGTGGACGTGCACGAGAACAGCGCACAGCTCGTCAACCTGCAGGCAGGCACGACGCTCGACTCCGTGGTTCGTGCGCTGAACGCGCTCGGTGCCACACCGCGTGACATCATCGCGATCATGCAGGCGCTGAAGGCCGCCGGCGCGCTGCGCGCCGAACTGGTGGTGCTGTAGTCGTGGCGATCACGAACATCACGGCGGCTGCGTCGCCGGAACGCCAGGACCCGAAGGCCGCCGAGCGCGCGCAACTCGCGCATCTCGCCCAGGAGTTCGAGGCGATGTTCATCTCGGAGATGATGCGCGGCATGCGTGAGTCGCTGCTCGCCGAGAACAGCGACTCGGGTCTCGGTTCCGAGACCATGACCGACACGTTCGACAGCGAATTCGGCCGCTCGATGAGCAATGCCGGCGGCCTCGGTCTGGCGCAGATGATGCTCGAGGCCTTGAAGAGACGGGAAGGGGACGCGCCCACAGCCGCTGCCGCCGCGCTCTCGACGTCGTCGGCTCCGGCGATTGTGCCCGCGTCTGCCGCGCCGAGCATCGCGACTCCGCGCGCGGTAGCGAGCGTCGTCGCCTCTCGTGGCGACGCGTCGACCGCGTATGCCGTGGCTCGTCGCATCATCACAACACCGACGAGTGTGCGCACGTCACCGGTCGTCACGGCGACGAGCGAAGAGTCGGGTGAAGGGCAGGACTCGTCGGCCGACGTGGCGTCAGGCTCGCGAAGCCGCCACGGCTCGTCGGCGACGCTGCCCGGGCCCGTGACATCCAGGTTTGGCTGGCGCGCTGACCCCTTCACCGGACGTGCGCAGTTCCATGCAGGTACGGATATCCGCCTCGCCTACGGCCACGAAGTTCAGGCCGTGGCCCCCGGACGGGTTGCCTCGGTCGGGGAACGGTCGGGGTACGGTCTCACCGTCGTGATCGACCACGGACGCGGCCTCGAAACCCGGTATGCGCACCTCTCGCAGGCCTCCGTGAAAGCCGGCGATGTTGTTGATTCCGGGCAGGTTGTTGCACGATCGGGCAATAGCGGACGGTCCACCGGACCGCACCTGCACCTCGAGGCCAGGCAGAACGGGCGGGCAGTGGAGATGGCATCCCTCCTAAAGTCGTCGGGCATGAGTGCCGATTCCTACGCAGACGACAGATCCAGTGTCAGGAGCAGCCATGAAGATTGAGGGCAACCGACCAAATGTGGAGGCGTCCGGAGCGGGGAAGGTAGACACCGCTCGCACGTCATCCTCCAAGGGAAAGGACCGGGCCGACAAGGCACACGGCGATGCCGTGACGGTATCTCCCGACGTCGCGCTTGCTCAGCGGGCGATTGATACGGCAAATCAGCCGGTGTCAGTGCGTCCCGACGCGGTCGCGCGTGGAAAAGCGCTGCTTGCGAGCGGTTCGCTCGGCAACGATGCCGGCCAGCTTGCGGACACGCTGATTCAGCGCATGCTCGACAACCAGGGGTAGTCCCATGATTTCCGCGGAGTCGCCTCTCCAGCGCCTGCAGGCTGTCGCCGATGCGTTGGACGCCGTGGCCGACGCCGCCGCGGCCGCAGACACCACTCGATTGAGCGCGTGCGAAGACGCGCTTGGTGTGGTCACCGCCGCCATGCCCTCGCCTGACGACCTGTCAGGTGCCGACACCAGCGCGGTTCGCGACCAGGTGCAGCGCATTCGATTCGCGCTGGACCGCTGCCGCGCGATTGGCCGTGCGGCCAACGAACTCATCACCACAACGCTTGCCGCGCAAGGGAAGGCCCCGGCCTATCTGCCTTCGGGCGTTGGCGTGCAGGCTCCCCGCATTTCCGGTCAACTCGAGGCACGAGTCTGATGGTCGGCCTCTTCAGCACATTGTCCGGCGCCGCCTACGCCCTCGACGCGCAAGGCTTCGGCATGGAAGTGACGGGGCAGAACATCGCCAACGTCAACACCGAAGGCTACGCCCGTCGTCAGGCCGAACTGGCCGAGCGCCCGACGCCGTACGGCATGGGCGGCGTGGAGATTCTTGGCGTCCGCTCGACGCGCGATGCCTTCATCGACTCACGGCTTCGCAACGAACTGCCGTCGCAAACCTTCGACAGCACGCGCTCCGATGCGCTGTCAGTCGTCGAGACGACGCTGGGCTCGGTGGGGTCGTCGATTGACGGCTCGCTGTCGGCCCTCTTCAAGTCGTTCTCGGACCTGTCCACCAATCCGCAGTCGGCGGTCTATCGCGACGGCGTGGTGCAGAACGCGAACAAGCTGGCGACGTCCATCACCGAGATGTCGAAGAGCTTCTCGGCATCCGCGACGCAGGCCGACGCCGACGTGCGACTGGACGTGCAGCAGATCAACACGCTGTCCAAGCAGATTTCGCAACTCAATCAGCGCATCGGCGATTCGAACGGCACCGACACGTCCGCGCTGAAGGATCAATTGAGCACGGCAGTGCAGAGCCTGTCGAGGCTCGCGCGCATCTCCGTTGTGACCCAGCCACAAGGCACCGTCGACGTGAGCCTTGGCGCCGGGCGGCAACTGGTCGTGGCGACGTCCAATTACGCGCTGTCTATCAGCAACGCACCGGTGACCGGCCGAGCGCAGATCCGTTACGGCGCCACCGACATCACGAGCGAAATTACCGACGGTTCGGTTGGTGCGGAAATCGACATTCGCGACAACGTGCTGCCGTCCTATCAGCAGAAGCTCGATCAGCTGGCGTACGACCTGACGCAGCAGGTGAACGCGGTGCATGCCACGGGGTACGACGCGACTGGCGCCGCTGGCGGATCATTCTTCCAACCGATTGCGACCGTGTCCGGCGCGGCGGCCGCATTCAAGGTCGCCCCGGCGATTGCCGCGAACTCGAACAAGATCGCGGCCTCAGGCACGGGCGCCATTGGTAACAACCAGACGGCGCTGGCGCTGTCGGCCCTCAGGGACGCGAAGGTCGCGTCTGGCGGCACCTCGACGTTCGTCGAATCGTGGAGTGTGCTGGTAGGCCAGGTGGGCACCGATGCCGCCGCTGCCAAGAACAGCCTGCAGACCCGCAACGGCGTGGTCAGCGCCATTCAGACGCTGGCCGACTCGGCCTCCGGCGTCTCGCTCGATGAAGAGGCCGCCAATCTGATCAAGTTCCAGCGCGCCTACGAGGCCAACGCGAAGTTCTTCTCGGCCATCGACAGTGTGCTGACAACCCTCATGTCCAGCGTCGGGGTGGCGTAATGCGTGTGACCTTCAAGCAGCTGCACGGTGGGATCGACCAGGTCAATGTGGCCGCCGCGCAATTTACGCAGGCGCAGTGGGAAGTGTCGACCGGCAAGAAGCTGCGCGTGCCAAGCGACAACCCGACGGCGACACAGCGAGCTGTGCTCGAACAGTCCACCATCGATGGACTCGATGCCTACAGCAGCGCCGCCGGCTCCGCGAGTGCACGGCTGACTGCCCTCGACACGACGCTTGGCAGCATCGGCGATCAGTTGTCTGCCGCGCTGACGGCGCTTCAGAGTGCGCTCGGTTCCACCGCGACGCAACCGGTTCGCGACGCGGCTGCTGCCACGTTCAAGGGCATTCGCGACGGCGTGGCGTCGGCCATCAATTCGAGTGTCGACGGTGCGCGTCTGTTTTCAGGCACCAAGTCGAATGTGGCGTCGTACACACAGGTCAGCGGCACGTGGACCTATCAGGGCGACAGCCAGCAGGCCACGGTGGCGATCGACAACAACCGCAACGTCGGCGTCAGCTTCGATGGACAGTCCGTTCTCAAGGGCACGGACGCCAATGACGTGCTGACGACGCTCGACAATCTCGCGGCCGCGGCTCAGAGCAACGATCAGACGACGCTCAAGGCCGGGCAGCAGTTGCTGAAGAACGCGTTCGACCGCGCGACCCGTGCGCAGAGTCAGGTTGGCTACGACGAATCGAACGTTGCACAGTCGACCAACCAGATTGCGACCCTTCGCACCGCGGCGACAGCGCGCCTCTCGAGCGCACAAGAGACGAACATGGCCGAAGCGATTACGCGCATGGCGAAGGCGCAGACGGCGTATCAGGCAGCGCTCGGTGCCGTCGGCTCCTCGAGCAAGCTGTCATTGATGGACTACATCCGGTGACCGGTTCCAGCTTCGCCATGAGCAAGACGGACGACCCGCAGGTGATCGAGACGCGGTTTGGCACCTTCACGGCAGGCCCGCGCGATGTCGTGACCTTGTCCGACGGTCTGCCTGGTTTCGAAACCTGCCGCCGGTTCTTTCTGCTGACCTCACCGGAACTCGAACCGCTGATGTGTCTGCAGGGACTCGACGAATCACGTCCGGCGTTTCTCGCCATCGACCCGCGGCTCGTCGACAGCACCTACCGGTGCACGCTCGACGACCTGCAGCACCGCCGACTCGGTGCATCGGCCGACGCTCCCTTGTTGTGGCTGGCCATCGTTCGGGTGACGGAGACCGACGGGTCCACCGTGAACCTGCGCGCGCCGCTGGTCATCGACCCGAATCGCATGCAGGGTGTGCAGCTGCTCGCAGGTCACGACGACTACGACACTGCGGAGCGACTGGAGTAAGCCGTGCTTGTCGTCACCCGCAAAAAGGGAGAATCCATCGTCGTCGGCGACGGCATCGAGATTACCGTCATCAGTGTCGGGCGCCACGGCATTCGCATCGGCGTCACGGCACCGCGAGACGTGCCCGTGCATCGTCGCGAGGTGTACGACCTCGTGGTTGCGGCCAACCGCAGCGCCGCGAAGAGCGCCGCCCGCGGCGTAACGGCCCTCGCATCATCGCTGCGAAATCGCGCGCTGCCCGCGTCCGAGGTTCCACGCGAGAATGACGATGCGTCTTGTTCACTGGCGTGAGCCAGACCCGCGGGCCTTTCACCACATCTGGCAGTCACTGAGCCGTCGCTGGGCAGAGCGCCTGGCGTGGGACAGCACCAGGAACTGGGTCACCATCGAAACACAGCGCTGCGCCGGCACACTGCCGGGCCTGGCACTGGTCGACGACCAGCAGGTGCTGGCCTGGTGCTACTTCGGCGTGCACCGAGAGACGCTGCAGGTTGGTGCATTCGAAGCGCAGAGTGAAGCGTTGACGCGCTCCTTGATGGACGCCGTCATGGCCGTCGCCGAACCCGATGTCGCGCCTGCCGGCATCATGTTCTTTGCGTTCTCGGATGCGCCGGGACTCGAGCATGCGCTGCGAGCGCGCGGCTTCGAGGTCGATCGCTATCTGTATCTGTCGCGCGACCTGTCACAAACGACCACCAACGCCGTCGACCCGGACTGGGACCGTCGCGTCGGCGTGCTGATGCCCGGCTTGCTCGAGTGCGCCTATGGTCCGCCCGAACTGACTCGCCCGTTTGCACGACACGGGCAGCCCGAGGAATGGCGAGAGTACGTGGGCCAGGTGATCGGCGCCAATGCCTGTGGCCAGTTCGAGCCGCGGCTGTCCGCCGCGCGTCTCTCGGCGCTGGGTGATCTTGATGGGGCAGTGGTGACGACGGTCATCGGTCCCGGCTGCGCGCACATTGCGCAGGTTGCGGTCCGACCCGAACGCCGCGGTCAGGGCTTGGCGGGAAGCATGCTGCACGACGTGCTCGCGCGGGCGTCGGCGGATGGATTTGCGGGCGTGTCGCTTCTGGTCAACGAACACAACACCGCGGCCAGGGGTCTCTACGAGTCGCTTGGCTTTGCAGGGAGTGAGTTCTTCTTCTCCGCGGGTCGCCCCGGCGTCCCGGTTCCTGACGCCCTTGCGCTGGCGTAGGACGAACCAAGAAACAAGAACCAAGAACCAGAAGCCAAGAACCGGAGCGAGCGCCTAGCCCCGACTATCCACCAGTCCGGCGTTCGTCGCAGGCGGAGCGAGCACACGGCGATAGGCGGCGAGCGTGTTCTCACCGCGTTCGAGGCTGGAGAGGGCGGCGCGGCGCGCGACCTCGGCATCAGCCAGCACGCGCATGCTCTCGCGGTCAGAGACCAGGATCTCGTTGATGAGGTCAGTGGCCGCCTGGCGAAGCGCCAGGATGGTGCCGTAGACGGGAATGTCCAACGCTTGCTGGCGCCAATCGGCGAGGGAGGCGCGTGTGTCGGCGAGACCGCTTTCCATCGCGAGCAGATTGCGCGTGAGTCGATCGCGCTCGTCGCTCACCGATTGGAAACGGTCGAAGTCGTGAGCATTGCTTACTTCGCGCTGAAGAATGGCAACGGCCTGCAGCTGTCGAAGCAGAGAGAGCTCAGCCTCCAGTCCTCGACGGAACTCGTCGAGTGTGAGTTCGAGCTCGTGGCGTGTCACCGGGCGACTCCAACCGGACCGCTGTTGCTCGCTGCCGTGGCCCACCCGTCGCGAAGAATCTCGAAGATGCGACGCACTTCGTCAATTGGCGCCACATCGTTCTTCATCGCGGCGTCCAGCAGGCGAACGCTGGCGTATTCGTAGAGTCGATCGAGTTCGATGGCGACGTCCCCGCCAGCCTGCAGGTTGAGCGCACTCTGCAGCTCGCTGACGATGGCCATGGTCCGGTTCAGCGCATCGCGCCGAGCCGGAATGTCCTTGCGCTCGATCGCTTCGCGAGCTACCGCCATGAACCGCAGCGCGCCGTCATAGAGCATCGTCACGAGCTCGAGGGGCGTGCGCGACTGCACTTCGGTGCGTCGGTAGGTTGCCAGGCCGCTAACTGCCGCGTAACTCATCGGAGAATCCACCTATCGGATATCGGAACTAGGACGACGACGATGATGAAGAAGACGTCGACGATCCGAACGATGCCAGTGAGCCGCTTTGGCTCTTGAGTGTGGTCATGGCCAGGTCGGCAGCGGTCGCCTGTTTCATCAGGGTCGCTCGCTGCAGGTCGAGTCGAGATTGCATCGAGGCGATCTCGCGATCGAGGCTACTGACCTGGTCGTTCAGACGGGTCTGGGCCTGGGGGATGGCGCCAGAGGTCTGCGTGTAGTCCTTCAGGAGCGCATGAATCGCGTCGAACGCTCCGTTGGGGGAATCGGTCGTGCCGAGCAGTCCCTTGAGTCCGCTGTTGCCGCTCGCCGTCGCAGTATCGAACTGCGTCGAGTTGAGCTGCATCGTGCCGGTGCGCGTGAACTCGACACCGAGCTGCGAGAGCGTCTGCAGCGTGTCGGAGCCGTAGTTGTTGAGCAGCGTCGTGCGCAGTTCGTTGCGAAGGCCGCGAAACAGCGGATCGCGCGCGATGCTCGCTTTGTTGCCGTTGGCGGCCGACGTCGACTGGTCGCTCGCGAACTGCTGCAGGCTGTTGTAGGCGTTGACGAAATTCTGCAGCTTGGTCTTGAGGTCCGACGCACTGGCCTGCACGTCGAGGCTCACGGTCGTGCTCGGCGACTTCTTGAGCAGCGTGAGTGTCGTGCCGGGAATCGCCGAGTCCACCGTGTTGCTCTGGCTCGTTATCGCCAGGTTGTTGACCGTCAGCTGCGCGTTCGTGGCTTGCACGGCGTTGTCGGACGCCGAATCGCCAGACACGCCGTTGTTGTCGGCATCTGCGAAGGTCAGCCCGCTGCCGCCGGTGAGGTGATTCTCGATGGTGAAGGCATTCGACTCGCCGGTCGCTGTGCCGGTGAGCACCAGCCGGAAGGCGTTGCTGCCGGTCTGGACGACTGACGCCTGCGCGCCAACCCCGCTCGTCTGATTGATTTGCTTCGCAAGGTCTGCCAGCGTGACCGGCGCCTGCACATCGATGCGATGGCCGTTGATGGTGAGCCAGCCGCCCGACGCGACGCTCGTGGTGTCGGCATCGGGAGCGGTGCTGTTCGAAGCGGTGACCTGCGCGCGCGCCAGTTCGTTGACGACGACATCGTAGTGACCAGGGATCGCTCCCGTAGCCGTCGTGGCCGAGACAATCGACGAGTCCGAGACCGTCGCGCTGTACGTGGTGAGGGCAGTGCCGGCGGCAAGGGCGCTGGCCGCACTGTCAAGGGCAGACAGCTTTGTCTGCAGCGTGTCGAAGGTCGAGACCTGCGACTTCAAGGCGCTCTGTTGCGTCTTCAGCGAGTTGAGCGGCTGTGAAGCCTGCGTCATCGCTGCGTTGACGACCAGATTGAAGTCGATGTTGTTGAAACCGCTGAATGTAATCCCGGAAGACACAGCGCGCTCCTCTCTAGATCATGTGCGTCATGCGCCTGGCGTCTGAGTGTGCAAGACCTGAGCCGGGGGAGCGTCAGGAACGGCGGACCCTCGCCCTCGTATGCCGAGAGGTGGGCCCGCCGCCGTTCGTGCAGTTATCAGCCGAGGAGCTTCAGCACCGCGGAGCTGGACTGGTTGGCCTGTGCGAGAGAGGCAATGCCGCTCTGCGTCAGGATCTGGTAGCGCGTGAGGTTCGCCGATTCTTCCGC
>Ga0209023_10007081_pt1 | contig 11630 bp, 9 predicted proteins | sample LakOneMetagenome_FD_187468 | JGI IMG/M metagenome (GOLD analysis project Ga0209023, IMG submission 187468) | Freshwater and sediment microbial communities from Lake Erie, Canada (SPAdes) (version 2) | ecosystem: Environmental > Aquatic > Freshwater > Lentic | place: Lake Erie, Canada | collected...
ACCGCCGTTGGCGATCGCATGCGTGTGGACTGGCTCAAGCAGCTCGGCAAGACCGGCGACTGGGAGCGTTTCGAGCAGATATCGAACGGCTTCGACACCGATGACAGCGAAGTCTCGTGTTACCGCACGACGCTGGCCGCCCGTTCCAATCCGAAAGATCCGCTGCCGGTGCCACGCGGCGTGTGGGAAGACCGTCTGACCGAATCATGTGCCGATGCCTTCGCGGCGCTGGCGCGGCGCAAGCAGGTGAACGCGGAGGACGCTGTCTGGCGCTTCCGCAGCAGTGGCGATGGCGGCACCATCCTCGCCGCCTCCCGCGTCGCCGAAAGTCTCGGTGAAGGCGTTGCGCCCAATCCTGACGTCCTGCAGCGCGCTCATGGCAATCCGGAATCCTTCCTGCGCGGCGCGGGTGGCGCGGCGCGACCAACACGCGAAGCCGCGCTTTATGCGCTGACCCGCCTTGCGCGCAATGACGTCGTCAAGGCACGCGCCGCGTGGATGCCCGTCCGCAGCAAATTCAGCGACGAGGAACAGCGCTACGCTGCGGGACAACTTGCGTACGCCAGTGCGCGTCGACTCGATATAGCCGAGTCGCTCGACTGGGCGAAACGCGCCACCGACGGTGAGTCGTTCACCCGCCTGGGTGACTGGCAGGCGGCATGGATCGCGCGTGCAGCGTTGCGCGCCGGGGCGTGGCGAGAGGTGTTGCGCGCGGTGAACGCAATGAGCCCCTCGGCGAACGGCGGGCAAATGGACCCGGCGTGGCGTTACTGGAAGGCGCGCGCACTCGCCGAGACGGGCGACAAGCCGGCGGCGCAGCCGCTCTACGCCGAGCTTGCCAAAGAAAACACGTTCTACGGATTGCTCGCCGCCGAAGAGATCAACGCCCCGCTACCGCCGCATCTTGATCTCAAGGCTGGCGCGGTGAAGCCGACGCCAGAAGACTTCAAGCAATTCGATCAATCCCCGGCCGCCAAACGCGTGCTCAAACTGTCCGAACTCGGTCTGCGTGCGGATGCGGCGCGCGAGTGGTACAGCGTGGTCAAGGATTTCAATGACAAGGATTCGCTGGTCGCGTCGGAATGGATGCGGCGCAAGGGCATCTGGGACCGCTCGATCAACACCGCCGAGCGCACCAAGTCGCAACATGATTATTCGCTGCGCTTCCAGATGCCCTACGCCGATGAAATCAAAAAGGCAGCTACACAGGTTGCACTCGATCACGCGCTGGTTTTCGGGCTGATCCGGCAGGAGTCACGCTTCTGGGCCGAAGCGGTTTCATCGGCGGGTGCGCTCGGCCTCATGCAGGTGATGCCGGCCACGGGCAAATGGATCGCGGCGCAACTGAAGACTGGTGACTATCGTCCGAGCCACCTGGGCGACGTCGCCGTGAATACCGGCTTCGGCGCCTATTACCTGCGCACTGTGCTCGACCAGATGGGCGGCTCTGAACCAATGGCGGCCGCGTCGTACAACGCGGGCCCGGGTCGCGCCCGCGCCTGGCGCGCCGACGTGCCGCTTGAAGGCGCGATCTACGCCGAGTCCATTCCATTCAATGAAACCCGCGACTATGTAAAAAAAGTGCTGACCAACGCGGTCTGGTACGCACATCTTTCCGGTTCCGGCAGTACGTCCCTGAAACAACGGCTTGGGATAATCCCGGCCAAATAAGTGCGCCGCTTCCGGCGCTCCGTAGCTCACTCCTTACGCATGAGAACAAGAAAATGAACTATCTAATCCTCGGCGGCAGCGGCTTCGTTGGTCGCGCCATTTGCAGCAAACTGGTGGCCGCCGGCCATCTGATCACGGTCCCGACCCGCAAGCGGGACAACGCACGCGCGCTGTTTCCGCTCCCAAGCGTCACCGTGATCGAAGCCGATGTGTACGACGCAAGCGCACTCGCCCAACTCGCACGCGGCATGGACGCAGTGATCAATCTCGTCGGCATCCTCAACGGCGATTTCGAGCGCGCACATGTTGCGCTCACGCAGAACGCGCTTGCCGCCTGCAAGGCTGCGGGCGTCTCGCGCTACCTGCACATGAGCGCGCTGGGCGCATCCGCTGACGCCCCGAGCGACTACCAGAAGTCGAAGGCGAAAGCCGAAGCGGACGTGCGGGCAAGCGGACTCGATTTCACGATCTTCGCCCCCTCGGTCATCTTTGGTCGCGGCGATGCTTTCCTGACCAAATTCGCGCACATGATCGGCCTGCTGCCGCCGCTTATTCCGATGGCCCTGCCCGGTGCCTCGGCGCGCTTCCAGCCAGTATGGGTGGACGATGTGGCGCGCGCATTTGTGGCTTCACTGGACAACGAGTCGACCTTGCGGCAACGCTATGAGCTGGTGGGCCCGAAGGTGTACACGCTGCGCGAACTGGTTGCCTACGTCATGGCGCTGGCGAATGACAAACACATGATCATCGGACTGCCGGGTTTTGCCACGTCGCTGCTCGCGGCGATCCTGCAGTTTGTGCCGTCGCAACCGCTGACGCCAGATAACGTGAAATCGATGTCGATCGATAACGTGTCCGACGCGCCATTCCCGGCGTTTGCGGGTACACGCAGTTCGCTTGAAGACGTCGTACCGGGCTACCTTGGCAGCGCCGCGATCATCGACGAGTTTGCGCTCGCGCGTGTGCGGGCCGGGCACTGATATTTTCGCTCAGGCAACGACTACGACTTTTTCACGAAAAGACGGCCGGATGTGGGATAACCGCCTGAAAACATAAAAGTCGATAAGTGCGTAAATGTGCTTACAGCCCCTACGCAGTAAAGATTTATCAAAAAAGCTGTTTAACTGAATGTCTGCTCTCGACCCCGATCTCGCCCGCTATTTCGCCGATCTCGCGGTGCAGTTTCCACCGCTGCCGGCCGATCCGACGCCGCTGGAGCGCCGCTCGCGCTACTGGACGCTGTGCGCGCTCGGCAAGACACCGCTTCCGAGCAGTGTCACGATCAATGATGTGGTGCTTGATCTCGAAGCGGGTGCGGTGCCGGTGCGGCTGTTTTATGGTCACGACGGCGCGGACGAATCGGTGCCGACCATCGTCTACTTTCACGGCGGCGGCTGGGTCATTGGTGACACCGATACCCACACAGTCACCTGCGCACGCCTCGCCCATGAAGCCAACGCGCTGGTCGTCAGCGTCGATTACCCGCTCGCCCCGGAGAGCCACTGGCGCGACTTGACCGAAGCGTGCTGGCAGGCCACCGCCGCCATTGCCGCCGACCGCACCGCGCAGGACGCAGGCACGCCGCTCGCGGTGGCAGGCGACAGCGCAGGTGCGCACCTGGCCGCCGTCACTGCCATCCGCGCACGCGACGAAGGCAAGGTGCACGTGACGCTGCAGGCGCTCATCTATCCGACGATTGAACCGCATTTCGCCACCGAAAGTTACGAGGCTTTTGCTGCGGGGCCTGGCCTTACGCGCGCCGACATGCAGTGGTACTGGCGCAAGTTCGTAGGCGACGATCATGGCGTCAATGACTACCGTGTCGCCCCGTCGCGCGCCGTGTCGCACGTGGGTCTGCCACCCGCCTACGTCGTCACCGCCGGGCGCGACCCGTTGCGTGACGAGGGTCGCAGCTATGTGCGTACCTTGCGCGACGCCAGCATCGGCGTGCAACACGACGAATTCGAAACGCTGCCGCACGGCTTCCTGCGCATGGCGAAATACAGCGCGGCAACCGATACCGCCATTGCCCAGGCGAACGCACGCATCGGGCAACTGCTGCGCAGCGCGAAGACCTGACGCGTGACCTTCATCACCGACCCATGGTTCTACGCCTGGGCGATTCCCGCTGTCATCATTACCGGCATCTCCAAGACCGGTCTTGGGGCGGGTGTCGGCGGCGTCGCGGTGCCGATGATGAGTCAGGTCATCGCACCGGGCGTGGCCGCCGGCATCATGTTGCCGATTCTCTGTGTCATGGACCTGCTCGGCCTGCGCGCCTATCGCGGCAAATGGGCCTGGTCCGGCGTCAGGGAAATGATGCTCCCCGCCATCCTCGGCATCGTCATCGGTGCGCTGAGTTTTGGCAGCCTGTCGATCGACACCACCAAGGCACTGCTCGGCGCCATTTCGGTCAGCTTTTCGCTTTACCAACTGGTTCCAGCGCTGCGCGACCTCAAGTCATGGATACCGGAATTCCTGCGACCGTGGATCTGGTGCGGACTCTCGGGCTTCACCTCAACACTCGCGCATGCCGGCGGCCCACCAATCACGATTTACCTGTGGCCCAAGAAACTCGATCGCACAGAGTTCATGGCGATAACGGTCGTGTTCTTCACGGTCGTCAATGCGGTGAAACTGATCCCGTTCGCGATACTCGGGCAGTTGAACGTCGCCAATCTCGGGACCGCACTGGTACTGATGCCATTCGCGCCAGTTGGTGTATGGCTCGGTGTGCGCCTCAACAATGTGATCAATGACCTGATCTTCCGACGCGTGACCCTTGCCTGCCTGTTCCTGCTCGGCGTGCGGCTGCTCTACGAAGGGTTGAAGTGAGACAGACACAGGATGCAATCACGCTGGTTGCGATTGATTGCGCCTATCCTCAACTTGCCGCGACCGCGCTGGCACGCTCCGCACGCGCGCTCCCGGTCGCGCGGACGCTTCTGCTCACGGATCGCGCGATCACGCGCGAAGGCGTCGACGTCATGCAGATCGCACCGATCCGTTCGCGTGCGGCGTATTCGCAATTCGTGCTCAAGGAGCTCGGTCCTTTCATTACGACGGACTACGCCCTCGTGGTGCAGTGGGACGGCTTCGTCATTGACGGTAGCGCGTGGGCTGACGAATTCTGGAACTACGACTACATCGGCGCCAAGTGGCCTCACGAGCCGGGTGATTTTCGCGTTGGCAATGGCGGTTTTTCGCTGCGCTCAAAACGCCTGCTGGATGCACTGGGCGACCCGGCATTCACATTGACCGTCGACGAGAACGAAGACACGGCAATCTGCATTCGTCACCGTGACTTGCTTGAAACGAAATACGGCATCAGGTTTGCCGATGAACGCGTCGCCGATCGCTTTGCTTTTGACGTCGGCCGCCCCAACGGACCGACGCTCGGTTTTCACGGTGTGTTCAATTTCTGGCAGGTGCTCGGCGACGATGAACTCGTGACCTTTGCGCGCACTGCGCCAGAGGCGATTGCCGAAGGCCTGGGCTTCGGCGCATTGTGCAGAAACCTTGTCGATCTGAAACGCATCGACGTGGCGCGCGAATTCGTTACACGACGGCTTGCATCGCTGCCGCATGATGTACTCGGGCTTGACTTGCGCGCCCGACTTGAAGCATTGAAAACCCCGTCGACCGCTCCGTCAGCGCCAGCGCCGGATGCAGTCAAGGCGCCCGCGTCGCGCAACGACCCATGCCCCTGCGGCAGCGGCAAACGCTACAAAGAGTGCCACGGAAAAATTGGCGTGGCTACGACCAGAACAGCGGCCGTTTCGACAGCAATTGACGTGGATGCAATGATCGCCGAGGCGCTGCAATTGCACGAGCGTGGCGACGTAGCTGGCGCCGTTGAGCGATACGGGCGCGTGCTGCAGCAAGAACCGGAGCATCCGATTGCGTTGCATTTCGCCGGGCTTGCGCAGTATCAGGCCGGGCAAGCTTCGTCGGGGCTGGAACTCATGTGGCGATCCATCAAGGAGATCGATGAAGAGCCAGAGTTCTTCAGCAATATCAGCGCAGCCGCATGGACGGCGGGCCGCTACGACGAAGGTCGCTGGGCAGCGGAACGTGCGCTGCAACTGAACCCGGAGCACGTCGGTGCGCTGAACAATCTCGGCTTCAATCTGCGCTCGCTGAACGACATCGACGGCTCCCTCGCCGCTTTCGACAAAGCGCTCGCGCTGGCACCGGATTTCGACTACGCGCGCTGGAACCGCACGTTCTCGCTGCTCGCAAAGGGCGACTACGCGCAGGGTTTTGCGGACTACGAGTTGCGACTCAAGTTTCCGCAGACGCAGCCGCCGGGCCGGATTCCTGACGCGCCGATCTGGAAAGGCGAAGCAGCCAAGGACAAACGCATTCTGCTCATGTGCGAGCAGGGCCTCGGCGACACCTTCATGTTCGCGCGCTTCGTGCCGATGGTCGTTGCGCGCGGACTGAAGGTAACGTTCGCGGTGCCGAAATCGCAAGTAGTGTTAATGCAGCAATCGTTCTCTGACGCGCAAGTGGTTGCGATGGGCGAGCATGAAGCGATGACGTTCGATTGCTGGGCGGCCTTGTGGTCGCTGCCATCAGCGCTTGGTATCACGCTCGAGAACTTGCCCGCGCCCGCAAGATTTCTGACGACGCGCGAAAGTCATGTGGCGATCTGGCGAACCAAGCTCGACACCCTACGATCTGCCCCCTCTCCCCTCGCGGGAGAGGGTTGGGGTGAGGGGGTGGTGGCTGAAGCGAAGAAGTGCATCGGTATCGTCTGGCAAGGCCAAATGGCTGGTCAGGACAATCAGATGGCTGATCGCTCAATTCCGCCGCGCCTGATGCGTCAATTTGTCGAAGCACACCCGGAAATCGTCTGGATCTCACTTCAACACGGCACAGCGCCGCTCGGCGCAGAAAACTTAATCGACTGGACCGCAGACACCGTCGAGTTCACACAAATGGCCGCACTGATCGACGCGCTCAATCTTGTCATCAGCATCGACACCAGTGCCGCGCATCTCGCCGCAGCACTGGGTGCGAAGACATGGGTCCTGCTACGCGAAGCGGGCGACTGGCGCTACGGCGTCACGGGCGACACCTGCGCGTGGTCGCCAACGATGCGGCTATTCCGACAAGACAAATCAAGGCGATGGGAGCTGGTGTTCGCGCAAATCGCGAACGCGCTTCGTGAACAGTCGTAGGGTATGGTTTGCCGCACCCAAATTTATGCGAACCAACTTTGATGGTGCGTTAAAACGCACTCTAACTGTTTCGCGGTTAATCGAAAACATTCTGTAAAGGTGCGTTACGTATGCCCAACGGCGTGTTCCGAAGAGTCGTGCGGGTAGGTCCCTACGCCGTCAAACTACCTCGTTGGCACGTATTCGGCGCCGGCATGAGATGCAACAGATGGGAGAGGGAGATGTGGACGGTCTGGCGTCCTGTTTTTGGCTGGGCAAATCTGTGTCCGATACTCTTTTCGGACACGTTCGGTTTTGTCGTCATCATGCCGTGGGCGTATCAACCGGTAACGCCCGACCAGGTTATCGTCGGAAGCCCCGACAACTATCCTGAAATTACATCGGAATATAAGCCCGCCGACTGTGGATTGCTAAACGGAAAAATAGTTGCGTTGGACTACGGGATATGGGACGCTGATCTCGTTGACGAGGCGCGCGCCTACTTCAAGGAAAAGGCCATGCAAATACAACCTCCATCAAATGCGGGGTAATCGGCGATCTAACAGCGTAACGATCCATAACTGAATGCCCGCCTTAAGGGCCGGCAGAAGCTACACGTTAAACAAGAAATTCAACACATCCCCGTCTTTGACCACGTACTCCTTGCCTTCCGCCAGCATCTTGCCATGCTCCTTGGCGCCGTGTTCGCCCTTGTATTTGATGAAGTCATCGAACGCAATGGTCTGCGCGCGAATGAAGCCCTTCTCAAAATCGGTGTGGATGGCGGCGGCGGCGCGCGGCGCGGTGTCGCCTTTGTGGATGGTCCAGGCGCGGACTTCTTTCACGCCTGCCGTGAAGTACGTCTGTAAGCCGAGCAGGTCGTAGCCCGCGCGGATTACGCGGTTGAGGCCCGGCTCTTCGAGGCCGAGGTCTTTCAGAAATTCCATCTTGTCGGCGTCGTCCATGTCGCCGATTTCGGCTTCCATGTTGGCGCACACGGCGATGACCGGCGCTTTTTCCTTTGCCGCGTATTCGACGACAGCCTGATAGTGCTTGTTGTGCGCGAGATCATTGGCGTCGGCGACGTTGGCGATGTACATCGTCGGCTTCGCGGTAATGAGGCACAGCGGCTTCAGCAGCGCCTTGTCCTCGGCGTAGAGGTCGAGCGAACGAACCGGTTTGCCCTCGTTCAGCGCAGCCTGACAGCGTTCAAGAATCGGCAGCAAGTGCTGGGCTTCCTTGTCGCCACCCGCACGTGCGAGCTTGCTGTAGCGCATCACTGCCTTTTCGACGCTGGCAAGATCGGCGAGAGCGAGTTCGGTGTTGATGACTTCGATGTCATCAATTGGCGAAATTTTTCCCGAGACGTGAATGACGTTATCGTCTTCGAAGCAGCGCACGACGTGGGCCGTCGCATCACATTCGCGGATGTTGGCGAGGAACTGGTTGCCGAGGCCTTCACCTTTCGACGCGCCCTTGACCAGACCGGCGATGTCGACGAACTCGACCGAGGCCGGCACGATGCGTTGCGGATTGACGATTTCGGCCAGTTGCGCGAGGCGCTGATCGGGCACCTCCACGATGCCGACGTTCGGCTCGATGGTGCAAAAAGGGTAGTTTTCCGCAGCGATACCCGCCTTGGTGAGCGCGTTGAAAAGCGTGGATTTGCCGACGTTCGGGAGGCCGACGATGCCGCATTGGACTGCCATGATGGGGACCGGTATTGTTTTGGATTAGCCTGTAATTATCGCCGAGGCGCCGCACGCAGACGGAGCGCGGGATAATCGGGGCCCATGAACATCCTCTACCTGCACGGCTTTCGCTCGAGCCCGCAATCGATGAAGGCGCGCTTGATGGCCGCGCACTTTGCGGAAACGGAGCACCGCTTTGTCTGCCCGCAATTGCCGCCGAGCCCTGCTTTGGCGATGGAACTGGCGTGCGAATTCATCGAAGATCGCGGCGATGCCGCGCGCGACTGGGCGCTGATTGGCTCGTCGCTGGGTGGTTATTACGCAACGTATCTCGCCGAACGCTACGGCTGCCGTGCTGCGCTGCTGAACCCGGCGGTGCGGCCCGACCTTGATCTCGGCGCACATGTGGGTCTGCTGACGACATTCCACAGCGACGAACCGTTCGAGTTCAAGCCGGAGTATCTGGATGAACTGGTTGCGCTGCGCGTGGAACGCATCACGCGCCCGGAGCGCTACTTCCTGCTCGCTGCGACGGGCGACGAAGTGCTCGACTGGCGGCAGATGCGTGATCACTATCCCGGCGCGCAGCAACACATCATCGAGGGTAGCGATCACGGCATCAGCGAGTTCGCAGATTACGTCAGCGAGGTGGCGGCTTTCTGCACGACGTGACACGCGGCTGGTTTGCGAGATCGCGATGCATTGTCACTTCGTAAAAGCCTGCCGCACGGAACAGGGCCGGTACCGAGCCACCCTGATCGAAACCATGTTCGACGATGAGCACGCCTCCGGGCTTGAGATGTTTCTTCGCGCCTTGCGCCAATTGACGATAGCTTTCGAGACCATCGACCGCGTCGGCCAGCGCGACGGTCGGCTCGAAGCGCAGATCGCCTTGCGACAGATGCGCGTCGCCGGGCACGATGTAGGGCGGGTTGCTCAGGATGAGGTCAAATTGCGACTCAGGCGGAAGGCCGGCAAACCAGTTTGAGTCGACGAAACTGACGCTGGCGCCCAGGCGCTGGGCGTTCTCCCCTGCGAGCGCGAGCGCATCGGGTGAAATGTCGATAGCGTTGACGCTCGCGTGGGGCCGCTCAAGCGCGATCGTGATGGCGATGCAACCGGTGCCGGTGCCGATATCTAGAACGCGCAGTGGCGCTTGGTCCAGAACGCGCACGGGCGATTGGTCCAGCCCGCGCAGCGGCGCGGTGGCGGGAATTTGCGCCAGCGCCAGATCAACCAGCAATTCCGTTTCCGGCCGCGGAATCAGTGCGGCGGGTGTGCAGAGAAACGCACGTCCATAGAACTCGCGAACACCCAGCAGATAGGCCATTGGTTCGCCCGCGATGCGCTTCGCCGCTAGGGCGCACACCTGCGCCAATTCGTCGCCGGACAGTTCATAGTCGTCATGTGCGACGAGCCATGCATGCCCGCGCTTAAGCACATGAGACAACAGCATCCGCGCTTCACTGCGCGGCAGCGTCTGTGAGATCAGATCAGCAAAAGACTGGCGGATATTCAAGTGGCATCAGATCCATCGGGAAAGCGCGAAATCGACGGAGCAGCTTTTTCTTGCAACAGCCATCCAACAAGGGCTAGGCAGCAAAATGCTTCTAAAGTCGACTTTCGCAAAAATTTGTCTTTAGCCCCCATTCAATGGTCTTTTCACACAAAAGCTGATTCCGCAAACACGCGTCAAGGCATCGCTCCGTCTTCAATCATCTGCTCCACGACGCCGCGCGCCGCATGCGCAAAATCATCTCCGCCGCTGGCGTAAATCACCGAACGCGAGGCATTGATGATGAGGCCCGCGCCCTTGCTGTCGCGACCGACCGCGACGGTCGCACGCATGTCGCCGCCCTGCGCGCCAACGCCTGGCACCAGCAGCGGCATATCGCCGACGACCTTGCGCACGTCGGCGATCACCTGCGGGACGGTCGCGCCGACGACTAGGCTGATGTTGTTGTTATCGTTCCACTCGTTTGCCGCGAGCTTTGCGACGCGCAGATACAGCGGTTCGCCATCGATCAACTGCTCCTGTAAATCTGCACCGCCGGGGTTCGAGGTGCGGCACAAAAGGATCACGCCCTTGTCGGCATATTTGGTGAACGGCGCAATCGAATCGCCGCCGAGATAGGGATTCACGGTCACCGCGTCGGCGCGATAACGCTCGAATGCTTCCACCGCGTAGAACTCTGCGGTACTGCCGACGTCACCGCGCTTGGCATCCAGAATCACCGGTACATACGGGTAGCGGTCGTGGATGTAGTCAATGGTCGCCGCGAGCTGATCTTCCGCCGCAATCGCCGCGTAGTGCGCAAACTGTGGTTTGTACGCACAGACGATATCGTGTGTCGCGTCGATGATTGCCTTGTTGAAGGCGAAGATGGCGTCGGGGCGATTGAACAGGCGCTCGGGCAGGCGTTTCTTCTCCGGGTCGAGTCCGACGCAGACCAGCGAGCGTGATTTGGTCCAGGCTGCCTGCAGTTTTTGATTGAACGTGGTCATGCCGTTGCCCCTTCCATCGCCGACATTTGCTCCGCCTGATATTCCGAACGCAGCGCATCCATCATCTCGCCGATATCGCCGTCCATGATGAAGTCCAGCTTGTAAAGTGTGAGATTGATGCGGTGATCAGTCATGCGGCCCTGCGGAAAATTGTAGGTGCGGATGCGCTCGCTGCGGTCGCCGGAGCCGACGAGCGATTTGCGCAGACCGGCCTCCTTCGCGTGCGCTGCTTCACGTTCGCGCTCAAGCAATCGCGACGCCAAAACTTCCATCGCCCGAGCCTTGTTCTGGTGTTGCGAGCGGCCATCCTGACATTCAACGACCACGCCGGTCGGGATGTGCACGATGCGCACCGCAGAATCGGTCTTGTTGATGTGCTGACCGCCGGCACCGGACGCGCGGAAGGTGTCGATGCGCAGGTCGGACGGGTTGATCGTGATGTCCTTCACCGGATCAGCCTCGGGCAGGATCGCCACGGTACAGGCGCTGGTGTGGATGCGACCTTGCGCTTCGGTCACAGGCACACGCTGCACGCGGTGGGTGCCGGATTCGAACTTGAGCTTGGAATACGCGCCCTGTCCAGCGATGCGCGCAATCA
>Ga0209023_10007082_pt1 | contig 11623 bp, 13 predicted proteins | sample LakOneMetagenome_FD_187468 | JGI IMG/M metagenome (GOLD analysis project Ga0209023, IMG submission 187468) | Freshwater and sediment microbial communities from Lake Erie, Canada (SPAdes) (version 2) | ecosystem: Environmental > Aquatic > Freshwater > Lentic | place: Lake Erie, Canada...
GGCGGCGCGGGAGCGCGCGACTCGGCGTCATCGCGCAGCTCGCGGCCCTTCGGCCGCGTCGCTGCACTCTTCCTTGATTCGCGGGCTCCCGCACTCGCCAGAGCGGCTACAGGCGAGCCTCTGACAGCTTCGGGCGGCTACAGGCGAGCCTCTGGGATGTCGGCTTCGGGTGGGGGTCAGCCGGCGGGGTAGGGGGCGTTGCGCTGCTGAGACGTTCGGGGATCGTCGGGCGTCTCGGGGCGTTCGTCGGCGCGGATCTCGGCCTTGAGGGTGTCCGCCGGGGGCGGCAGGGCCACCTTGACGACCTCCCAGCCCTCCTCGGTGCGGCGGGGGAGCCATTGGTGGGTCTCGCGGTCTTCGTGCGATGCGGCCAGACGGGCGCAGAGCGCCTCAGCGGCCTCCTTAGTGAGCGGGGCGCCTCGGTGTCCGGATACGGGGTCTGAGGGGCTCAAATCGGCTCTCAGCAGTTCGTCACGAAGCTGACGAGGATCAGGGCCAGGCCGGAGAAGGCGACGGCGATCGGGAAGAAGCTGAGGGAGACCGGAAACGACGGGCCGGTGGCCTGCCGCAGACGCCGGCCGATGCCGGTGACCGTGATGGCCTCGGGAATCGCGGCGAGGATGAACACCACGGCGGAGAGCCAGACCACGGCCGACTGAACGCTCGTCGAGGGTCCCCCGCAGTCGGCGCTCGTCGGGTCCACCCATGAGGGAGCGTCGATCGCCAGCCGGATCAGGAAGACGACCAGCAGCGTGCCCGCCAGCCCGGCCGCGATCGCCGGGCCGAGGGCGGGGGTGCGTGGCCCGCGAGATCCCGAATCGGCGCGGATTATCAAACCGGTCCCGAGCGGATAGAGGACGATCGCGGCGATCAGCAGGCCGAGCAGCGGCTCGTCACCGAGTAGAGCCAGCACGAGGCCGGCGATGCAGGCGGCGAGATAGACGATCCAGCGCACGAAGGCACCCTACCTTCGGAGGAACCCCCGCCATCGAGGAGACGGACCGTGGCGGCCTGCGAAGATCAGCGGGTGGCCGACGAAGAGATGCGCAACCCGTTCCAGAAGGAGGAGGACGCCTTTCGCGTCCTCGTGATCATCGTCGTGGCCGCCGCCGTGATCATCGCCTCCGCCGTGCTGATCAGCAAGACGCTCGGCGCCGTCCTGGCCGTGGTCGCGATCGCCGCGGGCCTGTGGAAGACGGCCGGCTGGCTGGGCGTCGCCCTGGGCGAGCCCGACGACGAGGCCAAGCCGCCGGAGAGCTGAGCCGAGCTCAGCCGCCCTTGGCGGGCTTGCCGGCGTTGTCGTAGAGGAACTTGACGAGCAGCTTCAGGTCGGCGGGCTCGATGTCCTGCCCGTAGGTCTGGGGCATGATCCCGTCCTGGAAGCCCTGGGCGATGTCCTTGCTCGGATCGGTGATGTCCGTGCTGATCTCCTCGGGCGTCATGCCCGGCAGGACGTCGTCGAGGTTGGGGCCGATGGCACCGTTCGAGCCGGCGGCCGCGAAGGTGTGGCACGACCCGCAGCCGTTGTTGGCGAAGACCTGTCCGCCGGGGCCGCCGGGGGCGGTCGGGGGCTCGATCCCCGGTACGCCGGCAACCGAGCCGACGTAGGCGGAGACGTCGGTCAGATCCTGGCCCTCGACGAGGCCCTCGGGCATGTAAGTCGGGTCGGAGGGGTCGGTCTGCCGGGGATGTTCGATCTGATCGGCGACGACGCCCTCGATCGTGTCCTGGTCCATGCCGGAGGCGCGAGCGTCGGCGAAGGCGGCGTCGAGGTCGGGTCCGATGTTGCCCGTCGTGCCCGCCTCCTTGAGGTAGTGGCATCGACCGCAGCTTGCGACGAAGAGGGCGCGACCGTTGACGAGGTCGGCGTTCTCGCTCGAATCGCAGCCGGCGAAGGCGACGGCCATCGTCGCTCCGAGCACGGCCAGTGCGGCTGCCTTGAGTCGGGGTCCCTTCACGAGCGGAATCCTACCTTCCCGGGGCGGCGTCCTGACGCGCGCCTGAGCGCATCGGTTAGGGTTGAGACGATCGGCACAAACCCGCACGGCGTGGGCGCGCCCTGCGGATGGAACAGGAAGGGAGCGCTGGGCGAGAAATGGAAGTACGCGAGGGCATGTCGGAGGTCGTTCTGACGGTCGGACCGGGCCACTCTCTGCGCGAGGCGGCGCGGATGATGTCGGAGAAGCGGGTCGGCGCGGCGATCGTCGTCGACGAGGAGGCCCCCGGCCCCGGGATCATCAGCGAGCGCGACGTGCTCGTCTCGGTCGGCCGCGGCGAGGACCCGGACTCCGAGCGCGTCTGCGACCACATGAGCGACTCCGTGATCACGGCGAACCCCGACTGGAGCCTCGAGCGGGCGGCTGCCGACATGGCGAGCCGCGGAATCCGTCATCTGGTCATCGTCGAGGGACCCGAGGTGATCGGCGTCCTCTCGATGCGCGACATCATGCGCGTCTGGACGTCCGACGGCGCCACGAGCGCCATGTCGCCGGGCTAGGGGACGGCTAGGAGCGGCGGACGACTTCGGCCGGAATCACGGCCGTGTCGGTCTGCTGCTCGCGGCGCATCCGCGAGATCTCGTCGTTCGCGATGTGCCACCAGGCGCGCAGGCCGAGCAGCAGGATGACGGCGCCGACGAGGATCACGAACCAGCCCTTGAAGAAGCCGACGAGCAGGAGCGCCCCGCCGGCCGCCGTGATGATCGGCGCCCACGAGTTGTTCGGGGTGTAGATCAGCTCCGAGGGCTCGATCGATTCGATGTCGTTCGCGGGGGTCATTCGTCGCTAGTTCCCGATGAAGAGGATGGCGAAGTAGAACGTCAGCGTGAACAGCAGGAGCGCGATTTCCGCGGTGATCAGGCCGGTTCGGATGCTCTTGTTTGCTCTGGTGCGATCCATCGGAACCGGAATCTAATCAGGCGGCGATGATCCTGTCGGCTGCCATCGCGCCGAAGAGCAGGAACAGGTACGCGAGCGACCCCAGATGCAGCTGCAGAGCGGTCCGCCGGGAGGGGCTGCGGAGCAGGTGCGCGGCGCCGCCGACGAAGGCGATCCCGAGGACCGCGGCCGATGCCAGGTAGATGCCGCCGAACAGCCCCGTGACGACCGGGAGGAACGTGAACGCGACCAGCAGGATCGAGTAGAGGAGGATCCGGTTGCGGGTGTACTCCTCGCCTCGTACGACGGGCATCATCGGGATCCCGGTCTTCTCGTAGTCGTCGGAGATCAGCAAAGCGAGCGCCCAGAAGTGGGGCGGCGTCCAGAGGAAGATGATCATGAACGGGAAGAAGGCGTCGAGCGTCAGGCTGCCCGTCGCGGCCGCCCAGCCGACGAGCGGCGGGATCGCGCCGGCGACGCCGCCGATCACGATGTTCTGGGGCGTCCGGCGCTTCAGCCAGGCCGAATAGAGAAGGACGTAGCCGAGAAGCCCGAGGACGGAGAGGGCCGCCGCGAGCCCGTTGACGGTGATCCACAGCTGCGTCGCGGCGATCGCTCCGAGGGCGATCCCGAAGGCGAGCGCGTGGACCGGCTTGATCCTGCCGGAGACGATCGGCCTGCCCTTCGTCCGGCCGACCCGGGCGTCGATGTCGCGGTCGATGAACTGGTTGATTGCTCCCGCGCCGCCGGCGGCCAGATAGCCGCCCAGACAGGTCCAGAGGACGGTCGAGAGGGCGAGTCCGCTGGGCCGGGCGACGATCATCGTGGTCACGGTCGTCCAGAGCAGCAGCGAGATGATGCGCGGCTTCGTCAGCGCCACGTAGTCGCGGGCGAGGTCGAGCAGGCCCGTCCCCTCACGATGCGTGGAGGCGGAGGCGCGCTTGTGCGCGCGGCGATCGCCGCGACCGACGGGCCGGTCGACTCCGCCGACCGGCGCGCCGCGCTCAGCTACGCCGGCCGAGGATTCCAACGGTCCGGCGTGGAGGATGCGGTGGGCGACGATGCGGCCACCGGGTGGGGGCGAGCGGACATGCCGCTCAGGCTACCGGGCCGTCGTCTTCGTCCTGCGGGGTCGAGGCCTCGGCCGACGGCTCCGAAGGCGCCTCCGGGGACTCTGCGGCAACGGCTACGGGTTCGGCGACGGGCTCGGGTTCCGGCTCGGGCTCGGGCTCGGTGGACTTGACCGCCGGCGGGTACCAGCGGGTCGCCCGGCGCGAGATCGCATCGCGCATGTCGTTGAGCGGCTCGGCGCTGCGGACGTCGGGGATCAGGTCGAAGTTGTGGACCGGGGGCGGGGAGGGGGCGAACCACTCGAGCGTGCTGCCGTGCCACGGGTTGGGGCCGACTTCGACGCCCTTCTTGTAACTGGCGGCGGCGTTGATCATCGTGAGGATCACGCCGACGATGAAGATGATCGCGCCGATCGAGGTGAGCAGGTTGAGCGTGCTCAGTCCGGTGTTCTCGTAGAACTTGTAGACGTCGACGGGCATGCCCTGGAGGCCGGACATCATCGTCGTCACGATCACCAGGAGCGCGCCGAGGATGATCGTCCAGTAGGAGGCGGTGCCGAGCGCGTCGCCCATCGTCCGGCCGCAGAGCTTCGGGAACCAGTAGTAGAGGCCCGCGAAACCGCCGAGGACGCCGGCGCCTGCGATCAGGGCGAAGGTCGTACCCGAGGTGAACGCGGTGCCCGTGAGCAGCCAGCCGACCGGCACGACGGCCTGGATCAGCTTGCCGACCAGGCCGATGACCAGCAGCACGATGGCGCCGAGCGCGTACTTGAGCGGCATGCCGCCGCGGACGGTGCTGCCGCTGAGGGTGCCGATCCAGTTGAAGATGATCAGGCCGACGGGCACGAGGGCCGCGAGGGTCACGAGCATGGCGAAGTAGCGGAGGCCGACCGGGATCGGGGCCGAGTACATGCTCGACATCCAGCCGAGCACGGCCAGCACGGCGAACGCGACGAACGAACCGGCGATCGTCCGGTGGCCGAACTGAGGCTGGCGGGAGAAGGTCGCGAGGATCTCGGAGATCGCGCCGAACGCAGCCAGGATCACCGATGCGAAGGCGCCGGCGAGGAAGATCGAAGCCAGGTGCTCGTAGACGAGCGGCTTGCCGCCCTCGCCCGGCACGTAGAAGACGCCGCCGTAGTGACGGTCGACCATCAGCATCACCAGAGCCGCCAGGAAGATCGGGCTGACCGTGAGCAGCGTGTAGCCGGCGATCGAACCGGACCAGGCGAACAGCGGCATCCGCTGCAGGGCCATGCCGGGGGCGCGGAAGTTCCGGACGGTGGCGATCATCGCGATCGAGAAGCAGATGAGGCCGAGGAGGACCAGCGCGAAGCCCGTGATCCATGCGTCGACGGCGCCGCCGTGCAGGAACTCCGAGGAGGAGAGCGGCGGCAGGCCGATGACGCCCGCCTCCGAGGGGCGGTAGAGGAAGCTCGCGTAGACGGTGACACCGCCGAAGAGATAGAGCCAGTAGGAGAGCTGGTGGAGGCGGGGGAGGGCCATCCCGCGAGCGCCGAGCTGCAGCGGGACGACGATCGAAAACAACCCGATCGCCAGCGGCAGTGCGAAGAGCAGGAGGGCGGTGATGCCGTAGGCGGAGAGCAGCCGGTCGAAGATCTCGGGCCGGATCAGCGAGTTCTCCGGGACCATCAGCTGCAGGCGCATCATCAGCAGCTCGGCGAGAGCGGCGGTGACGAAGAAGAGCGCCGTCGCGACGTACATCCGGCCGACGGCCTTGTGGTCGGCGTTCGTTACCAGCGTGATCCACGGCTTCTGGCCGTGCGGGATCTGTTCGCTGACGAGCTCGGGGTGGGCGGCGGTCCGGATCGGGCTCACTTCTCCTCGAACTCCACTCCCGGCGCGGTGCCGGCGTTGATGCGCTCCTGGACTGCGGCGCGCGCCTCCTTGATGCCGTCTGTCTTCTCCTTCAGGAAGGCCTCGTACTCAGCGGGCTCGACGACGTCGACGACCGTCCGCATGGTCGAGTAGCCGGGGCCGGAGAACCTGGTCGAGGATCCCTCGAAGCTTCCGGTCTCCGTCGGGGTGAAGGTGATCTCGTTCGTCTCGCCGGGAACGGCGTCGACGGCGGGGGCGAGTGCCGGGACCGACCAGCGGTGCAGTACGTCGACGGAACTCACGTCGAGCGTGATCGGGGTGTCGACCGGGACGACGAGGCGGTAGTAGCTGTAGGGCGTGTCGGAGGCGAATCCGTCGACGCTGGCCTCCGCGGCCGGGTACTGGTAGCGCCACAGCCACTGCTGGCCGTCGACCTTGATCGTGATCGGGTCGGCGCCGTCGGCCGCGTCGACCGACGTCGTCTTCTCGGTGAAGATGATCCCGACGACGAAGAGGACCAGTGCGGCGACGCCGAGGCCGACGCCGACGCGCGCCTGGACCGAGCCGGCTCCGCGGGTGCGACGTGGCTCGCCGTCGGCGGGGGCGGAGGAGCGGAGGGCCCGTGCAAGGGCGCCGAGCACCCCGAGGACGACGAGCACTCCGATGATCGCCATGACGATGTAGAGCGTGCGGGCGCTGCCGACTCCGTCGGAGGCCGCGGAGTCCGGAGCGAGGATGCTCGCGGAGGCGACCTGCGGCATCGCTGCGAGGGCGGCGACGGTCGCGACGGCGGAGAAAAACGCAGCTCTTCTTCGAGGGGCCAGCAAGGCGCCGCCATTCTAGGGGGCGGACCCGGCAGATGCCGGGAACCCTTCGAGGGCCGCTTCTATACTCGCCCGCGCTTTGTCGCTCGCGGCCATCTCATCCCGGCGGAGCCGGTCCCGACTGCGCCCCCTCGTCCGGGGTGCCGCCTACGCGGCGCTCGCCGCCTCGGTGGCCGTGCCCCTCCTGCGCAAGCGCCTGGGACTCGGCTCGGCGGCGACCGTGGCGGCCACCGTTGCGGGCCCGGTCGCGACCGCGACGCTCCACAGCCGGACGAAGACGCGCGACGCCTTCCTCTACTTCCAGCAGATGTGGGCCTTCGTGATGATCCACGAGCTGCCCTACGACGATCCCGAGGCCCTGCGCCGCCGCCTCAAGATCCGGTACCCGATCCGCGGCGACCGGATGATCGGCCGGGGCCGGCTCCCCAACACGCGCCTGCAGGAGTGGTTCACCCGCCGGGACGGTTCGGTGTCGCCGCTCGACCGCGTCCTCAGCTTCGCCCACTGGGTCTGGTTCTTCGAGCCGCACCTCTCGGTCATGTACATCCTCGTCGCCGACGAGAAGAAGTTCGTGCGAGCGGCTCGGCAGATGGGCGGCGCCTTCGATCTCGGCTGCGCGGTCTACATCGGCGTCCCCACGGCGCCGCCCTGGTGGGCCGCCAAGCACGGATACACGGGCGACGACAAGGTTCAGCGCCGCATGCTCGCCGTCGGCGAGGACACGTTCGGGCGTGCCTGGCCGCGGATCTACGACACGGTCGACGGCAATCCCTGGGCGGCGATGCCGTCGCTGCACTTCGGCGCCTCCGTGCTCGCCGCCATCCTGCTCAGCGAATCGAACCGGAAGGCCGGGATGGTCGGCTGGGCCTACGCGGGCGCGCTCGGCTTCGCACTCGTCTATCTGGGCGAGCACTACGTGGTCGACCTGCTGGCCGGCCTGGGCCTGGTGGCGACCGTCCGGGTCGGCGAGCCGTTCGCCGAGCCCCTCGCGCTCGCGGTCAGCGCCGGCGTTCAGCAGCTAGAGCGCATCGCCAACTCGTAGTCTCCCGCGCATGACCTCTCCGCAACTCGAGCCGGATGAGGTTCGAGCGCAGGGCGGAGACGAGGAGGCGCCATCCCTGCTCGAGAACCCCCGCAAGGTCGCGATCACCGGGCTGATCGTGCTTCTCATGTTCGCCGGGATCTACGTCCTGCTGCCGAAGCTGATCGGCCTCGAGGACGCCATCGAGAAGATGCAGGAGGGGGAGTGGCAGTGGTTCGTGGTCGCGGTCGGGTTCAACGTGCTCGCGTTCGGCTCCTACGTCGCCCTGTTCCGCGGCGTGATCGGCGAGAACCTCGTCCACCTCGACTGGCGCGAGAGCTACCAGATCACGATGGCCGGGCTGGCCGCTTCACGGGTGCTCTCCGCCGGGGGCGCGGGCGGGGTGATCCTGAGCTATTGGGCGCTCCGCAAGGCGGGAATGCAGCGCTCCGAGGCGGCGAAACGGATGGTCGCCTTCCTCGTCCTCCTCTACGCCTTCTACGTGATCGCGGTGATCGTCTTCGGGATCCTGCTGGAGACGGGCGTGCTTCCGGGGCCGAACCCGGTCTCGATGACGATCATCCCGGCGGCGATCGCGGGGGGCGTGCTGATCGTCTTCCTGCTGATCATGCTGATCCCGGGCGACCTGCAACGGCGGCTTTCGCTGGAGGGCAACAACTGGGCCAGCCGCCTCGCCCTGAAGCTGAGTGAGGTGCCGGCGACGATCTCGACCGGTGGGCGGATCGCCCTCGGGTTCATCCGCACCCCGCGCAAGGGCGGCCTCGCGGTCGCCGGCGCGATCGGGTTCTGGGCATCCAACATCGGGATCCTCTGGGCGACCTTCAAGGCGTTCGGCATCGCCGTGCCGATCGGCGTCCTCGTGATGGGCTTCTTCGTCGGCATGGCCGCCAACCTCGCCCCGGACCCGGCCGGCGTCGGCGCCGTCGACGGCGGCCTGATCGGCTCGTTCGTGATCTTCGGCTTCCCGGCGACGGACGTGATCGCGGCCGTGCTCGTCTACCGGCTGATCGCCTTCTGGATGCCGCTGCCGCCCGGAATCGTCGCCTTCCTCCAGCTTCGCCGCACCGTCGCCCGCTGGGAATCGGAGGGCCGGCCCGTCGTCGAGGACGGGGATGGGCAGAATGAGGTCGGCCACCGCGATGGGGCGGCCCTCGCCTCTTCCAATACTTCACAAAATGAAGTAAGCTATCCCGACCAACTTCCGAGAAGGAGCCAGGAGTCCAAGTGACTGACAAGCGCGTCGAGAACGTCATCATCATCGGGGGGGCCTGCGCCGGATACACGGCCGCGATCTATGCCGCCCGAGCCGATCTCGAGCCCCTGGTGATCGAGGGCTTCCAGTGGGGCGGGCAGCTCCAGAACACGACCGAGGTCGAGAACTTCCCGGGCTTCCCCGAGGGGATCATGGGCCCGGAGATGATGAACCGCTTCCGCGCCCAGGCCGAGCGCTTCGGGACCCGGTTCATCACCGACGACGCGACCCGCGTCGAGCTCTCCGACGGCGGCATCCAGCGCGTCTGGGTCAACGACGACGAGTACCGGGCCAAGACCGTCATCCTCGCCATGGGGGCCGAGCCGAAGCGGCTCGGGATCCCCGGTGAGATGGAGTTGGGCGGCCGCGGCGTCTCGACCTGCGGCGTCTGCGACGGAGCCTTCTTCAAGGGCCGCGACGTCGTCGTGATCGGCGGCGGCGACACCGCGATGGAGGATTCGATCTTCGTCTCCAAGTACGCGGACAAGCTGACGGTGCTCCATCGGCGCCGGGACCTGCGGGCCTCGATGGTCATGCAGGACCGGGCTCGCGAGCAGGACAACATCGAGTTCATGACCCCGTTCGTCCCCGAGGAGTTCGTCGCCGGCGACGACGGCGCCCTCGAGCGGGTCCGGCTGCGCAACGCCGAGACCGACGAGGTCTCCGAGATCGAGACGGGCGGCGCGTTCGTCGCGATCGGTCACATTCCCGGCTCGGCGCTCGTCGAGGGACAGGTCGACCTGCACGACAACGGCTACGTCAAGGTCGAGGAGCCGTCCACGAAGACGAACCTCGCCGGCGTCTTCGCGATCGGCGACCTGGTCGACTTCACCTACCGCCAGGCGATCACCGCGGCGGGCTCCGGGACGCGTGGCGCGCTCGACGCCGAGTGGTACCTCCGGGACACCCCGCCCACGGACGAAGAGCTCGTCGAAGAGGCCGAAGAAGCCCGATTGGCCTGACGCGGCCTGTTGGCCGCGGGGCGGCCGATGACGACGAGCCCGGCGCCTCGGGGGCGCGTCAGGCGCCGTCGATGTGGCCGTCGCCTTTGGCCGAGAGCATCTCGGAGAAGACGGCGCGCTCGGTGGGATCCCGGCCGTCGACCATCTCGTCGGAGATGACCTGTGAGACGGCGTTGATCAGCGCCAGGTGGGTGAACGCCTGCGGGAAATTGCCGAGCTGGCGGCCGGAGTTCGGCTCGATCTCCTCCGCGTAGAGGTCGAGGGCGCCGCCCATCATCAAGAGGTGCTCGCAGAGGTGCGCGGCGCGCTCGCGCTCGCCGATCTCCGCGAGGGCCGAGACGAGCCAGAAGGAGCAGATCGAGAAGGTCCCCTCGACGCCGTGCAGGCCGTCGTCGGTCTCCTCGGTCTTGTAGCGGAGGACCAGCCCCATCTGGGTGAGCTCGTCGGCGATCGCGAGCACCGTCTTGACGACGCGCTCGTCGTCGGAGGGCAGGAAGCGAACCAGCGGGATCAGCAGGGTGGAGGCGTCGAGCTCGTCGGTGTCGTAGTGCTGGCGGAAGACGCCCTCGTCGCTGACTCCGCGGGTGAGGATGTCCTCCTTGATCCGATCCGCCTCCGCGCCCCACCGCTCGGCGCTCTCGCGCTCGCCTCGCGCCTTCGCGAGGCGGGTGCCGCGGTCGAGCGCGACCCAGCACATCAGCTTCGACGACAGATAGTGCTTGGGCTCCCCGCGCGCCTCCCAGATGCCCTGGTCAGGTTGCTCCCAGATCTGGATCGCCGCCTCGACCTGGTGGGAGGCGAGCTTCCAAAGGCTGTCGCTGACCCCGCCCAGCGCCCGCGAGTGGATGTAGATCGAGTCGAGCAGCGCTCCGTAGACGTCGTTCTGGCGCTGCGAGTAGGCGGCGTTGCCGATCCGGACGGGCTTCGACCCGAGGTAGCCGTCGAGGTGGTCGAGGGTGCTCTCGGTGAGCTCCTTCTCTCCGCCGATCCCGTACATGATCTGGAGGTGGCCGTCGCCGTCGGCGGTGGCGTTCTCGACGAAGCCCATGAAGTCGGCGGCCTCGTCGTCGAGGCCGAGCACGTGCAGGCCCCACAGCGTGAAGGTCGCGTCGCGGATCCAGGTGTAGCGGTAGTCCCAGTTGCGCTCCCCGCCCGGGGTCTCGGGGAGAGAGGTCGTCAGGGCGGCGACCATGCCGCCGGTCGGTGCGTACATCAGGCCCTTGAGGGTGAGCGCCGAGCGCTGCAGCTCGCCGCGCCAGCGGTGGTCGGGGAACTTGCCCCGCTCGAGCCAGCGGCGCCACGCCTGGCCGGTCTCGTAGACGCGGCGGGCGGCCTCGCCTGCCTGGCCGGGCAGCCTCGCGTCGTCCGACCAGGTGAGCGCGCAGAACGCGTTCTCGTCGGTGCCGAGCCGGCGGACGCCCCACAGACGGCCCTCGTCGTCGACCTCGAGGTCCATGTCGGCCTGGAACCGCAGCGGCACGTCGCCGACGGTCGCGGTTGCGACGCCGAGCTCGGGGTCGAGGTCCCACTCGATCCGCTCGCGCCCGTAGTCGGGACGGGCGTCGCAGATGAGCTCGATCTCGGCGTGGCCCTCCGGGCAGTGGGCGAAGCGGACGAGCATGTGCTCGGCTTCGAGGCGATTGCGCCCGTCGTGGGTGCGGACGCCGTTGACGATCAGCGCGTCGCGGACCACGACCCAGCCGGTCTCGGTCGCCCAGGTCGTCTCGATCACGTTCGTCCCTGGCTCGTAACGACGGG
>Ga0209023_10007083_pt1 | contig 11619 bp, 9 predicted proteins | sample LakOneMetagenome_FD_187468 | JGI IMG/M metagenome (GOLD analysis project Ga0209023, IMG submission 187468) | Freshwater and sediment microbial communities from Lake Erie, Canada (SPAdes) (version 2) | ecosystem: Environmental > Aquatic > Freshwater > Lentic | place: Lake Erie, Canada | collected...
CTTTCCCGCCCCAGCCGGTCGAGGGCGTGGTGCGCTGGTCCAGCGTCTTCCTGAAACTGGTCGCGCTGATCACCACGTTTGAGAAGTTGCGCGCCTGCAGATAGGTCAACACATCAAATTGCCATACACCCTTACCGACCAGTCGCAGACTGGCGTCCTGACCACTGCTGGTCGAATCCGCGCCCTTGAAGCGCAGGGTCCGGGCATCGCCATAGAGCAGTCCGCGCGCTTGCAGTTCCACGTCCGGGGCGAGCGGGGCCACCCCGCGCAGCGAGACCGACCAGCCGTCGTAGGCCGCACGCACACTTGCGGGGACGCGCTGGCCTACAGGTGTGGTCCAGAACCCCTGCCCCCGGTCCCAGCGCGCGCTGAGCACCGCGAAGCCCTGGCCGAGGTGCGGGGCAACTGCACCCGAAAGCGTGGTCTCACCGCGATCATCGGCCAAAACTTCACCCGAAAGCAGCCCCAGCTGCCCGGGTCCGGCGCTGTCGAGCTCTATCGTGCCGGCCACTGCGCCGCTGCCGAAGGCACCAGAACCGCCACCGCGCGTCACTCGCGCCGATGCCAGCCGCTCGGGCGCAATCGCTGACAGCGGCACATAGCCAAAGAACGGATCGGCCATCGGCACCCCGTCGAGCAGCACCAGGCTGCGGCTGGTGGCATTGCCGCCCAGCGCGCGCAGCGTCACCCCTTGCGCCGAGGGATTGGCGCTGCGGCTGTCCGAGCGGCGGAATTGCTGGAACCCCGCCACACCCGACAAGGCATCCTCGATCCGGCCAGAGGCGCTGGCCGCCAGCCGATCGGCATCGATTACGGTGGTATCATAGGCGGGCGCGGAGGGCGGCGCGGTAAGGCCGGTGCCGGTAACAACGATATCCTGCTCCGCGAGTTCGTCAGCTTCTGCAGCCCCGGGAAAAGCCAGGTACAAAAAGAAAAGCGGGATCGCGCGTGACATGGCACCCTTTGACTGCAATTGCGGTTATGCGCCAAGCTGGCGCGCAGAACGCCTAGGCTGGCTGCTTCGCACTGCATCTTCAAGCTGAAGCCAATATACCACTAGCTTCAATGTCAGATCACCCCGAATGGCTTACCGAGGCCTGGCAATCAAGCTGATTTTTTCACAGGTCTTGCTGTGCCGATATAAGATCAAATCGTGAGGCAAAGGTATTTCATTTCAACGTATTCGTCGATTCCATGACGCGAGCCTTCGCGGCCCAGGCCGGACTGCTTGACCCCGCCAAACGGCGCGACTTCGGTCGATAGCAGGCCGGAATTGACACAAACCATGCCGCTCTCAATGGCTTCCGCCACCCGCCAGACGCGGCTGAGATTCCGCGAATAGAAATAGCTCGCGAGGCCGAATTCGGTGTCATTGGCCATGTTGATCGCTTCGTCCTCGGTCTCAAAGCGAATCACCGGGGCGAGCGGCCCGAAGGTTTCTTCGCTCGCAACCAGCATGTCCTGGGTTACCCCGGAAAGCACCGTCGGCTCAAAGAAGGTTCCGCCCAGCGCATGCCGCTTGCCGCCGGCGAGCAGCGTCGCGCCCTTGGCCAGCGCGTCGGCGACGTGTTCCTCTACCTTGGCAACGGCATTGGCATCGATCAGCGGCCCCTGCTCGGTCCCGGCCTCAAGCCCGTTGCCGACCTTGAGCGCGGAAGCCGCCGCTGCCAGCTTCCCGACGAACTCGTCATAGACCCCGGCTTGAACGTAGAGCCGGTTGGTGCAAACGCAGGTCTGGCCTGAATTGCGGTATTTCGATGCCATCGCGCCTGCGACTGCCGCGTCGATATCGGCATCGTCGAAAACGATGAATGGCGCGTTGCCGCCCAGCTCCAGGCTGAGCTTCTTGATCGTGTCCGCGCTCTGGCGCATCAGCAGGCGGCCGATCTCGGTCGATCCGGTGAAGCTAAGCTTGCGGACCTTGGGATTGCCGGTCATCTCCCCGCCGATCGCGCTGGCGCTGCCGGTCACGACCGAGAGGATGCCCTTGGGGATCCCGGCTTCCTCGGCCAGCGCCGCCAGCGCCAGCGCCGAAAACGGCGTCTGCGCGGCGGGCTTGATCACCATGGGGCAGCCCGCAGCCAGCGCCGGGCCGGCCTTGCGTGTGATCATCGCGTTGGGGAAGTTCCACGGCGTGATCGCAGCGGTCACCCCGATCGGCTGCTTCAGCACCACAATCCGCTTGTCGGCCATGTGGCCAGGGATGACATCGCCATAGAGCCGCTTGCCCTCTTCGGCGAACCATTCGATGAAGCTCGCGCCATAGGCGATTTCGCCGCGCGCCTCGGCCAGGCTCTTGCCCTGCTCCATGGTCAGGATCCGCGCCAGTTCCTCCTGGTTCGCCATCATCAGGTCGAACCATTTGCGCAATACGCCTGCGCGTTCCTTGGCGGTCTTGGCGCGCCAGGCCGGCAGTGCGGCTTCGGCGGCGTCGATCGCACGGCGGGTTTCCTCGGCACCGCAATTTGGCACCGTGCCCAGCAGTTCGCCGGTGGCCGGATTGGTGACATCGATGGTCTTGCCGCTATCGGCACCGACCCATTCACCGGCGATGTAGCATTGCTCGCGCAGCAGCGGGGAAATGGTCACGGATCCCTCCTTCAAAGCGCCTGGAGCAGCGGCAGCGCTTCGTCGAGCGACTTGCGGATGATGCCGACCAGCTCGTCGATCTCTGCCGTGGTGATCACCAGCGGCGGACACATGACAATGGTGTCGCGGATCCCGCGCACCATCAGCCCGTTGGCGATACAGCGATCGCGCACCACCGGCCCGGCGTTGCCTTCGGCCCCGCCCCAGCGCTTGTTGGTGCCCTTTTCGGCCACGATCTCGACCGCGCCCAGCAGGCCGATCGAGCGCGCCTCGCCCACCAGCGGATGATCACTCAGCGCAGCAAGCGCCTGTGCCAGATATGGTCCGGTCTCACTGCGGACCTTCTCGACCAGCCCTTCGCGCTCCATGATCTCGATATTGCGCAACGCCACTGCCGCGCAAACCGGGTGGCCCGAATAGGTATAGCCGTGAACGAAATCGCCGCCGGTCTTCATCACCTCGATGATCTCGGCCGAAACCGCGACTGCCGAGATCGGCAGGTATCCGCTCGACAGGCCCTTGGCCATCGCGATGATGTCGGGCTTTACCCCCATCGTTTCATGGCCCCACATCTGGCCGGTGCGGCCGAACCCGGCGATCACTTCGTCGCAGATCATCAGGATGCCGTACTTGCGGCAAATCGCCTCGACCTGCGGCCAATAGTTGGCGGGAGGAATGACCACCCCGCCTGCACCCTGGACCGGCTCGCCGATGAAGGCGGCGACGTACTCGGGGCCGACTTCGAGGATCCGTTCCTCGATCGCGGCGGCACAGGCGCTGCCGAACGCAGCAGGGTCTTCTCCATAGCCTTCGCCGAACCAATAGGGCTGGCGGACGTGCTCAACCCCCGGGATCGGCAAGTCGCCGATCGGGTGCATTGCCTTCATCCCGCCGAGCGAAACTCCGGCAACGGTTGAGCCGTGGTAAGCGTTCCAGCGACTGATGAAGACCTTACGGCTCGGCTCGCCCTTCAGCTTCCAGTACTGGCGGACCAGGCGGAAGATCGTGTCGTTGGCCTCAGAGCCCGAGCTGTTGAAGAACACATGCGGCAGCCGGTTCTGCGTCAGGCTGGCAATCTTGTGGGCCAGCAGAACCGTCGGCGGGTTCGCGGTCTTGAAGAAGGAGTTATAGTAAGGCAGCTCGCGCATCTGTTCGGCTGCAACCTCGACCAGTTCCTCGCGACCATAGCCGACATTGACGCACCACAGACCCGCCATGCCATCGAGGATGCGGTTGCCGTCGCCGTCGTGGATATAGCACCCCTCAGCATGAGTGATGATGCGGCTGCCGCCAAGATCCTCGATTTCCTGCCAGTCCGCCTGCGCGGGCAAGTGGTGGGCGACGTCGAGGCGCTTGAGTTCGGCGATATCGTAATTGCGGGGCATGATGATCTCCCTTGGATTGGTTTCTGAAACTGGCGTGCGAGTGGGCACGCCTTTTCAGGGAGAAAAGCCGGTCCGGGCCAGGAAGCGATTGGTTCGGGTGAAGCGGGTGTTCATACCTCGCCCCGCATAGCACGGCCGAGCAGGCGGAAGAAGGCTGCGCTGTCGGGGTTGGTGTCGGCATCCCATTCGGGGTGCCACTGCACCGCGATCACCGGGGCACCGTTGGGCCGGGCCGAATAGGCTTCGACCAGGCCATCGGGGGCCTTCGCTTCGACTTGGAGACCCGGAGCCAGATTTCCCACGCCCTGGTAGTGAACGGAATTAACGGTAAGTTCGTTCTTGCCGAACGCTTGCGCCAGCATCCCGCCTTCGCTGAGGTGGACCGGGTGCAAGTGATCGAACATCGCACCGAACAAAGCCCCTTCAGGCGCATGGTGACGCAGCAGTTGGTCGCTGGCCGAAGTATCGCGCCGCAGCGTGCCGCCCATGGCGACGTTGATTTCCTGAAAACCGCGGCAGATCCCGAAGACCGGCTTACTGGCATCGATCATCCGTTCGACCAGCGAAAGTGCGATGGCGTCGCGGCCCGGATCGAAGGGGCCGTCCCCGCCTTCGTCCTGGTAATGCGCCGGATCGACATTCGACGGACTGCCGGTCAGCAGGATCCCGTCGAGCCGGGGCGCCACTTCGGCCGCGCTCATCAGATCGGGCAGCGATGGCACGATCAGCGCCGCAACATCGGCATGGATCATCGCCGAGCGGATATAACGCTCCATTACCGCTTGCGCAGGTTCGATGCCAACGGTGCGCTGGCAGGCGATTACGCCAAGGACGGGGCGGGTGCTCATAGGCTCAATGCTTCATCATCACGTGGCGTGTCGTCATGTAGTGTTCCAGGCAATAGACCGACAGGTCCGAACCATAGCCGGAACTTTTGACCCCGCCATGCGGCATTTCGGTGACGTTGACCGAATGGGTGTTGATCCAGGTAACCCCGTATTCCAGCCGCGAGGCAAACTGGGCGGCCTTGCCAACATCCCGCGTCCAGACCGAGCTGGCGAGGCCATATTCACAGTCATTGGCCCAGTCGAGCGCCTGCGAGTCCTCGTCGAAACGGGTGACCGAGACCACCGGACCGAATACTTCCTTCTGGACAATCTCGTCGCTGTGGCGCGCTCCGGCGATCAACGTGGGGGCGTAATAAAAGCCGGGGCCTTCGGGAACATAGCCGCCGGTCACCACTTCGGCCGGAGTATCGGCAGCCGCGCGGGCGACGAAGCCATCGACCCGGTCGCGTTGGCGGGCAGTGATCAGCGGACCCAGCGCGGTGCCCGGTGCCATCGGATCGCCGATCGCAATCGCCTCGACCGCTGATTGCAGTTCGGCCACCAGCCGGTCGTGCACGCTGGCATGGGCGTAAACCCGGCAGGCTGCGGTGCAATCCTGCCCGGCGTTGTAATAGCCGCCCTCGGCAATCGCCTCGACCGCGGCGGGAATGTCGGCATCGGCCAGCACGATCACCGGGGCCTTGCCGCCCAGTTCGAAATGGGTGCGCTTGATTGTCGGGGCCACGGCCTCCAGAATCTTGCGGCCGGTAGCGACATCGCCGGTCAGCGAAACCATCCGCACCTTGGGATGGGCGACCAGCCGCGCGCCGACATTGGCGCCGTTGCCGGTCACCACGTTGACCACCCCTTCGGGCAGGAATTCGGCGCAGACTTCGGCCAGGCGCAGCGCGCTGAGCGGGGTATGCTCGCTGGGCTTGAGCACTACCGAATTGCCCGCCGCGATCACCGGGGCGATCTTCCAGCTGGCCATCATCAGCGGGTAGTTCCACGGCGCGATGCCAACGCAAATGCCCAGCGGGTCGCGCCGCAACATCGAAGTGAAGCCGGTGCGGTATTCCCCCGCCGGGACCCCCGGCACAGTGCGCGCGGCCCCGGCAAAGAAGCGGAACACGTCAACCGTGTTGCCGACATCGACCACCTTCGCGGTGCCCAGCGGCTTGCCGCAGTTGATGGTTTCGATTCGGGCGAATTCGTCGGCAAGCTCTTCGATCCGGTCCGCGATCTTGAGCATCCGCAGTGAGCGCTCTTTCGGTGACATCCGCGACCAGACCGCAAAGCCGGCTTCAGCCGCAGCCACTGCGCTATCAACCTGTGCGCGGCTGGCGCTGGAAATCAGCGCGATCCGCTCTCCGCTGGCAGGGTTGTAGACCGGCTCGGGAGCTTCCTCGCCGTCAAGCGGACGGCCGGCGATGAACTGGCCGCGGGGTTCGAACATGGTGATTTCCTGCCTCTTGCGTTGGATGACCAGCCTAGCCCCCGCGTGGCAACGGGAGAAATACGAAATGGAAAGCGATGGCTATCGGAAAAGCCGATAGAGACCTTAGTTCCGTTCGTCCTGAGGAGCGGCTGAGCGCTAGCGAAGACGCGTCTCGAAGGACCATTGTGCACACGCGGTGGTTAGAGACGGGCCTTCGCTAACGCTCAGTCCCTCCTCACCACGAACGGTCTGGGCCTAACTGAGCAGCACCACCGGACTGTCGGCGCGCCAGTGCATCGAAACGCGGTCATCCCAGGTGAAGTCTTCCTGGTCGTGGCGCGACAGGTTGGGCCGCGACACGCGGATCATCGCGCCCGAATCGAGCTTGATGTCATAGAGCGTGATGTCACCCAGGTAACTCATCCCCTTGATCGTGCCGCGCGCCAGGTTGTGCTCGTCAGGCGCATCCTGCGCGGCGGCGCGGATCGCCTTGCCCTCGCCCGGCACGTGCAGGTAGATCTTCTCAGGGCGCAGCGCGACCCAAACGTCGGCACCGTGCGGACCGGTGACCCCGTGATTGAGATAGACCTTGCCCAGCCCCGGGCAGTCGATCGCCGCGCGGTCGGGCTCATCCAATGTCAGTTTGCCTTCGAACAGGTTCACCGAGCCGACGAAGTCGGCGACGAAGCGGTTGGCCGGGTATTCATAAAGATCGGACGGGGTTGCAAGCTGCGCGACATCGCCCTTGTTCATCACCGCGATCCGCCCTGCCATCGACAGGGCTTCGTCCTGATCGTGAGTGACCGTGACGAATGTGATCCCGACTTCGTCCTGCAGGTCCGAAAGCTCGAACTGCATCTGCGCGCGCAGCTTGGCATCAAGCGCCGAGAGCGGCTCGTCGAGCAGCAGCACCTTGGGACGCATCACCAGGCTGCGCGCCAGGGCCACGCGCTGGCGCTGGCCGCCGGAAAGCTGGTCGGGTTTGCGCTTGTCGAGCCCGTCGAGCTTGACCAGCTCGAGCGCCTCGCGCACCCGCGCCGCGGCCTCGTCACCGCTCACGCCAGCGATTTTCAGGCCATATCCGACGTTCTGCTCGACCGTCATGTGCGGGAAGACCGCATAGGACTGGAACACCATGTTCACCGGCCGCTTGTTGGGCGGCACTGCGGCCATATCCTGCCCGTCGATCAGGATCGTGCCCGAGGTGGGGATCTCGAACCCGGCGATCATCCTGAGCAGCGTAGTCTTGCCGCAGCCCGAAGGCCCAAGCAGCACGAAGAATTCGCCCGGCATGATGTCCAGACTGACATCGTCCACCGCCGCCACCGGCGAGCCGGGAAAGCGCTTGGTAATATTCTGAATCGAAATGATCGGCGGCTTGGCTTCGGACATTCTAGTGACTTTCGGAAAACGCTTTGACGCCCTGGAACTTGAGCGCCACGGCGGTCAGCACCACCGTCAGGATGATCAGCACGGTCGAAGCAGCATTGACCACCGGGGTGACCGAGAAGCGGACCATCGAATAGACCTTGACCGGGAAAGTGATCGTATCCGGTCCGGCGGTGAAGAACGTGATCACGAAATCGTCGAGGCTGAGCGTAAAGGCCAGCAAGGCCCCTGCGATCAGCGCGGGACGGATATGCGGCAGCAGCACGTCACGAAACGCCTGCCACTCGCTCGCCCCCAGGTCCTTGGCGGCCTCTTCCTGCTCCTTGTTGAAGCTGGCGAGCCGCGATCGCACGACCATGGTGACGAAGGGAAAACTGAAAGTGATGTGGGCGATGGTGATTGCCGAAAGGCTGAACGGCCAGGGCAACCCGCGCGGCCAGTCTATCGCCGCGAAGAAGATCAGGAAGGCAACGCCCATGCAAATTTCGGGAACGATGATCGGCAGCGAGATAATCCCGTCGATCGCGCTCTTGAAACGAAAGCGGAAGCGCCAAAGCATGATTGCCGACATCGTGCCCAACACCAGGCTGAACAGCGTCGATAGACCTGCGATTGTCAGCGAATTGACCAGCGCTTCCATCAGTGTCGAATCGTGCCAGGCCTTGACGTAATACTTGGTCGTAAATCCGCGCCAGACCACGTTGCGCTTCGAATCGTTGAAGCTGAACACCATCAACACGACCAGCGGCGCGTAGAGGAAAACCATCACTGCAGTGACCCACGAACGCAGCCACAGCGTACGCGAATATTCGAGCGGTGCGCGAGGGGTGCGGTTGAACAGGGCCATCAGCGCGCTTCCTCGCGCTTCTTGCGCAGGCCCTGCAGGGCAATCAACGCGAACATCGCATAGATCAGCATGAACGACAGCGCCGCACCGAACGGCCAGTCATTGGCGCGCTTGAACTGCCGTTCGATCACATTGGCGATCATCTGGCTGTCGGTCCCGCCCATCAGGTCGGGCGTAAGGTAGGCACCCAGCGCCGGAATCAGCGTGATCATCACCCCTGCGAAAATCCCCGGCATGGCCAACGGCACCACGATCTTCATGATCGTGCGGAAATGCCCCGCGCCCAGGTCAAGGCTGGCCTCAATCAGGCTGCGGTCGAGCCGGTCAAGCGCCGAATAGAGCGGCAGGACCATGAACGGCAGGTGGACGTAGACGAGACCAAAGACCACAGCGAAATTGTTGAACAGCAGTTGCACCGGCTCCCAGGTTGGCAGCGGCGCAAGGCCGAAGAGTGTTTTGAACCACGAAGCCCCGCTCCACATCGCGCCCAGCGCCTTGTTGGCATAGCCCTGTCCGCCCAACAGCATCATCAATGCATAGGTGCGGATCAGCAGGTTGGTCCAGAATGGCAGCATGATGCCCAGAAGCAGCCAGGGCCGCCATTTCTCGCTGGCAAACGTGATTGCCATCGCCACCGGAAAACCCACCACAAGGCAGATAAGCGTGACCAGCGCGGCCACCCACAGGCTCTTGGCGAAGATCGAGAGATAGAGCCAGTCGGTCGCGCGCTTGTAGTTGTCGAGCGTGCCGACCAAGTCTATTTCAGTCAGGCCAGCGTTGCGACCAAAGCTGTAAGCCCAGACCACCGCCATCGGGACGATGAAGAACAGCGCGGTCCACAGCAGCGGGGCCACCGAGGCAGCGAAAAAGCTGGACTTGTTCTCGTTCCAGTTCTGCTCGGCCATCGCCAGCCCCGCCCCCGATCAGGCCGCGCGGACGCGCGTGAAGGCTTCTTCGTAGAGTGGCTGGAGCTTGGGATTGAACCGGGCATACTCGCATTTTGTCAGCACATCAGCGGCCGGGAAAATGACAGGGTTGTTCTTGTAGCCGTCTGGCATCAGCGCCTTGGCTGCGGCGTTAGGGGTGGGATAGAGGATCGTCTCGGTAATCTTCTTGCCCACTTCGGCATCGAGCAGGTTGTTGATGAAAGCATGCGCATTCTTGGGGTGCTGGGCACCCTTGGGGATGCACAGCGTATCTGAATTGAGCTGGCTGCCCTCCTTGGGGATCACAAAGTCGATATCATCGTCTTCCTTCATGATCTGGGCGATATCGCCGTTGTATTCGAGCACCAGGTCGACATCACCCTTGGCGAGCAGGTCCTGTCCATCGTCCTCGTGGAACTTCTTGATGTGCGGCTTTTGCTTGATCATCAGCGCTTCGATGGTCTTGATGTCAGCCTCGGTCAGCGTGTTGACCGACTTGCCAAGGTATTTGCCATAAAGCCGGAACATGTCCCCGGCTTCGGACAGAACTGCAATCCGCTGCGAATATTCGTCACTGTCGAACAATACTTTCCAGCTGTCGGGCTTGGCCTTCACCTTGCTCTTGCGATAGCCGATCCCCAGGCTCAGCCAGGTATAGGGCATCGAGAATTTACGGCCCGGATCGTAGGCCACATCGATGAAGGTCGGGTCGATGTTCTTCATGTTCGGGATCTGCGAATGGTCGAGCTCCATCAGCATCCCGGCCTGGGCCATCCGCTCGACGAAATCGTTCGAGGGCACGATCACGTCATAACCGGGATTGCCGGCCTTGAACTTGGCGAACAGGACATCGTTCGAATCGAACAGGTCCATCTTGACCTCGATCCCGCTCGATCCCTTGAAGTCCTCAAGCGTGGTTTCACCGATGTAAGTATCCCAGTTGTAGAAATTGAGCTTGGGCTCTTCGGCCGTGCCGCTGCCGGGCTTGGCGGCAGGCTCGGACTTCGAACATCCAGCCAGCCCGCCGAAACTGATCCCGATCGCGGCAACACCCAGTCCCTGCAGCAGCGAACGCCGACCCAAGCTGCTGAGAGATCCGTTACGAAGCGAAGTCCCGTTGCTCATAGCCCTACCCTTCTATGCCGTTTTCGTTGTGACCCGATGCTAGCTGTGTTTGCGCGGGCTGCAAGCAGCGAGACGCAACAAATACCTCTATCGCTTCGCATGCCAGTCGATTATGCAAACCGAGGGGTATCGATAAATCCGATGAACATCACTTTCCGCCAGATCCGTTACTTCATCGCCGTGGCCGAAGCGCGCTCGGTTTCGGGCGGGTCCAGCGCGGTCGGGATCTCGCAAAGCGCGGTCACCGATGCGATCCGCACGCTCGAACTGGAAACCGGGGTCACGCTGTTCCACCGTCACGCCAAGGGGGTGACGCTGACCCGTGAAGGGCACCAGTTCCTGCGCCACGCCCGCTCGATCATTGGCGCAATCGCCGACATGGCCGGCGGGGTGGGCCGCGAGGAGGACCAGACCGAGGGCAAGATCCGGATCGGAGTAACCCCGGTGGTGACCGGCTATTTCCTCTCCGATCTGCTCTCACGCTTTCGCAAGCTGTTCCCCAAGATCGAGATCCAGCTGGTCGAGGACAAGCGCAGCTATATCGAACACCTGCTGGTCAATGGCGAGTTGGACCTAGCGCTGCTGATGGTCTCAAACCTCGAAGAACGCAGCGCGATTGACCACGAGGTGCTGCTGCGGAGCGAATGCCGCGCCTGGCTGGCGCCGAGCCACCCGCTGTCCGATGTCGATGGCCTGGCACTGGCCGATCTGGAGAACGAACCGGTGGTCGCGCTGCAACTCGACGAGCTTGAAGGCCTGATCGACGGAATCTGGGGCAAGTTCGACCACCCCCCGCGCGTCGCCTGGCGCACCAGCAGCATGGAAGGCGTCCGCTCGCTGGTCGGCACCGGCGCCGGGATCACCCTGCTCCCCGACCTGGTCTATCGCCCCTGGAGCCTCGACGGCGACCGCATCATCGCCAAGCGCACGCGCGAGTCACTGCCGACGGTGGACATCGGCATGGCCTGGCGGCGCCTGACCCGGCATTCGGAAGCGGCGAATTTGTTTATGGAAACGGTGCACCAGCTCAGGAAGTGAGGGTCACAATCCTCCCCCTTGGGGGAGGGGGACCATGCGAAGCATGGTGGAGGGG
>Ga0209023_10007084_pt1 | contig 11618 bp, 7 predicted proteins | sample LakOneMetagenome_FD_187468 | JGI IMG/M metagenome (GOLD analysis project Ga0209023, IMG submission 187468) | Freshwater and sediment microbial communities from Lake Erie, Canada (SPAdes) (version 2) | ecosystem: Environmental > Aquatic > Freshwater > Lentic | place: Lake Erie, Canada | collected...
TCCGATCTGACGGGCTGGCCGAGCGGCTGCTGGCCAACGACGGGCTGCTCACCCAGTTGCTGGCCGAGGACGGCCTGGCCGACCGGTTGCTCGGCGCCGACGGCGTCGTCGACCGGCTGTTGGCCACCGACGGGGTGGTGGACAAGCTCACCGCCCCCAACGGGCCGCTGGAACAGCTGACCACCCTGGTCGACACCCTCAACCACCTGGCCCCGGCGTTCGACGCGCTGGTGCCCACCGTCAACACCCTCAACGACGCGGTCAACGGGCTGTCCACGGTGGTCAACCCGCTGAGCAATATCGCCGACCGGATCCCGCTGAGCCGTCGGCCCGGCCGTCGCAGCCCCAACCGCTCGGCGGGCTCCCATCGCATCATCGACGCCGACTGACTCCGGTAGTCTGACCCGGGCGTTGCCGCCCGTCCGCCTCCGTAGCTCAGTGGTAGAGCACCCGCCTTGTAAGCGGAAGGTCGTCAGTTCAATCCTGACCGGGGGCTCCACCTTGCTCAGCCCCGTCGCCCGGCCCGTTCGGCGAATGCATCGAGCGCGGCGAGGATCTCCGGCGAGCGCCAGACCCGGTTGCGGGGACCGCTGGTCGTCTCGACGAGGATTCCCGCGTCGGCGAGCGGGTTCAGGTAGCGATGGGCATTGGTGGACTCAATACCCAGCTCCTGCGCAAGCAACGCAGCGTTGACGACCGGACGGCGGGTCAGCAGGTCGGCAACCTTCCACACCGCCGAGTCGGACCGCGCGGTGATCAGGTCATTCCAGTTCTTCCGGATACCGCGAAGGTCGGCGACCAATTGGCGGCCGTTCCCGACAGCCAGGATGCCGGCACGCGAGAAACACTCGACAATCGGCGCGGCATCGCCGTCGCGGTACGCGGTCAGCGCGGCGAAATAGGCATCCGTGTCGGCGAGTAAGCCGGCCGAGACGGGCACCATCACCTGCCGGGTCAACCCTTTGTTGCGCAGCATGGCCTGGACCAATGCGCGGCCGGTGCGCCCGTTGCCGTCGGTGAACGGGTGGATCGTCTCGAATTGCGCGTGGGCGACAGATGCCTGTGACAGGGCGGGAACATCGGCGCGCTGCGCGAAGGCAACCAGGTCGTCGACCGCGGCGGGGATCAGCTCGTGGCGCGGACCGATGAATGTCGCACCGACGGGGGTGGTTCCGCCACCGATCCATACCGGCTCGGTGCGGAACTCACCGGGCGTGTGGCGCGGCTCGCCGGCCATCAGGGCGCGGTGCATCGCCAGGATGGCGTCGGCGTCGATGCTGCCGGAAAGGGCGATCGCTGCCCGCATTGCCGCGGTGTTGGCGACGATTATCTCGGCGTTGCGCTTGGCGTGGCCGCCGGGCAGCTCCGCCTCGGCGATCGCCCGGGCCGATGCGGTCAGGTTCTCGATCTGTGAGCTGGCGGCGGACTCCGATCGCAGCAGCACCGCGGCAAACGGCGCTATTTCGCCCCCGAGCTCGGCGTCGAAGCGGGTGATCTCGCGGCTGGCGTCCTCGGCCTCGGCGAGTACCGACGGCGGCAGGTCCAGAACCAGCTCGGCGATATCGGCCGGAATCACCGGGTGGTAGATGCCGTACTTCGCCGGTGCGGCACTCGAGGACCGCACCCCCTGCGGCTCCCACCGCACATCCTCGTAGCCGACGGAGCGAAGTGAGGTCACCGAACCAGCTTAACTTCACTTAGATGATTAAGTGAAGTTAAAGGGAGAGGTTGACTTCACTTAGCCGGGTAAGCGGGCGGTAAAGCGATGTACTTGATGTTCAGGTACTCCTCGATGCCCTCGCTGCCGCCCTCGGTGCCCAGGCCGGACTGCTTGATGCCGCCGAAGGGGGCGGCGGGGTCGGAGATCACCCCGCGGTTCACCCCGACCATGCCGGCCTGCAGCGCCCGCGACACCCGCTGCACCCGGGCCAGGTTCTGGCTGTAGAAGTACGCCGCCAGCCCGTACTCGGTGTCGTTGGCCGCGGCGATCGCCTCCTCCTCGGTGTCGAACCCGACGATGGCCGCGACCGGGCCGAAGATCTCCTCGGTCAGGATCGCGCAGCCGTCGGGGATCTCGTCGATGACGGTCGGCTGGTAGAAGAAGCCCGGCCCGTCGACCACCGCACCGCCGGTGCGCACCCGGGCGCCGGCGGCGGCCGCGGCGTCGACCAGCTCGGCGATCGAGGATCGCTGCCCGGCGTTGATGATCGGGCCGACGTTGCTGTAGTCGTGCCAGCCGGGCCCGGTGCGCAGCGCCGCGATCCGCTCGGTCAGCGCGGCGCTGAACTGCTCCCGGACCGGGTTGTGCACCAGGATCCGGTTGGCTGCCGTGCAGGCCTCCCCACCGTTGCGCATCTTGGCGGCCATCGCACCCTCGACGGCGGCGTCGATGTCGGCGTCGTCGAAGACGATGAACGGCGCGTTGCCGCCGAGCTCCATCGAAGTCCGCAGCACGTTCCCGGCGGCCTGGGCCAGCAGGATCTTGCCGACGCCGGTGGAACCGGTGAAGGACACCTTGCGCAGCCGGGTGTCGTTCATCAGCTCGGCCACCACGGTGGCGGCGTCGGTGGTCGGCAGCACCGACAGCACTCCGGCCGGCAGCCCGACCTCGGTGAACACCTGCCCCAGCGCCAGCATTGTCAGCGGAGTGTCCTCGGCGGGTTTGACGATCATGGTGGCCCCGGCCGCCAGCGCCGGCCCGATCTTGCGGGTACCCATGGCCAGCGGAAAGTTCCACGGGGTGATCGCCAGGCACGGCCCGACGGGCTCGCGGGTCACCAGGATCTCCCCGGTGCCCGCCGGCGCGGTCGCGGTTCGCCCGCCGATGCGCACCGCCTCCTCGGAGAACCAGCGCAGGAACTCCGCACCGTAGGCGACCTCACCGCGGGCCTCGGGCAGCACCTTACCCATCTCCAGGGTCATCAGCAGCGCGAAGTCGTCGGCGCGGGCGGTGACCGTCTCGAATGCCGCCCGCAGTATCTCGGCCCGTTTGCGCGGCGGGGTGGCGGCCCAGTCGTCGGCTGCGGCGACGGCGGCGTCCAGGGCGGCGCGGGCGTCGGCGGGGGTGGCGTCGGCGACCTCGGCCAGCACCGTCCCGGTGGCCGGGTTGAGCACCTCGAAGGTGCGTCCGGATTCACTGGGCGCGCTCGCCCCACGGTGCCACAGCCCGGTGGGCACCGACGCGATCAGTTCCTCGGCGGTCTTCACGGCTGCTCCCCCACGGCTTCGCGGATGGCGGTCTCCAGCACCGACAGCCCGTCGTCGAGCAGGTCGTCGCCGATGACCAGCGGGGGCAGCAGCCGGATCACGTTGCCGTAGGTGCCGCAGGTCAGGATCAGCACGCCGGCGGCCAGGGCCTTGGCGGCCACCGCCCTGGTCAGCGCGGGGTCCGGTTCGTAGCCGTCGGCGCCGACGAGTTCGACGGCGATCATCGCGCCGCGGCCGCGGACCTCACCGATGCACCCGACGTCGGCGGCCAGCGCGCGCAGCCGGGTCACCACGGTGGATTCGATGGCCCGGGCCCGGCTCACCAGGTCGAGCTCGACCATGGTGTCCAGGGTGGCCAGGGCGGCCGCGCACGCCACCGGGTTGCCGCCGTAGGTGCCGCCCAGGCCACCGGGATGGACCTTGTCGAGCAGGTCGGCGCGGCCGGTGATCGCCGACAGCGGCATGCCCCCGGCGATGCCCTTGGCCATGGTGATGATGTCGGGCACCAGGTTCTCATGCGAGCTGGCGAACCAGTCACCGGTGCGGGCGAACCCGGTCTGCACCTCGTCGGCGATGAACACCACCCCGTTGGCCTTCGCCCACTCCGCCAGGGCGGGCAGGAAGCCGGGTGCGGGCACGATGAACCCGCCCTCGCCCTGGATCGGTTCGATGATCAACGCGGCCACCGAGTCCGCGCCGATCTGCTTCTCGATGGCGGTGATGGCCCGCCGCGCCGCGGCCGGTCCGTCGACACCGGGGTCGCGGAACGGGTACGACATCGGCATCCGGTACACCTCCGGCGCGAACGGGCCGAAATGCGCCTTGTACGGCATCGCTTTCGCGGTCAGTGCCATGGTCAGGTTGGTGCGTCCGTGATAGGCGTGGTCGAAGGCGACGACGGCGTCGCGGCCGGTGGCCAACCGGGCGGCCTTGACGGCGTTCTCCACCGCCTCGGCGCCGGAGTTGAACAGCACGGTGCGTTTGTCGCGGTCGCCGGGGGTCAACGCGTTGAGCCGTTCGGCCACCGCGATGTAACCCTCGTAGGGGGTGACCATGAAGCAGGTGTGGGTGAAGTGACCGACCTGTTCGCGCACGGCCTCGGCCACCCGCGGATCGGACGCCCCGACGGTGGTCACCGCGATGCCGGAGCCCAGGTCGATCAGCGAGTTGCCGTCGACGTCGACGATGACGCCACCGTCGGCGTCGGCGGCGTAGACCGGCACGGTGGAGCCGACACCGGCGGCCACCGCGACGGCGCGCCGCGCCGCCAGGTCGGTCGATCGGGGCCCGGGCAGCGCGGTGCGCAGCTCGCGGACCTGCGGTAGGCGGTAACGCAATTCGGTCATGGCACCTGTTCCAGGTCGTCGGTCAACGGCGGGGTCTCGCGGCTCAACGTCTCGCCGCGGAAGAAACTCGGGTGTCGGGAACGCTGCACATACATCAGCACCGCACCGGCCAGCAACAGCCCGACGCTGATGTAGAACACCACGCCCGGGGCATGCAGGTTGATCGGGTGGCCCGCCACGTCGACTTCGGTGAGCACCGGGCCGGCGGCCCACGCCTCACCCACCGAGATGACGAACACCAGCACCAGGATGACGCCGCCGATCAGCGGGCAAATGAACTTGTAGACAATGTTTTTCGTATTGTCGAACAGTTCCCGGCGGAAGAACCAGATGCAGGCGAATGCGGTGATGCCGTAGTACCAGCAGATCATGATGCCCAGTGCGGCAACGGTATCCATCAGCGCCTTCTCCGACACCACCTTCATCACCGCGTAGAACACCGCGGTGATGACCCCGGCCACCACCGTCGCGTACGTCGGGCCGAGGTAGCGCGGGTGTACCGAGGCCAACCGCTTCGGGAACGCGCCGTAGGCCCCCATGGCAAGCATGGCGCGCGCGGCGGGCAGGAACGTGGTCTGCAGGCTGGCCGCCGACGAGGCGAAGATCGCCAGGAACAGCAACAGCCCCAACCACTTGCCCAGCACCGGGTCGGCCAGCGGCTTGAAGACGTTCTCGCCGTTGTCCTCGTTGCCCAGGCCGATGCCCTTGTCCCCGACACCGGCGTACATCATCACCGCGACGGACACCAGCAGGTAGGTGCCCAGGATGGTGATGACGGCCAGCAGGCCGGCCCGCCCGGGGGTCTTCTGCGGGTCCTTGGACTCCTCCCCCAGCGTCAGGCAGGTGTCCCAGCCCCAGAACGCGAAGATCGAACCGGTCAGCCCGACGACGAACGCGGTGATGGCGATGCCGTGCAGCGGGTTGAACCAGTCGAAGCTGAAGGATTCGCTGAGCGTCTGGCCGTCGAAGGTGGCCGGGTGGGTGACGGATTTGTAGATTGCCATGCCGGCGAACAGCACCAGCACCACCATCTGGAAACCGACCAGGCCGTACTGCAGTTTCTCCGAGGTGGAGATACCGCGGCTGGAGATGTAGGTGGCCAGCGCGATGAACACCAGGGTGGTGGCGATGTTGACCGCCTTGTTGTCGGCCAGGTCGTCGATGCCGGGTATCCCGAGCAGTTGCGACAGGAACAGGTAGAAGTATTCGACGGCGATGGCGGCCAGGTTGGACAGCACGATGATGGTGGCCAGCACCATGCCCCAGCCGCACATCCAACCGACGTAGGGGCCGAATGCCTTGGTGGACCAGGTGAAGGACGCCCCACAGTCCGGCGCCCGGGAGTTCAGTTCCCGATAGGCGTAGGCCGTGAGGAACATCGGGATGAAACCGGCGATGAAGATCGCCGGCATCTTCAGCCCGACCGCCGCCACGATCAGGCCGATGCTGGCGGTCAGCGTGTAACCGGGCGCCACGCACGAAACACCCAGTACCGCACCGGCAAACGTACCGACCTTGCCGCCGGCCAGGCCCTTGTCGACGAGGTCGGATCCGCGCGGGGTGAGCTGGGGTTCGCCGGTGGTCATCACATCTCCCGCGGTACGACGATCATCGGGACGGCCAGCACCCGCATCATCTTGGCCGCGGTGGAACCCAGGAACAGCCGCCGGGGGGCGGCCAGCCGGCTGGATCCGGCGACGATGACATCGCCGGGCTGCCAGTCGAGTCCGGAGACGGCCTCTTCGACGCTGGGCCCGGTGGCCACCACGGATTCGACGGCGACGGTTTCGGGCAGCCGGGCTCGGGCGTTGTCCAGCAGTTCCTGCGCGTGCGCGGCAGCCTCGGCCAGCGCGTCCGGGTCGGCCCGGCGCCGGCTGGGCATCAGGTCCAGGGCGACCAGTGAGACCAGCCGCAGCGGCACGTGCGCCCGCTGGCAGCCGGCCACGGCGACGTCGAGCAATTCGTCGGCGCCGGGGCCGGTGCCCAGCGCGGCGGTGATCGAACGCACCGACGTGACGCTCGATTCCCGGGTTCCCCGGGGGGCCAACGCCAATGGCAGTGGCGCCGAGTGGATCAGCCCGTTGACCACCGATCCCAGGGTGAAGTTGGCCAGCAGCCCGCCGCCGGACCCGCCGGCCACGATCAGTGCCGCGCCGACGCGCTCCGCCTCGGCGATGATGCCCTCGGTGGTCGAGTCGTAGATGCCGATGTGGGTGCTGACCGCGACGTCGTCGGGGATCAGATGCCGGGCGTCGGCCAACCAGTCGTCGGCCGCGTCGGTGATGACCTCCTCGAAGTCACCGGCGGTCAGCGCCGCTCCGGTGTCCGGCGGCACCACCATGCCGACGGCCAGTTCGGCGCCCAGGCTGCGGGCCAGCATGACCCCCAGCGTCAGTGCATCCCGGCCGCCGTCGGTGGCCAGGTAGGCGACGTAGATCTTCATTGGCGCGGCGCTCATCGACAGCACTTCGCGGGGGTGGGTGCGACGTCCAGGGCCGGGGTGCGGTCGAAGAAGCCGAACGGTTTGAGCCAGAAGCTGACGACGTCGACGGGCATGATCGGCCAGTCCTCGGGCCGGGTGACGTGGTGGATGCCGAAGGTGTACCAGAGCACCACGTCGGTGTTCTCGATGTTGCGGTTGGCCTTGGTCCATTCCGGCAGGCCCATGCCCGGGCCGCCCTGGTTGACGAATTCACCTGCGGGCCAGCGTTCGTCGTCGGCGTTGGGGGTCACCCACAGGGTGTGCTTGATGACCTCGCAGCGGCCCAGGATCGGGGAGTCGTCGGCGAACATGGGCGGGAAGGCGCCGCTGGGCGACAGCTTGTAGGCGGGGTGGGCGCCGATGGGAGTGCGGACGTTGTCGTTGACGACCTTCCAGGACCGCTGGGTGGCGTAGTCGGGGTTCTGCTTGCCCTCGGCCTCGGTGCGCAGCGGGGTGTTGACCTGGCGCAGTGACAGTCCGTACGGGTTGTCCGGCCCGACGGGTTCGATCTCGGTGTCCGACCGGTACACCGTGTTGGCGGTGCCGTCGATGTCGAGATCCATTCTGGCGGTGAGGAAATGCTGATGCAGCGGTGCGTAGGTGCGGTTGTCGACGATGGTGCCGTGCGGGTTGGATTCACCGGGGTTGAGGTGGCTGACCACCATGATGCCGGTGGCCCGGACCTCGCATTCGATGTTGCCGTCGGTGTAGAAGCGCCAGTAGGTCAGGTACTCGTAGTTGGCGACGGTGACGTGGAAGGAGACCGTGAGGCGGCGCATCCGGCGCACCTGCGCGCCGTCGTGGTGGTCGACGTGCTTCCACAGCACGGCGTTGTCCTCTTCGTGGATGCAGATCGCGTTCTCGATGGTCTTGGGCCGCCCGGCGCTGTCGTGGATGACGGCATCGAGATAGCGGATCTCGCCGAGGCAGTCACAGCCCAGGGTCAGCGACGTCGTCATGAATCCCAGCCCCCACTCGCCGATGTCGAACGCGGTGCGCCGGAAGTGGTCGTCGCAGTGGTCCCGGTAGGGCACCACCATTTCGGCGAACGACAGCCGGTGCGCGATGGAGCGCTGCCGGCCGTTGTCGTTGTAGGAGACGGTGTGCAGGGTCATGCCCTCGCGCGGGTTGAACCCGACCCGCAGGCTCCAGTTCTGCCAGGTCAGTTTGTTGCCGTCGAGGGTGAACGACGGGCCGCCCGCCTGGGTGATGTCCAGCGGCTGCAGCGGCGGCCGGGTGCTGGCGGCCCGGATGGATTCGGGCACCATCCGGGGAACGTATTCGCCCATGATCTCCGGGCGCTGCACGGTGAAGGTGTCCTCGATGCGCAACAGTTCCATGGTGTTGAGGTCGATGACGAAGTGCAGGCCGTTGACCGGGCCGGCGTACGGGTTGGCACCGGCGGCCGCGCGCACCCAGGTGTCGGTCCAGCCGATGCGCCGGCCGGCGTACTCCGGCGGCACCAGGACACCGGCGTAGGTCCAGGTGTCCATGAACACCAGGTCCAGGTCGGTGATGCCGCGCCCGGCCAGCGCGGCGATCACCTCGGGGTTGCGCCGCAGTGCCGCGTCGGCCTCCTCCCACTCGTCGACGGTGACGTTGGTCTGCACGTCCGGGACGTGCTCGAAGGACACCACCGACCCGGCCGACACCGACACCCGGGCCTTGTAGGTGCGGTTGGTCGCCCGCTCGAAGACCAGGACGTCGGCGAGGCGCTCGCACGGTGTGCCGTCGGCGTCGAAGGCGGAGATGTCGGCTTTCGACGGCTCGCGCAGGGCGATGCCGGCGTAGCGCCAGCCGGCGCCGACGCCGTGGGCGTCGGCGAGCAGGCGGGTGACGGTGTCGATCTCGTCGGCGGTGAGCGGGTCGAGCGGGTGGAAGGTGTGCGGCATCGGTGCGGCGGCCTTTCTGTGCCGAGGTCTGGGCGAAGACGATTCGGGGCTCAGTCGTTGCTGCTCATCACGTGCTTGATGCGGGTGTAGTCCTCCAGCCCGTAGGCCGACAGGTCCTTGCCGTACCCGGAGTGCTTGAACCCGCCGTGCGGCATCTCGGCGACCAGCGGGATGTGGCAGTTGATCCACACCGCGCCGGCGTCGACGCGGATGCTCATCCGGTTGGCGGTGGCGTGGTCGGTGGTCCAGACGCTGGCGGCCAGCCCGTAGTTCACGCCGTTCGCCAGTGCGACGGCCTGCTCCTCGGTGTCGAACGACTGCACGGTCAGGATCGGGCCGAAGGTCTCCTCCTGGACGATCGGATCGTCCTGGCGCACCCCGGTGATGACGGTCGGCTCGAAGTAATACCCGCGATCGCCGACCCGGTTGCCGCCGGTGACGACGGTCGCATGCGCCGGCAGCGCGGCGATCTTGTCGCGGACCCGGCCGAAGTGCGCGGCGTTGTTCAGCGAGCCGTAGAAGGCGTCGGGATCGTCGGGGGCGCCGGGTCGTAGTTTTCCGGCCTGTTCGACCAGTGCCGCGACGAACTCGTCGTGCACGGATTCGGCGACGATGGCGCGGGTGGCGGCGGTGCAGTCCTGGCCGGCGTTGAAGAACGCGGCCTGCGCGATGCCCTCGGCGGCCCGGGCGATGTCGGCGTCGGCGAACACCACGGCCGGGGCCTTGCCGCCGAGTTCGAGGTGGGCGCGTTTGACGTCGACGGCCGCGGAGGTGGCCACCGCGATGCCGGCGCGGACCGAGCCGGTGATGGCGACCAGGCCCAGCCTCGGGTCGCCGATCAGCGCCGAGCCGGTGGCCGCGTTGCCGAGCACCACGTTGAACACGCCGTCGGGCAGGATGCCGGCGGTGATGCGCGCCAGTTCCAGGGTGGATTCGGGGGTGGTGTCCGACGGTTTGAGCACGACGGTGTTGCCGGCGGCCAGTGCCGGGGCGATCTTCCAGATCGCCATCATGAACGGGTAGTTCCACGGGGTGACCTGGCCGACGATGCCGATCGGCTCCCGTCGCACATAGGAGGTGAAGCCCTCCAGGTATTCGCCGGCCGCGCGGCCCTCCAGCATCCGGGCGGCGCCGGCGAAGAACCGCACCTGGTCGGCGCAGACCAGCACCTCCTCGGATTTGACCATCGCGGTGAGCTGGCCGGTGTTGCGGACCTGGGCCGCGACGATGGCATCGGCGTTGGCCTCGATGGCGTCGGCCAGCCGCAGCAGCGCCGCCTGGCGTTTGCTCGGGGTGGTGGCGGCCCAGGCTCCGAAGGCGCGTTCGGCGGCGTCGACGGCGGCGGTGATCTCCGCGGCGGTGGACACCGGGGACACCGCGACCACCTTCTCGTCGGCGGGGTTGACGATCTGGATGTCCTCGGTGGCTGCCGAGTCGACGAACGCGCCGTCGATGAAGTTCTGCAATCTGCTGGTCATCTGCGGTATCGGCCTCTCGATCGGTTGCGCTCCGAGTTCGTTCTAATGTGCGCCACCTCACAGCGCACCGCATCTGCCAAAATGTCCCGTCAGGTGCGTTCTGATACGCCGGATTGGAGTGGCTATGACGGTCCCGGTGCGCTGGCTGCTCGGTCGGCGCGCGCTGGGCCTGGACCTGCGGGCCGGGCACGCCGGAGTATCGGCGCCGATCGGCGTGGTCACCACCACCGAGCTGACCGACCCGACACCGTGGCTCTCCGGCGGCGAACTGGTGCTGACCACCGGCATCGGTCTGCCCGAGGACGACGACGGCCGCCGCGCCTACCTGTACCGGCTGGCCGACGCGGGGGTCGCCGCCCTCGGCTTCGGGGTGGGGGTACGGATGCCGGCGACGCCGCGGGAGCTGATCGACGCTGCCGACGAGCGGGGACTGGCACTGTTCGACGTCCCCCTGCCCACCCCGTTCGTGGCCCTGGTCCAGGCCGTCGTCAACGAATCGGCCCGCCAGCAGTCCCAGTCGTCCACCCATGCCCGCAACGTGCAGCAACGGATGACCCGCGCCGCGGTGTCCGGTGGCCCCGACGCGACGCTGCGGGCGCTGGCGTCCGGCTGCGCGGGGATCGCCGTGCTGGCCGACCGGCACGGGCGGATCAACCCACCCATCCTCGACCCGGCGGTGCAGGCGCTCGTCTTCGACCAGATCCGGCGCAACCCCGGTTCCTCGGCCGTCGAGTCCGTCGGGCCGGGGGCGATCGTCACCCAGCCGATCCGGGTCGGCCACACCGGTCACGGCTGGCTGGCCGTGGTGTTCGAGCACCCGCCGCAGCCCACCGACCACATCCTGATCGGGCACGCCAACTCGCTGCTGGCGCTGGACTTCGAGAAACCACTGCGGCTGCGCACCGCCCAACACCGGCTTAACGCCGCGGCGCTGGGCGTGCTGCTGGCCGCCGACGCCGACCTGGGCCCGGCGCAGCAGCTGGTGGCCGAGGCAGCCGACAACACCGGCATCCGGGCGTTGGTGCTGTGCGCCGACACCTCGGCCGCGCTGGCCGAACCCCTGCACCAGGCGCTGCAGGCCGCGGGTCGTCCGGTCTTCGTGCACACCGAGGCCACGCAGGCCACGGTGGTGCTGCGCGGCGGCGACGGCACCGGGTTCGCCGCCCGGCTGCTCGACGGGCTGCCCTCCGGGCTGCGCCGGCACACCCGCGCC
>Ga0209023_10007085_pt1 | contig 11617 bp, 13 predicted proteins | sample LakOneMetagenome_FD_187468 | JGI IMG/M metagenome (GOLD analysis project Ga0209023, IMG submission 187468) | Freshwater and sediment microbial communities from Lake Erie, Canada (SPAdes) (version 2) | ecosystem: Environmental > Aquatic > Freshwater > Lentic | place: Lake Erie, Canada...
GTACTGTGTCACATCAGTACCGTGCAGTATTATAGCACAGCCTGGCACTGGGAGGAGAGTCGTCGCTCCCAAGTTTCCAAAGTCCAACTGACTCTTCTTATTTGTCTGGTAGGAAGATTGAAGAATGATGAGCGCAAGTGACGCAAGGTCCATTCGCTCGGATTTCCTTTAGTTCGAAGAATGACTGGTTGGTCAATTCGACGGTTCCAGCCATTTCGGGTGAAACACATCTTAACTCTATGCAATTGCTTATATAAGTAATTGCATAGCACTCTGAAGGTATGGCTGGGCGCCCTTAACGGAGAACTTGGAAAAGTCTTTTGCCGCTTTGGTTGAGTTGCGCTTGTGGCAAATAGTTTGTATCGTTTGGAAATGAGCGCGCGTGACCGTTTCACTTCACAACTCAGCTGTCCCGTCTGCAGAAAATGTGGGGTAGTTCACCTTTCCCAAGCAGACGGCTATTCCTACCTGCGAGACCGTAGTACTTCCATCGAGATGATGCCAAAAGGTTTCCGCGCAGTTCGCTGTGAAGGAAAGATGTTTGACCTCGAATTTTTCTGTACAACCTGCAATGTGAAGGTGCCAGACTAACTCATTTTGGCAATCAAGCACTGCTTCAACTGAGCGGGTTGCGCGTCATATGCATTTGAGGCTGCAGCTAAAAGTGAGCGCGCCTCATTTCTTTTTGGTTCTGTCCCGGTACTAATCGTGTTTTTCGGTGCCAGCTAGGTGCTCGATCGTCGGTAAGGCCTAAGTGGTCCCGACGGATTCGATGCCAACTTCCCAGCGGGAGCCACTCCTTGAGGAACAATCTGATACTTGTGCCGGTGGCAACGCTGCTGCTGGCTGTCGCGCCATTGCCATATGGGTACTATACCCTCTTGCAGTTGGTCGTAATGTTCGGTGCGAGTTTCCTCGCTTGGCAAGGCCTCCAACAGAGGCAATCGGCCAACGCGGAAGTAAGTGCGTTCGACCTTCTGGCTTGGCTTTTCAATCCGATCATACCTGTACGCCTAACCCGAGAACTTTGGATGTTCATTGATCTAGGAGCTGCCGCCCTCTTTGCAGTGAAATGGTATCGGTCCAGTCAGTAGTTGCCACAACCGGCGACCTCAGACGGTTCAACTGAGTAGGTCGCCAGTGACCGTCTCACGCTGATGATGCAAACGAGAACCTAAGTGGAACATTAGTTGCTCGCCCAGCGCCTTAATCTGCATTACCAGATGGTAGACACATTGCGACGCATGACAGCGAAGTGCTTAGCTGACCGCATGGTGTCCTCCACTTGAAGCGTAAGCCGCGCCAGATCAATCTCCTTGCCGCCCGCAATCCCTGAAAGTGCCACGCTGAACCAGCCTTCCGGGGCAGCGCAAGGGTTGAATTCAAGGTTGGTCTCAAGCCGTCCCAATCGAATGAACCAGAAGGAACGGGTGAAGGTGGCTTCGACGGTCGACGCATGGAAGCCCTTTCGGTCGTAAGCTGCCGGTGTAGGCGCATTCGGGGCGCTAACTGCATTAAGATGCTTGTTCAACTAATTGCTCTAATTACGTAATTGTAAGATTTCTACCTTCGTAATCTTTACGGCAGTGTAAGCTCAAAGGTATGGCGGTATGCTTGCCATTGCTCTCGCGAGACCCGGAAGGAGCTCTTCACTCTTGCCATACTTCTCGCCTGATTTACCCCTTGTTCTGCCCATGACATACGTAACGCCAGAGTCCTCCATGTCAGAGCCTTCGGCTTTGTCTTGGAACAGGTGCCGCCATCCGTGATTTGGCTGAAGGTGTTCTCGTTTCAAATTGAGGTCGTCATTGACCCAAGCTGCGATGTTTCCTTGGGTTCGTCTTGGGAATAACCGCTCATCTCCGGCTTTCTCCGAAGCTTGGACAAACTGAATTAGCCCCTCGTCAAGCAAGGCAGGATGAACCGGGACGCGCCGCTCACTGTGCTTGTTCTTCAGGCTTTTGCCGCCAAGCGACGTAATTCTGTAGAACCAAAACCCATCCACCTCAAAGAAGCTGTCGGGCGTAAGCTGGGCGATTTCGTTAACCCTTGCACCGGAGTAAGCACAAATCCACGGCACCCAGCGCCGCTCGCTTAGAACCTCTTTTCGCGCAGCTTCAAGGATTGTTTTTGCCTCTGCCTTGGTGAAGGCGTGGCGTTCACTAGGCGTTTCTCGGTATTGCGGGCGCTCGATTATGCTCGCCGGATTGCCTGCCGGGAAGAGCTTCCCAAGCGATTTTGTTCTTGCCCATTCTATGACTGTGCCAAGGTTTTGGACGTGCTGCCCAATACTTCTGTTGCCAAGTTTGGCGGCGGATAGCATCGACTGCTTCCAAGCTTCAATTTGATCTGGCGTCACGGTCGTCACTTCACCGCTGCGCCTGAAGGCGACAAATCGGCCCACCTGAAGGCGGAACTTGCGCAAGGTAACGGCGGGTAACGGTTTGGCGTCTTTGCCCGCTGCTTGTTCCTTTTCGCGTTGGTCAATGATGTCGGTAAATGAAAGGGATGCATTCTGCGCTGCGGACGGGTTCGCGGGGGCCGTGGTCTCGAATGCCGGATACTTTGATGAAGCTCCGCTATCGGAGTAGTCCCCTTCCGCCTTCGCCCAATTCACCGCCGCAGCTTCGTCCATAGCTAGAGCTATTTGTCTAAGCAGTTGAAGGCGTGATTGATCGGTGGTGATAATGGCCTTCTGGGCGAGGATTGCGTCTGCCAATGCACCGAACCGCGCTTCTATGTCGTGCTGAATTTGGTCTTCGCTGCCAATCTTGAGCGGGTGAAGATTGCCGACACGAGCTGCCAAGTTTGCGTGAAGCACTTGCTTCCACAGGACAGACTTTCCGGGTTCTTCGTCAAAGGCTTCTATCCACCCCTTACGAACTTCACCGGCAAGCGCCAACACCTGCTTATGAGTGAGGTCTTTCGGCCCGTGCCTCAAGGCTTCCCAAAAGGCATCCAGCGCGGCCTTGGCTCCCATAAACCTCTTAAGTGCAACCGCTTCGTCCTTTGTCCGCAACGACATCATTGCCGCTTGCTCAATCTTGATTGCTTGGGTGTCGTCGCCGCATGGCAGTCTGACAAGGCGACCTCTGGCAATCGACATTAAGTCTGCTGGTGTGGCGACTCGTAGGTAGTACGTGCCGCTCGGCTTACGCTTGACCAGACCTTCCAATGACAACCTCATATGTGACACCTCTATGTAACAGTTGAGGCGGCTCTTTTGCTTTTATAAGCAGTTACTTAGCGATTTCAATGGGGTTTCATGGTGGGTGATGAGAGACTCGAACTCCCGACATCTTCGGTGTAAACGAAGCGCTCTACCAACTGAGCTAATCACCCGTGGCGGCGGGTTTACCCTTGGGCTTGCCGCGATGCAAGTGTGAGATCATTGCCTGTGCGCAATGCCGCAAGGAATTGGCCCATCCGGGCGATGATGCAGGCTTTCAGGCCGAAAGTTTCATCAGAACCAGACCGCTCAGGATAAGGCAGGCAGCCGCCATGCGGGTTGCAGAGGCAGGCTCGCCCATGACCAGCACGCCCATGGCAAATGCGCCGATGGCACCGATGCCAGTCCAGATCATGTAGGCAGCACCGAGCGGCAATGAACGCATGGCGATGGCGAGAAGGAAGAAGCTTCCCGTTGCGGTTACCAAAGTCACCAGTGATGGGACCAGACGGGTGAAACCGTGCGATTGTTTGAGGTAGTAAGCCCAGACGACCTCGAGAAGTCCGGCTGCAATCAGGATTATCCAAGCCATTTCGGCTCTCCTTGCAAAGAGCCGGGCCGTCCCGGATGTGGTTCCCGTTGTGGGTGAGGTCGTTGCCTCGCGTCTTCAACGTTCAGTTAGTGGCGGGAGGATTGGCAGGCAAGCTGTTGCAATCAACAAGCCGGAAGTGGTTGCCGAATGGCAACCATGCTGGTCACCGCATAGGCCTAGAGGTCGATGTCCGCAGCAAGGCGAGCCGCGAGGATGCGGCGGGCGTTGGGAAGGTCGTTGCCTTCGGCGCGGGCGCGGGCTGCATCCGTGGCAAGGCCGTGATCGAGCCAACGTTGGATCAGGCGGGCTTCGAGGACCGGTTCGGCCACATTGAGGAAAATGCTGAAGTCCCAGAGGGGCGCGAGGCGGTGCCACGCCGGATCATCGAACAGGAGGTAGTTGCCCTCGACGATGAGGATCTTGCAATCGGACGGAACAGCGCGTGCCCCGGCGATGGCAATGTCGCGCGAACGGTCGAAGGTGGGGATGATGACTTCGCCGCCCTGTTTCAGGCGATCGATCATTGTGGCGAAGCCTGCGGCATCGAAGGTTTCCGGCGCACCCTTGCGAGGCAGAAGGCCTCGAGCGCTCAGGATGGAATTGTCGAGATGGAAGCCATCCATTGGCACGACTTCGCATTTTTGTCCGAGCGCGAGGACGGCATCGCGAAGGTCTTCGGCGACGGTCGATTTGCCGCTGGCCGGAGGGCCGGCAAGGGCGGTCAGAAACCGCCCTTGGGAAGTCTCGGCCCGTCCGACGATCAGCCGGGCCAGTTCTGCAAGGGTCATGCCTGCTCTGCCACGCCTTCAGGCACTTTGGCGCCGGTCATGAAAGCTACGGCGTCCGACATCGAATAGTCGCCGGGTTTGATGACGCAGAGCCGCTTGCCAAGCCGGTGGATGTGGATGCGATCGGCGACCTCGAACACATGCGGCATGTTGTGACTAATCAGGATGATCGGGATGCCGCGCGAGCGGACATCACGGATCAGGTCCAGCACGCGGCGGCTTTCCTTGACGCCGAGAGCGGCTGTCGGTTCGTCGAGAATGACGACCTTGGAACCGAAGGCGGCAGCCCGGGCAACCGCCACGCCTTGACGCTGACCACCCGAGAGCGTTTCAACCGGCTGGTTGATGTTCTGGATGGTCATCAGGCCGAGTTCGTTCAGTTTGGCTCGGGCGAACTTCTCCATCGCCGGGCGGTCTAGCTGGCGCATGAGGCTGCCCATGATGCCCGGTTTGCGCAATTCGCGCCCCATGAACATGTTGTCGGCAATCGACAGGGCAGGGGACATGGCCAGTGTCTGGTAGACCGTTTCGATGCCCGCCCCTCGTGCTTCAAGCGGCGTGTTGAAGGCGACCTTCTTGCCTTCCAGCCAGATCTCGCCTTCGTCGGGGACAACGGCACCGGAGACTGCCTTGATAAGGGAGGATTTGCCTGCCCCGTTGTCACCGATGACGGCGAGGATCTCGCCCGGCATCAGATCGAAGTCGCAATGGTCGAGAGCCGTGACTTTGCCGTAGCGTTTGACGAGGTTACGGCCTTTGAGGATCGGTTCCATTATGCTGATGCCTTTCTGATCCACTGGTCCACGCCGACGGCGAAGATGATGAGAACGCCAATCAGGAAGAAGGTCCATTGCGGGTCGGTGCCGACCATCTTGAGGCCCATCTCGAACACGCCAACGATGAGCGCTCCGAAGAACATGCCGACGATGGAGCCGCGTCCGCCAAACAGGGAGATGCCGCCGATCACCACAGCTGTGATGGACTGGATGTTGCCAAGCTGGCCCGTGGAAGCGGTTGGTGACACCGAACCAAAGCGGCCGATCATGACCCATCCGGCGATGGCGCAGAAGAAACCTGCCAGCGCATAGACCTGGATGAGGATTTTCTGGGTCTCGACGCCGGCGAGTTGTGCCGCGTCAGGATCGTCGCCGACGGCATAGACGTGGCGGCCCCAGGCGGTCTGGCGCAGCACGTAGGACATGACGGCGACCATCACGATCAGCAGGAACACAGCGTAGAGGATCTTGACGCCGCCGGGCTGGATCGACTGGCCCCAGAATTGCAGAGCAGGGGCTGTTGTCGCGATATCTTGCGAACGGATGGTTTCATTGGCGGAGTAAATGAAGTTCGAGGCCAGAAGAATCTGCCATGTGCCGAGCGTCACGATGAAGGGTGGCAATTTGACCTTGGCGATCAGGTAGCCATTGACGAAGCCCATCAGAGTGCCGAGGCCGAGACCGATCACAATGGCGAGCGGTGCCGGAATTCCATAGCGGAAGGTCATCTGTCCCATGAGGACGGAGGAGAACACCGCGATTGCGCCGACCGAGAGATCAATGCCAGCCGTGAGGATCACGACTGTCTGCGCACAGCCGATGATTCCGACGATGGCGATCTGCTGGAGAATGGTCGAGAGGGTCATCGCCTTGAAGAAGTTCGGCGACAAAAGCCCGAAGATAATCAATGCAACGATAAGAACGATCATCGGCACTGCAGCGGGTGTCTGGTGGAGCCAGTGCTGCAGTTTCTTGAGCGTATTCTTTTCTTCGTGGAATTCGGCGACCTTTTCAGATGCGCCCTTCAGTCCTTCTTCAAAACTCGAGGACATGCTCTACTCCCCCTTTGTGGAGCCGCTACGAGCAACAGCGGCCCGTTATGACAAGGGCGGCGCGATGGCCGCCCTTGCACAACAACTTCGACTAACTACCGCTACAAATCAATTGCGGTTTGTGTTCGGGATCAGCCCCAGCAGAGCTCGGTGCCCTTGGTGGTGTCGATCGAGTCAACGCCAGCGGCGGGCTTGTCGGTGATCAGCGCCACGCCGGTGTCGAAGAAGGCCTTGCCTTCGGTCGGTGCCGGTTTGGTGCCGTCCTTGGCGAAAGCCGCAATGGCTTCGATGCCTTTGGAGGCCATGAGCATCGGATATTGCTGCGAGGTGGCGCCGATCACGCCTTCCTTGACGTTCTTCACGCCCGGGCAGCCGCCGTCGACCGAAACGATCAGCGTGGTGGCTTCCTTACCGACGGCCTTGAGGGCTTCGTAGGCGCCGGCTGCCGACGGTTCGTTGATCGTGTAAACGACGTTGATGTCTGGGTCCTTGGCGAGGAGGGTTTCCATCGCCTTCAGTCCGCCTTCTTCGTTACCGGCGGTGACTTCATGGCCGACGATGCGCGGGTCAGTTTCGTCGCCCCACTTGTTCGCATCGCCGAGGTCGATGCCGAAGCCTTGCAGGAAGCCCTGGTCGCGGAGCACGTCAACGGACGGCTGTGCGACGGCGAGGTCGAGCATAGCGATCTTGGCGTTGGCGGTCGCGTCGCCGAGAGTTGCCTTGGCCCATTCACCGATCAAGAGACCAGCCTGGAAGTTGTCGGTGGCGAAGGTGGCGTCAGCGGCGTCGATCGGGTCGAGCGGCGTGTCGAGAGCGATGACCAGGAGGCCAGCGTCACGTGCGGCTTTGACGGAGTCGACGATGGCTTTGGTGTCGGAAGCGGTGATCAAGATACCCTTGGCGCCATCGGCAACGCAGGCTTCGATGGCTGCAACCTGGCTTTCGTGGTCACCGTCGATCTTGCCAGCATAGGCTTTTAGTTCCAGCCCGAGTTCGTCGGCCTTGGCCTGCGCGCCTTCCTTCATCTTGACGAAGAAGGGGTTGGTATCGGTTTTGGTGATCAGGCAGGCGCTGTCAGCAGAAGCAGTGGTTGCGCCAGCAAGGCAGAGCGCGCCGACGGCGGCGCTGAGCAGGAATTTCGTCATGTTGTCCTCCCAGAGACAGTGTTTGGCAGGGTCCTCAGTCTCCTGCCGGATGAGGAGCGGCTGCGATTCTGTGCCGCTCTTGGCGCAGATATGACCGTTTGCGGTAACGCCTGTCAATAAATAAATCACTCTTAATTAATATTGACACATCGGCATATCCACCGCAGTCTGATTGGGAGGGGAGGACCAGCGATTGTGGTGCGGGTTCTTATCTGAATCGTCAAAACAGTGCGGGTGAAACATGCTGATCGGGATTCCATCCATACTTGGACCGGAGCTGCTATATACGCTGCGCGCGATGGGGCATGGCGATGAAATCGCACTGGTCGATGGCAACTATCCTGCACAAGAACATGGGCGCCGCGTGGTGCGTGCCGACGGCATCCGGCTTTTGCCGATGCTGGAAGCGATCCTGAGAGTCCTGCCGCTGGATGATGCGGTGCCACATTCTATCTTTCGGGCGTCATTCAAATCAGATCCCAAGCAATCGGCGGCCATCCACACCGAAATTGATGCATTGTGCGGGCGGATTGCACCGGATTTCAGCGTCACTCCACTATCGGGCGATGACCTCTACCCACGCATCCGTGGCGCGCATACGGTCGTTGCCACCAGCGAACCGCAGCTTTATGCCAACGTGATCTTGCGCAAGGGGGTGATCATGCCTTTTGACGCTGATTGAATGATATAGAGAGCAAGCCGACAATGCAGGACGTGGCCGCAGAGCAGACGATCACAGACCTTGGCAGTCTGCGCGGGTCAAACCAGTCCGGCATGCGCGACCATAACGAGCGGCTAGTGTTGACTCTGATCCGCAAGCGCGGGGCACTTGCCAAGTCGGACATTGCGCGGATCACCGGGCTTTCAGCGCAAACCGTGTCGGTCATCATGCGCGAGCTTGAAAGGGACGGGCTTCTCAAGAAGGAAAAGCCTCTGCGTGGTGGAGTCGGAAAACCGTCGGTGCCGATGGCACTGAATCCATCCGGTCTTTATTCGGTCGGTCTCAACATTGGCCGTCGTAGCGCCGATCTTGTGCTTCTGGACTTCGTGGGTGCGGTACAGGGCCAATTGAAACAGACCTATGCCTATCCGACGCCCGAGATCATTCTTAAGTTTCTGGCCCATGGCTTCGACACGCTGTTTGCGGACAAGCCCGCATCGCTCCGGCGGCGACTGGCCGGACTTGGCGTGGCTTCACCGTTTGAGCTGTGGAACTGGCTCGACACAGTCAATGCGCCAAAGTCCGAGATGCAGAAATGGTTGGATTTCGACCTGATGCAGGCGGTCGCCGACGCGACTGGTTTGGCGGTGCACCAACAAAACGACGCGACCTCTGCCTGTACCGCCGAGCATCTTTACGGACGTGGACGCGAGTATTCCGACTATGCCTATTTCTTCATCGGTTCGTTCATTGGTGGCGGCGTTGCGCTGAACGATACGGTCTATTCCGGTCGCACTGGCAATGCCGGAGCGTTCGGCACGCTGCCCGTTCGCTTTGGCACCGGCAAGGATACCCAGCTCATCCACAATGCATCGGTCTATCTGCTCGAGCGAAAGCTGGAAGAAGCCGGGATGGACCCCAAACAGATTTGGGTGCCAGAAAACGATTGGGAAGATTTCGGCGAGGTGCTGAGCAACTGGATCGACAGAACCGCATCGAGCCTTGCTGTGGCTGCCGTCGAAGTTTGTTCGGTCATCGACTTCGAATGCGTCCTCATCGACGCCAACTGTCCGCCCGCTGTCAGACGGAAGATCGTCGAAAAGACTCAGGCCCAGATCGACAAGCTCGATACGCGCGGCATATCCCGGCCAATTGTTGTTGAGGCGTCAGTGGGGCGCAATGCCCGATCAATCGGGGCAGCATCGCTTCCCTTCATTGCCAATTATCTTCTGGTACAGCCGAAGTTCGGCTGAAGCTCAGTTCGATCCGCAGAAAATATCATAGACCAATGCGATGATCTTGGCGGCGCGCGGATCATTCAGCGAGTAATAGATCTGCTTGCCGTCGCGGCGTGCCGTCACCAGACCCTCAAGCCGCAGGCGCGCAAGTTGCTGGCTGACGGCAGCCTGACGGCTCTGAAGCTTCTCCTCCAGTTCGGTGACGGATTTCTCACCGGATGTCAGGTGACACAGGATCATCAACCGACCGCCGTGTGACAAGGTCTTGAGCAAGGTGGCGGCTTCTTCTGCACGCGACGCCATTTCGCCTGCAATCAGCTGCGTTGGCGAAAGGACATCGTTCGGACTCGAGCTGTTCATTTGCAATTCCTAAGCCGCAGCAACCTGTTGGGTTACCCGGTCTTATTCATGTTTAAGAAAATCACCATACAGACCGCCCCAGAAAATCAGTGGCGCTCCGGGCCTGTAACTCGCACGCAAAACACGACCGACAACAATGGCATGGTCCCCTCCATCATGCTGCGCATGGGCGTCGCAGTCAAACCGGGCCAATGCTCCCGGCAGAATGGGCGCCCCTTCCGGACTGAAAGAGAGGTTGATGCCATCGAAGTCAGTACCTGAACGCGCAACACGAAGACAAAGTTCCAATTGTTCTGCCGGGAGGACATGAATTGAAAAGAATTTGGCAGAAGTCAGAGCGGCAAAGCGCGAAGATCGCTTGGCCGGACACCATAGCACCAGCGGCGGATCCAGTGAGAGCGCGGTAAAACTGTTCGCCGTCATGCCGACCGGACCGTCTGGCCCACTGGTTGTGACGATGGTGACCCCGGTCGCGTAGTGGCCCAGCGCCGAGCGGAACGCACGCGCCTGTTCTGGTCCGGGGGTCAGAGTCTCCATCTGTGGGCATCTTTCCTTGCGCTGGGCCGGACATTGAGTGGGGATCGTATCTCGATCAATCCCGAAAGCGTCATATTGGCGTCGATAATTGATCACCGCTCGTTTGCAGAGCGAAAACCCTCAAGCCCCTTGTTGCGGGACCTTGGTCAGTTGAGCTAGGCCACTGTTTGTAAGGAAGCTAGGGCAACGCCATGATGTATCTCTACAAGCGGACCGGCGCGGCACTGGAATTGATGGCGCCTCACTCTCCGGTATCGGAAGCGGACTGGATCGACCTTTACCGACCAACGCCCGAGCAGGCGGCAGCGATCGAGGCCTTGGGCTTTGCGGTGCCTACGCTCGCTGACATGGAAGAGATCGAGATTTCGAACCGGCTTTACCGGGAGGACGGCTATGACACGATGATCGTCGTGTTGCCGGGACAGTTGCCCGACAAGGAGCAGGTGATTGCGCCGGTCGCGTTCTTGCTTGGCGAAAGGCATCTGGTGACGGTGCGACACCATTCGCCGCGCTCGTTCGAAACGTTTGGGGCGCGGGCCGACAAAACGGCGACGGGGTGTGGTTCGGCCGCGCATGTTTTTCTTGGACTGGTCGAGGAGATTCTCGGACGGCAAGCGGACCTGCTCGAAGGCGTGGGCAAGGTGCTGGACCAGTCGGCGCGGACTGTCTTTCAGGGCGATGCCGCGCAGAGACCTGCCGTGCTGGAAAAGGCGCTGACGACCGTCGGGGTGCAGGGTGAGTTGCTCAGCCGGATCAGGCTTGGCTTGATGACGATGGAACGGGCGCTGGCCTACTACGCTCAATCGCTCGACGAGCGGCCCGAGGGGAAGCTTTTGCGCGCGCAGACCAAGGCGCGGCTGCGCGACCTGCAGGCTCTGGAGGTCCATGCGGATTTCCTGTCGTCGCGGTTGTCCTTTGCCACTGATGCCACGCTGGGGATGGTCAACCTGTCGCAGAACGTGACGGTGCGGATCGTGTCGGTGGTCGCGGTGCTGTTCCTGCCGCCGACGCTGATCGCGTCGATCTACGGGATGAATTTTGAGGTGATGCCAGAGCTTGCGCAAAGCTGGGGCTACCCGATGGCGCTGGTCCTGATGGTCATGTCGGCGCTGGCGACGTACCTGTATTTCAAGTGGAAGAACTGGCTTTGAGGGCGTTGCGCAAGGTGCTTTCGGTATGGTTCGTCGTCGCTTGACTTCACGTTCCCTATAATGGATAAGCCCGCATCCTGACGGGTCATCGGCCCGGCGGGGATTCTATATTTGCAATGACGCTCCCATCGCGGGGCGCGCTGTCCGA
>Ga0209023_10007086_pt1 | contig 11617 bp, 8 predicted proteins | sample LakOneMetagenome_FD_187468 | JGI IMG/M metagenome (GOLD analysis project Ga0209023, IMG submission 187468) | Freshwater and sediment microbial communities from Lake Erie, Canada (SPAdes) (version 2) | ecosystem: Environmental > Aquatic > Freshwater > Lentic | place: Lake Erie, Canada | collected...
GCTTCGGTATAGGTCAGCAGGTGCTGCCAGGGCAGGAAGTCGCGGATCACGCTGCCGATGATCGGGGTGCGGCCCATGCCACCACCGGCCATGAACTTGAAGCCGACTTCGCCCGCCTCGTTCCTGATCAGGGTCAGGCCGATGTCGTGGATCGCGATCGCCGCGCGGTCTTCCACGGCGCCATTGATGGCGACCTTGAACTTGCGCGGCAGGGCGATGAACTCGGGGTGGAAGGTGCTCCACTGGCGCAAGATTTCGGCGAAGGGGCGCGGATCCATCAGCTCGTCGGCCGCCACACCGGCGAACTCGTCGGTGGTAATGTTGCGGATGCAATTGCCCGAGGTCTGGATCGCGTGCATCTCGACGGAGGCGAGGTCGGTCAGGATGTCCGGCGTCTGCTCCAGCTCGATCCAGTTGTACTGGATATTCTGGCGCGTCGTGAAGTGGCCATAGCCGCGGTCGTACTTGCGCGCGATATGGGCGAACATGCGCATCTGGGCCGAGGACAGCAGCCCGTAGGGCACGGCGACGCGCAGCATGTAGGCGTGGCGCTGCATGTACAGGCCATTCTGCAGGCGCAGCGGCAGGAACTCTTCTTCGGTCAACTCGTCGTTCAGGCGGCGTGCCACCTGGTCGCGGTACTGCGCAATGCGCTCGCGGATGATGAGATGGTCGTATTGGTCGTAGCGGTACATAGATATCCTGTGAGGTCGGGCCGGCGAGCCCTTTAGGCTGGATGGAATAGTAAGCGCAGGGAGCTATATTCCAAACGACTGACAATTTATTTGCTTATATACGGTAAGGGCATAAGCAATCGCATAAAATACGCGCTGGGAGTGCAGCTCGCGTTTTCCACCCTCACATAACAACAGGAATGAACCTTCACCAACTGCGTTTCGTGCGCGAAGCCGTGCGCCAGAACTACAACCTGACGGACGCCGCCAAGGCCCTGTTCACCTCCCAGCCGGGCGTGTCGAAGGCCATCATCGAGCTCGAGGAAGAGCTCGGCGTCGACATCTTCACCCGACACGGCAAGCGCATCCGCGGCCTGACCGAGCCGGGGCGCCTGGTGCTGGCCTCGGTCGAGCTGATCATGCAGGAAATCGACAGCCTGAAACGCATCGGCAAGGAATACGCGGCCCATGACAGCGGCAGCTTCACGATCGCCACCACCCACACCCAGGCGCGCTACATGCTGCCGAAAGTGGTGCAGGCCTTCATGGGCAAATTCCCCAAGGTGCGCCTGTCCCTGCTGCAGGGCAACCCGAAGCAGATCGCCGACATGGTCAAGACCGGCCAGGCCGACCTGGCAATCGCCACCGAGTCGATCGCCGCGATCGATGGCCTGATCACGCTGCCCTGCTACCAGTGGGAACACGTGGTCGTGGTGCCGCCGGAACACGAATTGCTTCGCTCGAAAGCCGTGTCGCTGGAAGAAATCGCGGGCTATCCTTTGATCACCTACGACGCCGCGTTTGCCGGGCGCAGCAAGATCGATCACGCTTTTTCCCTGCGCGAACTGAAACCGGACGTGCTGCTGGAAGCGATCGACGCCGACGTCATCAAGACCTATGTCGAGCTCGGCATGGGCGTTGGCATCATCGCCGGCATGGCGTTTGATGGTGAGCGCGACCGCAACCTGCGCGCAATTCCCGTCGGCCACCTGTTCGGCATGAACGTGTCGCGCGTGGCCGTCAAGCAGGGCGCCTACCTGCGCAGCTATATCTATACCTTTATCGAACTGCTGGCACCGAGCCTGACCCGCAAGATGGTCGAGGCCGCGATGCGCGGCGGCGAAAACTACGAGCTGTAAGAGAACCTATGAGCAATGCACAAGTCGCAAAGTATTACGCCCTGATGGGTGAAGCCCTTGAGGACAAGTACCTCGAGCCGGACATGGATGAAGACATCGACGACATGAGCATCCACCTGGCCAGCGTGCTGGCGGGCCACACGGTGCTGGAACTGGGCTGCGGCGCCGGCTTCTGGACCGAGGTGGTGGCCGAGTCGGCGGCCTCGGTCCTGGCGCTGGACATCAATGCCAACCTGGTCGACATCGCCCGCGGACGTGATATGCCCGAGGGCAAAGTCAGCTTCCGCGTGGGCGACGCCCTCGACCTGCCCGAGGACATCGGCCGCTTCAGCGCCGTGCTGGTCAGTTTCCTGTGGTCGCACCTGAACAAGAGCGAGCAGGAAAAACTGCTGGCGACGCTGAAAAAGCGCCTGGGCAAGGACGTGTTGCTGGTAATCCTGGACGACTCCTTCGTCGAAGGCTTTTCCGAAACGATCGCGCGCACCGACGCCGATGGCACGACCTTCCAGATCATGAGCACGCCGGACGGCGAGCGTCTCGAACTGCCGAAGAGCTACCAGTCCGACAGCGCGCTGCGCAAGCGCCTGGGCAACGTCGGCAAGGAAATCAAGATCGAGCGCGTCGAGTTCTTCTGGATTTTGACGTGCAGGTTGAAATAATTCGCTAGCCGCAGATCTGCGCAGGGTGGGCTCTCGAGCCCACGCGGTACGAGGGATGAAAGTCGCGTCCCTGCCAAGGGAAGTGCCGGGTGATCATCACACTGTGGCAGGCTTATCTCGAGCAACATGCGACCGCTTCACCGCGTCGGCTTGAAAGCCCACCCTACGTTCCCTCGACGTCGGTGGCAAAAAAACGCGCGTGAGTTCACGCGCGTTTTTTAATTCAGGCAGCCAATCAGAACGAGTGGCGCACGCCCAGCGTGAACACGCTCGGATCCGCGCCGGCAACCGTCACCGGCGTCGCGCCGGTCGTGGTCGGCGTCACGCTGGTCGACGACGAGTTCAGGCCGAAGCTGCCGAGGCCGTTGTTGCGCATCGAGCCGTAGCTGGTGTAGACGTTGGTGCGCTTGGACAGCGCGTACGAGTAGGCGATGGCCCAGGCATTGCCCTTGGCGTCGCCGCGCGCCGTTTCGCTCTGGTTGCGCTGCAGGTTCACGAAGAACTTGTTGGCACCCATGGCGTAGGCGGCGCCCACGTTGACCTGTTCGAACTTGTTGTTGGCGCCGGCCTGGTCGGCCGACAGGTAGTTGGCCTTGAAGTCGATGTCCCCCATCTTGTAGCCGGCGCCGAAGGCGATTTCCTTGTCGTCTTCGATCGCCAGGCGCTCGAGGCGGTGGTAGCCGGCGCCGGCGTAGAAGGGGCCGTTCGCGTATTCCAGCGCCACGCCCATCAGGTCGCCCGACGGGTCGACGGTGCGCTCGCCGGCCGACCAGGCGGCCAGCACGGAGAAGCCCGCCATCGGCGCGCTCTTGAAGTTCACCGAGTTCGACAGGCGGCGCGTCAGGCGGTTGGCGGTGAAGGCCGACAGGTTGCTGCCGTAGAAACCCTGGCCGAACACGTCGGTCGCGGCGGCGATCGAGGCGATCGGGCTGTATTCGCGGCCGACCGTCAGCTGGCCGAACTTGCCTTGCAGGCCCACCACCGAGCGGCGGCCGAACAGGGCGGAATCGGCGGCGCCGGTGTCGATCGCGACGCCCGCTTCGATGTTGAAGATCGCCTTCAGGCCATTGCCCAGGTCCTCAGACCCGCGAAAGCCCAGGCGGCTGCTCGACTGGTTGCCCGAATTGATGACCGTGCGGCGGCTTTCGCCTGGCACATCAGTATCCTCGACGGCGACGGCGGCGTCCATGATGCCGTAGACGGTGACGCTGGTCTGGGCGTGTGCAAACAGGGGGAGGGACGTGATCAGCGCAGCGGCCAGGGCTTTGTATTGCATGTGGATCTCCAAAAGGATGGCGAAGGATTGAGTTGCTGTTCTGGCAAACTCAAGGTCGAGCGCATCTTATCGAGAGATTGTTTCCGGCTGATGACAAAGCGATCACGCCCGGCGGGCGCGAACCCGCTAAACGATATGCGCCTTCACCGGAATGACGATGTCGATGCGGGTGCCGGGCGGCTCGTCGGCGCTGATGCTGATCTCGCCCTGCAGGCCCCAGACCCGCTCGCGCATGCCGATCAGGCCGAGCGACTCGGCCTTGTCCATGTCTTCCTCGCGGATGCCGCGGCCGTCGTCGCGGATCGTCACCAAGAGGTCGCCGTTGAGGCGGTACAGGTTCATCGTGACGCTGTGCGCGTGCGCGTGGCGCGCGACGTTGGTCAGCGCCTCCTGGACGATGCGGAAGATGGCCGTGCTGGCGGTGTCGTCCAGGCGCAGTTCGGCTTCGTCGGCAAGCAGGGCGCAGGCAATGCCGTAGCGCTCGGTGAAGTCTTCGCACAGGCCCTGCAGCGCGAAATACAGGCCGCCCTCGTCGAGCGCGCGCGGCCGCAGATTGGTGGCGATACGGCGCAGCGAGGCGATCGCGGTGAGCAGGTTGCCGTCCATGCCCTTGATCAGGCGCGCGGCCTCGGGGGCGTCGCCACAGGCGCCATGCAGCAGGGTGAGGTCCATCCGCAGCGAAGCGAGCAATTGCCCGAGGTCGTCGTGCAGCTCGCGCGCGATATGGGTGCGTTCTTCCTCGCGGATGGTCTGCAGGGCCGCCGACAGCTGGCGCAGCTGGTCGTGCGAGCGCGCCAGCTTGCGCTGCACGCGGTGGCGCTCGGAAACGTCGCGCAGGATGATGGTATAGAGCGTGACGCCGTCCTGGAAGGCATCGGTGATCGAACCTTCGATGGGGAAGGGCTCGCTGTTCACGCGCATGCCGAGGCCGGCGTAGTCGGTGGCGCGGCGGCCGGCGCGTCCGCCGAGAAAAAAGTCGAGCGGGCTGTGGCTGGCGTTGGCGGGGGCGCGGATGAAGCGTGCCAGCGGCTCGCCCAGCATCTGCGCGGTGCTGACGCCGAACATGGCGGCGGCCGCCGGGTTGGCCAGCACGATGCGGCTGAACTCGTCGGCGGAGATGATCGCTTCACCGGCATTGTCGATGATGCGCCGGCTGTGGCGGGCAGGGCTGTCGCTGTGGTGGTCGGCGTTCAGGCGGGAGATCAGATGGCCGCCGAGCAGCCCGAGCGCGAAGATCGCCGCGCCGCGCCCGCGCCGCCTGCTGCGCAAAAGAGTCATGAGGATGTCCGCGATGGAGCCCGCGGCGCGGGCCAGCGGTTACGATACGGCGCGAACGGATGAGCGGGATTGAGCGGGGACAAGACGCCGCGGGCGCTGCGACGGCGCCGGTGTGCCGGCCGGAGATCCCTACATCTGCTTGAACAGGTGCAGGAAGCTGCGGCTCACTTCCAGTTTTTCGGTGCGCCCCTTGATCAGAACCAGGTGGCGGCCGCGGATGTCGCGCGTCACGCCCTCGATCGCGTTCACGTTCACCAGCGTGGCGCGGTGGATCTGCCAGAACAGCGAGGGGTCGAGCTCGTCGGCCAGGTCGCGCACCGGCTTCCTGATCAAGGCCTCGAACTTCTCGGTCTGCACGCAGGTGTATTTCTCGTCGGAGCGGAAGAACAGGATGTCCTCGACGGGAATCATGCGCAGGTCCTGGCCGATGCTGGCCTGGATCCACTGCAGGTGCTTGGGCTTGGGCGCCGCGATCTTCTCGGCCAGTTGCGACAGCATCGCCGTGACGCTGTCGTTGACCACCGCGCCCGGCGTGTCGGCGCGTGCGCGCAGGCGCTCCTTCAGGCGTTCGACCGTCAGCTTCAGCCGTTCCGGCTCCGAGGGCTTGAGCACATAGTCGACGGCGCCGCGCTCGAAGGCCTCGACCGCGTACTGGTCGTAGGCGGTAACGAACACGATCTGGCTCTGGTCGCCGATCTCGCGCGCCGCTTCGATGCCGGTCTTGCCGGGCATGCGGATGTCGAGGAAGGTGAAATCGGGCTTGTGCTGGCCGACCAGTTCGACGGCCTCTTCGCCGTTGCGCGCTTCGCCGACGATGTCGAGCTCCGGCCATACCTGTTCCAGGCGCATGCGCAGCTGGTCCCGCATCAGTCTTTCATCATCGGCAATAATCGCGGTAGGCATGGTGGGGTCCGGTACGAAAAAGAGAGTGACAATTATTCAATGAAACAGCGCGGCAGGCAAGGCCGGCGGCAGGCGCTGGGAGGGCTCCGCCGGCTGAGAGTTTCCGGGCGGGGGAATCGGGACATCAACGCAACACCTGGTAAGGCACCTCGACCATCGCGATGACACCGGTCGGGCTGTTGGCGGCGATGTGCAGCTGTCCGGCGTCGCCGTGGAGCAGGCGCAGGCGTTCGCGGATCGTCGGCAGGCCGAGGCCGGTGCCGGTACTGGGCACGACGCCGAAACCGACGCCGTCGTCGGTGACGGTCACGCGCAGCTTGCCGTCGGCGACATCGGCGACGATTTTCAGGGTGCCGCCCTCGGGCTTGCACTCGAGACCGTGCTTGATCGCATTTTCCACCATCGATTGCAGCATCATCGGCGGAAAGTCCGCGCTGCGCAGGGCGTCGGGAATGCGCATGTCGACGGTCAAACGTTCTTCCATGCGCATTTTCAGCAGGTTCAGGTAGGCCGTCACCATGTCGACCTCGCGCCCCAGGTTGGTGACGAGGTTGTTGTCGCGCATTTGCGGCAGCACGGCGCGCAGGTAGAGGATCAGGCTGCGCTGCATGGCCGAGGCGCGCGGCGGGTTGGTCTCGATCAGGTGCTCGACCGAGGCCAGGGTATTGAACAGGAAATGAGGTTCGACCTGGGCCTGCATCATCTGCATCTTCGTTTCCGACAACTGGCGCTGCATCGATTCGCGCTCGGCCGCGGCGTTCGCGCTCTGGGTTTGCTGCTCGGCGCGCTTCTTGCCGCCGACCAGGGCCTTGGTGCCGAACAGGGCCAGCACCAGCAGCCAGACGAAGCTGGTGAACCAGGTCGAGGCCTGCTTGTGATAACGCGACACCTTTGCTTCGGCCGCATCGTCCACCGCGCCTTCGATCGCCACCGACAGTTCCTCGGCAATCTGCGGCGGCAGTTCGATATGGACCGCGTCGCCGTTCGGATGGACGCCTTTCGGCAGCGCGCCTTGCGGTCCGGGCGCCGGCGCGGCCTCGGGCGGCTGCGGTGGCTGGGGCGGCTGGGCCGGAGTTTCCGGCGTGCCCGGCCGCGGCTTGTTGCGCGGATTAAAACGGATGCCGCTGTCGTCGATGACGATGCTGGCCTGGTCCTTGCGCGCCGCGCGTTCGGCCGCGGCAATGTCGACCTCGCCACCGGAAAACAGTTCTTCCTGCAGGATGGCGCCGGCGATCAGCAGCAAGGCCGTGAACAGGAAAAACTTCCACCACGACAGTTGCGTCACCCAGGTGGCGACCGCGTCGAAGGCGCGGTACAGCCACGAAAGGATGCCGGAAAAAGGATGGGAGGTGGAACTGCGCGCTTGCATGGTCGTCGGTCTGTTGTCGGTTCGATAGCGGGAGCGAGTGTACCGCGTCCCCGTCGCCCGGTGCCGAAAAATTGATTGTAGGAACAATCGACGCGCTCGGCAGCGGTGTTGGAATGCTGCAACTCTACGCTCCCCGGCCCGCTTCCAGGGCGGCTGTGCGACAGCCTGCAGGAAGCGGGGACTGGACTGCGTTCCATCGCGCCTTCCCGCATTTAACGCTGACAACCAGAAACGACGCGCGGTATGATGAACCCGCATCCTCAGCCGCCGCTCAGGTCGTTGAACTCCCGGATCCTTGAACCGCAGGTCAGCCGATGAAAGGGTATGCCGATGTCAGCCGTTCCCAAACAATTTCGCCTCGTTACCCGCAGTGATTTCGATGGACTGGTGTGCGCCGTCCTCCTCAAGCACCTGGACCTGATCGACGAGATCCTGTTCGTCCATCCCAAGGACATGCAGGACGGCAAAATCGCCATCAGCGAGCGCGACATCACGACCAATCTGCCGTATGTCGCCGCCGCCCACCTGTCCTTCGACCACCATTCGTCCGAAACGCTGCGCAACCGCGGCGAGCGCCGCAACCACGTGATCGACCCGGACGCCCCCTCGGCGGCGCGGGTGGTGTGGGACCACTATGGCGGCGCCAGCGTGTTCCCGGCCGCCTGGGGCCAGATGATGGCCGCGGTCGACAAGGGCGACAGCGCACGCTTTTCGCGCGAGGAGGTCCTCGAGCCGGCCGGCTGGAACTTGCTGAACTTCCTGATGGACGCGCGCACCGGCCTCGGACGCTTCCGCGATTTCCGCATTTCGAACTACCAGCTGATGATGGAACTGATCGAGGCCTGCGGCCGCCATCCGATCGAGGCCATCATGGCGCTGCCCGACGTCCAGGAGCGCACCCGGCTGTATTTCGAGCATAGCGAGCGCTGCAAGGAGCAGATCCGGCGCTGCGCGCGGGTGCACGGCAGATTGGTCGTGCTCGACCTGCGTGAGGAAGAGACGATTTATGCCGGCAACCGCTTCATCATCTATGCGCTGTTCCCCGACACAAACATCTCGATTCACGTGCTCTGGGGCCTGAAGAACCAGAACACTGTGTTTGCTACCGGTAAATCGATCCTGAACCGCAGCGCGCGCACCGACATCGGCGCCCTGATGCTCGAATACGGCGGCGGCGGGCACGAGAACGCCGGCACCTGCCAGGTCTCGAACGACATGGCCGAGGACGTGCTGGGCGCGCTGGTCCAGCGCATCACCAGCGAAGGCTGAGCCGGTACGGGCCCCGTGCCGGCGCCGTGCCTGGCCGCTCCGGACCTGCGCTTACGGGCAGGGCAGGCTGGCAAGCGCCTCAGGCCGGCATGCTGTCGCGCAGCAGGTCGCGCGCCGCTTCCGGGGCCAGCGGTTCCCTGAACAGCTTGCCCGACAGGCCCTCGCAACCGTGGGCGGCAAGAAATTCCATTTGCGTGCGCGTCTCGACCGCCTCGGCCACCACCGGCATGTTCAGGTTGCGGCCGATGTCGATCAGGGTGCGCGCCATCGTGCTGCCGCCATTGCCGCTCGCGGCGTCTTCGAGCCCGATGGCGTGGACGGCGGCCTTCGAGAGCTTCAGTTCGCCCACCATGAGTTCGCGCAGGAAGCCGATGTCGGACATGCCCTGGCCGAATTCGTCGATCGACAGCGAGAGGCCGATTTGCTGCAGCTGGACGGCCAGGTCGCGCACCTGGCCCGGGTTGCGCAGCAGGGCTTCTTCGCGCAATTCGATCTTCAGGCTGTCGGGGCTCAATCCATAGCGCTCGAGGCGGGCGGCGATCGCGGTGACGAAGTCCTGCTGGGCGTATTCGCGCGAGGAGACATTGACGCTGACCGGCACGCCCGTCACGCCGAGTTCCTTGAGTTCATGCAGGAAGACGCAGACCTGGTCGAGCACCCAGGAACCGAACTGGACGATGCGGCCGCTTTCCTCGGCCTCGGCAAGAAAGGAGGCCGGCAGCAGCACGCCGTGCTCCGGGTGGCGCCAGCGCAGCAGGGCTTCGAAGCTGCGCACCTTGCCCGTGTGCGCATCGACGCAGGGCTGGTAGAGCACGAACAGTTCGCCGCGCTCGATGGCCTGCGACATGCCCCAGTCGAGCTGCTGGCGCGCCTCGGTGGTGGACTTCATGTCGTTCGAGAAGAAGTGGATCTCGTTGCGGCCCGAGGCCTTGGCGTGGTACATGGCGACATCGGCCGCGCGCACCAGGTCGGCCGCGGTGGCGCCGTCGTGGGGGTAGACCGCCACGCCCATGCTGGCGCCGACCCCGATTTCCTTGTGCATGAACGAGACCGGCTGCGTCAGCCCCTGGCGCAGGCGCTCGATCATGCGCAGCGTGTAGCGCAGCGAGGGCTGGTTCACCAGCACCAGCACGAATTCGTCGCCCGACAGCCGCGCCACGGTATCGCTGTCGCGCACCGAGGCCAGCAGACGCCGCGCCACTACCTTCAGCACGACGTCGCCGGCCTCGTGGCCATAGGTGTCGTTGATGGTCTTGAAGTTGTTCAGGTCGATCAGGACGACGCCGACCAGCGACTTCTGGCGCTGCGACAGGTGCAGCGCCTGCTCCAGCCGGTCCCACAGCAGGTTGCGGTTGGCCAACCCGGTGAGGGCGTCGTGGTTGACCTCGTGCTCGAGGTGGGCGGTGCGCTGCCTGGTGGCGGTGACGTCCATGATGACGCCGATGAAATGGGTCGTCGTGCCGTCGTCGCCCTGCACCGGCGTGATGGAGAGGTCGTTCCAGAACAGCTCGCCATCCTTGCGCAGGTTGCGAAACACCACGTTGACGGGCTCGCGCGCGGCGATCGCCTCGCGTATGCGGCTGCGCTCGTTCAGGTCCATGCCGGGCGCGGCCATGAAGCGCGAATCCCGCCCGATCACCTCGTCGGCTGTGTAGCCGGTGATGCGCTCGAAGGCGGGGTTGACGTACTCGATGGGGGTGTCGCGGCCCTCGATGCCGCTGATCACGATGCCGTTGCTGGCGGCGTGCAGGGCGCGTTCGCGCAGGCGCAGCGTGCGTTCCTGGGCGCGCCGCGCGGAGATGTCGACGCCCATGCCGAACAGGTACTGGTTGCCGTTGGCCGGCACCCGCGCGCCGCACAGCAGCATCGGGACTTCGCGCCCGCTGCGCGAAATGACGTCGGCTTCAATCGCGACTTCCTCGCCGTTGTCGAACACGCGGCGAATGCTGTCGGCGATCAGCGGCCGTGTTTTCAGGTCGAACAGTTCGTAGGCATTGGTGGCGGCGATTTCTTCCGGCGTCAATTCGGTCGTGCGTTCGTGGTTGTGGTTCCACAGGACGAAGCGGCCCTCGCGGTTCAGGGCGTAGAAGGTGCCGGGCAGGAGGTCGACGATGGCGGCCAGCGGCGTGCGCCCGACCAGCACGGCATCGGGCGTGGCATCGTCGTGGACGTTGTCGATGGCGGCGACCCAGACATGGGCGACGCCGTCGGGCCCGGCCTGGGGGGCCAGCCCCAGGTTGGCCTTGACCACGCCGCCGTCGGCATGGCGCAGCACGACCTGGTTGGTGCGCCCGTGGTCTTCGGCCAGGCCGCGCCAGCGCGTGTTGCTGTCCTCGGGCTCGATGCCGACGAGCAGGGCGCCCAGCGGCTGGCCGATGGCGTCCCTGGCCGAAAAGCCGAGCAATCGCTCGCAGGCGCTGTTCCAGGCCGAGATGATGCCGGCCTCGTCGACCAGGAAGGCTGCATTGGCAGTCGGTAGGGACGTGAACATGCTGAGCGCCTTTCAGGGGTGGGGAGCCACCGCAGTTGGACTCGCTAAGCCTACGCGTGTTCCCCAAGTATTGGCGCATGATCCGGTAAACGACAAAAGCCGCGGCAAGGCCGCGGCTTTTGGTCCTGAAGTGCTTCAGGCGGCGTTCAGGCGGCCACGCTTTCCTGCTTCGGCGGCAGGGCGATGGCGTTGTCGACGCTGAACTGGTAGTCCTTGAACACGTGCTCGGCACTGAGCACCTGGTAATTGCCGTCGGCCAACTTGTGGGTCGTATCCTTCAGGCGGTAAGTGTAGTGGCCGCAGGTCCAACAATTGTAGTTACGCATGTGCGTGCACAGGCAGGTCTTGTCCATCACCGAGACCGTTTTGGTGTCCGGATTGGCCAGCACTTCGCGGTTGTACGAGTTGATGTAGGCGCAGTTCCCGGTGGCATCTAACAGATAGCCATAGGATTCGCAGCCCGGACGGATGCCGGAACCAATGGCCGGCGTGCTTTTCAGCATGCGCATCGGATAGCCGGTCGGCGAGATGCCGTTGACGATGATGTCTTCCTCGCTGG
>Ga0209023_10007087_pt1 | contig 11616 bp, 5 predicted proteins | sample LakOneMetagenome_FD_187468 | JGI IMG/M metagenome (GOLD analysis project Ga0209023, IMG submission 187468) | Freshwater and sediment microbial communities from Lake Erie, Canada (SPAdes) (version 2) | ecosystem: Environmental > Aquatic > Freshwater > Lentic | place: Lake Erie, Canada | collected...
GCCTCTCTCGAACACCCACACATTGCGCGGCTGCTCGACGGTGGCGTCAGCGACGCGGGCGAGCCCTACCTGGTGATGGAGTACGTGCAGGGCGAGCCGATTGTCGGCTTCGCCACGGGCCATCGCCTGTCGCTTCGCGAGCGACTGACACTGTTTGCGAAGGTGTGTCGAGCTTTGGCGTACGCGCAGTCGCGCCTGGTGGTGCACCGCGACATCAAACCGTCGAACATTCTGGTGACGGAGGATGGCGAGCCGAAGCTGATTGATTTTGGTCTCGCCAAGTTGCTGGACCCGGCTGACGCGACCGAAGCGGAGAGCGCCACGGTGACGCAGTTCCAGGCATTGACCCCAGCCTACGCGTCACCGGAGCAGTTTCTCGGCGAGGCTATTACCACCGCCAGCGACGTGTACTCGCTCGGCGTCGTCCTCTTCGAACTGCTTACCGGCACCAAGCCGTTCGACGTCTCGAGCGGATCTCCCGTTGACGTCCTGCGCGCACTCGACACGCGCGCGCCTCAGCGACCGAGTGTGGCCGTCGCGCGCCGGACGGTGTCGTCACAACATGTTGAGGACGCCGACCGGCCGTCCGCATTCGTCATCTCGCCTGACCTCGACAACATCGTGCTCATGGCGCTCCGTCGCGAGCCGGAGCGTCGCTATCCGTCTGCTGCCGCACTTGCCGATGACCTCGAGCGATATCTGTACGGCCGACCCGTGCATGCGCATCCGAGCACGTGGTCGTACCGTACGCGCAAGTGGCTCGCGCGCAACCGCGTGGCTGCCGTGGCTGCCGCGCTGACCCTGACCGCCATCGTCGGTGGCTTCGGTGTGTCCGTGCGTGAAGCGCGCATCGCCCGCGCGGAACGCGACCGGGCGACGCGCCGATTCGCCGACGTTCGTCGGCTGTCGAATTCACTGCTCTTCGAGCTGAGCCCTCGCATCGAGCGCATGCCTGGTGCGACGGCGGCTCGCGACGTGCTGGTGTCGCGCGCCGTGGAGTACCTCGATAGCCTGGCGGCAGAGTCGCCCGACGATCAGGACCTGCAGCTGGAGCTGGCGGCCGCCTACGAAAAGGTGGGCGACCTGCAGGGCAATCCAACCAACCCCAATCTCGCCGAACTCGACGCGTCGGTTGCCAGCTATCTGAAGGCTCGTCGCCTTCGGGAGGGTGTGGAGCGACTGGACGGACGGACCACAGCGAAGCAGCGTGCACTCGCCGAGAATTTCCGCATCCTTGGCAATGTCTACAGCCAGGCCAACGACTTCGAGCGCGCGGCGCACGACCTGAACGAAGCGCTTCAGTACTACGAACATGTTGCAGGTGACGCGTCCGCGGATGCCACCGTACGGCTCGGATTCGCGCAGACGCTGCACGATATCGGACGGCACCAGTCCAACAGTTCGCGCTACGTGGCCGCCATCGCGCCGTTCACTCGCGCGGTCACCGTGATCGACGCGCTGCTTCGGGAACAGCCGGACGATGTGGAGGCGACGAGGCTTCTCGCCGAGACCGAATCGCAGCTCGGGCTGGCACTCTCCTGGGAGGGCCGCCAGGCCGAGGCCGAGGCGCAGATGCGTCGGGCAGCGGAGGTCGCAGAAGCGCTGCTCGCGAGGCACCCGGACGATGTGGTCCTGCGGAACAGCGTGTGGTCGGTGTACTGGCTGACCAGCAGCGTGTACGAGGAACAGCGTGACGATCTCGCGCAGACCTTTGCCCTCAAAGCCCTCGACGTCATCCAGCGCATCGTCGCGTCGGACCCGGACAATATCCGCGCGCGGCAGCAGCTGGCGAAGTCGTACTCGCGGCTTGGTCAGACAACGACCAACATCGGACAGTCGGCATCCGCGCTTGGATATCTGCGCGAGGCCGCAACGATCCTCGATTCGATTGCATCTGGTGAGGCGCGGAATGGACGCCTGCGCTCGGAACTCGCCCTGGCGCTGACGCGGTTGGCTGATGCGCGCAAGGGACAGGGGCAATTGGAAGGCGCGCTTGCGGACGCGGTTCGTGCCGCCGATATCTATAACGACGTGCTCGCTCACTTTCCATCCGACCGGCGTTCGGCGCGCAATCTCGTGTTGACGGAGCAGACGCTCGGTGAAATCCACGAGCACCTCGCGGCACATGGTCACGGCAATGAGAGCGTGCGTCAGCAGCGAATGGCACGTGAGAGCTATCAGCGCGCTCTCGCAACGCTGACGGACTTGCGCGACAAGGAAACGATGGCGGAGACCGACGGCCGATTGCTGCAGGCACTGCAGGCACGAGTGGCCGCGTTTTCCGTCCTGCAGAGCGATGTCGAATAGGCCTCGCTTCAACGCTGCCGACGTGACGGCGTCGCTGCAGAAATGGGTGGACGGCGACGAGGCGGCACTCGAGCAGCTGACGCCGGTCATCTATCCGGAACTGCGGTCCATCGCGCGCGCCTACCTGCGACGGGCGGGACGCCGCGACGCGATCGAGACGACAGAAGTGGTGAGCGAACTGTTCGTGCGGTTGCTGTCGCTCAAGCCGGCGCCGCTGCAGAGCCGCCGTCACTTCTACGCGCTGTCGGCCCGCATCATTCGCATGGCGCTTGTCGATACCTACCGGCACGAACGAGCGGAACGCCGCGGCGGCGATCGCGACCGCATTCCGATGCACGATGAACTGGCGTGGGTGGACGCGGGTGGGGCCGACGTTCTCGCTTTCGACCTGGCGCTGCGGGAACTCGAGCAGCTCGATCCGGAACTCGCGGAACTGGTGAACCTGCGCTTCGTGCTTGGATGCACCGCGGCCGAAGCTGCTGACATCAGTGGGTTGTCGAAGGCCACCGTCGATCGCAAGATCAGGCTGGCGCGCGCGTGGCTTCGACAGCATCTGGGCGAGGCGCCGTAGCGCCCCGCCCAGCGGACCTTTCCTACCCTCCGATATTCGGGTCGTAGACGAAGATCATCTGCACTGCGGTGCCGACATTTCCGTACTGATCCACCACACGCAGCTGCAGTGTCCAGAAGCCGGTCTGGGTCACCCTGCCGCTGAACAATCCGGACGGGCTCATCGTGAGGCCGGCAGGCAGGGTTCCCGATGTGATCGTCCAGGTGTATCGGCCGTTTGGCGGTCCAAACAGCACGCCTGCCTGTGAGTTGATCACGTCACCTGGTCGGGCGAGGACGAACGGCGCGTAGGCGGCCAACGAGATGTTGGCGATGCGCACCGACAGCGTCGTGACGGCTGTCGCGCCTGTCGCATCGACAGCCTGCACGGTGAACGTGTAAGTGCCCGCCACTGTGGGCAGGCCCTGCAGCCTCGCGCAGTAGCAACCCGCCATTGACGCGTTCATCGCAATCCCCGGAGGCAGTGAGCCAGAGATGACCGTGAAGGTCACGTTTGGCACCGCGCCGGATGTGTTGATGGAGGCGTCGTACGGCATACGACCGTCCAGATATCCTGTCGGCAACGTGGTTGTGGTGAAGGCGAGTTGCGAGATGGGCAACGTCATCGACTGCAGCGCCGAGCGGCCGACTGCGTCCGTCACCGAGAGGGTCACGAAGTTCGTGGCCTGATAGGCGATCGGTGTGCCGGAGATCACGCCAGCGGTCGACAACGAGAGACCGCGCGGCAGCCCCCCGTTGGCGCGCCAGGTGTAGGGCTGCACGCCGCCAACTGCGCTGAGCGTGAAGCTGTATGGTGTGCCGACGCGGCCGCCGGGCAGCGCCGTGGTGGTGATGCGCAGTGGCGTGGTCGTGATTGCGATGGACAACGCTACAGTGGCGGATGCGCCGCGGGCGTCAGTGGCTCTAAGCGTGAAGATCGACGTCCCCGTCGTCGTGGGAGTGCCCGACACGGTGCCGGTGCTCGCGAGCGAGAGGCCAGCTGGCAGATTGCCGGTGATGCGCGACCAGGTGATGGTGCCGGTGCCACCGGTTGCGGTGAGGGACGCACTGTAGGCAACGCCGACCGTGCCGCCGGGCAGCGCGAACGATCCACCAGGACCCGCAGGCAGACCGGTGGTCGGAATCGAGAGCGAACCGGCGATGACAATCGAGAGCGGCACAGTGGCGGATGCGCCGGTGGTGTCGGTGGCCTTCAGGGTGAAGCTCGCTGTGCCCGCCGCGGTCGGCGTGCCAGTGATAGTGCCGTTCGCGGCGAGCGCGAGACCCGCCGGCAGATTGCCTGTGACGCGCGACCACGTGATCGTGCCGGTGCCGCCGGTGGCTGTCAGCGAAGCGCTATAGACCACGCCGACGGTACCACCGGGCAGCGCGAACGATCCGCCCGGACCCGCAGGCAATCCAGTCGTCGGAATCGACAGCGGACTCGCGATGGCGATCGAGAGCGGGACGGTCGCCGAGGCGCCGTTCGCGTCGGTCGCCTTCAGCGTGAAGCTCGCTGTGCCCGCCGCGGTTGGCGTGCCGGCGATGGCGCCGTTCGATGCGAGCGTGAGACCCGCTGGCAGCGCGCCGCCGTTCAGCGACCACGTGATGGTGCCGGTGCCGCCGGTGGCGGTTAGCGCGGCGCTATAAACCACACCCACCGTGCCGCCAGGCAGTGCGAACGATCCACCCGGACCCGCGGGCAATCCAGTCGTCGGAATCGAGAGCGCACTCGCGATGGCGATCGAGAGCGGCACCGAGGCGGACGCGCCGTTCGCGTCGGTCGCCTTCAGCGTGAAGCTCCCTGTGCCCGCTGCGGTCGGCGTGCCGGTGATGGCGCCGTTCGATGCGAGCGTGAGGCCCGCTGGCAGCGCGCCGCCGTTCAGCGACCACGTGATCGTGCCTGTGCCGCCCGTCGCGGTGAGGGCCGCACTGTAGACCACACCGACGGTGCCACCCTGCAGTGCAAACGATCCACCCGGACCCGCAGGCAATCCAGTCGTCGGAATCGAGAGCGGACTCGCGATGGCGATCGAGAGCGGCACGGTCGCTGATGCGCCGTTGGCATCCGTGGCCTTCAACGTGAAGCTTGCCGTGCCTGCTGCCGTGGGAGTGCCGGTGATCGCGCCATTCGACGCGAGCGTGAGACCCGCCGGCAGCGCACCGCCGTTGAGTGACCACGTGATGGTGCCTGTGCCGCCCGTCGCGGTGAGGGCCGTACTGTAGACCACACCGACGGTGCCACCCGGCAGTGCAAACGATCCGCCGGGACCCGCGGGCAATCCAGTCGTCGGAATCGAGAGCGCACTCGCGACGGCGATCGAGAGCGGCACGGTCGCTGATGCGCCGTTGGCGTCGGTGGCTTTCAGCGTGAAGCTCGCTGTGCCCGCTGCGGTTGGCGTGCCGGTGATGGCGCCGTTCGATGCGAGCGTGAGACCCGCTGGCAGCGCGCCGCCGTTCAGCGACCACGTGATGGTGCCGGTGCCGCCGGTGGCGGACAGCGCCGCGCTATAGCCCACACCGACCGTGCCGCCGGGCAGTGCGAACGATCCACCCGGACCCGCAGGCAATCCAGTCGTCGGAATCGTCAAAGCCGTCGGTGCAATCGCCAGAGAGAGTGGAGCAGTGATGGTCAGCCCGTTGGCGTCAGCCACTCTGAGCCTGAGCGACGACACGCCAGCCGCCGTCGGAGTACCGCCGAAGACGCCGTTGGGCGAGAAGGTCACACCAGTGGGTAGTGGCCCGCTCACGAGCGACCACGTGATCGGGGCCGTTCCACCCGACGTCGTCAGTGACGCGCTGTAGGGAACTCCCACCGTTCCGTCTGGCAGCGAGAACTCGCCGCCCGGACCTGGGGTCAACGAGCCGATGTCGATCGTCAGAGGCGTCGAGATGACGAGTCGCGCGCTGCTGTGCGCGGGCATTGCGGCGTCGAGCGAGGTCAGCGACGCCGAGTTCGTGAGCACACTACCGAGGGATGCGCCCTGCACGGCGACCGGAATGGTGATGTCCGGCAGCACCGTGCCTGGGTCGAGCGGATATCCGCCCGTGTAGGAGCAGCTGATGCTGGTGTCTGCTGTCGTGCACGACCAGTCCATGCCTGATGGCGACGCGTTCACAATCAACCCACTCGGCAGCACATCGTCTATGTGCAGCGTGGCCGACTCCGCGACCTCGCCGTCAACGGTTGGATGCAGGTCGATGGTGAATGCGTCGCCCGGCAGCGCCGTGTCGCCAGAGGACAGCGTCTGCGTCAGTCCGAGAACCGGTACGCGCCCTGAGACGGTCTGGACGGAGACTTCCGCAATCTCGTGATTGTCAGTCGCAGAACCAGTGGACGCGGAGAAGCCAAACGCGATGCGAGGTGGCAGCCCAGGCATCGACTCGCCGGTGACCGGATCCGTGTACGACGAGGGCAACGTGCCCGTCACGGCGGGCTGGAAGTTCGTGCCGCCGGTCGGGTCCATGTTGACGGCGTAGGTGTTCGCCGCCGCGTCGATCACGATCTCGATGCGTCGCCTGGATGATGGTCGGTCGGGACCGCGGAGGCTGACGCCACCGGGCAACCCACCGCTTGCGGCGGAACTGCCAATCAGGCAGTAGCCCTCGTGCGCCGGCCCTCGCACGCTGATCTCATCGCCTCTCGCATTCCAGGTGATCTCCGGGCACGTGGTCGAACCGAAGAAGCCCGGGCTGTTATACGAGCCGAACGCATCAAGACCAATTCCCAGCCAGCCATGTGGCAAGCCGGACGTGCCGCCGTCTGACGTGTAGCCAAGCGCCCCGCCTTGTGGTCCGAGGACGTCAGGCACGGGAGGTGCGGACGCCAGGAAAAACGCGATGCCGTCGCCGCCGCCCAGCGAGCCAGGTCCCTCGATATTGTGACCACCCCATTGATACTGCACGAACGAGATGCGGAGACCCTGCGACGTCGGGAGATGTGCCGTCGACACGATCGCTGACGCCGAGCCCGTCGCATCGGTGGTGAAGCGAAGCGTGCCTTGCCCGGCGGGATCGGGTGCCGCCAGATTGCAGTTCGGAATCGTCGATGACGATGCTGCACCTGGTGCCGCGGTGAGGCACGGGTACCCAGGTGTGTCGACGTTCAGCCGCGAGACATCGGCCTGACTGGTCGCATTCGTGAACGGATCGACGAGCAGGTCTTGAACCTGCGGCGCCTGCGCGGCGGGAACACCAGACCACGCGGCAAGCGTGGCAACGAGCGAGGCGAAGGCGCCGAATGCGGCTCGCCGAGTACGGAAGATGCGTGCAATGTGCATGGAAGGTCCTCGGGGTCTCTCCCTTGCACATTCGAAAATCGACGGTCGAATGACTCATCCGTCATCGACCTGTCGGTTCGTCGCGCTCGAAATGGTGCAGCCGCGTGCTGGCGTGGATCGTGTTGCGAAGCCGATGGGATGCAGGTCTTCGCGCGGAACACGCCGCCTGGCTAGCGCATGGTCAGCGCCCTGTCATCGCAGCGTCACGGCGTTGGTCGATCAGGAATGCCAATCCACGCCACGGCTGCCACCAGAAACGCCGCGCCCGCCACGGTGAACGCCGCACCAAAGCCTCGCGTGGCGGCCAGACTGCCGACGATGAAGGGGGCGACGGCCGAGGCGAGGCGGCCGACGTTGTAGCAGACGCCGGCGGCGGTCGCGCGAATCGACGTCGGGTAGAGATCCGCGATCACGGCGCCGAAGCCGCTGTAGTAGCCCGTGCCGAAGAAGGCCGTGAGCGGACCGAGCACGAGCAGTAGCCCCGGCGTCCGCAGGTTGCCGTAGAGCGGCAGCAGCACACTCGCAATGACGACAAAGACGACGTAGGTGCGTTTGCGTCCCCAGGCGTCGGCGATGTAGCCGAAGCTGACGTAGCCGAGCCACATCCCGACCTGCATGGCCATTACGAACAGCGACATCGTGCTGCTCGACAGTCCGATCCCGCCCTGCGCGACACCGAGGTTGAGATACGCCGGCACCCAGGCGTTCAGTCCCCACCAACCAAACAGAGTCGCCGCATTCATCGCAATGATGGCGAGCGTGATGCGCGCGCGAGCCGGTGTGAAGAGGGCGCCAATCTGTCCGCGTTCGCTCGCCGCCGAGCGTTGCCACGCCTCTGGTTCATCGAGGTTGCGGCGGATCCACAGGGTGAGCAGGGCAGGCGCGATGCCGACGAAGAAGACGCCGCGCCATCCCCACAGCGGCATCACGAGCAGATTCACGAGAGCGGCGAGGCCGTAGCCGATGGCCCAGGCGCTCTGCACGAAGGCGAGCGCCTTGCCGCGATGACGTGCGGGGAACGTCTCCGAGACGAGCGCCACGCCCGTGGCCCATTCGCCGCCCATGCCGAAGCCGAGCGCGATGCGGAACACCGCGAGTTGCAGCACCGACTGTGCGAAGCCGCACGCGGCGGTGAAGATGGAGTAGATGAGGACGGCGAGCATCAGCGCACGTTTGCGTCCGATGCGGTCGGCCAGGACGCCGAAGAGCACGCCGCCTGCAGCGGCCGCGACGAGTGTGAACGAGCCGAGCAGGCCCGCGGCTCTCGCGGTAAGTTGCAGCTGCGGATCGCGGATGAGCGCGGCGGTAACCAGCGCGTAGAGCATGACGTCGAACGAGTCGAGCATCCAGCCGCTGGCAGACGCGATGAAGGCGCGGCGAGCGCGGGTGTCGGCCTCGAGCCACCACGCGAATGCACCAGTGGCCGCGTCTGTGGTGACCGCGTTTTCGCGACGGGTCGAACCGGGAGGCGTCGTCACGGTGGGTCTGAGTGTAGCCGCAACGCCGATGCTCGACGGCGTGGCGCTCGAAGGGACGGCGGGGTTGAGGCGATGACCCGCGGCTGACGCGGGCTACTGAACGAGGTGTCGTTTGGGGAGGCGGTACGACACGGCTGGCACACCGTATTCGGCGCGCGGGATGGTCGCATCGTGCGCGACCATCCCTGCACCGCGAGCGTGACTACTTCTTCGTCACCAGCTTCTGCACGCGCCAGTTGATCAGCTCGCCCACGTAGATTTCGTTCTCCGAGGGGCACGCGATCGCGTGGATCCAGCCGAACTCGCCGGGATTACGACCGGGCTGGCCGTAGACACCGAGCAACTTCCCCTCGAGCGACACCTTGTAGATGCGGCTCGGGTAGAGGTCACCCACAAACAGCACCGGATTCGGGCCGGGCGTCATGCACAGCGCGTCAGGCGCGCCGGGCGCCTGCGAACCGGTCTTCGCGTTTGGAGTTTCCGCACCGTAGACGATCTTGCCGCGCTTGGGGTCGACCGGGACGTCGATCGTGAACTCGCGGAGGTACTTGCCTTCGGTGTCGAACACCTGGATGCGGCGGTTGCCGCGGTCCGCGACATACACCTCGTCCTTCGGCGACACGGCGACGCCGTGCGGCGTGTCGAACTGGCCCGGGCCGCTGCCGAGCGAGCCCCAGCTGCCGACCCACTCGCCCTTCGCGTTCGCCTTGCCGACGCGCGAGTTCACGTAGCCGTCGGAGAAGTAGCTGTTCCCCTTCGAGTCCCACGCCACGTCGGTCGGCTGGTTGAAGACGTTGTCGCGGTGCACCGGAATCGGGTTACGCGGGTTGTTGTTCTCGGGGAGCTTCACGTCGACGCCGGCACGCTTCAGCACGGCTCCGATCTGCGACGCGTAGTCGGGCGGCGCATCGAAGTGCGACGACTCGCCGCGGCGGCCGAACATCCACTCCGCACGGCCCTGCGGGTTGAACTTGACGATCATGTTCGAGCCCTTGTCGACGATCCAGATGTTGTCCTGCTTGTCGATGCGGACGGCGTGCGCGTAGGCGAGCGCAAAGTTGTTCTTGCCGATCTCGCGCAGGAACTTGCCGTCCTTGTCGAATTCCAGCAGCTGCGCCGCCTGCGCCATGTAGGCCGCGCCGGTCACGTTACCGCGGTGGAACACGAACACGTGCCCTTGCGAGTTGACGGCGACGCCGCCGATCTCGCCGAAGTGCACGTCGTTCGGCATCTTGAAGAAGTCCTTGACGGGTTCGAACGGGAGCTCGGGGACGCTTTGCGCGGCCGCGGGAGCGGCCAGCAGGCCGACGGTCACGAATGACAGGAGAAAGTGCTTCACGACAAACCTCGCTGATGAAGGTGGAGATACGACCCGTTCGGGCGCGCACACACGCGTGGCTGCATCCGGTCTCCAGGTGCAGTCCGAGCGAACGGCGGTCAGCGTACCGCGCCGGGTTGCGTAAGTAAAGTGTAAGAATGCGACGAGCCGAGACGAGCGTTCGGAGCTCGGCGTCAGCGCGGCTTCGGGCGATTGGCGACGCGAATCACCAGCTTCAGTCCGGACCACACCTCGTCGACCGCGCACACCTTCACGTCAACGAATCCGAGCGGCAGCGCGATCTCTCGGATGACGTCTTCGGTGATGTCGGTTTCGACCTTCGACGCCTTCTTGGGCCACGACACCCATACTGCGGCGCCCGGCTGAATGGTGGAGTAGAGGCGTGCAAGGCGGTTGGCGAGTTCGGCTCTGCGTGTGGTGAAGATGTGGACGACGGTGGCTGTCGCGGCGTTCTTCACGAAGCGCACGGCGTCTGGCATCGGAGCGAGCAGGTCGGCGTAGTTGGCGGGCGCGCCGAACGTGGAGACAGTGCTTCCGGAGACGATGCCGAGTTTCTTCGCGAGCGGCGTTCCCGAGTAGCCGGCTGGCTGTGCGGACTTCGCGGGTGCTGTCGTGTTGACCTGTCGCGTTCCGACCGGACGCGTGGCACTGACGGATCTCTGACGTGCGTGCCTCGTGTGCGTCTCGTTGATTCGCGGACTGCCGGCCCGCGCAGCGGCGGCGCTCGGTGTCAGCGTGCTGGCGCGCGGCTTCTTCTTGACGGCGTCGCTTTGTGCGGCCACTTCCAGCCCGCGCGTGATCCACGAGCGCAGTGCGCGAGCGGACTCGATGCCTTCAGGTTCGACGTAGACGAAGCCTGAGAGTGGGCGTCCGGTGAAGTCCATCGGGCGGACGTGCGGCTCTTCGATCACGCGCGCATATTCGCTCTTCGGGATGCGCGCCATCAGCATGTCGCGGACGATGCCGCAGCACATGCGGCCGTTGACGAGGAAGCAGAGGCCGCCGAACATGCGGCGTTCGGTCACCGCGTCGTTGCCGGCGAGCGTACGGCGGATGCGTTCGGCGAGGGATTCGTCGTAGGCCATAGGCGCGTGTCGAGTGGCGGAGATTATCGCGCGAGGCGCCGACAAGCGCGCGCGGTTGCACGGACCGTAGCGTGCGCGTGTGGAGGCATGCTAGAATCTGGATTCCCGTTTGGCGGAACACTGCCGGTCGGGGTCAGCCATCCACGACAGTGGGCCAGTAGCTCAATTGGCAGAGCAGCAGACTCTTAATCTGCGGGTTGAAGGTTCGATTCCTTCCTGGCTCACCACTCTTTCATCAGCACCTTCATTCGGCGCCAAGTAGTTGAAAAGTGGTGCCGTTACGGCGGTTCGATTGAATCGATTGCCGTCGTACGCGATCCCCTCAGGGAAGAACAACGCCTGCAGCCGCTGCTTGTAGTCTAGCGACGCCTGCACCCACAGGTCTGACGCGCGCGGCAGGATGCGCTCTGCGAACGCCAGGATGCCCTGTACGTCGAGTTCGTCGGTGGCGTCGGCGTGGTGGTCGATCTGCGCCAGCGTCAGCTCCTCGCGCAGCCGGTCGCGCTGTCGCTCGTAGCTGGTGCGGTCGATCGACTGCGCGAACAGGAACGCATCGTCCAAGCGATCCAGCTTCTGGC
>Ga0209023_10007088_pt1 | contig 11614 bp, 11 predicted proteins | sample LakOneMetagenome_FD_187468 | JGI IMG/M metagenome (GOLD analysis project Ga0209023, IMG submission 187468) | Freshwater and sediment microbial communities from Lake Erie, Canada (SPAdes) (version 2) | ecosystem: Environmental > Aquatic > Freshwater > Lentic | place: Lake Erie, Canada...
TCGACCGCCTCAGATACCACACCGCCCGATGCTGGCTGCGTCGTGGTAGCCGGTGGCAGACTATGCACCTCGTCCTGATGCAATTTTTCAGCAACAGCATCGGTGTCCGCACGCATTAAAAATCGCGGAGGTTGCGGCGTCTCTTTCCGGTCGCCTTGCAATGCCGCTGTTTTTACAGACGATACACTCCCGGTCGAAGCCGGTGCGGCAATGACATCCGTCCCGCCGACTGCTGTTAACGTGGTGTCGCTTTGCGCTTCACTGGCAAGAACTTCGAGTACATATAAGCCAATCTGAATCTGATCACCGATATGGATGGCATAGTCATGCTCAGGATCGATTTCTTTACCGTTAACACTGACAGGATTGGCCAGACTGACATTCATCAGATAATGGTGTGTTCCATCGCTCCAGACTTTGGCCTGAGTGCGGGAAACAAAATGTTTCGGATCTGGTAAGACCAGAAAATTGTCGTCGCTGCGTCCTATCGTCTGCGGTGTTTCACTAAAACTGGCCGCAACGGGGGAGATAGGAGTTTCATTGTTATATGAAACAACGGCAATTTTTATCATTTGTCATACTCCGGAATCAAAGCGGATAGGCCCACGGGAAAAGGAAAGCACCGGACGAGAGTCTGGCTGGTTTTAAACCAACCTGAGATTATCGCGCATTTATGGCGCATTATTTGCATCAGGCTTAGACAACGGCGTTAAATTTTTACCACGGCGGAGCCACAACAATCTGCCAACTGGTAAAAATAATGGTGATCAAAAGTACCATGCAGGTGACAAACAGGGCTTGCATAAGAGATCAAGATCACGTCAACCCACCGACGTAAACCAAGCATAAGCACATCTTTCGATGTAACAAAAAAAGCAATATCTGAGTCTAAATGACATGAAGTAACGGCTTTACAACGATACAGTAAGCAACACTATAAAAATTACACACAGTTACAAAAAAGCAATATGATCAGTGCTATAGTTATTCGCCGTTTTTGCGCAAAATATCGTTTTTTTAAAGCGAGGGTTCTATGAGTGATGCAGGGTCGGGTCAGCCGTTATTATCAGAAGTGACGGGATCTTTTCATTATCAGGAACTGATTGAGTCCAGGCTTGGGCAACCCATTGCGACTGATGTATTTAACGCTGATGCTGAACGCCTGTCCTCTTCGCCGGGAGCCAGGCTGGCCGCAGCCCGCAATGCGTCTGGCTGGACTGTTGATCAGGTGGCGACGCAACTGAAAATAACACGTCACCAGATACTGGCAATTGAAGCGGACGATTATGACGTCCTGCCGGCACCGGCAATCGTCCGCGGTTTTGTCCGCGCATACGCGAAGCTGCTTAAGCTGGACTCTGCGCCACTGCTCGAGTTGATGCCGGATGTGCACGGTAAGAAAAAGTTGCCGTCTGCAAAAGGCAGCAAAGCGCGGGCTTCCGCCGATAGCGGTAAGCGTTCCGCGACAAATGCAGGGATAGCCCCACCCACCACCGCACTCTTTATCTATGCTTTGTGCGTATTAGGGCTGGTGCTGGCCGTCGTCATGTATAAATAGCCTTGTTGACGCTTGCTGCGGGCAGCATCGCTTTGTCCGCTACTGTCGATATTTCAGATACTCCCCCATAAATTATCAAAATCCCCCCTAATGTCTTTGAAATCATTGGGGCTGTAAATATACTCCCCCGGAGTATATTTACAGTTAAAAACAACTCGATCAGGTTCTCTGCTCTAAATATCGTCGAAACTCCGGTTCACGGCACACGTCTGAGCGCAGCCTCAACGTGATATACGTGATATTTCAGCTATCCGGCACGCAGACTTCTCACGCAGGCATACGTTTGCATTCTGCCTCACTCTGCATAGTTATCCGGTGAGCCACCGCATAATTTATAATCGCGGCTTGATCTTCTTTTGCAAAGCCCATCATGACTGCCCAAATTATCAGCGGAACCGAACTCTCCCAACAAATTCGTGCCGATGTCACGCAACGTGCTGCTGCCCTGACAGCGCAAGGAAAACAGCCGGGTCTGGCAGTCATCCTGGTCGGTGAAAACCCGGCCTCGCAGGTGTATGTCCGCAACAAGGTGAAAGCATGTGAAGACTGCGGTTTCTATTCAGTGCTGGAAAAATATGCGGCCGACCTCAGCGAAGCCGATTTGCTCGCTCACATCGAAAGACTGAATCAGGATCCGAAAATTAACGGCATTCTGGTGCAATTGCCTTTGCCTGCGCACATCAACGCGAATAAAGTCATCGAGGCGATCGCCGCAGAAAAAGACGTCGATGGTTTTCATATCAGCAATGCCGGTTTGCTGATGACAGGCCAGCCGCTGTTCCGTCCATGCACACCATACGGCGTCATGAAAATGCTGGAATCGATTGATTACCCGGTGCGCGGTGCGAATGCGGTCGTGGTCGGTGCGTCGAATATCGTCGGCAAGCCACAGGCGATGTTGCTCTTGCAAGCCGGTGCCACCGTCACCATCTGCAATTCCAAGACCCGCGATCTGGCAGCGCATACGCGCAACGCCGACATTCTTGTTGTCGCCACTGGCAAACGCAATATCGTTACCGCAGACATGGTCAAACCAGGCGCCGTTGTGATTGACGTTGGTATGAATCGTGACGATGACGGCAAACTCTGTGGCGACGTTGACTATGCGCCAACCAAAGAAGTCGCGGGTTATATCACACCGGTTCCGGGTGGCGTAGGTCCTATGACCATCACCATGTTACTGGTCAACACGATTGAAGCTGCCGAAAGAAATTAAGATGACAACCAGTTCTCCATTACTCGACTTTACCGACCTGCCACGTTTTGCCGATATCCGCGCCGAGCACATCACGCCCGCCATCACCAGTCTGCTGGCGGAAAACCGTGCCGTGGTCGAACAACTGTCCGCCAGTCAGGACGAAGTGACGTGGGAAAATTTTGTTGAGCCACTGGAGAACGCCACCGAAAAACTGGGCCGTGCCTGGGGCATCGTCAGCCATCTGAATGGCGTAGCCGATACGCCGGAATTGCGGGCAACCTACAATGAAAATCAACCGGCGATCACAGAGTTCTGGACCGAGCTGGGACAAAATCTGGCGTTGTTCGGCAAATACAAAGCCTTGCGCGCGCAAGCCGGGTTTGATGCCTTGCCTGTGGCACGCAAAACTATCATACAAAACGCGATCCGTGATTTCCGTCTGGGTGGCGCTGAGTTGCCGGATGAACTGAAACAACGCTATGCAGAAATTCAGGAAAAACACGCGATGCTGACCACGCGTTTCTCCGAAAATGTGCTCGATGCCACCAACGATTATGCGTTACTGATCAGCGACATCAACGAACTCAAAGGCGTGCCGGAAGATGTGATTCAGGCAGCCAAAGCAACGGCTGAAAAAAATGGTAAAGCCGGTTATCAGTTCACCTTGCATTTCCCGTCTTATTTTCCGTTATTGCAATACGCCGACAATCGCCAGATTCGTGAAACGATTTATCGCGCGAATGCCACCAAGGCATCCGAATTAGGTGCGCAACCTGAGTGGGATAACACCGCAATCATTGCGGAATTGCTGCAGTTACGCAAAGAAGAAGCGCAATTGCTCGGCTACCGGAATTTTGCCGAAGTTTCTCTGGTCAGTAAGATGGCAGAATCACCGGCGCTGGTCAGCAGCTTTCTTGAAGACCTCGCGCAACGCGCGCGTCCTTATGCCGAAAAAGACTTGCAGGAATTACGCAGCTTCGCCGCGGAACAATTAGGCATCAGCACGCTCGAAGCGTGGGATGTCACCTATGCCTCCGAAAAGCTGCGCGAACAGCGCTATGCGTTTTCTGAGCAGGAAGTGAAATTGTATTTCCCCGAGCCACAAGTCATCAGCGGCTTATTCCGCGTGATTCAGACCTTGTTCGGCGTCATCATCCGTATCGATAAAGCCGATACCTGGCACCCTGATGTGCAGTTTTATCGCATAGAAAAAGACGGTCAACTGATCGGTCAGTTCTATCTTGACCTGTATGCGCGTCAGGGCAAACGTGGCGGCGCCTGGATGGACGATGCCCGCGGTCGCCGCAAAACTGCCGATGGCATACAAACACCGGTTGCCTATCTGGTGTGCAATTTCACCGAGCCTGCGACGGTGGATGGCGTGCGCAAACCAGCTTACTTTACCCATGATGAAGTGATCACCCTGTTCCATGAATTCGGTCATGGCCTGCATCATCTGCTGACACAAGTTGATGATTTATCGGTATCCGGCATTTCCGGTGTGGAATGGGATGCCGTCGAATTACCATCGCAGTTCATGGAAAATTTCTGCTGGGAGTGGGATGTGCTGCAACACATGACCGCCCATGCCGACACCGGCGAATCCCTGCCGCGCAGTTTGTACGACAAGATGATTGCAGCGAAAAATTTTCAGTCTGGCTTGCAAACCCTGCGCCAGGTCGAATTTGCGCTGTTCGATATGCGTCTGCACGATCAGTTCGATCCACACGGAACGCAGTCGGTGCAGGATATTTTGAATCAGGTCAGAGAACAGATTTCTGTGTTTACCGCACCGGAATTCAACCGCTTCCAGCATGCATTCAGCCACATCTTTGCCGGCGGTTATGCCGCTGGTTACTACAGTTATAAATGGGCCGAGGTATTATCTGCCGATGCCTATGCTGCGTTTGAAGAACACGGTAAAACCGAGGGCAGCAATCTGTCACGCACAGCGGGACAAAAGTTTCAGAAAGAAGTACTGGAAGTTGGTGGCTCACGCCCGGCGCTTGATTCATTCAAAGCCTTCCGTGGCAGAGAGCCCGCCATCGATGCTTTATTACGCCATAGCGGCATGTCAGCCTGAAGGAGCACACCTTGAAACGAACAACCTCCGCAAAGCATTTCCTGCTTCTGCCCTTGATGTTACTGGCAGTGCAAGCGCAGGCACAGCTATACAAATCGGTGGGGCCGGATGGAAAAATCACGTATTCCGACACCCCGCCACAGGCGAATCAGAAATTGCTGGAAAAAAAAGAATTGTCCGGCTCGGTCAGCACAGCGAACTTTCCTTATGAGCTCGGGCAGGCGGTCTCAAAAAATCCGGTGACCATTTACACAGCGGCCAATTGCGCGCCCTGTAATGATGGAAAAAATCTGTTGAAATCCGCCGGTGTCCCTTTTTCAGAAAAAACTGTCAAAACATCCGAAGACATAGAAAAGCTGAAGCAAATCAGTGGCGACACCCAGCTTCCTGTGATGCAAATCGGCAGCAAGAAATTACGTGGTTACAATGCTGACGACTGGAAAGCTGCGGTAACGTCTGCCGCTTATCCTGCCAGCAACATGCTGCCGCCGGATTATCGTTATCCGGCAGCAGAAAGCGCAGCACCCGCTGCGCCGGCAACGACAGCCGGTGAAAAGCCCGCACAGCAGAAAAAGCCTGCCAATGTTCCGGCCAAAAAGCCTGCCTCCGAGAATGACTTCCGCTTCTGATATGACGCGTATCGATTTCCACAGTAATGTCGCTGACAAGCTTCATTACGCCTGCCGACTGATACGCAAGGCGCGCGCAGCGAACAGCAAAGTCGTGGTCTATCATCATGATCTGACTGTTCTGCGCCACCTGGATGAAGCACTGTGGACCATCAGCGAAGCTGATTTTTTACCGCATGTCATGGCCGATGACGCACTGGCATCAATGACGCCGATTGTCCTCAGCAATACGCGTCTGGATCAAAGCCCGCATTTTGAATTGCTGGTCAATCTGAGTGCCGCTGTGCCGGAACATTTCCCTCTGTTTAGCCGCATGATAGAAATCGTCTCGGGCGACCAGCAAGACACGCTGGCAGCGCGCGAACGCTATCGCTACTATCAACAGCAAGGCCACACTCTCAGCCATAACGTCGCTAAATAATATGAATACCTCGATTGATGCCAGCATCCCCGTTCTCACCGAAATCATCATCCCTGTCACTGAAACTGTGGCTGATACTGAGGCTGGAACGGTAACAGCTGCAACAACATCCTCATCACCATTGCCAAGCCCGCCGCCTGCCGCCATTGCCCAAGCGGATGCCGAGGCAACAAATATCAGCGTTCCGGAAGAACACTGGCAAACACTGGAGCAAAGTTTAAAAGAAGACGTACTGAAGCACGTTCTGGCGCGCGTCGATTTTGTTCTCGAACATAGAGTCAGGGACAATCTTGCCGATGTATTGCAGACAGCGGTTGAGGGCTTGGCGAAAGAGATTCGCGCCGGTCTGAAAAACTCACTGGAAGAACTGGTCACCAGAGCTGTCACCCAGGAAATCAACAAGGTGAAGAATTCAAAATAGTTTTTTATCTCAATGTTGCAACACCTCGTTCCATTCTTTCAGGCGAGTTTTCTGCGGTCAGACGACTGCATTCGGCTCGTCGTCTGACCTATCCTGCCAGCAACATATCCAATGCACGCACTTTCGAATGACGCATAAAGTCGATCACAATAACGTGGTGCGCCGCACAAAATCAGCCTCTTACTGATGTAAAAAACCACCAGAATTAAAAAAATATTGTCGCTATCAAATAAAATTTCAAAGCATTTTTCACTCGCATTTTCATGAGGTCGCACCAACTTTGTGCGCCTCGCCCTAAGTTATCTCTGCCCGCGCCTTACCGCCCCAGCATTTGTCCTCATTCAGAAAACCTTCCCACCCTGACATCGGCACTATCGTGGCAAACCTTGTGAACATGGGAAGGTTGCGACATAACATTTTGATGCACTGCAAAGAAGTGTTCGCGAGATGGACAGCGGTTGCTTATCAAGGCTTCAACATTAATAATCGGTACTGACTTTCTATGAGTTAAAAGCTGGCAATCCCGGTTAAAAAAATGCCCGATTTTGGCGCATGGAAAAATCATTCGGATAAAAAAAAATCATGCTAAAGAGCTTTCCGAAATTTTTTTTCTGTTGTACCTTTTGTATATTCAGTTTCCTGAATAGGTTGGCATTACAGTTTTGTAGCCCTACTTTTTAATCCTCAAGGGAGTATGTTCATGTCGTTAAAAACTAAAATGATTCCACTGGCTGGCGCGATCGCTTTCGCATTTGCCGGTTCTGCGGCAGCTCAGGAAGTCGTTATTAAAATTGGTCACGTCGGCCCAGTTTCCGGCGCTATTGCCCACTTAGGTAAAGACAATGAAAACGGCGCCAAAATGGCGATCGAAGAGTTGAATGCAAAAGGCGTGATGATAGGCGGCAAAAAAGCAAAATTCGAATTGCTGGCTGAAGACGACGGCGGCGATCCTAAACAAGGCACGACTGTTGCGCAAAAACTGGTTGATGCAAAAGTCAACGGCGTCATCGGCCATCTGAATTCAGGAACAACAATCCCAGCATCCAAAATCTACAACGATGCAGGTATTCCACAAATTTCCCCATCTGCAACAGCAGTTCCATACACCAACCAAGGCTTTAAAGGCGCATTCCGCGTTGTGGCTAACGACGGCCAGTTAGGCGGCACTTTGGGTCGTTATGCTGTACAGATCAGCAAAGCGAAAAAAATTGCAGTGATTGACGATAAAACAGCCTACGGCGAAGGCGTGGCGAAAGAATTCGTCAAAGGCGCTAAAGGTAAAGGCGCAGAAATCCTCGTTCAGGAACATACAACGGATAAATCGAATGATTTCGCCGCAATTCTGACCACAATCAAAGCGAAAAAACCTGATCTGATTTTCTTCGGTGGTATGGATGCGGTTGCCGGTCCTATGCTGCGTCAGATGAAAGCATTGGGCGTAAATGCGAAATTCATGGGCGGCGACGGTATCTGTACCGCCGATCTGGTTAAACTCGCTGGTGATGCTATCGGCGAAGGCCAGGTAGTTTGTGCTGAGGCTGGTGGTGTTCTCGACGCGCAAAAAATAGCGAACGACAACTGGAAAGCAGCTTACAAGAAAAAATTCGGCGTCGATGTTCAGATCTATGCACCGTATGTTTACGATGCTGTGATGACGATGGTCGAAGCAATGAAACAAGCTAATTCTGCAGAACCGGCAAAATATTTGCCAGTACTGAAGAAAATCAAATACAAAGGCGTCACTGGCGATATCGCATTTGATGACAAAGGCGATATCAAAGACGGTACACTGACTTTGTACACATACAAAGGCGGCAAACGTGATCTGTTGGCTGTGACGAAATAATCAGCGTCAAGATCAGCTTCAAGTTCAGACAAAAAAAGCCCGGTTCATTTGAACCGGGCTTTTTTATTAATGATGATCTGCATTTTTCAGCAGTCTGTTTTGCTTATTTCAATGCCAGAATCCACTTAACCAAAGTTTTAGCTTCTGCTTCTGTGACTTGCGGATTCGCTGGCATAGGGATCGCGCCCCAGGTACCGGTACCACCTTTGATGACTTTTTGTATCAGTTTGGCTTCTGCTGTTTTATCGCCCGCATATTTTTTTGCCACTTCTTTGTAGCCGGGACCGACGACTTTATTATCAACCGCATGACATGCCAGACAATTTTTCGCTTTTGCCAGATCGGCATTTGCCAGCGCCGAGCCAGATGCCAATACTGCCAGAGCAGCACCTACGATTAAGGAATATTTCATTGTTCTCTCCAGGTTAAAAATGCCGTTTCATTTTAACGCTTTTCAGAGATTTGAACACGACTGAAAACATGCTGGTTGACCTGTCACGCAATACGTTTTAATCTGCTGACAAAAGGAAACTAATTATGCTACTGATCATCCCGCTGTTCTTATTGCTGGTCTTAAAACTTGCCGAAGTGTCGGTGTTCGCCACGATGTCTTGGTGGTGGATCATTGGCGGTGCAATATTTGCCTTTTTGTGGTTTGAATTTTTCGAACGCATGCTGGGTCTGGATAAACGCAAAGATGATGCGCACTTCGAAAAAATGAAGGCAGAACGCCTGAAGCGGACGTTTGATAAAAAAGTCGGTCGTCGTTGATGACACTCAGTTTTAAGAAAACACAAAGCCGACATTGGGTCGGCTTTTTTTACGGACAAGAAAACCGGTAATCTTCACGCATGAGCAATTCTGATCTGCGCCATCTGGAATTACGCCAGCTTCGCTATTTCATCGCGGTTGCGGAAGAAATGCATTTTGGTAAAGCCGCACTACGCCTGAATATGACCCAACCGCCGCTATCGCAAGCGATTCAGTCGCTCGAAACCTTGCTCGGTACCGCACTGTTTATCCGTACCACCCGCCATACCGCGCTGACGCCCGCCGGAATTGCTTTGCTGCCGGAAGCCAGACGGCTGCTGGAACAGGCGAATAGTCTGCGTCAGTTGGCACAAAGAGCCGCCGCAGGCGCACAAGGGCATTTGTCTCTCGCCTTCGTCTCCGTCGCCGATTACAGCATACTGCCGCCGACGTTGAGAGCGTTTCGCCAAAGTCACCCCGACGTCAGCATAGAGTTGCGTGAAGCGACGACCGACATCCAACTCGATGCGCTGGAAAAAAGTGAAATTGATGCAGGCTTTATGATTCCGCCTTTACCGGAAAAGCTGCAGCATCTTTTGTGCTATCAGAAAATTCTGACCGAACCGCTGATGCTGGCGGCACCTGAGCACTTACTACCGCGTCACAGTTCACTCAAAATGGAAAACTGTCCGGATCTGCCATTAATCTTATTCCCCCGCAAAATCGCGCCGTCATTGCACGATGCCATACTCGGCCATTTCCACGCGGTGGGGAAAACGCCGGTCATCGGCCAGGAGGCAATACAGATGCAAACCATCGTCGGTCTGGTCTCGGCTGGCATGGGTATCGCACTTGTGCCACAATCCGTCTCGAACTTGCAGCGCCCCGGCGTGGTCTATCATCCGATTGAACATGCCGCACCTGCAGTAGAGATCGGCATCGTCTGGCGCAAAGATAATCCGTCAGCGGTACTCGCCTCCTTTTTACAGCTTTTACATACAACCACATGCTGATTCATCCTAATCCTGATCCCGTCGCTTTTGCCATTGGCCCCCTTTCCGTGCATTGGTATGGCCTGATGTATATGGTCGCCTTTGCCCAGTTTATTGTTCTGGGCCGTTATCGCCTCAGATTGCCGCATGTCGCCGCCAAAGGCTGGACCCGCGAACATATCGACGACATGCTTTTTTATGGCGTGCTTGGCGTCATCCTCGGCGGTCGTCTTGGCGAAGTGCTTTTTTACGGACTGCCCTACTACCTCGACAATCCGCTGGAAATTTTCAAAGTCTGGAAAGGCGGCATGTCATTTCATGGTGGTTTTCTCGGTGTGCTGATTGCGATGTCCTTGTGGGCGCGTAAAGCAAAAATGCATCTGGCGGATGTGTACGATTTCATCGCGCCGCTGGTGCCGCTTGGTTATGCGGCTGGCCGCATCGGCAACTTCATCAATCACGAATTGCCGGGGCGCGTTGCCTCCGCCGATTTACCGTGGGCGATGATCTGGCCCGGCGTCGATCATCCTGTACATCCATCGCCGCTGTATCAGGCACTGGTCGATGGTGTTTTACTGTTCATTATTTTGTGGATCTTCGCCAGTAAAGCGCGCCCACGGCTGGCGGTCGGTTCACTGTTTGTGATCCTGTACGGCTGCGCCCGCTTCTGCACGGAATATTTCCGCACGCCGGATTATGAAGTCAGTTTCGCCGGACTCACGATCTCTGCCGGACAGATGCTTTCTCTGCCGATGATAGTGGTCGGCGCGCTGCTGCTGTTCTGGTCTTACCGTCAGAAAAAATCCTCGTAATTGCTGTAATTTTGGGGAGTATATGTAAAAAACACCTTAATCTCCGCGTAAATAAAGGAGGTTTAAATATACTCCCCCCAGTATATTTCATGCTTTTATCGCCTTAAATAGCCTCCTGAAGATCACCTCAACAATGCGTATTCAGACTAAAACCGGCGTCACCGACCGCATTATCCGGATAACAAAAGCGGCTGATTATTTCGCATTCTGACGAACTAATCAGCCGCTTTTTTGTCTCATAAAACTGGACAGCATTCTTCCCCTTGCATTACTTTTGATGCCAGCGATTGAATGACATTTCATGAACTCTATTTCAACCGAATTTAAAAATTAAAGGGACTCTCACATGCAACGCACCCTGCTCTCGCTTGCCGTCCTGGCAGCTATCTCTGCCGGCAGCACCGGCGCCGCTTTTGCCCAAACCACGACAACACCAGCCAACACGACCGCAGCGGCAACGACAACGACTACCACACCCGCCCGCAGTTCAGGCATCGACCTGCAATGGATAGATACCAGCGTTCGTCCACAGGATGATTTCTTCAAATTCATGTCAGGTAAATGGCTGGCGAATGCAGAGATTCCAGCAGACCGCGCCCGCTTTGGTTCTTTCGATCAGTTGCGCGACTTATCCGAACAACGTTCGTATGACATCATCAAAGCATTAGCCGCAGACAGCAAATTGAAAGCGGGCAGCAACGAGAAAAAAATCGCCGATCTTTACAATAGTTTCATGGACGAAGCGCAGGCTGAGAAACTTGATATTGCGCCGCTCAAAGCGACATTCAACCGCATCGACCGTTTCACCAAAAAAGAAGATTTGCCAGCACTGATTTCTAATCTGTCCAAACTCAGCGTTTCGCTGCCGGTGCAATCCGGCATCGGCCAGGATGCAGGTGATTCC
>Ga0209023_10007089_pt1 | contig 11612 bp, 15 predicted proteins | sample LakOneMetagenome_FD_187468 | JGI IMG/M metagenome (GOLD analysis project Ga0209023, IMG submission 187468) | Freshwater and sediment microbial communities from Lake Erie, Canada (SPAdes) (version 2) | ecosystem: Environmental > Aquatic > Freshwater > Lentic | place: Lake Erie, Canada...
CATCCTCACCTGGTGCCGAGCGTCAGGCCCCAGGTGAGGATGCTGCGCCGCTGGTCGTCGAACGCGCGGCGCACCACGATGCCCAGCGCCGTGAGGGGTCCCGCCATGCCGGGTGTCATGACGGGTGCCCGCCCGCGTAGTAGGAGACGAAGATCTCCTCGAGGCTCGGCTCGGCGAGCTCCATGTCGATCACGGGGTGGCGCGCCGCCGCCTTGACGATGGCGTCCAGGTCCCCGTGGGCGCGGAAGCGCAGCGTGTGCCCGTCGGCGACGAGGCCGCTCACCCCCGGCAGGCTGGAGAACACGGCCGGGTCGACCTGCTCGCCGAAGGCGATCATCACCTGGCGCTCGGCGCGGGCGCGCAGCGCGTGGACCTCCTCGACGGCGGCCAGGCGGCCGTCGCGGATGATCGCCACGCGGTCGCAGACCCGCTCGACCTCGCTGAGGTCGTGGGAGGAGAGGAAGACGGTGGCGCCGCGGTCGCGCTGCTCGCCGACGACGGCGAGGAACTCCTCCTGCATGAGCGGGTCCAGCCCGCCGGTCGGCTCGTCGAGGATGAGCAGCTCCGGCTCGTGCAGCAGCGCCTGGATGAGGCCGATCTTCTGGCGATTGCCGCGCGACAGGTCGCCCATCGGGCGGTCCAGGTCGGCGTGGAAGCGTTCGGCCAGGGCGGGCCCGGTGCCGATCCCCTCGACCCCGCGCAGCGCGGCGCAGTACTCCAGCAGCTTGCGGCCGGTCAGCCGCTTGTCCGCCGTGAAGTCGCCGGGCAGGTTGCCCAGCCGCGCGCGGATCGCCAGGCTGTCGCGCCGGCTGTCCAGGCCGAACAGGGTCGCCGAGCCGCCGGTGGGGTGCTGCAGGTCCAGCAGGGTGCGGATCATCGTCGTCTTGCCCGCGCCGTTGGGGCCCAGGAAGCCGAACACCTCGCCGGGCCGCACCTCCATCGTGACGTCCTCGATCCCGCGCGAGGAGCCGTAGCGCTTGGTCAGCGCTCGGGTCTGGATGACCGGTTCGGGCACCCCTGCACCTTCGCGGCTGGGGGCCGGGCGCGCAATCCGTGGTAGCCCGTGGTCCTCCCCGGAAGGGCCGCAGTCCCCCCTCGGGTCAGCTCACCGTCCCCTGCGTGGTGACGATGCAGTCGGTCAGCGCCGCCCCCGCCGTGGTGGTGATGGTCGCCACGTGGGCGGGGGCGTAGCTGATCTGCCAGGTGATGGTCTGGATGCCGCCCAGGGCGGTGTTCGTCACGGGGATGGTGCTCCCGTCGGGCGGGTTGAACCGCTCCAGGTCCAGGGAGTCCGGGGCGCCGTTGTTGACCGCCGAGTACTGCACGTTCGGCGCGGTGCCGGACTGGTTGACGTAGCTCAGGGTGGCGGTGCCGGCCGCGCAGGCGGCGGTGATGGTGCCGAAGCCCGGCAGGAAGGCGACTGTCACGCCGCTGTTGCCGTTGAGGACGGGCACGCGGCTGGAGACGAGGGTGCCCGGCCCGGTGACCGCGGCGCCGGGGGCGAGCTTGCCCTGGGTCACGGAGCCGTCGGCGAGCTTGCCGGTGGTGACGGCGCTGTCGGCGATCTTCGTGGTGGTCACCGCGTTGTCGGCCAGCTTGGTGGCCGTGACCGCGTTGTCGGCCAGTTTGCCGGTGGTGACGGCCAGCTCCGCGAGCTTGCCGGTGGTGACGGAGAGCTCGGCCAGCTTGCCGGTGCTGACGCTCCCGTCGGCGATCTTGGTGTTGGTGACCGCGTTGCCCGCGATCTTGGTGTTCGTCACGGCGTTGGTGGCGAGCTTGGTGGAGCTGACCGCCTTGGAGCCGATCTTCGTCGAGGTGACCGCCTTGCTGTGCAGCTTCTTGGAGGTGACGGCGGAGTTCTTGATCTGGCTGGTGCCGATCTGGGAGGCGGCGTAGCCCACGCCCCCGATGGTGAGAAAGAGGGCGAGCAGCGCGATGGCCGTCGCGGGGTGGACGAGCTTGTCCCGGCTGAACATCTGGGCCTCCCGATGGTGGTTGGCTCCGACGGTAGGGAGACAGCGATGGTGCCTCAACGGCACGGGCGAACCTGGCGGCTTTGCGCTCGGTGTCAGGGCAGTCGCAGATCAGTCCCAACGTGCCCGTCTGCCCTGGCTTTCGGGCGTGGGCCGGTCCACACTCGGATGACCGTCCGCCACCCAGGAGAGTCCCGCATGAAGTTCAAGGCCCCCACCACGTTTCTCGTCGAGCGCGCCATGGCCAAGCAGGAGGCGCCGGTAGACGGAATGAAGGTCTGGCGTGACGCCGCCCAGGAGCAGCTGACCGAGCCGGTCGTCGACGCCTGCCTCTTCTCCCGGCCCAGCAACTACGCCGCCAACCTCGGCGGCCGCCAGTTCGGCGCCCTCGGCTCGCTTGCCGTCAGCCAAGGCCAGAAGGCCCGGGCCAATGGCCTGCCCCAGCACTTCATCTTCGCGGTGACCGACAGGGAGATCGTCGTCCTGGAGCGCAAGATCGGCGGCCGCGGCGGTGCGACTGGCAAGCCCGGCCCCGAGGTCACCCGCTGGCAGCGCGACGGCCTGCAGGTGTCGTGGAAGGAGGGCGGCTACCTCTACAACGCCCACATCGTCGACCCGGCGAGCGGCGACGACGTGCAGTGCTGCGTCGGACTCAGCCCCCTGAGCGAGGACTTCCTGCGCCTGCTCGCCGACCCGGCGCGGACGACGCCGGCGGCCTAGCTGTAGTTCCTGAGCGCATTGTTCATCCGGGCCTCGTTGGAGGGTTGGTGGTTCTCAAGGCCGCCCAGCCCGTCCAAGGAGGACACCGGATGAAGCTCCACGCTAACGCCAGGCTCAGTCTGAAAGGACGTGAGCTGCTCATCGAGAGGTTGGCCGCGGGGTGGTCGCTGATCGCGGCCGCCGAGGCGGCTGGGATCAGCGAGCGCACCGCGCGCAAGTGGATTGCCCGCCACCAGGCCGAGGGCCCTGAAGGGCTGCTTGATCGTTCGTGCGCCGCTCATCGGGTGGCGAACCGCACCGAGGAGCAAACGATCGAGGCGATCGCGGTGCTGCGCCGGTTGCGGTTTACCGGCCAGGAGATCGCTGAGGTTCTGGACCGGCCTGTTTCGACGGTCTCAGGGATCCTCACGCGGATCGGGATGGGCAAGCTGGGCCGGCTCGGGATGGGGCCCGCCGAGCGCTACGAGCGTGAGCGGCCCGGCGAACTGATCCATATCGATGTGAAGAAGCTCGGGCGGATCGCCAGGCCAGGACACCGCATTACCGGCCAGACAGGCAGACGAGCCAAGGGCTATCACCGCAAGGCCTACGAGCAGGGCTGGGAGTTTGTGCACATCGCCATCGACGACTGCACCCGCTTGGCCTACGCCGAAGTCCTCCCAGACGAGAAGACCGCGACCGTCGTTGGGTTCCTGCGCCGCGCCTGCGTGTTCTACCGCCGCCACGGCATGAAGCCCGAGCAGCTGCTGACCGACAACGGCTCGGCCTATCGCTCCGCGATTCACGCGATTGCCTGCCGCGCCCTGGGCCTCAAACACCTACGCACCCGCCCCTACCGCCCACAGACCAACGGCAAGGCGGAGCGGTTCATTCGCACCATGCTCGGAGGCTGGGCCTACGGCGCGATCTACCGCAACAGCGACGAGCGCACCGCAGCCCTTGACGGCTGGCTCTGGACCTACAACTATCGCCGCCCACACAAATCACTGGGCCGCAAACCACCCATCGCCCGCCTCAACGAAAAACGGAACAACCCGCTCGGGTCTTACACCTAGCCGCGCCGCATCCGGCGCGCGGAGGAGACTCTGCGCATGCCGATCGCCAGCGACGACACCGCCCAGGACGGCCAGGCCGACGCGGTCATCGCGATCGGGGTCGTCATGGCGCTGCAGGCCACGCTGGCGATCGTCAGCCTGGCCAACCATTGGAACATCTGGGGGTTCCCGGGCTGGCTGTGGCTGGTGGTGATCGTCCCGGAGTTCCTGCTGCTCCTGGCGCTGCGCCTGCACATCCGCAAGTACGGCACCGAGCAGATGGGCCGGCGGCGGCTCATCTCCGTGACGATGGTGACCGTCATCGTCGTCGTGAACGTGGCGGCGCTGATCGTGCTCATCGGCTCGCTGCTCAGCGGCCACGAGGTGAGCGGCGGCCAGCTCCTGTTCAAGGCGCTGACGATCTGGAGCACCAACGTCGTGGCCTTCGGCCTCCTGTTCTGGGACCGCGACGCCGGCGGCCCGGTCGCCCGCCGCCGCGACCCCGACAAGCGCGACCGCGACTTCTCGTTCCCGCAGATGCAGAACCCGGAGCTGGCGCCCGACGGCTGGCATCCGCGGCTCTACGACTACGTCTACATCTCCTTCACCAACTCGATCGCCTTCAGCCCGACCGACGTGATGCCCCTGACCCACCGCGCCAAGGCCGGGATGATGCTCGAGTCCGCGATCTCCGCCACCACCGTGCTGCTCGCCGCGGCACGGGCGGTGAACATCCTGCGGTAGTCAGCCCAGCTCGTCGAGCAGCTCCTGAGCGTCCGTCTCATCCTCGTCGTCGAGCTCGAGCGCCGCGGTGTAGGCCAGCCGCGCCTCCTCAAGAAGACCGAGTGCCTTGGCCGCGTGCCCACGCCAGACCCAGGTCCACGCGATCCCGGGAGCGATGTCGGTGTAGTAGCGCAGGTGGCGGTAGGCCTCCTGGGGCCGCCCGAGCTCCATGAGGGTGTAACCGAGGGCGAAGTGGGCCATCGAGTCGCCGGACTGCAGACACCCCAGCCACAGCGCGAGCGCCTCCTCCCCGGACTCGTTGACCGCAGCGTCGAAGTAGCTGCGGTTGATCGAGTCTTGCGTGCCGTAGAGCGCCCGGGTGGCCAGGACGATCTCGTTGGCCGTCGCGTCCGGCAGCCCCAGCTGCGGGACGTGGAAGCGCGGGCCGCTCCACGCGCCCTCGTGCTCCTCCGCATACGGGTCGTAGATGGAGTAGTCGAGCACCTTGAACCCGACCGCCCGACCTGCGTCCATCAGCAGCCCGCAATGCGGCGCGAGCACCTCCCACGCATCACCGCCCTGACCCTCGTCCACGCGCCCGAACTCCAGCGCCACGAGCCAGTCGAGGGAGGCCACGACGTTGAGGTAGAGCCGCGGCAGGGGCGCGGCGTCCTGGGGAGGCAGATGCTGAAGCGGCATCGGTGGTGAGTCGCCATGGTTTGCACATTCCTGACGTTGTTTCATGTTTCACAACATGAAACAGCTGCTAGAATGCTGCCATGCTCAAGGGACAGGACATCGTGGTGCTCCTCTCGCTCGCTGGAGACGAACCGCTAACGGTGCGAGAGGGTGCTGCCCGGGCAGCATTCGACATCGGTGGTGTCTCGCGTGCCCTCCACCGGCTCTCGTCCGCCGGCCTGTTCGACCAATCCTCACGGCAGATTCGTGTCCTCCAGGCGGAGGAGTTCCTCGTCCATGGCCTCAAGTACGTCTTTCCGCCACGCATGCGCGGCGAGGCCAGAGGGATCCCGACGGCGTGGGCGGCCGAGCCGCTCTCCCAGCATCTCGCTGCAACGAATGAGCCGCCGCCCGTCTGGGCCCATCCGGATGGGCCGCTTCGCGGGATCGCCGTTGACCCGTTACACGCGATCGCCCCGGAGGCCGCCCTACGCTCGCCGGCGATTGCCCGCCGACTCGCACTGGTGGACGCCCTGCGGATGGGCGACGCGCGCTCGCGCTCCCTGGCGAAGGACCTGCTACATGACGAACTTCGCCAGCCGGCGTTTGCATGAGCATCGAGCTTCTTGAACGTGGAGCGGCTGCCCTGGGCGCCCTTCGCCAGGAGGTGGTGTTTGTCGGCGGCGCCACGATCACGCTGTGGATTACCAACCCCGGTGCACCGCCACCGCGTCCGACGAAGGACGTGGACGTGATCGTCGAAGTCACGACCCGGCTCGGGCTCCATGAGTTCGAGGCCCGGCTCCGCGACGCCGGATTCCAAGAGGATCGGGACAGCGGTGTGATCTGCCGCTGGAACCACCGTGACGATCCCAGCCTGATCCTCGACGCAATGCCCGCCCGGGCTGACCTCATGGGCTTCGTGAACCGGTGGCAGAGCGCATCACTGCCCTATGCAGAGCAGCGGACCCTTCCCTCCGGCATCGCCATCAAGGCGGTGCCGCCCCCGTTTCTCCTGGGCACCAAGCTCGAGGCGCACCGCGGCCGCGGCGGCCATGACCTGCTGACCAGCCATGACCTTGAGGACGTCATCGCGCTCATCGACGGGCGCGAGGAACTCGTTGCGGAAGTCCAAGCCGCACCACCCGAACTGCGTTCGTACGTCTCCACTGAGCTCGAGGTGCTCCTGATGAACCAGGATTTCACCTATGCGATCAGCGGCCTAGTCCGTCCCGACGAGGCCAGTCAGGCGCGTATTGAGCGATGGATCTTGCCGCGGATGCGAACAATGGTCGAGACGGGCCCGATCTCCGGGACCTAGACCTCCGGCACCACCAACACCGCGTGATTACGGGCCCGCGACAGGCCGACGTAGAGCTGCTGGTCGCGGGAGTCAGGGTCCAGGTCCTCCAGTTCGCAGAGCACCACGACCGCGGCCTCCAATCCCTTGAACCCAGGGATCGAGCTGAAGCGCACCTGATCCGACCCCTTCGGGGTCGCGCTCTCACACACCCGGTCGCCGAGCGCCGCTGCCACGTGCGACTTGACGGCAGCATGGGATGAGAGGACAACCACCTCGCGGGCCGGCACGTCGTCGGGGCCGAGCAGCCGGTCCAGCAGGGCGCCGACCGTTGCGCCCTGGTCGGCCGTGTGGTGCAGCTCCGGTTGGCGTCCCTCCGGACCCCGCACGTTGGGCTTGGTGCCGCCCTCGTAGAGCTTGAGCAGTTCGGCGTGGATGGCACGGGTGTTGCGGCAGTTGGTGTCGAGTTCCCAGGCGAAGAAGTCGGCGGGGACGTCGAGCTGCGCTTCGTAGATGCGCTGGTTGTCATCGAGGAAGAGCCAGACCGGTGCGTGGTCCTTGTCCCGCAGGCCGCAGCGCAGCGCCGCCAGCCAATCGTCGTGGAGGTCCTGGGCCTCGTCGACGATCAGCGCGTCCCACTGCGGGCCGAGCTCCTGCACCGCGTCGACGAGCGCGTTGGGGAGGGTCTCGCGGAAGAACTCCGGTGGCGCGGGATCACTGTCGGGAAGCTCGATCCTCGCCTTCTTGGCCAGGGCGAAACACAGCCGGTGGAAGGTGGTGAAGCGGATGTGCTCGTCGGCGGCACTCTGGTGCAGGTGCGCCGCGAGCGCCTTGTTGAAGCAGACGAACAGCACGTCCTTGCCCTCGTGCGCCAGCCGGCGGGCGTGCTCCAGGGCGAGCATCGTCTTGCCCGAGCCGGCACAGCCGTGGATGGCCATCCGCGGATTGCGCGCCATGTGTGAGAGCAGCAACGCCTGATCCCTCGTCAGCTCGACGAGCGCGCGATCCTCGTCGTGGAAGGCAGTGGCCAGCGGCACGTCGATGCTGAAGGTCGGCGCCAACAGGTCCCGCAGCATCGCCGTGCCGTCGGGGCCCGGCGGCCGGCGCTTGTCACGCGAGCCGGTTGCGAAATCCAGCAGCCGGTCGAGCGACTCCTCGATGTCCTCGAAGGCGCGGCGGTCCAAGACCAGCTCGGGCGGGGCGTCAGAGGCCAGCACGAGCGAGTGGACAGAGATGTCCGGGAACCCGACGGCCTGCACGGTGATGAGGTCCTTGGCACGCCATCCGTCGACCCCGTCGATCATTGCCCCGAGCGCGTATTTCTGGCCGGTCACCTGCGCGAACGGATCCTTGACCCGCGTGCGCTTGCCGTTAAGCGTGCGCAGCCACTCACCGTGGCGGCATTCGATGTCGCCGCCCTTGACCTCCAGGCAGACGATCCCGCGGTCGGGATGGCACAGCACGAAGTCGATCTCACCGTCGGTGGTGCCGGTGGCGTGGTCGGCGATCACCAAGCCGACGGAGTGAAAGACCTCCCACTCCTCCCCCAAGCCGTCCCGCAGTGCCTCGAACACCTTGACCTCGCCCTCGCTCTTGACCTCGTCGTCCAGCAGGGTGCGGGGATACATGGTCGCCATGGGATGGCTTGTATCTCATGCGGGTCGGTCGGGACGACGTGTGCGGCGCGCGTGCGTCCGTGCACGCGCGCCGCATCGTTGGGTCAGCGAACGGCAGCCTGCGCCGCTGCGGCGTCCGCCTCGAAGCGGTCTGCCGCGTCCGACGCGGTGCGGGTGACGCTCGTGCCCGACGGGACCTTGGCGCAGATTGCCTGCACGCTGACCTCGATCGAGATGCCCGTGTCGTTGTAGATGAAGCCGCCGACCAGGGTGCCATAGCTATTCACGAACGACGTGTGGCCGACGGATCCGGTGAACCCCGTACCGACGACCGCCCACCCCGACGGGCACGTCGCCTCGAAGGTCTCGGGTGCGACGTCGTACGTGCTGAAGTCCGGGGCGAGCGTGATCTCGGGCGAACTGACGGTCTTCAGCGCGAGGATGCCGGCCGGCCCGCGCGGGCCGGTCTTCCCACGCGGACCGCGCTTCGAAGCACTGGCGTGGGCGGACGGCCCGCCGGAAGCGCGGTCAGTGCCGGACGAGGAGCCGGAATCGGCCGCGACGGAGATGCCCGTGGCGGCGAAGACGAGTGCGGTGACGGCAACGGCCATCGCGTGGACGGGGCGGAGCTTGGACATACGGAGTGCCTCCTCGGCAGTTGAGCGACCGATGGCGGCCGCGGTGCCGAGGGGTCGCAGAGCTGTCGCCGTCTCTGACACGAGCGACGGATCCACCCCGTCGAGTACGTTCCTGTCAGGTCCTGCCGTCCGGCGGCGACTCATCTTCTCCGTGCCCTTCCGCCCTCTCACCAACGCTGAACTTGACGCCCTCGACGACGAGCGGTTGATCGCGTACATCCGCGCCGCCCACCGGGTCGGCCAGCCCGCCCACGGCCATCAGGCACTCGGCGTCCTGATCTACTCGCGGTGGCACAACGTCGAGCGCCGTGTCGCGCTGAAGATCCCGCCCGCCGACGTGGAGGACGTCACCAGCGACATCGTCACCAAGGCCTTCGAATCCGCGTTTGACGGCCAGTCGGTCGGCGAGTTCGTCAACTGGCTCAACACGATCACCCAACGTCGCATCGCCGACTACTACCGCCGTGGCCACGGCAAGATCAAGACCGTCCCGATCGGCCCAGCCGACGATGACCGCCCCACCGCAGTCGATCCGGCGGACCCCGGGTACGGCGACTACGTGGAGGTGGCCGCCGTGGTCGACGGCGTGTTGGCCGCCCTCTCCCCGGACCATCGCCAGGTGGTGGAGCTGATCATCTTCGAGGCCCGATCGGCCCGCGAAGCCGTCGATGCCGTGCCTGGCATGACCGAGGCCAACGCCTACCAAGTGGTCTCCCGCTTCCGCCACGACCTGCGTGCTGCGCTGGACGACGACGACGGGCCTACCCTATGAGGACGCAATGACGGATCCTCAGCACCTTCTGCAGCAGTTCATCGAGGAAGACCGGGCCGGCGGCACCGCCGACCCATTGGCCTACCTCGCACGTGTCGACGGCACCGACCACACCGAACTCGAAGCGCTACTCGACGGCTACCTCGCGCGCGCACCACGCCGGGCATTTGACGCCGGGGCCTACGCTGCCTCCCCTGCCGCGCGCGCCGCCGAAGCGATCAACCGCACCCTCGTCGGCGAGAGCGGCCGCTGGCCGACGCTGCTGCCGCAACTACGTCACCAAGCCCAACTCAAGCGCGCCGAGCTCGTGGAGCGACTGGCCGCCGCCCTGGGCGTCGCCGGCCAGGAGGAGAAGGTCGCCGTCTACTACCACGAGATGGAGCTGGGAACGCTGCCCGCCGACGGCGTCTCCGACCGGGTGCTGGCATCCCTGGCCTCGATCGTGGGGGCGACCGCGGCGGCGCTGCGACAGGCCGGCTCCAACATGGGCGAGACGGTCGTTGAGGCGATGATGGATCCCGGATCTCCCGCCCCGGCCTTCGCCCGCGTGGCCGAGCCAAACCCGGACTTCACCCCGGCCTCCGGCGGGTTCGCCGACGACCCCGGGGCCGAGCCTGTGCTCGACGAGGTCGATCTCCTCTTCACCGGCGGCGCCTGAGCCCGTCAGAGACGGCGGCCGCGGGGCGACCCGATGGCATGCGCCCACGACCCGATCCCCTGAAGGTGCTTCGGTATGCGCTGCGGGTGGGCGACGAGCAGCTCGCCGACCTCCTGATCCGCCGGCTGTCTGGCCGCACTCGCCGAGCGGGCGCCCCTCCGGCGGCCGCGGTCCGCACCGTGGAGCGCCTGTCGCGGTGGCTTGCTGCCCGACCACGTGACTAGGATCGCTCGCGATGGACCCCGTCGAAGAACGCGCCCAGCAGGTGCTTGCCTCCGTGCCCGGATACATCTGGGACGGTGAGCGTCTACCGATCCCCATCGACGACATCGTCGATTCGGTCTACGGGTTGTTGGTGCGGGAGGTCGACGACATGCGCGCCGCTCCCGGCGCACCCGAACTCGCCCCGGGTCAGTCGCTCTCCGGCCTGCTGCTGGCTTCCCGCGGGGAGATTTGGGTCAACGCCGACGAGGCGCGCAAGTGGCCACCCCGACGGCGCTTCACGATCGGCCACGAGCTCGGCCATTGGGTCATGCACCGCGACGGCCAGCAGTCGCTCTTCTGCCGCCACACCTCGGTCGACGAGGAGCAGGTCACGCCGCCGCCCGCCCTGGCCGTGCCCGACATCGAGGAGGAGGCCAGCGCCTTCGCTGCCTCCCTGCTCATGCCGAGCTGGCTCGTCATCCGTGAGCACACGCGCTGCGGCGGAGACATCGCCACGCTCTGCGGGACCTTCGATGCAAGCGGCGCAGCGATGAAGCGGCGCGTCTCGGATCTCTTCCACGCCTGAGCCGCGCTGTCAGAGCCGCGCCCCCTGCGGCGACCCCCGACCTCCCCACCCCGGAGGTTCGTTCATGTGGCTCTTCACCCCCATCGGGTTCTTCAGCGTCGTCGCCGACCGCAACCGCCCCGACCAGCTCATCATCCGCGCGCGGGTCCACGAGGACCTGCAGGCGTTGCGCGACCGCTACCTGCCCGAACTGCTGCTCGTCGATCAGGCCGGCACCGACTACGCGTGGCGCGCCTGGGTCGCCCGCGACCGCTGGGAGACGGCGGCCGCCGCGATGGCCGCCGCCATCGACTACCCCAACTTCAAGAACGCCGTGCAGGAGCGCCAGGGCTCCGAGCGCGCCCTCGCGTACATGGAGATCTGGCAGGTGATGTACGGCGTCCAGCAGGAGACCGTCTCGGGCCGCGGCCGATGAGGCGCAGGACGTCAGGTCTACGCTGCGGTGTCATGGCCCCGCCGTTTGCCACCGTGCCCGGCGAACCGTCGTCGCCGTGCGTCCTGCACGTCCCCCATGCCTCACGGCGGATCCCGGCGGCGGTACGAGCCGGGCTCCTGCTCGACGATCACGCGCTGGGCCTCGAGCTGGCGGCGATGACCGACGCACACACGGACCTCATCGCGGCGGGCGCCGCCGACCACGTCACCGGTCCACGGCCATGGGCGTTCGTCAACGGGCTGTCACGGCTCGTCGTGGATCCCGAGCGCATCCA
>Ga0209023_10007090_pt1 | contig 11610 bp, 7 predicted proteins | sample LakOneMetagenome_FD_187468 | JGI IMG/M metagenome (GOLD analysis project Ga0209023, IMG submission 187468) | Freshwater and sediment microbial communities from Lake Erie, Canada (SPAdes) (version 2) | ecosystem: Environmental > Aquatic > Freshwater > Lentic | place: Lake Erie, Canada | collected...
GGCGGTGTCCAGCGCGTCGTCGGAGGTGGACGGATCGTGCCGATCCCCGGCCAGCCGGGCGAGCTGATCGACGAGCGCATTCTCCCGGACCTGCTGTGGATCACCCAGACCTTCCACGCGCGGGTCACAGACGGCTACGCCCCAACTGGACACGCCGCCGACGGTGAGCACCCGCTCGGCCTCGGCGTCGACCTCGTCCCCGGACCCGGCGGCAGCTGGGACGACATCGACCGCCTCGCTGCGCTCGCCGAGCCCGCGCAGAACCAGCCCCGGCCACCATGGCGCTGGGTCGGCTACGACGGCGACCCCAACCACGGTCGCGGCAATCACCTGCACCTCTCCTGGCAGCACGGGCCCGGCCAGCCCGGCAACCGGCCGCCCGCAGCCTGGGTTCTCGCTCTCGCAGCCCGAAGCGGCGCATGAGTCGCGAACCCGACCGCGAGCCGCACGCACCGCAGCTCGACGCCGGCGACCTGCTCCCCCTGGCCGCCGCGATCCTCACCCTCGCGCTCGTCTCGCTGCTGATGCCCACCGCGGCCACGCTCGCCGGCTCCGGCCGGCTCCCGTCCGCACGACCGGCCGAGCTGATCGCCGGCACCATCCGCCTGGCGGCCCAGCAGCGCTGGGCCGACCCCGCGAGCGCCTACAGCGCGCAAGCCGCCCGCGGGATGCCCGACGCCGGCCTCTGGTGGACCGCCGCCGCAGGGACCGTGCTCGCGCTCCTAGCAATGGGCGGCCTGACCTGGCAGCGGCTCGAGCCTGCGATGGCTCGCGAGCGCCTCGGCCGACGCCCCTACGACCCGCGCGGCTCCAGGCCGCGCGCATGGGCACGCCCCCGGGATCTGCGCGAGCTCACGAGTCGGCGCAAGACCCGCGGCGGATTCAGCCTCGGCAAGATCGACCGCCGCAAGCTGCGCACCGACCCCGAAGCCCACGTCGCGCTAATCGCCCCCACCCGCGCCGGTAAGACCACCCGCTTCGTGATCCCGTGGCTGCTCGAGCACGACGGCCCAGCGATCGTCACCAGCACCAAACGCGACGTGCTCGACGTCACCCGCGGTTGGCGCAGCCGCCTCGGGCAGGTGTGGGTGTACGACCCGTTCAACCAGGACACCTGCACCTGGGATCCGCTCGACGGCTGCACCGACTGGTCGAGGGCGCTGCGTCAAGCGACCTGGCTCGCCGACGCCACTCAGCAGGGCGACTCAGAGATCGCCTCCTATTGGCGCGGTGAGGCCGCCAAGCTCCTCGCCCCGCTGCTGCACGCCGCCGCGATCACCGAGCAACCGATCGGCACCGTGCTCGGCTGGCTCGACACCCAAGACACCGAGAACCCCGGTGAGCTGCTCGCGAGCGCCCACGCGGTCCCGGCCGTGAAGCAGCTCTACGCCACCGCGAGCCTCGACGACCGCAACCGCGGCACGACCTACATGAGCGCCGCCTCGGTCCTCGCGGCCTACCGCTACCCCGAACTGAACCAGACGAGCGCGTCGCGCCTGACCACGCGCGCGTTCCTCGAGGGACGCGCCAACACCCTCTATCTCGTCGCCACCGACCGCCACCAGCAGCTCCTCACACCCCTCATCGCCACCGTCCTCTCCGCGCTGCTCCACGAGGCCGCAGAACGCGCCACCGAGTCCGGCGCGCTGTCACCGACGCTTCGCGTCCTCATGGACGAAGCGGCGAACATCGCGCCGCTGCGCGACCTCCCCCGCCACCTCTCCCAAGCCGCCGGACACGGCATCCGCATCGCGACGGCCTGGCAGACCATCGCCCAGCTCGAAGAGCGCTACCGCACCGCCGCTGACACCATCCTCGCCAACAGCACCGCCAAGATCTTCATGGGCCCGATCACCGACGAGCCAACGCAACGCCTGCTACGCAACAACCTCGACGGGACCACAACCCGTCCCGGCAGGCACGGCGAGCCGCAGCAGATCAACACCACCGGCGCGGCACGGCAACTCGAACGTGACCGAGCGCTCGTCCTTGCTGGGAGCAGCCCGACCGCCGTTATCGAAACACGCCCGTGGTGGCAGACACAGACGATCCGCCGACGCGCTGAGATTGCAGTAGCGTCGTGATCGCTTTGTGACATGCACCAACTGGTCGAGGAGGGTGTGCTGATGAGTCGGGCACAAGACGCGGTCGAACGGGCGATCCACGAGATCGAATCCGAGGCCAAGCGAATCCGCACGGAGATCGACAAGCAGCGCAAGGATCTTGAGAAGCGCATTAAGCCACTCCAGGGCCAGCTCTCTGACCTCGAGGACGCGCTGCGGCGACTGGCACGTCGTGACACACACAAGTCGACAGCCAAGAAGCGGCCCTCGAACGGCCGGGCTCCCCGCGGAGCTAACAAGCAGGCCATCCTGACCGCCCTCAAGAAGCAACCCGGCGCGTCCGCCGCGGAGATCGCTGCCGCGACCGGCATCAAGACCACCGTGGTTAGCTCGTCACTGACCACTCTGGCCAAGCAGGGCGAAGTCAAACGCACCAAGCGCAACGGACGCGTCACATGGAAGACTGCCGCCTAACCCGCGGAAGTTCGCCGCCCTGAACCATGTGAGTCTGGCTCAGTTGTCGCGACCCGACGAGAGGCGTGCGGAGACCCTCCTACGCTGGCTGTCTGATCGCGCAGCCAACGACGAACGGCTTGGGATCAACGCCGATGCGGCGCGCCAGTTCGGGTGCGGTGACCATCGCTTCGCCCGACTCGCACCGCTCAGACGACAGCCCCGCGCGGCAGCTCCGCGACGAAGCCCAAGTTGTCCATCAAGTCGCCAGCACGGCGGCGCAGTCGCCTCAGTGTCTTGGTCACGGTGTTCGGCGCGCTCGCAGTCGCGTCGGCGAGGGCCGGCAGGAGCATGACCTCGAGCGCTGCCGACTCGTACCAATCGACCGACTTCGTGTAGCCGCAAACGGCCGCCGCGCCTGTCAACTCGCGGAGGTCGCGAAGCCGCTTCGACTGTCGGCTGAGCGTCGCGCACGACCCCAGATACAGGACCTTCCCGCGAAGATCCGTCGACCACTCGAAGTCCGCTGCGCTCGAGAGCGTTGGGCCCTCGTCCATCCGCGCCCACGTCGCAAGGTCGTCGAGCGCCACCGAGGACGCCCCCGCCCACACCTTGCCTGACGAGCCGTGCATCGCGACGTATGCGACGCCGTAGGAGTCGAGATCCGCGAACCGCGAGAGGTAGTGCTGCAGCTCGATCGCGGTCTCAACGCGCTGATGGATGAACCGCACCTCGCCGTCCTGAGCGATGAACTCCAGCAACGGGCGAACCGTCTCACGATTGGTGATGCGTGCCGACCAGCTCTCAATGCAGAAGACGCCGCCTGTCGAACTCATGGGCCCTCTCCGTCGATTCGTCGAATGCGCCGCGACGGCGCTTAGCTCTTGGACTTGTTGTCCAGGTGATCGCCGAACCAGCCGACGTGGACCTTGCCGGTCTGCCCGTCGGTGTCGTCGTAGAAATGGATGCGTGGACACGGCATGCCGCCGGTCTGCACCTTGACGTGCGCCGGCATGTAGATCTCGCCAGACACGTCCACCGCTCGATCCACCTCCAGCGTCCGGAGTGCGCGGAACCGCTCGTTCTGGTCGGTGGTCTCAGACTCGCTCAGCGCGATCCAGCCGTGCGGCACCGTCGGCCCGTTTCCAGCCTGGCAGTACGAGATCAGGTTCATGCCGTCGGCCTCGCCGGCCGCCTTCGCCTCGGCGTAGGCCTGCATCGCTCGCAACGCCCGCCAGGCCTTCCGCGCCCAGTTCTGGTTCATGTGGCGGTCGAGGTCCGCAACGCCGTCCTCGAGCGACGGTGGCATCACGACCAGTGACAGCTTCGCCCGCGCCTCATCGAGGACCTCCTCGCAGAAACCAGGATCGAACTCATCGGGCGCGTCCTCCTCAACGACGACCGCCGCGCCGGCCTCACGTATCTGCTGTTCGAGGCGCCGGACTCGGGTACTCAATCGGTCGACGTCACGAAGCGCGTCGTCCAGATTCTCCAGGTCCTCTTCCCGCTGTTCGCGGACCTCGTCGAGAAGCCGCCCCAGCTCATCGCGTTCGCCCTCAGAGATCTCGAGCAGCTCGGAATAGTCCTTGTCGTCAAGCGCACCCCCGCCTTCGAGCAGCGGCCGCAGCACCTCGCGCCACGGCGGCGGCGGCTCCTGGTGCGTCGCGCTGCGCAGAAGCCCAGCGGCCACGAGCTCTGAGGCGATCGCGCTCGGTCGATTCGCGAGCCGGCGATACGGCAGCCAGAGGTGGCGGCGAGCACGGTCCCCTTCCGCCCCGATGCCCGGGAGATACGTGCGAATCGCACCGGAGTGCACATCGAAGCCCTCGCCTACCGCCGTGAACATCGACCGCGAGAGCTCGGACGTCGCACCAGGGCCGAGGAGCGCAACCCGCGCGACGCCTGCGACGCGCCGCGCAGTCTCGCTCGCTCGCTGTTGCGCAGGAGCGATGTCTCCCTCGCGCTCCTCCTTCGTGGGCGAGACGACCACGATCGGGACATCCCGCGTACCGCTGAGAAGCTCTTCCACGAGCGTCGGAATGGCGTCGGCCTGGAGCTCGACGTACTCGCGTCGCATGACGGTCCCAGCCCTCCGGCACGGATAGGCGTCGAGAATCGTCCCGACGAGGCGTGGCGCTACGGGCACCCAGCCACGCTCAAACGCATCCTTCGCCCAACGCTCGACGTCCACCCACGCCCACCGCGTGGTCCCGTCGTCGATCGCCGTGAACGTCGTGCGCACGCTCTCGTCGTCCCGCCGCTCGAAGAGGTGAGCGCGATAGCCCTCGGATCCTTGATCTGCTCCGCGAATCGCGCGGATCTCAAAGCCTTCGTCGAGCTTGACGATCTCGCCATCCAGGGGGACCTCAACCTCCGGCAGGCGCTTGGTTTTCAGCCAGTCGCCGAAGCTCGAGTGAGCCTCGTCAACGAAGGCCTCGGCCTCGACTTCAAAGACGCTTCGATAGATCAGTGCCATGAGCCGCTCAGAGGTTGACGCCTATGCGTCAACCCTCCTCGAATCCGCTTTCTTCGAACTTCAGCGTCGCGGCGTTCTCCGACACGGTCCGTACCTTCGCGTCGTCGAACCCCTCGGGCGCCGTCGCTTCGATCTCGACCCTGACGCTGATCGTCACGCCCGGAACCGCAGCGAGCGGGCCGAGCACTTCGTCCGCGAGCTTCTTGAAGTCCGTCGCGTACCGGCCGGCCTGGAGCCGCTTGCTGCCGTAGAAGCGCGTCTTTGAGCTAGGTGCCGGCGCGCTGGGATCGGCACTGCCTGAGGCGGTCGCCTCGCCGCCGGCTTCGGGATCCGGGCTGTCCCCGGGAGGGGCAGGAACCTCAGCAGCCCGCTGGGTCTTCGCCAGCTCCGGCCGCACGATGAGCGTCGCGTCGGTCACCGTCGCCGACACGCCGTCGGTCGGCAGCACCAGCGCCCGGAACTTGGCGGTCGCCTCGTCGTAGCCGTCGGCGAGCGCGAATCCCTCCTGCTCCCACAGCAGCTGCGGCCCGGTCAGGCCGGCCTCGAAGACCGCGCGGTCGCGGAGCCGGGGCATGTACGGGTACTCGGCGTACAGCCGCCAGATTGCCCCGACGGTCACGTGACCGCCCTCCCACAGCTTCGCCGCGGTCGTGTCGAGTTGGTGTCGGATGGCCGGCGCCGCGTGCTGCACCGCCAGCGCCCCGTCGTTCCCGAGCCGTCGCCCAACGCGCTCGGCCAGAGAAGCGGCCTGCCCCTCGACCTTCGTCACCTGGATCTCGATCGGCTGTCCGGTCGGCACCAGCGCCCACTGATACGCGCCGAGCAACCGCGCGTCCGAGGTTTCACTGGCCTTTGTCTGGCGCTCTGCGGCCTGATTGCGCTGGCTCGTCGTGAGGTTGAGGTCGTCCTCCTTGGCGAGGATCTCCGACCACCCGAGGTACTCCCGCACTGAGCGTTCCAGCTCATCAAGGCGGTCCTGGTCGCCGGCTAGGTAGACGAGCATGTTGCGGTGGGTGCGGTTTGCGGCCCCGCGGTGCTCGGTGGCCGCCTTGGCGAACGCGATCGCTTCGGAATCCGTCACCCCGCGCTTGTGCTTGAGCTTGGGGTGCAAGATGACGAGACGTGCCTCGTCGAGGTCCGGGATGTCGGCCGCGTCCTCGGGGCACACATGAACGCCCGCAAAGTCCCCGCGGGTCTTCGCCTGGTCGGAGAGGCGCCGCGCGATCTCGGCATAGACCTCCTCGACGTGGAGCCGCTCCGCTTGGTCCTTCGCCCGCCGCGAGATGTTCGCTTGCAGGTCGTACCAGTACCGCCCCCCCGCGCTGTAGAAGTAGGTGGCGCGATCCGCCAGCGCGGCAAGCGCGGAGTGGAAGTTCCCGGGAATGTCGCCGGGCGTCGCCGTGCCGAGGAACACGCGCTGCGCCTCGAGCCCCTTATGCGCTGAGCCGATCGTCGGCGCCGCACCGAAGAAGACCGTGCGCGCCAGGCGCCGAGTGAGCGAGCGCTGGCCGAACAGCTTCTTCTCGGTGTCGATCTTCACCGGCTCGGCGTTCGGGCCGTCAACGTCGGCGTCGATCACGGCCTTCCACGAGTCCTGCAGATACTGCGTCAGCTCGGAGTTCACCGCCGCCGTCCCGATCGGGATCGACCCAGGCATGATCAACGGCGACTGGTCCTCGCCCACCCACAGGGCGTGGATAACCGTGTTCATCAGCCGCAGCACGCCGCGGGTGCGCTGGAAGCGCTCGAGGCTCGACCAGTCCTCGTAGAGACGGTCGAACAGCTCTGGGTGGATCGGGTACGTCTGCTTGATGCGGTCCTCGTAGCTGCCGTCGCGCGCCTCGCGCGGGAAGTCGTCGGCGTACCGGTGGTACATCTCAACGAACCCGCGCGCGGTGGCGTTGATCGATGCGAGCGCGTCCGCGTCTGGCGTGACGAATAGCCGCTGGCGCACGATGTGGTACGCCTCGTTCGGCGACGCCGGCCGCCACTGATCGGCGACGCGGCGCACCACGTTCTGCAAGCGCTTGAGCGCCTCGAGGCCGTGCGCACCGCCGACCTCCTCGGCGTTGCCGGCGACCGGCTGCGAGTCGTCGCCGCTCTCCGACGCGGGGATCGAGATCGCGAGCAGCACGCCCGGCGTGCCCTTCACGGCCTCCGTCAGCGACTGCGCAAAGGTGAACTGGTCGTCGAAGGTCCCGCCCGCCAGGTCGTCGCGCGCGACCAGGCTGCGCGCATAGGCCACCCACTCATCAATCAGGATGACCGCCGGGGCGTAGGCAGCTAGCAACTCGTGCAGCGCTTCACCGGGCGGCGTGCGGCCCTCGTCCGCGGTCGCGACGGTCGCGAACGCCTCGGCGCCCCCCAGCTGCCACGCGAGCTCACCCCAGATGGTGTTCACGTGCGTCCCGTCGGGCTTCACCGATCCCGACGGCGAGATGTGGTTCCCGACGAGCGCCACCCGCCGCACGTCGCCTGCAAGCTCGCTGAACGGCATGCCGGCGAGCATCTCCTGCATGTCCTGCGGATAGTCGCCGAGCGGCGTGCCCGACGCGAGGTGCCAGAGGGCGAGCATCGAATGCGTCTTGCCACCGCCGAAGTTGGTCTGCAGGTTGACGACGGGCGAGGCGTTCTGGTCACCGGACAGCCGGCGCACCGCACGGTCGATCAGGTCGCGCAGTCCCTCCGTCAGATACGTGCGCGCGAAGAACTGCACCGGTTCGGCGTAGTCCTTGCCCGCCTCCTGCGTCGCCGCGACCTTGTGCAGATCGGCGGCGAACTCCGCCGCCTGGAAGTTGCCCGTCGCGACGTCGTCGTGCGGCGCCAGCACCTCGCGCCAGGGACGCAGCCCCGCCGACTCCGGCGTGACCGCGGCGGACTTCAGCACCTTTCGGTCGTCCTTGTCCGCCGTGAGCCGCCGCAGCCCGAGACGGATCGCCTTCACGTCCTCGGCGACGACGGGCGCGCCAATCGCGATCAGAAGGCGCTCGGCGGTGTCCAGGCAGCGATAGGCATCGTCGTCGCTGAAGGACTTGTTGTGCGCCCAGTCGTTGCGCGCCTCGCGCAGCTCCTTGGCGTAGCCCTGGCCGACGCGCCCGATCGCGTCGTCGAATGGGTACCAGCCCGCCTTGACGTTGTGCGGGATGTTCTCGGTGAGCATCCGCAGCTGGACCTGCGGATCGCGCGCGTCGTACTCCTTGCCGTCGATGCCTTTCTTGGCGTCCTTCATCGCGACGAGCGCAGTCCACGACGCGCCCTCGGGCAGCCCGGGCGCTACGGCCCCGGCGATGAACTCGTCGAGCGCCGGAGCCAGCAGCTCGAACATGGTCCCGACACGGTCGCGGTTCGACAGCGCCATCGGGCTCAGTCCTCCTCGTCGAGCAGCTCGGTGACCATCGCCGTTTCGAACTGCTCCGACGACTCTGCGGCCTCGCCGGCGTCGGCGTCGCGCTGCACCGCCTTGCCGGTGGCCTCCTCGACGAGGAGGCACAGCCGCTCGCGCCGCTCGACGAAGAAGCTGTCGAAGTCATCCGCGCGCAGGTGCTCGGCCGGCACGAGGTGGCCCTCGAGCAGCGCGTCGAGCTTCTCCGAGCCGATCTGCGCCTTCTTCTCGATCGCCGCCAGGTACTTCGACGGGGCAGCGCCCCCGATCGAGCGGTTCGTGTCGTAGGCGATCGCCGTCTTGTTGACGATGCTCTCACGCCGCTCGTCGTCGATGCCGTGGTTCTGGCACCAGTGCTGGGGGAAGATGTGATGGATGTCGACCTTGAGGCTCGCGTACTGCGCTTTGTCCAAAGCCCGGTCGGTCATCCAGTCACGCGCCTCCTTGCCGAGCAGGAGCGCGTAGATGCCCTTGTAGGCCGCAGCGTTGCGCGTGCGCAGCGAGTGCAGGCGCGACTCGACGAAGCTCGCGTCCTGGACCGTTCGGGGGGTGACGGCGTCCGGCTCGTCGCGCGCCCACGCAGGGACCTGCTCGATGTCACGCACAAACCGCGTCTCGATCGCGCCGCCGTACAGCTCCCCCAGAATGCCCGCCCAGAACCAGCGGACAATGCGCTCCCGCGGGCCGAGGAGGTCCGCATCCCCGCCCATGATCACCTTGATGGCGGCGAGCGGCACGAGCTGCTTGGGATACGGGAGGAACTTGTCGGTGAAGATGTGAAGGTCGGCGAGGAAATCCGCGGCCCAGAGGAAGGCGGCGCGCAGCGGGTCGACCCACTCGAGGTAGTCGTCGAGCGACAGCTTCAGGATGTCTTCGCGCCGTGCCGACACCGCCGGTGGTGCCGCGCCCGTGTCCGCGAGGTTGCGCTTGCGGGTTGCGAGCAGCGTTAGCGCTTGGAGGAAGTCGGTGTTCTCCAGGCCCGCGAGCGTTGATTGATGGGCGAAGAGCTTCTGCGTCTTGACCCAGTCGTCGTTGAGGCGGAAGTCGGTCCCGTGCTCGTCGAAGTGCTTCTTGTCCCCGGCGAACGTTGCCGTCAGCAGCTCGAACACGTTGAGCGCCAGGCCGCCGGTGTTCACCTTCTCGAACACCGTCGCGACAGCGGCTTTGCTCGTCGCCGTGTCCAGCTCGATCGCCGGGATGTTGTACGTGCTCACCGGTCGCACGACGTTTGCGTTGAAGGCGTTGGCGACCTCACGGTCCTCGAACTCGAGGAGCCAGGAGAGCACGTCGTTGCTGAACAGCAGCCGGACCGGGAAGTACCCGAGCGCCCGCTCCTTGTCCGGCGTTGAAAGGTCGAGGATGATGTCGCGGTCGAAGTTTGCGCGTAGAGTTCCGTCGGCTCGAACGGCATGGACCGCGTCGTCCATCCGATCCTCCCCCTCGAGCGCTGTCTCGATGTGGACGTAGTACTTGCGGGTGAGCAGCTTCCCGCGACTGTCCTTCGTCGCGACGACGCCGTCTCCGCTGAGCGCCTGCGTCAACGACGTCAACCGCTGTTGCCCGTCCAACAGCAGCAGCTCTGGCTGCGTGTCAGCGAGGACGTCCGTCCCTTCGAGCGGCTTGGGCTTGAAGCGGACCTGGTCGCTGCCGGTCTTCAGCAGCATGACGACGCCGAGCGGGTGACCACGGAGGATCGTCACCAGCAGCGACCGAATGCGCTCGTCTTCCCACTTGTACCCGCGCTGGAAGTCCGGCAACTGGATGCGCCCCGAGTTCGTCCATTCCAGGTAGTCGGACAACTCGTACAGCGGCGTCTGGAACCCCATCGGGTCAGTCCTCCTCGAAGGTGAATGCGGCCTGCTCGCCGCCGCCAGTCTCAGGTGCGCGTGCAGCCTCAACGATCTCCGGCCAGGCGGTCGCGACGGTGTTGAACGCGATCGCGTCCTGCGTACGCCCGCCCTTCTCGGCCAGCGAGAAGAGCAGGAAGGCGAGCTCCTTGATCAGCTCGGTGTCGAGAGCACCGCCCGGGCGCTCGCGCGCGTCGGAGAGGAACGCCCCCGCGGCGGGCAGGCCGTCGCGCTCAAGGAACGCGACCAGGTGGTGCAGCACTTCCCACGTGCTGATCCGCTCGTCGGTGAGAACGTCGTAGCCCTCCGGCAGCTCGCCGGGGGCGATCAGCGCGACCTTGCCGGCGGCGCTGCTCAGGATGCCGCCGCGCCCAAGCGTCTCGACGGACGTGTTGCGGGCGCGGGCCATGCTGTCCGCGTCGCCGAACGCGCCCTGGGCGTACCCGTGCTGGCGGTACCACGCGATGGCAAACCGCGTGTCCGGATCGAAGTCGCCCTCCTGCTCGTTTAGGACCTGGTCGAGTATCTCGTTGATCCGAGCGAGCGCCGAGCGCACGGTCATCAGTGAACCGTCGTTCTCGATGACCTTTGCGTAGCGGGAGAACACCGCCATCCCAGGGCCGATCGCAGCCTGCGGCATATCGACGGGAGCAATCGTGCCTTGCTGGAGGTTGCGCAGCGCGTCCGGCAGCTCGGAATGCAGCGCGGCGATCAAGCCTCGGCGATCTGTAGTGGGTGCGTCGTCCGGCCGGGGGCGCAAGGCCAGGACGATGGAGGAGGCGAGCGCGTTAGTGCCCACGCTGATCATCCGGCCGCCGCGCTCGCTACGCATCGGCCACGTCGCCGTGATCGACCAGCCCGATCGCAGCATCCCGTCGAGCAGCGTCTCCCAGCCCGTGGACGCAGTGCCGTCGTCGGCGTCTTCGGATTGCTTGAAGGCGTAGTACACGGTAATTGGAAAGTGCGGCAACGCAGTTTCACGCGCACGTGCAAACACCGTCCGGAACCCGTTCTCGAAGAACTCTCGCGCCCCGTCCTTGCCATCGTGACGATAGGGGTTGGCGACCAGCTCCTCGGTCTTCGGGACGAGCATGGTGCTGAGTAGTGCCGGGTAGACGGAATGCAACGACCGGCGCTGCCAGACGTAGAAGAAGTCAGAGAGGTCTGAGTAGCCAATGTTGTCGTAGTAGGGCGGGTCTGTACTGATCAACAGCCCGTCCGAGAGCCGAGACGAGGCGTCCGCCTGGCTCGCCTCGCCTTCGAGGCGCGCTGGCATTCTCAGCAGCGCCTTTGCAACCCATCCGACGCTCCAGCCCAGGTCACAAGGGCCAACACAGAAGGCATTGCCCTCAGCAAAGTCCCAGATCATCGGCATCGCCTAGATCGGAA
>Ga0209023_10007091_pt1 | contig 11610 bp, 9 predicted proteins | sample LakOneMetagenome_FD_187468 | JGI IMG/M metagenome (GOLD analysis project Ga0209023, IMG submission 187468) | Freshwater and sediment microbial communities from Lake Erie, Canada (SPAdes) (version 2) | ecosystem: Environmental > Aquatic > Freshwater > Lentic | place: Lake Erie, Canada | collected...
TGAAGCGGTCGGCATCCGGCAGGTCGATGTGGGTAATCAGCTCGCCCGGTTCCAGGGTCGTGTCGAGGTCGGGACGGTCGCCCGGCAGGCGGTGGAAGTCGGCGAAGGGGATGTCGCGCTCGCCCTCGGCCGAGCGCACGTGCACGACGGCGTCGAGGGCGCGCAGGGCCACGCACATGTCGGACGGGTGGGTGGCGATGCAGTGCTCGCTGGCGCCGAGGATGGCGAGCTGGCGGTTCAGGCCTTCCTTCGCCGGGCAGCCGGTACCCGGTTCGCGCTTGTTGCAGGGCGTGCCGACGTCGTAGAAATAGTAGCAGCGGGTGCGCTGCAGCAGGTTGCCGCCGTTGGTGGCCATATTGCGCAGCTGGGGCGAGGCGCCGGCCAGGATGGCGGCGCGCAGCAGCGGGTAGCGGCTGCGCACGCTTGCGTGGTAGGCGGTATCGGCATTGCGGGCCAGGGCCCCGAGGCGCAGGCCGCCGTCCGGGCCGTCCTCGATGCGGTCGAGGCCAAGTCCGTTGATGTCGACCAGCTGGGCAGGGCGCATGACCCCTTCCTTCATCAGGTCGATGAGATTGGTGCCGCCGGCGATGGGACGGGCTTGGCCGGATGCCAATTGGCTGAGCGCCGCGTCGATGTCGCGCGCCTGGGTAAAGGTGAAGGGATTCATGCGAGCACCGGTCCGGTCGTGAAGGGTTTTTCTCCCTCGCCGGCGCGCTTGCCGCCGTCGAGCCCCATCACCTGCACCACGGCCTGGGTGATCTGCGGATAGGCCCCGCAGCGGCAGACATTGCCGCTCATGAGTTCGCGCACGTCGTCGATGCTCTTGGCTTCGCCCTCGGCGATCAGGCCGGCGGCCGAACACAGCTGGCCGGGGGTGCAGTAGCCGCACTGGAAGGCATCGCAGTCGATGAAGGCCTGCTGCAGCGGGTGCAACTGCTCGCCATCGGCCAGGCCCTCGACCGTCGTGACTTCGCTGCCGTCGTGCATCACGGCCAGGGTCAGGCAGGAATTGATGCGCTTGCCGTCGAGCAGGACGGTGCAGGCGCCGCACTGGCCGTGATCGCAGCCCTTCTTGGTGCCGGTGAGTTGCGCGCGCTCGCGCAGCAGGTCGAGCAGCGTCACCCAGGACTGGACGGCAAACTCCCGTTCCTGTCCGTTGATGCGCAGCCGGAGGGGGTGTTCCTGGTGCAGGTCCATGGCCGTCCTTTCAGTGGTGAAGCTGCCACCTTAACCGGACGACAAGTCCTGCTCGGTTAGTTCACACACGTATGAATCGATCTGGCGAGACGTTGTAGCAATCAGGAAATTGCAATAACATCCAGAACCTTGGGGCGCACCGCGCCGACTTCGTTCCCTTGTAAGGACCTGATTGCATGAAGACTCTTCATCCGGCCGTCTTGCTGGCCGCCTGCCTCGCCTCGACCATTCCCACCGCGGCCCTGGCCGCCAAGCCCGCCGAGGCGGCGGCGAAAGCCGGACTCAAGGTGGAGTACCAGAAGTTCACGTTGCCCAACGGCCTGGACGTGATCTTCCACATCGACCGCTCTGACCCCGTGGTGGCCGTCAACCTGACCGCCCACGTGGGCTCCAGCAGGGAAAAGGTCGGCCGCACCGGCTTTGCCCACCTGTTCGAGCACCTGCTGTTCCTGGAATCGGAAAACCTGGGCAAGGGCGGCCTCGACAAGATGACTGCGCGCATCGGCGGCTCGGGCGCCAATGGCTCGACCTCGCAGGACCGCACCAACTACCTGCAGACGGTGCCGAAGGATGCGCTGGAAAAGATGATCTGGGCCGAGGCGGACAAGCTCGGCTGGTTCATCAATACCGTCACCGAGCCGGTGCTGGCCAAGGAAAAGCAGGTCGTCAAGAACGAGAAGCGCCAGGGCGTGGACAACGCGCCCTACGGCCACACCCGCTACGTGATCAACAAGGCCCTGTACCCGGCTGAGCATCCCTACAACTGGCAGGTGATCGGCTCGCTGGACGACCTGCAGAACGCCACCCTCGACGACGTCAAGGAATTCTTCCGCCTGTGGTACGTGCCGAACAACGTCACCCTGGTGATCGCCGGCGACTTCGACCCGGCCCAGGCCCGCAAGTGGGTCGAGAAGTATTTTTCGGAGATCAAGCGCGGCCAGCCGATCCCGCCGCTCGCCAAGCGCCCGGGCAAGCTCGCCCAGACCGTCAAGTTGGCGCACGAAGACAACTTCGCCAAGCTGCCCGAGCTGACCATGACCTGGCCGACGGTCGAGGACCTGCATCCGGATTCCTACGCCCTCGAGGTGCTGGCCGAGTACCTGTCCGAGACCAAGCGCGCGCCCTTCTACCAGGTGCTGGTGGAAGACGCCAAGCTGGCGCCGAGCGTCCAGATGGGCAACCAGACCGCCGAACTGGCCGGCCAGTTCATGCTGCGCGTGCGCGCCTTCGAGGGCAAGCCGCTGGACGAGGTCGCCGGCGCGGTCGACCAGGCCTTTGCCAAGTTCGAGCGCGAGGGCATTTCGGAGCGCGACCTGAACCGCATCAAGGCCGGACTGGAAACCCGCTTCTACAACGCGGTGTCGAGCGTGCTGGGCAAGTCGGCGCTGCTGGCCGAATACAACTACCTGACCGGCAACCCGGGCCGCATCGAGGAAGGGGTGCGCAAGACCCTGGCCGTGACGCCCGCCGACGTGCGCCGGGTGTACGCGACCTACATCAAGGGCAAGCCCTTCGTGGCGACCAGCTTCGTCCCGCGCGGCAAGCTGGCGCTGGCCCTGAGCGGTTCGAGCAAGGCCGACGTCGTCGAGGAACAAGTCGTGCAGGGCGCGGAGAATGCGGTGGATCCGAGCACGAATGCGCAATACACCCGCACCCCGTCGAAGATCGAGCGCAGCAAGGAGCCGCCTTACGGCGCCACGCCGGCGGTGAAGGTGCCGCAGGTATGGGAGGCGAAGCTGGCCAACGGCATGCGGGTGGTCGGCATCGAGAACCGCGAAGTGCCGCTGGTGCAGTTCGACATCGCCATCGACGGCGGCCTGCTGCTCGACAAACCGGAGAAGGTGGGCGTGGCCAACCTGATGGCGCGCATGCTGACCCAGGGCACGGCGCAGAAGACCCCGGAACAGCTCGAGGAAGCGATCCAGCAACTGGGCGCGGCAATCAATGTCTCGGCGCGCATGGAAGACGTGCGCATCAGCGTCACGACGCTGGCCCGCAACTTCGATGCGACCCTGGACCTGGTCGAAGAGATCCTCCTGCAGCCGCGCTGGGACGAAAAGGAATTCGCCCTCATCAAGCAGAGCGTACTGAGCCAGATCCGCCAGCAGGACGCCGACCCGAACGCGCTGGCCGCCATCCACTTCAACAAACTGGTCTACGCCGGCAACGACCTCCGTTCGCGCAACATCCTCGGCACGGCCGAGACGGTGAATGCGATCACCATCGACGACCTGAAGGCCTATTATGGCGCGCACATGTCGCCATCCGTGGCGCGCATGCACGTCGTCGGCGCCTTGCCGAAAGCGTCGGTCACGCGCGCGCTGGGCGACCTGGCGCGCGACTGGAAGGGCAAGCCGCTTGCGCTGCCCGCAGCGACGGCTGCCGGCACCCCGTCTGCCGGGAAGGTGTATTTCGTCGACGTGCCGGACGCCAAGCAGTCGGTGCTGCGCATCGGCTACCGCGCCCTTGCCGCGATCGACGCCGATTACTACCCGGCGACGGTTGCCAACTACATCCTGGGCGGCGGCGGTTTCGCCTCGCGCCTGACCCAGCAGCTGCGCGAAGGCAAAGGCTACACCTACGGCATCAACTCGAGCTTCTCGGGCAGCCAGAGCGCCGGTCCCTTCACCATCGCCAGCGGCGTGCGCAGCAACGTGACCCTGGAGTCGACCCAGCTGGTCAAGCAGGTGCTGGGCGACTATGCGCCGACCTTCTCGGCGGCCGACCTCGAGACGACGAAGAACTTCCTGGTCAAGAGCAATGCGCGCGCCTTCGAGACGGCGACCGCCAAGCTGGGCATGCTCGACAACATCAGCAAGTACGGCTGGAGCCCGGGCTACGTCAAGGAGCGCGAGGCGATCGTCAAGGCGATGACCGTGCCGCAGGTACAGGCGCTGGCGCAGAAGTACCTCGACCCGGCGAAGATGGTGTGGCTGGTGGTGGGCGATGCGAAGACCCAGCTGCCGCGCATGAAGGAGCTGGGATTCGGAGAGCCGGTCCTGGTCGGCAAATAAGCACAAGGGGATGCATCACTTCGCAGCGCCTGGCGCCTGCGGGTGGTGCGGCCCCTTACGGCAACATCGTCACAGGACCTGCCAGCACAAAGCGTATGCCGGTCCTGAAGGCGCGTATCGTTGCTCGCGCTCGATCGGCTGCAGTTGCGCGCGCGCCCGCCTGGCCGAGGCTGGAGCTTCGTCGCGGGCTCGCGCGAGCCGGGTGGTGAGTTCATCATAGCGCGCGTCAATGCCGCCCTGTCCCGGATGCGAGTGCGTGTCCGTCAGGCCTGCTTCGAACCTGGTATTCCACTCGACGAAGATGCACCACTGCGCGATTTCGAGTTCCAGCTCTGATGGCGGGATCGACCACACAATGAAGGTGTCCAGGTAGTCGTCCCCGGACTCGTCGAACACGGATCGAAAACGATGCGGCACGCCGCCAATATCGGCGATGCCGACCCTTGGCCCATCCCACCATTCGAATTCCACGTAGACCTGCTCGGGTGGACCATAGCGTTCGCTCGTCGAATCCATCTGCACAGTATAGTTCAGTCGATGGTCTGCGTCTTCGACCCCGGATCGACCATGCGCAGCATGCGCAGCACGGCATCGGTCGAGACGGTATCGATCCTGCCCGCCATGCGCCGGTCGAAGGGATGGTCGTCGAAGGCGACGTTGGCGCGGAACATGCGCGCCCCGAGCCGCACGGCGGCCGGGACCTCGACCGTGGGCGGCTGGTAACCGCGCGAACGCAGCCAGTTCTGGGCTTCGGCGCGGGACTCGACCTGGCCGGGCGGCGCCAGGGCGGCGGCGAGGGTCTCGAGCACCCACTGGTTCGAATTCTGGTAGCGGGTCGAATACACATACGCGAGCATGTTGTAGCGCGGCTCGTGCATCCGCAGCGGCGTGCGGGTCGCGACCAGCTGCGCCAGCCTGGCCTGGGCCTCCGCGCCCGGGATCACGAGCTGGGCTTCGAGCCGGTACAGGTCGGTCAGGAAGAAGTTCCCCATGCCTTCCTGGTACAGGCTGGAGGCCGCGGTGCCGCAGTCGTTGAGCGCGTGTACGACGGTCCAGCGGCCTGTCGGGTGGTCGCGCACCACGATGCCCATGTGCGAGTAGCGCAGGCCGTACTTGCTCAGGTCCTGGCCGGCGCGCGAGACCAGCGCGACCTGGGCGCCGCTGGCGTCCAGCGCCGCCACCGTGCGCTGGGCCAGGTCCATCGACAGCACGATCTCGTGCGGGGCCAGCGGCGTTTCTGCGCAGGGCTGGCCGGCGCGCGCCAGCAGGGGCGCGGCCAGCACGACGCCCACCGCTGCGAGGGCGAGCGCGCGGCGCATCAGATCACCCGCGCGGAGTGCAGCAGGGCCTTGCCCGCTTCGTTCGGCAGGAAGGCGAGGGCCTTGCCCGACATGACCAGCACATAGCCGGTGGACGCCGTCACGACTTCCAGCGTGGTTCCGGCCGCCAGCGACAGGCCGCCCGCCGCCTTGCCCGACAGGCGCACCGTCGCGCGGCTGCCGTCGACCACGTTTTCCAGCACGACTTCCAGGCCTTCGCCCACGGCGCGGGCGCTGGCGACCACCACGCTGCCGGTGGCGGCCACGCTCAGGATCGAGCCGACCACGACGACGCCGGACAGGTTGGCGCTGGCCTGCGAGGGGTTCGACTGGCCCGCGGCCTGGGAGCCGGCGCAGGCAAGGCCGAGCAGGGTGGCGAGGAGGATGCGTTTCATGGTGTTCTCCGTCTTGAAGGTGTTCGCATCATCGCCATGGCCCCGCGTGGAAGCAAGAAGTCGCGGCGTGGTATCGATTCGCTGGCGGCCCGGTATCGGCTGGCGATACCGAACCGGCCCCGGACGGGTTCAGGCGGCCTGCGGCAGGGGCGCGGTCAGCAGGAGCGACTCGACGCGGTCGCGGCCGTTGCGCTTGGCCGTATACATCAGCTTGTCGGCGGCGTCGATGAGTTCGGACAGCGGCGTGCCGCCATGCGCGCAGCTCGCCACGCCGAAGCTGGCCGTGATGGCGATCGCCGCGCCGCCCGCCGCATCCTGCACCGGCATGGCGCCGCAGCGCAGCCGCAGCCATTCGGCCAGTTGCACGCCCGCGGCCGGGCCGGTTCCGGGCAACACCAGCAGGAACTCCTCGCCGCCGTAGCGGATCACGCTGTCCACGCCGTCGCGCGCCACCGCCTGCAGCAGCCTGGAGAACGCCAGCAGGACCGCGTCGCCGCCGGCATGGCCGCGGCTGTCGTTGATCCGCTTGAAGTGGTCGATATCGCACAGGATCACGCTCAGGGGCTGGCCTGCGTACGCGCGGCGCGCGGCGGCGTCCAGCAGGACCTCATGGAGATGGCGGCGGTTGTGGCAGCCCGTGAGCCAGTCGCGCCCGGCCGCGTCTTCCAGCACCAGGCGCGCGCGGTATTCCTCGCGCGTGGCGAGCTGGTGGCGCCGCGCCGCCAGCGCGCCGAAGGTGTTCACCAGCGCGAGCAGCATGCACATGGTCAGCAGGCCGGCGAAGTCCATGCCGGCGTAGGCCAGGGTCAGGCCGAGGAAGACGGCGCTGGCGCAGGCGGCGATTCCCAGGGCGGTGGCAAGGCGGTTCGGAATGAACAGGTAGATCACCAGCAGCATGATGGCCAGCGACATCGCGTGCCAGTGGAATTCGCCGGGGCGGTGCAGCGCGATCACCATGAAGCAGCCCAGCGCCACGGCCTCCGACACGGTGGCGGCGAGGCGGCTGGCGCCCACGCCCAGCGGCCGGCGCCAGGTCAGGTAGGCGCAGGAGCCCGCACAGGCCGCGACCAGCAGGCGCGCGCCGAGCAGGAAGGCAGTGTCCGGGACGATGCCGAGCGCCGCCACGTCGGTGGCGAAGAAGCACAGGAAGTAGAGGCTGCAGAACAGCAGGGTGAAGGCAAGCTGCTTGCGGGTGCGGGGCAGCTGGGCGTCGAGGTGGGCGGCTTCGACGCGGCGGTCGAGGAATTCGGCGCGCAGGTGATCGATGGCGAGATGGCCGGGAAAGGGAGGACGGGGCACGGTGGTGGCGGGGCGGATTCGGCGGAATCGTATTGTTTCACCGAAGCGCCGTGCGAAGGCTCACGAAATGTAACTCTGCGGAAACTTCTCCCGCCCCCGGTCGGCCATCTATTTTTCGCGCAATTAACATTTCTCCATCGAGTTCCCGGCTTGGCCGCCGTAATCTCCCTTTGATGAGGAGCTTGCTTCAAGGCAAGTTCGCACACGAATGCCCTTGACCAATGCGTCCAACGAAACACTCTTAACAAAGATGAAACTTGCAAACTTGAAGATCGCCAAGCGCCTGGCCCTGGGCTTCGGTATTGTCTGTGTGCTGCTGGTCGGCAGCCAGGCTTTCGGCATCCGGATCCTGTCGAAGGTCAGCGCCGGCAGCGTCGACGTCGCCGAGCGCCGTGTGCCGAACATCATCGCAACCAGCGCGGTGCTGGCCGAGGTGAACGACCAGGCCATTGCCATCCGCAACATGATGCTCAATACCGATCCTGCCGACCGCGAGAAGCAGCGCGCCGAGCTCGACGCTTCGCGCAAGGCGGTGCAGGCGGACTTCGCCCACCTGCGCGAGACGCTGCGCTTCCCGAATGCGCTTGCCCTGCTGGACCGCATGGTGGCGGCCAACGACAAATACGTCGCCGGCATCGAGAAGATGGTCAAGATGATCGAGGCCGGCGAGGATGAAGCCTCCCACGCCTACCTGCTGAACGTGCTGCGTCCGGCCCTGGCGGAGCTGAAGGCCGCCGTGAACGACCAGCTCGCCATGCAGAAGGAATTCAGCATCAAGACCGCTGCCGAGGCGGTCGAGATGGACCGCTCGATGCGGGTCTGGATGACGGTGCTGGCGCTGGCCTCGCTGGCTGTCGCCTGCGCGGTCGGCTACTGGATCACCCGTTCGATCACCCGCCCGATGGCGCGCGCCCTCGAGGTGGCCAATACCGTGGCGGCGGGTGACCTGTCCAGCCGCATCGAGGTGACCACGAGCGACGAAACCGGGCAGCTGCTGCAGGCGCTGAAGACCATGAACGAATCGCTGGTGCGTACCGTCACCGTGGTGCGTTCCGGCACCGAGACCATCGGCACGGCGTCGCGCGAAGTCGCCGCCGGCAGTCTCGACCTGTCGACGCGCACCGAAGAGCAGGCCAGCTCGCTGGAAGAGACGGCGTCCTCGATGGAAGAGCTGACGTCGACCGTGAAGCAGAATGCCGACAATGCGCGCCAGGCCAATACCCTGGCCGCGGCGGCGTCCCGGGTCGCCGAGCGCGGCGGCCAGGTGATCGGCGAAGTGGTCGGCACCATGGGCCGCATCGATGCGTCGGCCGGAAAGATCGCCGACATCATCGGCGTGATCGACGGCATCGCTTTCCAGACCAATATCCTGGCGCTGAACGCCGCGGTGGAAGCGGCGCGCGCCGGCGAACAGGGCCGCGGCTTCGCGGTAGTGGCGAGCGAGGTGCGCAACCTGGCCCAGCGCTCGGCAAGCGCGGCCAAGGAAATCAAGGGCCTGATCGTCGAATCGAGCGACGCCGCCGGCGCCGGCAGCAAGCTGGTGCGCGAGGCGGGCGACACGATGCAGGAGATCGTCGACAGCGTGCGCCGCGTGACCGACATCATGAGCGAGATCAGCGCCGCCAGCGCCGAGCAGACCGCCGGCATCGAGCAGATCAATTCGGCCGTCGTGCAGATGGACCAGGTGACGCAGCAGAACGCCGCCCTGATCGAGGAAGCCGCAGCGGCGGCCGAGTCGATGCAGGAACAGGCCGCGCGCCTGGCCCAGGCGGTCGCGGTGTTCCGCATCGGCGCCGACCCGGCAGCTCCGGCGGCTCCGGCGCCGGCGCCTGCGACCCGGCCGGCGCTGCCGGCGCGCGCCACGACGGCCGTGCGCAAGCCGGCCGCCACCGCGAAGGCAGCCGAGCAGGAGTGGGAAGAGTTCTGATCCGGTCCTGAACGCCGCGCCAGCCGCGCCGGTCCAAGCCTTATCCTCAGGTGGAAACAAGGCGATGGCGGGCGCACACGACCGCGGTAGCAAGGGGCGCATCGGCGCCGAGTTTTGGCTGGTAGCGGGCCGCTACCGCTGGCGCATCGCGGCGGCCGTGGTCCTGCTGCTGGCCGCCAAGCTGGCCACGGTGGCGGTCCCGCTGCTGCTCAAGCGCATCATCGACGCGCTGTCCGGCGCAGCCTTGCCCGCCAGCCTGCCGCTGTATCTGCTGGTCGGCTATGCGCTGCTGCGCTTTTCCTCGACCCTGTTCAACGAATGGCGCGACCTGCTGTTCGTGCGGGTAACGCTCGAGGCCGTCGCGGCCTACGCGCGCAAGACCTTCGAGCACCTGCATGCCCTCGGCCCGCGCTTCCATGCGCGGCGCAAGCTCGGCAGCCTGCTGCCCGATATCGACCGCGGCACCGGCGGCATCGCCTTCCTGCTGGGCGTCGGCCTGTTCACCATCGTGCCGACCCTGGTCGAGATCGCCCTCGTGCTGGGCATCATGCTCAGCCGCTATCCGGCCGGCTTTGCCGGCGTCATCCTCGTCACCTTCCTGCTCTACGCCGGCTTCACCCTGGTGTTCACGGCGCGCCGCGTGGTCTACCAGCGCCGCGTGAACAAGCTCGACTCCAACGCCAAGGGGCGGCTGGCCGATAGCCTGATCGACTACGACACGGTGAAGTTCTTCAACAACGAGGCGCTCGAGGCCGAGCGCTTCGGCGCCATCCTGCGGGACTGGCGCGCGGCGGGCGCGGCCAACCAGCGCGAGATGAGCGTGGGCGACCTGGTCCTGATCAACGCCTTCGCCTTGCAGGTCTGCCTGCCGCTCGACGCCCTGGGCTTCGTCTACCGCGAGGCGCGCGACGCCTGGGTGAACACGGAGCGCCTGTTCGAGCTGCTGCGCGAGCAGCCCGAGATCGTCGATGCGCTGGGCAGCCCGCTGCTGCGCACCGGTCCCGGCGAAGTCGTGTTCGAGCACGTGAGCTTCCACTACGAGCCGGCGCGCCCGGTGCTGGTGGACGTCAGCCTGCGCATTGCGCGCGGCACCACCCTGGCCGTGGTCGGATGCAGCGGCTCGGGCAAGTCGACCCTGGCGCGCCTGCTGCTGCGCTACTACGACCCCAGCAGCGGCCGCATCCTGGTCGACGGCCAGGACATCCGGGAAGTCGCGGCCGGCAGCGTGCGCCAGGCCATCGGCGTGGTGCCGCAGGAGACGGCGCTGTTCAACGACACGCTCGGGAACAACATCGCCTACGGGCGGATGGGCGGCACACCCGGGGAGGTGGTCCAGGCCAGCCGCGCCGCCCAGCTGCACGAGCTGATCGAATCGCTGCCTGGCAAATACGACACCCAGGTCGGCGAGCGCGGCGTGAACCTGTCCGGCGGCGCGAGAAGCAGCGCATCGCCATCGCCCGCGCCGTGCTGAAGAATCCATCGATCCTGATCTTCGACGAAGCCACCTCGGCGCTCGACGCGGTGTCCGAGCATGCGATCACGCAGGAACTCGAGCGCCTGGCGCAGGGACGCACCACCCTGGTCATCGCGCACCGGCTGTCGACGATCGTCAGCGCGGACAGCATCGTGGTGATGGACCGGGGGCGCATCGTGGAGCAGGGCACGCATGCGGAACTGCTGCGCCGCAAGGGACAGTATGCGCGCCTGTGGCTGCTGCGGCAGCGGATGGAAAGGGAGGCGGAGCGCTGAGCGCCCCCTGCCCATTAACTGCCGCGGAACACGATGGTCTTGTTCCCGTGGACGAAGACGCGGCGCTCGATATGGAATTTCACCGCCGCGGCCAGCGCCATGCACTCGTTGTCGCGCCCCACGCGCACCAGCTGCTCGGGCTTGAAGTTGTGGTCCACGCGGGTGACCATCTGCTCGATGATCGGGCCTTCGTCGAGGTCCGGGGTCACGTAGTGGGCGGTCGCGCCGATCAGCTTGACGCCGCGCTCGAAGGCCTGGTGGTAGGGCTTGGCGCCCTTGAAACCGGGCAGGAAGGAGTGGTGGATGTTGATGCAGCGTCCGGCCAGGCGGCGCGCCAGCTCGTCCGAGAGAATCTGCATGTAGCGCGCAAGGATCACCAGCTCGGCGCGGGTCTCCTCGACCACTTCCAGCAGGCGTGCTTCCTGCTGGGCCTTGTTCTCTTTCGTCACGGGCAGGAAGATGAAGCGGATGCCTTCGCGCTCGACCATCGGGCGCAGGTCGAGGTGGTTCGACACCACCGCCGTGATCTGCATATTGAGTTCCCCGTTGCGGCGGCGGTAGAGCAGGTCGTCGAGGCAGTGGTCGTCTTTTGACACCATGAGGACGGCCCGGACCGGTTCGGCCGCGTCGTGGATCTTCCACTGCATGTCCAGGCGGGTGGCGACGCCGTCGCCGAACTGTTCGTGGAGTTCCTCGATGCTCGGGGAGCC
>Ga0209023_10007092_pt1 | contig 11609 bp, 13 predicted proteins | sample LakOneMetagenome_FD_187468 | JGI IMG/M metagenome (GOLD analysis project Ga0209023, IMG submission 187468) | Freshwater and sediment microbial communities from Lake Erie, Canada (SPAdes) (version 2) | ecosystem: Environmental > Aquatic > Freshwater > Lentic | place: Lake Erie, Canada...
CCGCCGTCAGCGGCGGCATGCCGCGCAACGCATTCATCGCATCGGCGTCCAACCGCCACATGAACGCTTCGATGGGCATATCGTAGTCGGCCGCTAGAGGACGCAACCAGCGGCACGTCGGGCAGTAAACGCGATCAGCCGGCAAGCGCGAACCGTCGCCGCCACAGCTCTGGCATCCGAATGCGTTCACCGTCGGCGCGGCTTGCGCCGCACTCACCGACGAACCGCATTGGGTGCAAAAGCGCGCTGAGCCGTCGAGCGGCGCGGCGCAACGCGGACAGGCCGTCGCGGCGGCGAGCATGTTAGATGCGGCTCAGGAGTTCGGCCTTCTTGGTCTCGAACTCTTCGTTGGTGATGACGCCGGAATCGCGCAGGCCGGCGAGCTGCTTGATCTGCTCAACAATGGTGGCCGTATCGGCGCTTGCCGCAACCGCTGGCGCCGGTACCGGCGCCGCGACTGGTGCGGGCGCGGGCTGTGGCGTCGGCTGCGCTGCCGCTTGGGGCACAGGACGCGGCGACTGGGGTACGGGCGCGGCTTGCACCGGCGCGGTGGCGCCGGAATGCATGTTCTTGAGAATGAGCGCCAGCACGGTTTGCGGCACGCTGTTGGAAGCGGCCCATGCCGTCCAAGCAACGCCGACAATCATCAGGATGAATGCGAACGCAGCGATCGCGTAGTTCGTCATTGCCAACAGGATCACCGCGCCGACTTGCGTCAGGCCGAGAGGAATGTAGCTGTTCCACTGCAGCCTTAGTGCGAAACGCGCGGTGACATCGGTGGCGCTCGCCGGCTGCACGCTGAGATCGCCGTCGTATTTCAGCACGACGCCGCCCGTGGTCCAGAAATTCTTATAACCAATAAGAAACGTCGCGGCGGACGGTGGATGCTGAGATGTGACTTGGCCGTTGGTTGCAGCGATCGCGCCGACAGCGCCATTGAACACGTCTTCCTGACGGCCGGTAAAATTCGCTTGGCTCGATGTGCCGCCGCTGGCAGCGCCTGCAAAGCCGCGCGCCATTTGCGGCATCGGCGGTGGCGTAACCGGACGTGGAGGTGGTTGTGGCGCCTGCGGAGCAGCGGCCCCGAGCGAAGCACCGCATGAGCCGCAAAATTGCGCGTTGGCGGAAAGCACCGCGCTGCAGCGCGGGCAGGTTCGTTGATCAGTAGCGGCCGTCAATTGTGCCCCCGGGAAGTCGTAGCCCGGGCGGAATCTTGCGCTGTCCGAAGCCAAAGGGAAGCGAAATCTCGCGGCCGAAGCTTTCGCTGAGGCGGTTCTACTGACGCAGCCGCGCGTTTCCGAGAATACCGTCCTCGGCAAAATCGACGATGGCGAACAACAAACCCATGAGCAGGAGCCATACGATCGGGATGAAGAGCAGCGGCACGGCGTGCGGTTGATGCGCGTGGAAGGCGTCCCATGCCGACTTCACCGACACAAACGCCGCCACCGGATAAATCCAGCACAAAAACTCAGCGACCAGCAGCGCTGAACGCGAGCGCCAGAGCGCGCGCTCCACTGGCGTGAGCAAGCGCACGGCGGTGCTGAGGCTCGCCAGCCCCACCACCACATGGAACAAGGTGAAGGCCCACAGGATTACGATCATGGCGTCTTTTATCACGGCGCCGCCACATTGGCTGCCCCCAGCCAAAAGGAGACACCCATGACCGCCCATAAAGTTGGCGACCATGTCGAAGTCGACCCTGAAGAGGCCCGCGCTGGCCAGACTGGCACGGGTTTGCGCTACGTCCTGATCTTTGGCACCGCCCTGGTTGTGGTCGGCTTCGGCCTCGTCGCGCTCTGGCCGCATTGAACGCCGGGCCCGGCGCGGCTAAGCGAATCATCGCATGGCCCTCAAAATTGCCGCCTGGAACGTCAATTCCATCCTCGCGCGCCTGCCGACGGCGCTGAAAGTGTTCGAGGAAGTGGGCGCCGATATTTGGTGCCTCCAGGAGATCAAGTGCGAGGACGCGCGCTTCCCGCGACTCGAGTTCGAGGCGATGGGCTACAACATCGAGACGTTTGGGCAGAAGAGCTATAACGGCGTCGCCATTCTCTCGAAGTATCGCATCGAAGAATTCATCCGCGGCGTGCCGGGCTTGGAGCACGAGCACGCGCGCTACATTGAGGCGGTGATTGCGGCGCCTGGCGGGCCGGTGCGCGTCGCTTCGATCTATGCGCCGAACGGCAACCCCGTCACCACCGAAAAATTCCAGTTCAAACTGGCGTTCATGGACGCGCTGCGCGCGCATCTGGGCGATTTGTTGAAGCAGGAGGAACGCTTCGTCATCGCCGGCGACTACAACGTCATTCCGCGCGAGGTGGACTGCCACGATCCAGCAGTCTGGACGGGCGACGCTTTGTTTCAACCGGAGACACGCGCCGCCTATCGCGCGCTGCAGAACCTTGGCTTAAGCGACGCTTACATGCAGGCCGACGGCGCCGCGCACAAATATACGTTCTGGGACTATCAGGCTGGCGCTTTGCAGAAAGATCACGGCATCCGCATCGATCACCTGCTGCTCTCGCCGCAGGCGGCTGATGAGCTTGCAGGCGTGGACATCTTCAAGAAAGCCCGCAGCCTGGAGAAGGCATCGGACCACGTACCGATCGTCGCAACGTTCGGCGCCTAACGCCTTCATCGAACTGTCGCGCAAATGCCCTATCGGCTCGCCTTTCCCTGCGGAGTGAAAAGCCATGGCGCACTATCAAGCACGGATGCTGGATTCGGTGTCCGGCGGCGAAGGCACCTACACCTTCGAACATCGCGAAGACCTGATGAAGCGCCCGGCGGATGAAATCGTGGCAGCCTTCTTCGAGCACGCGGACCGCACCGTATTTACGAAAGATCACGTCGACTACGAAGTGAACGGCGTGATCAAAAACAAAGAATTGAAGACCGTGGTTGCGATTGGCCAGCTGCATCGCCGCGATCACGAGGATCATGGCGGCCAGCCCTTCACACTGTTTATCTCGGCAGCCTAGTCCTCGCGCGGTTCGCCGCCCGGCTCGTCCTCTTCCTCGGCCGGAATGGCGTAGCCGCCGCTCAGCCAGCGATTTAGATCAACATCAGCGCAACGCTTCGAGCAGAAGGGGCGATACTTCGCGTCTTGCGGCTTGCCGCAGATCACGCATTTGCCGGCGGCGCTCTCGCTCATAGCGCCCTCGCGTCGATGCGGTCGCGCGGACCGGGGGCGGCATCAATCGTCCAGCGCATGCCGATGCGGTTCGAAAGTTCGCTGTGCCAATCGATTTCGCCGGCGTCGAGCCACGCTTTGACCTCCGGCGACACGGTGCAAACAATCTGGCGCCCGCCCTGCGCGCGCGCCTCGCGCTCAATCGCGCGCAGCGCCATCAGCGCGACCGTCTCAACACTCAAGCGCCCATCCCCATCGCACATCTGCTCATGCAATGGCGTGCGCAATTGCGCGCGCGCGCAATCGAACACGCCAAAGCGCGACAGCCCGCCGAACTGAATGCTCCACGGGTCGTCAGCAAACGCCGCGCGCACGCCGTCCTCCAAAAGCTTTGCGTGCGACTTGGCCCTGAGCGAGACGAAATCAATGGCGATGATCCCGCCGAGATTGCGCAGGCGGATCTGGCGCGCGGCCTCCTGCGCGGCGGCAAGATTGAGATCCAGCGCGAACCGCTCGGGATCGCCAGACCCCTGTCTACCGCCTGCATCCACATCAATCGCTACGAGCGCCGCAGTTGGCTCAATCGTGAGCGTGCCGCCGCCGGGGATCGGCACAACGCGCGCCAGCGCGTCTTCAATCACCGCGTCGAGCTTGGCGCGGAGCGCGGCATCGGCTGGCTTCACCAGCAGCATTTCGTCGTCGACGTCATGGTGCGCAAGCTTGTGCGGCGCCTCGCCGTCGTGCCCAGTCTCCTGCAGCTCGACGATTGGGTTTTTCCCTCGCGCGCCCTCGCGCGTGACCGACACAATAACGCCTGCCCCCTCAGTAAGCGCCACGCGCTCGCGGCGCAGGCGCGCCTTGCTGTCCTCGCCCAGCGGCAAGAATCCTTGTTGATCGCGCAAGCCCAGATCAACGAAGACGCCTCGGCGGCGGCGATCAATCTCGCGCACACGCGCGCAATAGAGCTCACCCCATCGCGCTCGATTTCCAGCATCGCTGGCGCGAGCGATGCGCAGCGCGATCGGCTTGCCGTCGCGGGCGAGCACTTCGCGCGTCTCGCCAACGGCGGCGTCGACCCATGTTTCCAACGGCACGCTCACGCTGCGCCTTCGAGCAAATTGGCCGTTTCATAGAGCGGCAAGCCCACCACGGACGAATACGAGCCAATGATGTTGGTGATATAGCGGGCGGCCAAACCCTGCACGCCATAGCCGCCGGCCTTGCCATGCCATTCGCCGCTCGCGACGTAGGCGTCGATCTCGGCGTCGGAAAGCTGCTTAAACGTGACGCGCGTTTCGACGAGGCGTTCACGTGTGCCGTTCGCCGTGAGCAGCGCTACGGCGGTGTAAACGCGATGCGTGCGTCCGGAGAGCAGCGCTAAACATTCACGCGCTTGCTGTTCGGTTTCCGCTTTGGGCAGAATGCGCCGGCCGGCAGCAACTACTGTATCCGCCGCAAGCACCAATGCGCCGTCTGCCTTCACCGCTTGCGCCTTCTCGCGCGCCAGCCGCGATGCATGAAGGCGAGGCGTCTCGTCCTTGCGCGGCGTTTCATCGATGTCGGCGCTGATCACTTCGTCCGGTGTGACGCCAATCTGCGCCAACAGCGCCAACCGGCGCGGGCTTGCACTCGCCAGCACCAGGCGCATGCGCGCGGTCATGGGCGCTTCGGAAAGCCTAGACGCTTGGCGATGATGCGATCCACTGTGCGCGGATTCATCATGCTGGGCAGCGTGCGATCCATGAAAGCGTTGCGCAGGATGTGGTAGCGCGTCTTGGGCTTCGGGTCGGACAAGCAAAACCAGATCAGCGTGCCAACATCCGCAGGGGGCAAGCCTTTGCGACCTTGCGTGAGCATGTAGTTGGCGACGCCCTTCAGCATTGGGCCATAATCGGTGTTGCTGAAGCGGTTCAGGTCGGCTTCGCCGGCCTTGTCCCAGATCGGCGTGGCGATGGCGCCCGGACCGATGACAATCACATCGACACCATAAAGCATCAGTTCGCGGCGAAGCGATTGCGAATAGCCTTCGAGCGCGAATTTCGACGACGAATACGGCCCCACAAACGGCGACCCATTCTGTCCACCAACGGACGAGATCATGACAATGCGACCGGGGTTGCCGGTCCGCTCCGGGTCAGCGCCCAGCAGCGGTGCGAAGGCGCGGGTCACGTTGTGCACGCCAAAGACGTTGATCTCGAATTGGTGCTTCAGTTCCTCTGTGGTGAGATGCAGCAGCGGGCCAGCGACCGCGATGCCCGCGTTGTTCACCAGACCAAAGAGGCGGCGCTTACCGAGCGCCTCGCCAACTTGGCGCGCTCCGGCAAGCACGGCGGCTTCGTCGGCGACATCAAACAAGATCGGTGTGACCGCTTCGCCGAATTCTTGGCGCAGGCTATCGGCGTCAGCTTGCTTGCGCACAGCCGCGAACGCGTGACCGCCCTCCGCCACGACTTTCGCCACCGCGGCGCGACCGATGCCGCTTGAGGCGCCGGTGACGACGACGGCGCGATCGAGAGATCCTTGTGCCAAGTGACTGCCCCGCCCGCGCTTACTTAAATCTGTAGGTGATGCGTCCCTTGGTGAGATCGTACGGCGTCATTTCGACAAGCACCTTGTCGCCTGCCAAAACGCGAATGCGGTTTTTGCGCATCTTGCCGGCCGTGTGGCCGATGATCTCGTGGTCATTCTCAAGCTTCACGCGGAAGGTCGCGTTCGGCAGCAATTCGACCACCGTGCCCGCGAATTCGAGCAGTTCTTCCTTAGCCATTACGTCTCCCTGGGCCCTGAATCGGGCCGAGCGCGCGCCTTATACGAGCTTGAACCTATCCCGTCGACGGGCGCGGAAAGCGTGAGGCGATACGCCGATCCAGCCCATCGCGCACCCCCCGGTACTCCGTAAGCACCTGTTCCCGCGAGCCTTCCGTCAGGGACGGATCGAAGGTGGGCCAATACTCGGCCGCCGCGCCAAGCTTGGGGACGAGGTCAAGCGCTCGGTGATGGGCCTCGGGGGAGAGCGAGACGATCAGATCGAACGGCCCGTCGTCGTAATAGTCGCTATCGAAGAATTCGAAGCCCTTCGGCCGGACTTTGGTGATATCGGCGCCGACCTCGTCGAGCACGAAGGCGGCCATGGCGGATACTTCCTCGCCGGGCCGAACGCCGGCGCTGTCTGCCCGGATGAGCGATCCGAACCTGAGCCGCACCAACCCCAACGCCATCGGCGAGCGAATGGAATTGTGCGTGCACGCAAACAGCACCGAACGCGGCCCTTCGGACATCGCGCTCTAGCCTCGCGTGTGCAGTGCGCACACCAGCGTGAAAAGGCGCCGGGCGGTTTCGAGATCCACCGTGATTTTCTCGCCCAAAGCTTCCTGAAGGAGCTCGCCGGCTTCGTTGTGCAGGCCGCGACGCCCCATATCGATGGCCTCGATCTGCGCGGACGACGCCGTGCGAATAGCGGAGTGATAGCTGTCGCAGATGAGGACGTAGTCCTTCATCAGCTTCCGCAGATTGCCGAGCGCGAGATGATGCAACAGAACCCGGGCGCCGGATGAGTCCGAAATGTCGAACGCAAGACGGCCATCGCTCATGCCCAGCAGCAATGTGTAAGGCCCGCGATCTTCGCCCGCGATTTGAAACGCGTTGGCTTCTTTCAAATCGAAGAGCGCGATGCGGCGTTCGTGCTCGGCGTTCGGTGACGCGGGCGCCAGTGAAGCTTCATCGAGGGTGATGTCGGTCAGTCGATTGCGCGCGTCGCTCATGGGCGACGGCTCAGGCTTTTTCGTGATCGGGACGGCGCGGCGTCTGCCATGCGGCACCGACATCGACGAGCAGCGCATCCAGGCATTCCACGTCAAGCATGATCTCGCCGCCGCCCGCCAGCACCAAACGGACTTCTCCGCCGGGAGGCTCTTGAGCGGGCGTGAAGGCCACGGAAAGCATGGATGCCAGCGCATCTCGGCTTTCCAGTTGCACCTTGCGGCTTTTCACGCCGAGCACGCCTTCAAACGAGAGCGCCGAGCGCACGCGTTCGAAGGGGCGTTTTTCATCAGCGGCTTCCCACCGAAAACGGTTCATCAGCAGCGCGAAGCGGCGGGCCTTCTTGTCGAACGTGATGTCGCCGACGCGCACAAGCGCGTCCTGTGCGGCGGCAGCCAGGATTTCCAGATCGGCGGCGTCTTCAGCCATGAGTTTGAGCAATGCGCTCACGCAGCGACCTCTTCGCGCAACCGCTCGATCTGCGCGCCGCACGCTGAGAGCTTGGCTTCCAGGCCTTCGAAGCCGCGATCAAGGTGATAGACGCGATTGACCGTGGTTTCGCCCTCGGCCGCGAGTGCGGCGACCACGAGGCTCACTGAAGCGCGCAGATCCGTCGCCATCACCGGCGCGCCTTTGAGCACATCGACGCCGGTGACGATCGCTTCGTTGCCATGCACTGCGATTTGCGCGCCAAGGCGCGTGAGTTCCGGCGCGTGCATGAAGCGATTTTCGAAAATGGTTTCTTTGATGCGGCTCTCGCCATCGGCGATGCACATCAGCGCCATGGCTTGCGCTTGCAGGTCGGTCGGGAAACCCGGGAATGGCTCGGTCTCGAAGCTGACCGCTTTCGGGCGATCCTTCGGCTTGCGCTGAATGCGCAGTCCGCGGCCCTCCGCATCGATGCTGACACCCGCGTCACGCAACACTTTCGTCAGCGCGCCGAGGTGTTCGAAACGCGCGCCGGCGAGGAGGACGTTTCCACCGGCCGCCGCAGCGGCCAACGCGTAGGTGCCCGCTTCGATGCGATCGGCGACGACTTTATGCGTGCCGCCTTTCAGCGAGGTGACGCCCTTGATGTTGATGGTCGGCGTGCCCGCGCCCTCAACCTTGGCGCCCATCGCGTTCAAGCAATCGGCGAGATCGATGATCTCGGGCTCACGCGCGACGTTCTTCAGCACCGTATCGCCCTGCGCCAAGACCGCCGCCAGCATCGTGTGCTCGGTGGCGCCGACCGACACGAACGGAAACTCGATCTCGGCGCCCTTTAGGCCGCGCAGTGCCGCCGCCTTCACGTAGCCCTGTTCGATGACAATATCGGCGCCCATCGCCTCGAACGCTTTCAAGTGCAGATCGACTGGGCGGGCGCCGATCGCGCAACCACCGGGCAGCGACACTGTCGCGTGACCGACCCGCGCCAGCAGCGGGCCCAGCACGTTGAACGATGCACGCATCTTCCGCACTTGGTCGTACGGCGCGATCGTCGAGAGGATCTCGGCCGCGTGCATGCGGATGGTGCGGGTTTCTTTGATCCAGGTGATCTCAACGCCGAGCGTCTTCAGCAGCTGCGCCATGAAACGCGTGTCCGCCAGGTCCGGCATGTTTTCGAGCATCAGCGGCTGGGCGGAGAGCAAAGCGGCCGCCTGCAGTTTCAGCGCCGAATTCTTGGCCCCGTAGATTGGGATAGTGCCCTGAAGCGGCGCGCCGCCCGTAATGACAATGCGATCCATACGTCTCTTTCGGCCCCTCCGCCGGAGCGCGTTTTATGGGGTGCTGCGGCGGCGTAAGCAAGGCGAGCACCGGCCTGCTAAAGCGCGCAAAGCGCTATTTTTTCGAGGACGACGCCTTCGCCGCCTTACGCCGAGCGATGTTGCGCTTGAGCGCCTCAGCCAGACGCTTTTCCCGAGCAGTGTTGGGCGATTTGTTGGTCATGGAACGACACGTCGACTCAAAACGCCTGGTGCCACGGGAGAGGATTGAACTCTCGACCTCACCCTTACCAAGGGTGCGCTCTACCACTGAGCTACCGCGGCTGATCCCAGGAAGCGGGGCTTCTAGCCCGCTCGCCGGGGGGATGGAAGCCCGCCCGATGCGTCACAAGCGGCCTAATGAGCAAAGAACCCTCTGGAGACCGGGATTTAGCCACTGCTGCCCGTGAGCCGCGCGAGCGCAGCCTTATAGTTGGCAAGTTGCGTGGCGTAATAACCGCTGGTGTCGGCGCCCGCAGCGTCGCGTTTGGCTTGCAGCGCTTTTTCTTCGTCCGTTAACGGCTTGGCGTTTGGGTTGAGCAGCGTGTCGTAGGCTTGGCGCACGATCGACACGGCGGCGGATATTTCCGCTTTGGTGCGGGCGATGGCGTCGGTGCTGTCGAGCTTCAGATCCGCGGCGATCAGACCCAGGCCGTAGGTTTTCAAGCTGCCGCGCGCGTCCGTATTCGCTGCGACGACGCCCTGTGCGAACCCAAGTCCGCCCAGCGCGTTGTGCGCATCTGGACCGGCATTGATTCGGATCGCGCCATTGGTCCGCGGCGTGATCTTGATGCGTTCGACGCCGTTCTCTTTGACGATCTCAGCACGGCCCGCCGAGCCGATCGCGCGCGTGATGCTTTGCGTGAGCGATTCCAGCGTGTCTTTAGCCGTGATGGTAATAGTGGTCAGGCGCTTGCCATCGACGCCGATCTGAAACTGATCGCCGACACGAAGTCCGGTGCGATCCACGAGCTTGTTGGAGTCCGCGACCGCGACTGTGCCGCGCGGCAAACCGAGCGCGTCAAGCGCTGAGGCCCCAGATGCATCAACCGCAAGGCTGGTCATCGAGAACGCCCCGCCTGCCGACGCAAACGTTTGCGTCCACTCAGCGCTGCCGTCATCGCCCAAGCGCGTGACAAAGCCCTGGCTCACTTTCGCTGTGCCTTGCCCAGCGATGACGCCGCCGGTATTGCCCGCCGCGTAGACGACGCCGTTGACAACCGACACGCCCTTTACGGCGTCGTCTTGGGCCGAGCCCAGATAGGTGGCGCGGTCGAGTCCGGCCGACGCCAGGTTGGCATCGAGACGTGCAACAAAGCCTTCCTTCCCGGCGACGGCCGCACGCGCCGGCCCGCCAAGCGTCAAACGATCGGCGCCGATCTGTCCGCCTACGTAAAGCGCGCCGTTGTCACTCGCGATCGCGTTGATGGCGCCGCCGTAGAAATAGCCGATGTCGCGCGTGCCCGTAGTGCTGAAGCCCGCGTTAGCGGAATAGTTGAAGCTTCGGATGACGCCGCGATTGCTCTCGACGCCGCCGGTGTAAATGTTGAAGCCGCCTGCGCCGTCGTCCTTCACCAGAAGCGCGGTGGCTGCGTCGTCGCCGCCCGTGCCGAATTCGCGTGAGAACAATTCGCCGCCCGTTGCGGAATAGCCGCGCACGTAGCCGTCGGTTCCGCCGAGCGCAACTTGGCTTGGTAAGGCGCTCGCGGTTTTTCCGCTGACGATCACCGATCCGTTCGAAGCGAAAGCGACGGCGTCCGCCTCATCATTGCCGGTCGCGCCGCGACGTGCGGTCCAGAGCTCTTTGCCAGCGGAATCGAAAAGACTGACGAACGAATCCGTGCCGCCTTTGGCGGCCGTGCCGGAGAGTGTGCCTTCGACCGATCCTGAGACAGCAACTTTGCCGTCGGCTGAAACCGCGAGCGCGAACCCATTCGCGGATTGCGAGGCGCCAAGAACGTGGGTGAAGAGCAGCTTTCCCGCGCTATCATACTTCAGCAACGCAACATCGCGCGCGCCTCTGATGGCGGTCGACGCGGAGTCACCGGACAAGTCCGCAAGCACATACAGAGAGCCGTCCGCGCCCGCAGCGACAGAGCGTGCTGTGGCCACTTTCGCGTCGCCGCCAATGGCGACGTCAAAGGCGCGGCCTTCAAACCACGCGGACGCGTTGGCGGTTGGCTTTTGAAACGGAGACGCGACGTCGACGGTTTCGGTGGCCGCCGCCCCGCGCGAAGCGCGCTCGGCGACAGATGCTGTGCCGACCGGGTCGTCAGCGCGCGCTGTGGAGTCGATCGGATCGAGCGTAGTGGCGAGCGTCTGGCCGCCGACGCTGAGGTCGGTGACGTTGCGCACGGTGTGCGATCCGCCCGTGACAATGCGCAGGCCGGCGCCGCCGCCCGAGAGCGGCGTGGCCTCAACGCCGATATCGTAGCCAGCGCTCGCCAGCGCTTCGTTCAAGCGCAACGTCGCGCTTTCAAGCGTCGGCGGGTCGCCCGGTTCCAACGTGGCGCTGACCGTTTGATCGCCCCAGGCTGTGCCGAACGAGATCGAGATTGTTTGATTGCCCTGCAACGCGGCGACGGTGTCGCTCACGCCGGTAGCGCTTTGCGCGCTGGTGAAACTGCGTTCCGCCGAGAACGCGCCGCCCAGCCCGGTGGCTGGCGCTTCATTCTGCAAAGCGGTTTCCGCGCCGTTGATGCTGATCGAAGCAATCCGCTGCGATGAACCTTCAGCCACAGACCAACGCGCGAGATCAGCGCTGCCGCTCACGTACACGCCAGCGCTATTGAGTGCGGCGTTGAGGCGATCTTGGAAGGTTTGGCTCCAAGTACCCGGCGCTTGATCAGGATCGTTGGCGCGTTCCTGAGCGCTGACCGAAACCGATATGGTCTTGTTGCCGGTCGGCGTGGCGACAACGATTTGTAGATCAACCGCGCCGGGATAGGCCGAAAGCGGGGACCCGCCGA
>Ga0209023_10007093_pt1 | contig 11607 bp, 9 predicted proteins | sample LakOneMetagenome_FD_187468 | JGI IMG/M metagenome (GOLD analysis project Ga0209023, IMG submission 187468) | Freshwater and sediment microbial communities from Lake Erie, Canada (SPAdes) (version 2) | ecosystem: Environmental > Aquatic > Freshwater > Lentic | place: Lake Erie, Canada | collected...
ATGCGGTAATTGCGAAACACGAACCTGTAAAAAACCCAAAAACACTTATAAAACCTGAAATTACCAAACCTGTAGAAGTTAAAAAACCTGTAAAAAAAGTTGATGATGCTTTATCAAATATTTTACACGGAAACAAAAAAGGTGGCGATGGAAACAGCAGTTCATCTGGAAATCAAGGGCGTGCAAATGGAGATATAAACTCTAACGGATATAATGGCTCTGGTGGTTCTGGTGGAGGAACAGGCGGCGGAAATGGATCTGGAAATGGCACAGGAACTGGACCTGGTTCTGGTTCAGGAAGTGGCGGTGGAAATGGAAGCGGGAACGGAAAAGGAAATGGCTCTGGTTATTCGTTAGCTGGAAGAAAAGCGATAGAAAAACCTGATCCATCAAACAATTGCAATGAAGCAGGAAAAATTGTAGTTGAAGTGACAGTTGATAAGAATGGGAAAGTAATAAGTGCTGAAAGAAAGAGAGGCGTATCTGGAGTAAGTGTTAGTAGTTGCTTGATGGCAGAGGCAAAAAAAGCAGCAATGAATACAAGATGGTCTCCAAGCGATACAGGTGCTGAAAAACAAATAGGAACGATAACTTATAATTTTAGATACGAATAAGGTTTAATAAATATTCAATGCAATAGTTTATGGTATTACAGATAAAAAAATGCTTCCAAAATCGGAAGCATTTTTTATGCAATAAAGTAAGAGATATTTATGTTTTTAGATACTTATTTCGAATTATTAGTAGCAATCACGAACTTTAATTTGTTCTTCACTCCTATTTGTAACACATCTACTAAATCTTGAACTTGTAAGTTAAAGGGAATTCTAACTACAACTGTTTGGTCTTTGGCATCGCCCATTTTAGACAATAAAGTAGATTCTAATTGATCAAAAGCTACTTCATCTTTATCTAAATAAAATCGTTTGTCTTCGGTTACCGATAAACTAATGAGTTGTTTGTTGGTTTTCTCATTGGTTTTGGATTTTGGCAACGTCATTTTAATCACGTTTGGATTGGCTAATGTTGATATAATTAAGAAAAACAACAGCAAGAAAAACATGATATCACTCAGTGACGAAGTAGCAACTTCGGCATGAAATCGTTTATTTCGTTTTACCATTTGGACGTTGAATTATATTAACAAAATCTAATACTTGTTTTTGAATGGCTAAGGCAAAGCTGTCAATCCTTCCGTTGTATAAGTGATAAGCAGAATAAGCGATAATACCTACTACTAATCCAGCACCCGAACTAATCATTTTTTCGTACAAACCACCCGAGATATTACCAATACTGATGTCTTCTGTTTGTGAAATGCTGTAGAAAATTTTGATTACCCCAGAAATGGTTCCGATAAAACCAAACGTTGGCGCAATACCTGCTATCAATCCGAGTTGTCCCAATTTTTTCTCCATTTCACCTACTTCAATATTGGCAGCGCGTTCCATATTAGATTCAATTTCTGAAATTGGTCTTCCAATGGTTAGGATTCCTTCACGAAGTACATTTCCAGAAGCAGTTCCGTTGCGTTCTGCAATAGAAACCGCGGCATCAAGATTTCCTGCGTTCAAATTATCACGAATATCACGAATTAAATTTGGATCAATTACGGCACGTTTATGAATATACAAATAGCGTTCGATAATGATATAAAAAGTATAAAATAGTAATAGAGCAATCGGAATGATGAAAAATCCTCCTTTAGTAATGAACCCTAATACTGAAATTTCAGTAGTTTTTGTAGTACCTTCAATTATTGCACCAGTAGCTTTTGCAACCGTATCATTTTGGACTTGAAGAAAAAAGTTAATCATATAATTTTATTTTTGATTTAGTTATTAAAAATAATCTCAAATTTGCACTAAAGATAAATTCTAATACAATATTAAACTACAAAATTGGGAAATTATTTTGTTTTAAGATTTTTTTATTAAAAAAGTAATGAACTATCAGGAAACCATAAATTGGATGTTTAACCAATTACCTATGTATCAGCTACAAGGTGCTTCGGCGTATAAAAAAGATTTAACCAATACCATTTTACTTGCCAATCATTTAAGAAATCCTGAGCAACAATTGAAATGCATTCATGTCGCCGGAACCAATGGAAAAGGCTCTACCTCACACTTATTAGCGTCTGTTTTGCAAGAAGCAGGGTATAAAGTTGGACTTTATACTTCACCACATTTAAAGGATTTTAGAGAACGAATAAAAATAAACGGCAAGGAAATATCGGAAGATTTTATTTGTGATTTCGTTTCTAAAAACAAAGCTTTTTTTGAAGAAAACCAGCTAAGTTTCTTCGAAATGACTGTAGGTTTAGCCTTCGAATATTTTGTAAAAGAACAAACAGATATTAACATTATTGAAGTTGGTATGGGCGGCCGATTGGATTCTACCAATATAATTACGCCTTTACTTTCAATCATTACTAACATCGGATTTGACCACACTCAATTTTTAGGAAATACTTTAGAAAGCATCGCTTTTGAAAAAGCTGGCATCATAAAAAACAACATTCCAGTGGTAATTGGCGAATACACGCCAGAAACCAAGGCAGTTTTTCTAACTAAATCCAAAGAAACCAATAGTGACATATATTTTGCATCCGATTTGATTTCAGAAACACTTCCATCTACTTTGCTAGGTGATTATCAAGTTCACAATAAAAAGACCGTTCAAAAGGCCATAAAAATTATGGTTACTCAAAACAACTTTAAAATATCTGAAGAAAATATAAGAAATGGATTCTTACAAGTAATTACTAATACAGGATTGCAAGGAAGATGGCAACAACTGAATGAAAATCCTAAAGTAATTTGTGACACAGCCCACAATTCACATGGGTTAAAAATCGTATTAAATCAAATTCAAAAAGAAGAGTTTAATAAATTACATATTGTTTTAGGAGTAGTAAACGATAAAGATCTAGACGAAATTTTACCATTACTCCCAAAAAATGCAACGTATTATTATTGCAAACCTAATATTCCACGCGGATTAAATGCCGAAATTCTGCATCAAAAAGGGATTGATTTTGGACTGATTGGAAAAGTATATAATTCTGTTTCAAACGCTTATCACGAAGCCTTAAAAAACGCAAACAAAAACGATTTCATTTACATTGGCGGAAGCACTTTTGTAGTTGCTGAAGTTTTATAAAAAATGTTTGCAGAATTAAAAATAAGCCCTATATTTGCACCCTGATTAATGAGAAATCATTAACGATAAAAGGGCGATTAGCTCAGCTGGTTCAGAGCACCTCGTTTACACCGAGGGGGTCGGGGGTTCGAACCCCTCATCGCCCACCACTTTTATCACAACATACTGATAATAAAAACAAGCATTATCGGGCGATTAGCTCAGCTGGTTCAGAGCACCTCGTTTACACCGAGGGGGTCGGGGGTTCGAACCCCTCATCGCCCACAAAAAACTTCAACAGAAATGTTGGAGTTTTTTTATTTATAACGAATTCCTAATAATCAAAGAACACTTGTTCTCTATTTGAATTCTTTTGTTTTCCAAAATCATTTCCGCCAACAACGTCCCCATCCGACTGAAATCTGTTGATATAGTGGTAATTCCATTTTCAACTACCTTTTTTAATGGTGTTTCATTGTAAGAGATAATACCAAAGTCGAATCCAATTTCAATATTTTGATTTTTGGCTTGATCAATAACATTCACTAAATGACGATCATTCGGAATGATAAACACTTCTCCGTTTTCAATTACTCGATTTTCAAACGTAGTGATAAGTTCCTTCTCAAATGAGAATTCATTGCAAAATTTCTCAAAACCTTCCACCATTCCTATTGGCTCTTTATTTCCTGGAAATATCAAAATCAATTTTTTATATTTATCAAGTTTTTGCTTTCCAGCCAAAAGAGCTTCATACATGTCCTTTACAAAATTTTGATGAACCGAAGGATAATCAATCAATTCGTTATTAGTTTGATCTAAAATATACACATCATTTTTCGGAAGTGTTTTGATTATAGATGAAGCTCCTTTCAAATTAGTTGGCATAATAATGTACTTAGAATAGTTTCCATTACTTTCATTAATCAATTTTTTAAACATTTCAATATTAAAGTGATGAAAGAAAATATCGATTTGTGCTTTATTATCCATTGCTTTTAAAAATGAATTATAAATATCCTCCTTAAAACTATTCAATTCATCAAACAGCAAAAATATGCGTTGTTCAAAACTAAATTCAACACTTTTTACATAATATCCTTTGCCGAGTATTGCGTATACAATACCTCTTTTTTTCAATTCATCATAAGCTAAGAGCACCGTATCACGTGAAATAGAAAATTCTAAACAAACTTTATTAACTGACGGTAATCTATCGTTTCGTTTCAGTCGATTTTCGGCGATTGCAGCTTCTACTGAATGAACTATTTGTTTGTATTTTGGCAAAACCAATGCCTTATCAATAGTGATGATTTTCATTTCAAATGTATTAACTGGTGGCAAGATACAAAAAAACTGGTAGGTACTGGTATGGTTTAAAATCGCTAATGCATACATTTGATATTATTTTAATAAAAATTCAATGTTAAAAAAACATTTTTCACATTTTAGCAGTGCTTCTAACAAGAAATTATTTGGAAAATTGGCAAATGGCGCTGAAGTATTGTGCTATACTTTAAAGAATAAAAATGGTTTAAAAATGAAAGTCATCAACTATGGCGCAACCATTACATCTTTTAAAATTCCAGTATCTTTAAAAAACAAAGTCGATGTGGTTTTGGGTTTTGAAAAACTAGAAGATTATATTAATTCATTTGAATTACCTAGTGCACCCTATTTGGGTGCATTAGTAGGACGCTTTGCTGGTCGTATTCATAATGCACAATTTATATTGAATGACACTACATACAAGTTAACACATAACCATGGCGTCCATCAACTTCATGGTGGTTTTGAAGGATTTAGTAAAGCTATTTGGGAAGAAGTTACCTTTTCAACTGATAAAAACCCATCACTAACTTTACAATACATTAGCAAAGATGGAGAAGAAAATTTTCCAGGTGAAGTAACCACACGAATCACCTATACACTAACAGAAGAAAATGAATTGAAGATTTCAATGACTTCAACAACAACTGTAGATACAATTATTAATTTAACCCAACACAGTTATTTTAACCTTGATGGTCATTCGGAAGACATTGTAAATCAAAAACTTATCGTAAATTCACATAAAACATTAGAAACTAACATTTACAATATTCCTACTGGGAAATTTTTCGACATTACCAAATCGCCTTTCGACTATAATACCCCTAAAGAATGTCCGACCAAAATTGATAATACTTTCGTTTTAAATAAAGAAAATGAATTGGCCACTTGTCTTTTCAGTGAGAAAAACAATCTAAAGATGTCGGTTTTTACCAATCAACCTGCCGTCCATATTTATGTCGGAGGTAATTGTTTCAATCAAATTAAAGGAAAAAAAGATGCTAGCTATCATCCACTAAGCGGCATCTGTTTTGAAACTCAAAATTTTCCTGACGCACCAAATCACGAGCATTTTCCTTGTGCTGTTTTGAAAAAAGGCGAAACTTATCATCATGACACTACCTTCAAATTTGAAAAAATATAAACTATGAAAAAAACCACCATTTCATTATTATTGACATTATCAATAAGTTTACTTTCTTGTTCTTCAAATGACAATCCGACACCTGCTTCAACACCACCAGTAACTGATGATTTTATTAGAGCTGCTGATGTATCGTATTTGCCATTAATAGAAAGCGAAGGGACTATATACAAACACAACAATATTGCAGAAAATGCGATAACTACGCTAAAAAATGCCGGTTGTAACACGATAAGAATTCGTTTATGGAAAGACCCTTCGGATTCCCATTCGGGACTAACAGAAGTTAAAGCTTTGGCTCTTAGAGCAAAAAATGCCGGAATGAAAGTATGGTTAACTGTTCACTATTCTGATACTTGGGCAGATCCAGGAAATCAAACTAAACCAGTCGCTTGGCAAAGTTTATCATTTACCGATATGAAAATTGCAGTAGCAAATTATACTTCCACTATTCTGACTGAAATTCAACCCGATATTTTTCAAATTGGTAACGAGACCAACGACGGAATGCTTTGGCCAGAAGGAAAATTATCCACCAACGAATCACAATATTTACAGTTACTTCAAACGGCAAGCTCTACCATTAGAAGTCAATCACCTTCTACTAAAATTATGCTTCACTATGCAGGAATTACGGGTTCTGATTGGTTTTTTAACAAAGTAGCTAATATCAGTTATGACTATATCGGACTTTCATACTATCCTATTTATCACGGTAAAAGTTTGGCTACACTTCAAAACACAATGAATTCATTGGGTCAATTGTACAACAAAAAAGTACTCATCGCAGAAACTTCATATCCTTTTACTTTTGGGTATAACGATTACACCAATAATATTGTTGGATTACAAAGCCAAATTATTCCTGATTACGCCGCTACTAATGACGGTCAAAAAGCCTATTTACTAGCGTTAAAAAACATGATAAAACAAAGTTCTAAAGGTATTGGATTCTGTTATTGGGGTGCCGAATGGGTTGCTTTTCGTGGTCCAACGGCTACTAATGGTTCAAGTTGGGAAAATCAAGCTTTATGGGATTTCAACAATAATGCACTTCCTGTAATGGATGTTTTTAGTCAAAATTAATTATGAAAAAAGTACTCGTTTTAATTGTGTTTTCAATTGCTATTACTTCGTGTAATAGCCCTAAAATCGCTTTCGCAAAAGGTGCTGATATAGGCTGGTTGCCTCAAATGGAAGCCACCGGCTATAAATTTTACGACCAAGATGGAACCGAAAAAAACTGCCTTCAATTGCTCAAAAATCTAGATATGAATTCGATTCGCCTGCGTGTTTGGGTAAATCCTAATGATGACAAAGCAAGCGGACATTGCAGCAAAGAGGAAACAGTTGCAATGGCTTTGCGTGCTCAAAAAATGGGCATGCGCATCATGATTGATTTTCACTACTCTGATTCTTGGGCAGACCCAGCCAAACAAAACAAACCCGAAGCTTGGAAAAATCACTCGTTTCCAGAATTATTAAATGATGTTTACAACCATACTTTTGAAGTCATTACGGCTTTAAAAAATGCAGGTGTTACTCCAGAGTGGGTTCAAATTGGCAATGAAATTCCGGGCGGAATGTTATGGCCTGATGGAAGTACAAATAATTGGGTACAACTCGGACAACTTTTAAACAAAGGCTACGATGCTGTAAAAGCCGTTGATACCAAAATTAAAGTCATAGTACATGTTGATGAAGGCAACAACAATGCAAAATTTAGAACCTTTTTTGACAATGCAACGGCTCAAAAAGTGAAATACGATGTGATTGGAATGTCATATTACCCATATTGGATTAAAAAAGACTATTCGGAAACTATTGCTGATTTACAATTCAATCTCAACGATATGGCTTCGCGCTATGGCAAAGAAGTAATGGTTGTTGAAGTGGGTGGCGAAGATGATAAAGTTCAAAACACTTACGAATTATTAACTGCTACCATTAAAGCGGTTAAAAATGTTCCAAACCATAAAGGCTTGGGCGTTTTATACTGGGAGCCTCAAGGCGCTAGAAGCTGGAGCCAATATGCCTTAAGTGCATGGCAAGCTGACGGAAAACCTTCACCTGCACTAAATGCGTTTAAAGAAAATTAGAATTATATAACTATGATTTCACTACGTTACTATTACACAACTGTATTGCTGTTTTTGATATTTATTAGCACTCCAATTGTAGCACAAAAAAAGATCAGTTTAGACGAAGGATGGAAATTCCATTTTGGTCATGCAGCCAATCCAGACAAAGATTTCAATTACAGCACCACAACCATTTTCTCCAAATCGGGTGCAGCTGTCAATACAGCTATCGACCCAAAATTTGTGGATACCACATGGACCTCAATAAATGTTCCTCACGATTGGGCGGTGGAATTACCTTTTGAAAATTCAACCAATTTTGATGTACAATCACATGGTTACAAACCAGTAGGCGGCTTTTATCCAGAAACCAGCATTGGTTGGTACCGAAAACATTTTACTGTTGCTAAAAAAGATAACAACGACCGTTTCGAAATTCAATTTGACGGAATCTACCGCAATGCCTCCATTTGGCTGAACGGTTTTTTTGTAGGTACAAATATGAGTGGGTATGTCGGAGCAACCTACGACGTAACCGATTTCATCAACTTTGATTCTGACAACACTTTAGTGGTGCGCGTAGATGCCACACAATATGAAGGTTGGTTTTATGAAGGCGCCGGAATCTATCGTCACGTATGGCTTAATCAACACAACAACCTTCACATTCCAGAAGGCGGTTTGTATGTGGTACCTGAATTAAAGGGCAAAAATGCAAGTGTAACTATTGAAACCACCATTGAAAATAAAAATTTAGACGCTTCACAATGTACGGTGTATTCTTATATCACTGATCGAAATGGAAAAATTTTAGGAACAACTAGCGAACAAAAAGTAGCTTTACCTGTCAATGGAAATGCAACTATAAAACAAAAGCTCACGATAAACAATGCGCATTTATGGAATCTTAATGACCCATATTTATACCGAGCAATCGCTGTAGTGAAACAAGATGGGGTAATAGTAAATCAAAATAAAAGCACATTTGGAGTACGAACCATTGCCTTTGATGCCAAAAAAGGATTTTTCTTAAACGGAAAACATCTTAAAATTCAAGGCACCAACAACCATCAAGACCATGCAGGAATTGGAAGTGCCTTACCTGATTATATGCAATTTTACCGTATTCAGTTGTTAAAAAAAATGGGGTCAAATGCCTACAGAACCAGCCACAATGCTCCTACTCCAGAATTACTACAAGCCTGCGACAGCTTAGGAATGCTGGTCTTAGACGAACAACGTTTACTCAACAGCAGTACCGAATACATCAGCCAATTGGAGCGCCTTATTAAACGAGATCGAAACCATCCTTCTGTTTTTCTTTGGTCTATTGGTAATGAAGAAGGTTGGATTCAAAAAACAGAACACGGTAAAAAAATCGCACAAACATTATTAGCTAAACAACACGAACTCGATCCTTCGAGAACGAGTACCTATGCGGCGGATATGGGCAATGAATTTAATGGTGTAAATGAAGTCATTCCGGTACGCGGATTCAATTACCGTGAATATGCTGTAGCCGATTACCACCGCGACCATCCTAACCAACCGCTCATCGGTACCGAAATGGGCAGTACCGTAACCACTCGTGGCATCTACGAAAAAGACAGCATCCGTGCCTATGTTCCCGATCAAGATATCACGGCGCCTTGGTGGGCAAGCAAAGCAGAAACATGGTGGAAACTTGCGGCTGAAAATGAGTATTGGATGGGTGGCTTTGTTTGGACGGGTTTTGACTATCGTGGTGAACCAACACCTTACAAATGGCCTAATGTCAATTCCCATTTCGGAATAATGGATGTTTGTGGTTTCCCGAAAAACATCTATTACTATTACAAAAGTTGGTGGACCGATGAAGATGTTTTACACATATCTCCGCATTGGAACTGGCCAGAAAAAATGGGCAAACCTATCGACGTTTGGGTAAATTCTAATGCCGATGATGTTGAACTATTTTTAAACGGAAAAAGTTTAGGCAAAAAAACCATGCCGCGAAACAGCCATTTGCAATGGGAAGTCATTTACGAACCAGGAACGCTAGAAGCCGTCGGTTATAAAAAAGGTAAAAAAATTACTTCAAAAGTTGAAACTACTGGCTTAGCACAAAATATAATCGTAACTCCAGACAAAACAATACTAACTGCCGACGGAAAAGATGCCACAGTAATCAATATTTCCTTTACAGACGATAAAGGACGTGAAGTGCCAATTGCCGATAACATGGTGAAATTCTATCTAACTGGTGATGCCAAAATAATTGGAGTAGGCAATGGCGATCCAAGTTCGCACGAACCTGATAAATGTGCTGATAAAATGTGGCAACGCAGCGCCTTCAGCGGCAAATGCCAAGTAATTATTCAAGCAGGAAAATCGATTGGCAACGCAACATTGGAGGTCAAATCCAACGGATTAAATTCAGCTTCAGTAAAACTAACTCTAAAATAAAAGTCACTATTTTCTATACCAATGAAAAAGAAATTAATTGAGCAAACCAGCGGACATTTTGAAAAAATGTTTCTAACCAAACCCGAAAGTATCTTCCTTTCGCCAGGCAGAATAAACATTATTGGCGAACACGTAGACTACAACGACGGCTTTGTGTTACCAGCAGCCATAAACAAATACATTTGCTTTGCTGTTTCCAAAAACACTTCTTCTGAGTGCACTATTACTGCTAAAGACTTAAATGAAACGTATCTATTTGATTTGAACGACGACTTGAAGCCCATCGACAAAATGTGGGTCAACTACATTTTAGGAGTATTGCATCAATTGAAAGAAAAAGGAGCAAAAATGCGTGGCGTAAACATCGTTTTTAGCAGTACTATTCCAATGGGTGCCGGACTTTCCTCTTCAGCTGCCTTAGAATGTGGTGTCGGTTATCTTATGAGTAAATTATTTGATTTGGGATTAACCAAAGAAGAAATTGCACTAATCGGACAAAAATCAGAACACACTTTTGTAGGTGTAAATTGCGGCATTATGGATCAATTTGCTTCCGTTTTCGGAAAGAAAAACAAAGTCATCAAACTCGATTGTAACACATTAGAATACGAATACCACAAAGCCGACTTTAAAAAATATTCGTTACTTTTATTGGATAGTAATGTAAAACACACACACTTGACATCGGGGTATAATGACCGACGAAACGAAGTAGAACAAGGCTTAGCAATCATCAAAAACCATTTCCCAGAAGTAAAAACGTACCGAGATTGCACCGAAAATATGATTCTAAAATTGAAAGAACAATTGGGTGAAACTATTTTCAAACGCTGTCATTTTGTGGTTAAAGAAATCCAACGGGTTCAAGACGCTGTGAATGCCATTGAGCAATCCAATTTCAATGAATTGGGAAAATTAATGACCGAAACACACCACGGTTTGTCAAAAGAATACGAAGTAAGTTGCGATGAAATCGACTTTTTGGTAAACGTCGTCCAGCATGAAAAAACGGTTTTAGGCGCCCGAATGATGGGTGGCGGATTTGGCGGTTGTTCTATTAATCTAGTCGAAAAAGGTTCTGAAAACGAACTCATTCAGAAAATTAGCGAGCAGTATCAAAACCAATTTGGCATCGAATTAAAATCGTATAAAGTCAAAATTTCAAAAGGAACAACTGAATATAAAAATTAATTTGGGCGTTCCCCAAGGGTCGGGCTTTCGGCTTTATGCCCGAAGAAAAATCGGGCGATACCGCCTCAATCCCTAACGCAAAACCACATAAGATGCAAAAATTTAACAATAACGAACATCCCCATAGAAGATACAATCCGTTGCTAGACGAATGGATTTTGGTTTCACCCCATCGCGCCAAACGACCATGGCAAGGTCAAAACGAAAAAATAGCCGAAGACAATCGTCCAGAACACGACGAAAACTGCTATTTATGCTCGGGAAACATGC
>Ga0209023_10007094_pt1 | contig 11607 bp, 6 predicted proteins | sample LakOneMetagenome_FD_187468 | JGI IMG/M metagenome (GOLD analysis project Ga0209023, IMG submission 187468) | Freshwater and sediment microbial communities from Lake Erie, Canada (SPAdes) (version 2) | ecosystem: Environmental > Aquatic > Freshwater > Lentic | place: Lake Erie, Canada | collected...
TATCCACCGTATTGTATTCCCGACCAGCTTCTGGCGCCCCGTATAAAGCAAAATGTTTGACACAAGACAAAATGGTATTGTTTTTTGATAGGTCGGTTCCTTGATAGCCTCTGACCATCGCCGCCGCTATTTTGCTTCCCAAGTATGGATCTTCTCCAGAACCTTCGGAAACCCTACCCCAACGAGGATCGCGAGAAATATCAACCATAGGTGAAAAGGTCCAATTGATTCCATCAGCGCTGGCTTCATGTGCGGCAATTTGGGCACTTCGTTCGATTAGTTTTAGGTCCCAAGTGCAGGACAATCCTAGCGGAATTGGGAACGTACTTTTATATCCGTGAATCACATCCATTCCGAAAATAAGGGGGATTTTCAATCGGGTTTCTTCGACGGCGATTCGTTGTACCTCTCTAATTTTCTCTTGCGATTTGATGTTGAACAAACCGCCCACTTTTCCTTCTTTAATCTTTTTTCCCACATCGGTACTACTGGATTGACCTGTAGTAATATCTCCGGAAGTCGGTAAATTAAGTTGTCCGATTTTTTCTTCCAATGTCATTTTTGCCATTAATTCAGAGATGAAAATCGCTTTTGGTGGAAATGGTTTTGCCGTACTTTTTTTCTGAGCAAACGCAATTCCGGTGCTAAAAAAAACAAGAAGTATTAGGGAGCTGTATCGTTGCATTAAGTAAGAAGTTATGATTTTTTAATTTGTTGAAACATCCATTCGTAAATGGTGGCATTGTCGTAAACACGAGTCCAACTGTTGTGATTGGCATCGTCAAAAATAGTAAAATGGATGTTGGCATCGCATTTCTTTAATTCTTTATAAACCGCTGTTGGGTATTCAATGGGCACGACATCGTCGAGTAACCCATGAAACATATGAATTGGAACCGCTTTGATTTTACAGATGAATTCTAAAGGCAATAAATCGACAAAGCTTGAAATGGGAACTATTGCCGCTAAGAAATCAGGATGGCTTAATGCTAAATTAAAGGTCGCCCATCCTCCCGAGCTGAGCCCCGTTACATAAATGCGATTTGGATCGACATTGTACTCTTTTTGAATTCTCAAAATTAGATTATAAAGTACTTCCGTATCCCACGTTTCGTTTTCGGGACATTGAGGAGCAAGCACAAAGGCGTCCAATTCATGTGTCAAAAGGTATTGAAACGGGCCGTGAATTTTTACTTTTTCTATGTCGGTTCCTTTCTCCCCGTCGCCATGAAGAAAGACCAATAACGGTTTTTTTTCGCGAGTATTTTTTGGAATGTGAATGGCGTATCCATAGGTTTTTCGTTGAACGATATCAAGTGTAAACGTTCCTTTCTTAGTTTCTTGAGCAAAACTTTGAAAGCTACAAGATACTACAAGCGTTAGTAAAAAGATAGACCGAAAAAATAGTTTCAAAGCGCTATTGGTTTGCATGAGACTAGCTTTTAAAATTTAAAACCCGTGTTGTGTGGAATGAAACCCTAAACCGAGTAATCCTGTCTTAACTTCGGGTGCATTCATGAAGAGGTTCCATAACATTCCCGTTCTGTAATTTTCAATCATCGGAACAATCGTACCTTGATCGATAGCCAAATAGCGTTTGGTAACCCAATTGTATTTAGGAGAAAAGGCGTCGTATGGGCCAATACTTCCTACATATTTGTCTTTATGTTCTTCGTATAAATACCGTAAGAATTTCATTGATTCTATGGGCGTGTAGGGAAAAGAAGATAATGCCGCCGTTGGTGAGATTACACCTCGGTCATTGTAAGGTTTGTGATCGGTGTAGCCTACGGAACCATCTGCATTTCTAGTATAACTGGCGGTTAAGCCCCAACATTTATCACTATAATCTTGATAGCCTAATGGATTCGCGACACAGTAAGCCAACATAATTTTGGCGTGGTTTTGCGTTAAGGTCCAATAATTTGCATATTGATCTGAAAGGCCTCTTGGGTCGAGCCCTAAATAAGAATAATGCGACCAGAACATCGGTCCGATTCGACCAGAAGCTCCATTATAATCGAAGACCACTGGAATATTGTACATAGAGCCGGCATTCACAATCCCACCATTTCTAGCCCAACCTAGGTTGTAACAAGCATTAGAAATGGGATGTGTTGGCGAACATTTGGCCAAGATATACGTAATGAGACACTCGTTATATCCTTCTAATTTGAAATTAATTTGCCAACCGTAATTGGGTGACCAATGCCAATACAATGCATTCTCGCCTTTGGTATACCAGTCCCACTCTACTCCTTTCCACAATTGATCGGCTTTTAGCGCTAAGGCTTGTTCTTCGGTGGAGCCATTTTTAAAATACTCTCTTACGCATAACAATCCTTGGCATAAAAAGGAAGTTTCTACTAAGTCACCTCCATTATCCAGTGTTCCGAAAGGAATTACTGCACCGGTATTTCCGTTCATCCAGTGAGGCCAAGCCCCGTGAAAACGATCGGCATTTTCTAGAAACGTTAGCGCTGTTGTGAGGCGACTCACCGCATCGGTTCTGGAAATAAAATTGCGATCAATTCCGGCTAAGATGGACATTAAACCAAAACCAGATCCTCCCGTTGTTACAATATCGGCGTCATTATTAACATCTTCCACATGATAGCGCTCTCGTGCTAATTTGGCATGCGGATGTGCATATTCTACAAAATATTTTAGAGCATCTTTTTGCACTTGATCTAATAATTCAGTTTCGGTCAATTGCGGTACCACGGGTGGCGTCGGAATGACCGGAGCTGAGGTATTATTATCATTGCAAGAACAGGATACTAATAAGAAGCAGAAAAAAAAGAGACGAATGATTTTCACTTGGAAAAGATTTATGGGTTGGAATAAAATAAAACACCTAGTAGCTTGCAGCTACTAGGTGTTTTTTGAAGAATGAATTATCTTCCTGCTTTTTCTAATTCATATAAAGCATTGATATCGGCAGCGTTCAAAGTTTTTTTCCAAACTCTGATCTCATCGACATTAGCGTTAGCTGGTTGTTGCCAAGAATCTGGTGTTCCAGAAACTACTGATTCAAAAGTTCCAATCACCGCTCTTGTTGGTGTAAAGAAGTTTAAAGGTAAGGCATTTCCACCACCTCTTACTTCGTAAGCTGGATTAGAAATCTTTTGACCGTTAGCGTACAATTTGAAAACACCAGCAGCACCATCCCAAGTAGCTACATAATGTGCCCATTTTCCACCATTTTTGTTAGCATTTCCAACATGACCGTTAGCGATGTCAGCTGCGCTTGGATTTGGTGAATTGATAATGTCTTGGAAATTAGCAGTTCCATCAGCATTTTTAATTACCACAAGACCTTTCATCATTAAGGTATCGTTTGTAGCTGCTCTTCCGCCTGTTTCTGAGAACAAGTTAATATTTCCAGCCCATTCGTTAGGACGAGTTAAACTAAATAACATCGTTGGGTGACCATCAGTAACTCCAGGTCCACCATTGTTAGTCACTTTAGCCCATAAACTGATGGACATGTTTTGTGATGTAGTTGACAAAGCTGTAATCGCTGGAAATGCTAAATACCCGTTTGTTAATTTAAGACCTTGTCCTTTCGCTCCGGCTTCATACGTAGCGCCTACGGTAGTACTTGGAGCCGTGTTCGATTTCGATTCGTTTCCAGAACCATTCAAAGGCCAATAGGCTAATAGATCTGCTGAGCCTACTTCATTTGCGGAATTGTAACCTCCGATTGGTGGCAATTGTACAACATTGTTGTCGCTTTTACTACAACTTGCCAATAAACCTAAGCTTAGAGTAACTGCAAATGCATAACCTAATAATTTAATTGTTTTCATAAGTGTTAAAGTGTTTAATTTAAATTAGTTAATATCCATTGTTTTGAGTGAGTCGACCGCCACTCGCGGTAATTTGTTCTTGCGGTATTGGGAATACTTCGTGTGTTCCTACTATAAATGTTTTTCCATTGGCTGCCATGGCGGATTGTGCTTGACCGGTTCGCACCAAATCAAACCAACGATCATGTTCCATGGCCATTTCCCAGCGGCGTTCGTTCCAAATAGATTGCAATGTAACTGAGCCCACTGTTGGTAATCCAGCGCGTACGCGGATCGTATTGATTTGTGATACTGCTTCTGCTGTGTTTCCAATATGAAAAGCACTTTCGGCGCGAATCAAAAGCAAGTCGCTGTATTTTAAAACTCTTAAGTTTTTAGCACTTTGACCTCGATTCCCATTGAAGGGCTCCGCAATTCTACTTTGATACGCTTTGTAATTGTATCTCGGGTTGTTTAAGGTAGCCGGTGCATAGAATCCGTCCCATAAAGTGGATGGGATGAACATGATGGTGGCTGCTTTTCTTAAATCGCCAGGTTCGTAGGAATTGGTTAAACTCAAGGAAGGCGTATTGAAACCCCAGCCTAAATCGGGTGTTCCTCTTGGTTCTTGCACATAAGAATAGTCTTGTATTCCGTTCTCGATGGTGGCTTGCACTTCAAAAATGGATTCTGATTTGTTTTCGCCTACTTCTCGCCAAACCTGAGCGTAATCGGTCAATAAAGCATATTCACCTGAAGTCATTACATTACCGGCCATATCGAAAGACTGTTGCCATTTTTCTTCGTAAAGGTAGGCTTTGGCTAATAAGGCTTGTGCGGCACCTTTAGTAGCTCTCCCTAAATCGGCGGGAGCGTACTGGCTTTTAAGTGGTAGTCGGGTGATGGCATCTTGCAAGTCGGCCTCGATTTGAGCATACGTTTCTTGTTTGGTTTTCCGAGTATAGACAATATTATTTACCGCTTCGTTATCGTTAATATCCACTTGAGAAACTACAATAGGTACTCCTCCAAAACAACGTACTAAATCGAAATACCATAACGCTCTTAAGAATTTCACTTCTCCGATTAGACGGTTTTTCAAGGTAGCATCGATATTTAGTTTTTCTAAATAAAACAAGGCATTGTTAGCGCGAAGAATTCCTTTGTAGCGCGCTGACCATACATCTTTAAACGAGGTACTAGACGAAACAAAATCGAGGGCATCTAATTTGTTTTTGTCGGCACCACTATCTCCTGGTGTTGAACCTTTATCGGCATCGTCGGACGTAATGCTTGTAATTCCAATCCATGAAAAGGCATTCATGTCGTAGTCTAGATTCTTATTGTACACCCCATTTACCAACTCAATGGCTTTGTTTGGATTGCTTAGTAAATCAATTTCACTGATATTGTCACTTTTGGGAACATTCAAATCATTTTCACAGCTAACTGTAAGAGCAGTAATTAAGACCGCCGTTGCCATTAGTTTGTATTGATTATAATTTTTCATCTTTTGTAATTTGTTATAATTAGAAACTAACATTAGCACCCACTAAAAAAGTCTTATTCGTTGGATAAGCATCCAATTCAATTCCGGCGCTTCCTAGTGGATCTCCACCATTATTCCCTACTAACTCTGGGGAATATCCTGTGTATTTCGTAAAAATAAAAGGGTTCACTGCAGTTACATAGAATCGTACTTTATCCACTTTTTTAACCATTTTGGGAAGTGTGTATCCTAAAGTGATGTTGTTGATTCGGAAGTAAGCTCCATCTTCGATATAATAGGTCGAAGCCTTTGGCACATCATTGGAAGGTTTTGGATTGAGCGCATTCGGGTTGGATGGTGTCCAAAAGTTATCCAAGATCGCATACTCGACATTCTCTCCTCCAAATCTTTGGGCTTTTTTCCCATTATAGATTTTGTTTCCTCCTACACCGTAAGTATCTACTGAGAAATCAACGTTTTTGAAATTGACTCCTAAGCTGATTCCATAGTTGTATGTTGGAATATACGAACCTGCAAACACTCTGTCTTTGTCGCTTAAACCGGTAACACCGTCGACCATATCGTTAAATATCGGTGCCCCGTCTGAATTGTAGCCAATTTGTTGGAACACATAAAAGCTTCCTAATGGTTGGTTTAAATCGACTGCTTTGGTATGTTCGCCATTGTTGGTTCCACCACTGTTTGATAAATTGTCGAAATAGCGGTTTGTGATTTTAGTGATCTTGTTCTGGTTTTGGGCGAAATTACCACCCACATAATACTTGAAGTTTTGCCCAATAGTATCATCCCAACGCAATGTGACTTCCGTTCCTTTGTTAGTTAGCTCACCCGTGTTTACATAGGTAGTACCTTCTGATATTACATAAGGAGGCACAATCGGTAGAATCAAATTGGTTGCCTTTTTGTTGTAGATATCTACTGTACCTGTGATGTGGTTGTTGGCTAGGGCGAAGTCTACACCGAAATCGGTTTCATTTACGGATTCCCAAGTAAGGTTTGGATCTACTGCATTGCCAATATTGGTTCCGGGTTGGCTTATTGAAGGAGAGCCAAAAGGATAGGAATTGGACGAGAACGTAATATCGTTATAAAGCGGTCCGTTACCATTTCCAACTTGACCATAACCTCCTCTTACTTTCAGTAAGTTGATAAACGACAGGTTTCTCATGAAGTTTTCTTTGGTGATTACCCAACCCACTGAAAATCCAGAAAAATTACCCCATTGTTTGCCGGGTTGAAAAACACTAATTCCTTCTCTTCTTATCGATCCCGTAACTAGGTACTTGTTCTCATACGCATAGTCAAATCGGGCGAAATAGGCTAAAGATACTCTTGGTGTTGTGTGCGAATTTCTAATGAAAGTTGTTGGAACATCTTTGTAGCTGCTGGAAAGGTTTAGGTACCAGTAATTGCTTTGCACTGGCACATTGATTCGTTGCGCTACTAAATCTTCTGAATTGTTTGTGGTAGTTCTTGACATCCCCGCCACTAAAGTGAAGTCATGGGCGCCGAATTCTTGTTTGTAGGTTAGGAAATTATCCCAGTTCCATTCGTAGGTATCTCTTCTTCCTTGAATTAGCGTATTGATCGGATCTTTAGGTTGTTGAATGAGGTAGTCTGCTGCACTTAAGGAAGGGTTTTGTGACAACCAAATCTCTTGATTGGGTATGAATGAGTAGGCTTTTTCCCAATTGGCTGTGGCCCCAAAATTAGAGTTGAATTTTAAGTGTTTGATTAATTGTAGTTCTAGACCAATAGAACCAAAAAGCGTTACATTCTTGTTTTTCTCATGTGAGTTGTACAATTCTGCCACTGGATTTCCAACGTTGTTGAATCGTTGTCCGGTGATGTCATTGTAACCCGTATCGGTATTGACAAAAGGCACTCCGAATCTTCCATTAGAGTATCTAACGGGAACGATAGGAGATTGTTTGTAAGCATCTGTAAAGGCATTTAGCGGCTTTGGCGTATTGTCGGCCACCGAAAGATTTACGGCTTGGGTGATTTTAAATTTGTCTGAGAAAATGTATTCGTTTTTGCTAATGAAGTTATTTCTCTTGAAATCGGTACCCATCAAGATCCCTTTTTCGGTATAATTAGAAACCCCTAAATAGTAAGTTACATTTTCACCACCGCCGGATAACGAGACGGAATTGTTGGTTACTTCCCCAGTTCGTGTGATTTCTTCCAACCAATTGGTATTGATCGGTTGGGTCAAGTTGAAATAGGTTGCTGAACCTAACGCCGTGTTATTGTAGTAGGCAAAACGATAGGAGTTGGCTAACTTTACTTTTTTCAATATTGATTTTTGACCGTAATAGGAATCGTAGGTTATCTTTATTTCTCCTTTTTTACCTTTTTTTGTAGTTACCAATACGACACCGTTAGCCCCTTTTTGTCCGTAAATAGCAACAGAAGATGCGTCTTTTAAGATATTGAACGATGCAATGTCGTTTGCACTTAACCCATTTAAACTCGTAGCTTCCAATCCGTCAATCACGTATAAAGGATTTCTTGCTCCTAGGGCGGTACCTAATCCTCTAATGATGATGGTTGGGCTTGCGCCTGGCTCATCGTTGGCTACTACATTAATACCGGCTGCTTTTCCTTGTATTCCTTGAATGGCTGATTGCGCTGGTGTTTTTACAATATCTGCTGCGTTAATTTGTGCTACAGACCCAGTAATGGCTCCTTTCTTTTTCGTACCATACCCCACGACCACTACTTCATCCAGCACCTTATTGTTCTCTACCATCTTAATTTGCATCGAAGCCGTTGCTTCTTTGGTCACGGTTTCAAACCCAATCATGGAGAATTTAAGTCGGGCACCGATTGGCGACTTGATCGTAAAGTTTCCATCAAAATCTGTACTAGTAGAGCGGGCGGCGCCCTCCTCTATAATATTAACCCCTGGAAGCGGCATCCCTGCGTTATCAAGAACTTTACCTGAAACTTCTTGAGCCTTTAGTTGCGACGAGAATGTGGCAAAAAGTAGCAAAACGGTAAAACGAATAAAGCTTTTCATATTTGTTTGTTAAAATTTGATACCCAAATCTATAAAATTACATCGATGTAGTTGTAAGATTGCTACTACTACACAAGTACATCACTGCGTTTTTAAAACCAATAGCCTCAAGCCAGTGCCTTTGTTTGCTCTAACCGCAAGCAAAATTGCTTTAATGAGATGTAGTAATGATGTAGTTGGAATGCTTAACGAAATCGTAATAGCTGTAGTCTGCTGATGCATTAGGTCGGGAATTAGATTCCCAGCATGAACTTATTGAGGTTTTCTTCTTGACTTAGGCCTAATTTCTTTCTCAAACGGTAGCGGTGTAGTTCGACGCCACGGAACGAAATGTTCATTAAGGGGGCGATTTCTTTAGAAGAAAGGTTCATTTTTAGGTACACAGAAAGCTTAATGTCTTTTGAGGTCAGCGTAGGGTATTTTTTAGACAAGCTGATAATGAACTCGTTATGAATTTGGTTTAAGTTACTCTCAAAGATCTCCCATTCGTGTTTGTTAACGTGGTTGATCTTAATGGATTTTTTGATTTCGCTTTTGAGCTTGTTGATGTCGGTTTCGTTGTCTAGGATGTGCTGGATGTTCTCAATCATCTCGCTTTGTTTGGCTATGGACAGTGACTTGCCCGCTACTTCAGAAGACTTTGTTTGAATCTCCAGCTCTAGGATGTGCTTTTCGTACTCTTGAATGTTTAGCTCGTTTTCGGCTTTGAGTTCTATTTCTAGTATTTTCTTTTGGTGGCGGAGTTCTTCTTCTTTTAAGGCTAATTTTTGGTTGTATTTGATCTTATTCCACTTGTAATATAGGAACAGCGCTATGCCGATGATGACTAGGTAGGCCATGATCATCCAGAAGGAGAAGTACCAGGGTTTGGCCACCTTGAATTCGAAAGACGCTACTTCGTGCATTTGAATCCCGTCGTTAAAATAGACGGTGAATTTGTGTACACCGTTGCTCAGATTGTTGAGAATGATCTCCCCTTCTTTTGTTGATGTGTACTCCTTTTGATTGTCGGTGGTGTAAAACAAGTTGGGTTTCTCGGAGCCGAAGTATCCAGAAGTGACGTGTAAGATTAACTCGGAGTTGTACTTGATTTTAGCCTTGGAGGCGATTAGCTCTTTGTCATTGAAAGCTTCTATTTTTACTTTGGGAAGCGTGCTCTTTTCATTTCGGAGTTGGAGCGCAATAAAACCGTCGTCTAAATTCAGTAAGTATTGGTTTCGGTTTTGAAATACTTTGATGTTGTCGTTGATGATTTTGCCTCGGTAGTATTTGTCTTGGATGTAATGCCACACAAACAAATTCCCTTCCGAATGAATAAGGTATAACAGCCCAGATTGCAGCACTAGAAAGTTGGCGTCATCGATGGAAACGATATCGGTGATGTTCTTGAAGTTGTTGTTGAAGTAGGCATTCTTCTCTAGCAGATTCGTAATGGAATTGTAGGTATACCAGTTGTTGTCTATAAGGAACAGAATCTCATTTCTGAATTCAAAGATCTTTACGCCGAAGTCGTTGGCAATTTTGTTTTGTTGGGAGACGTTGTCAATTTTCTGTGCTTGAAAGTTTTGATCGTAGACTACTCGGTACAAGCCTCGGTAGTTGTCTGCAGCCCAGATCTCGTTCTTCTTGTTTTGGGCTACGTATTTGATGGGTTTGTAAAAGTCCTTGATTTGGGTGTTTTGGGAGAAGTTGTTGCCATCTTCATAGATGACCACACCGCTGTAGGTCGCTTGCAGGAACGAATTGTTCAGATTGCTCTTGGTTAAGTTCCAACCGCCGTTGATGGGGTTGATCTTGTTTAAGGTATTGTTGCTATAGAGAAAGGTGCCTTCGTTGTGCCCGATCAGGTAGTTGTTGTTGACCTTGGTGATGTTCCAGGCTTGGCCTTGTGAATTGGGTAAAAGGGACAGTTTCTTGTTCTCGTATTTGAAGATCCCGTGGTTGGACGCCATGAGATAACCGGAATCGGTTTTGGCTACGGAGTATACCGAGCCTAGCGTACCCGAATTGTCGGAGAAGAGGGCTACGGGCGAATTGATTTCGATGTGGGCTATGCCGTTGTCTAGACCCAACCACAAATCGTTTTCTTTATCGAAACCGATGCTTAGAATGGAGTTGTTCATCAGCACATTGTCGCGGTTTATGTTTTGATAGGCGTTGTCCTTGGTGTCTACGATGAAGATACCAGAACTGGCGGTACCGATGATTAACTTGCCTTGTTTGTTGAACTTTGCCGCGTTGATGATGGCGGTCTTCAATAAGGCATTCAAGGGGTGGTTCCATGGTTTGATTCCGGCAGCATCGCAGACAAAGACCCCGTTCTTTTGAGTAAAAATAAACGTTTTGTTTTCAAAGGTTTCTATGGAATGGATGACGTTGTCTTTTAGGGCGTCCCCGTTCTTTATCTTTTCAAAGGCGTTGGGTTTCATGATGAACACGCCGTCTTTGATAGATGCCAAGAGCAATTGGTTGTTGATGGCAAAACAGTAGGATATTTGAAAGGGCAACTTTACCGTGCTGATTTTACCTTTGTCTAAGATGTAGATTTCGTTGAAGGATTGAAAGTAGATCTTGTTTTGAAAGGCTACGATCTTCCAGATTTCTTCGTTGCTGTTGTCGCTGAAGAGTTTTTGGTCTTTGGTTAAGGACACGTAGACCATTTGCCCTGCTTTTCTAATCCAGTAGCCGAACTCTTTGTAGGAGCCGGAATAGACCCGGTTTCCATCTACTAGCACGGAGCGGATGATGGTTTTGTTGGGTAAGGTATATTTCTCCCATTTTACGCCATCGTAGCGCAGGAAAAAGTGGTTGTTGGCGAAGTACATGGCTTGGTCTTGGCCTTGTACTACGTTCCATATTTGGTTGTCGCCTTGGTAGTTGTATTTGCTATAATTTTCAACAAAAGGAAGTAGTTCTTGGGCTGCCAGTTGCAGTGCCACCAAATGCATGATTAGAAAAAATACTCCTTTTACTTTCAAGATATTCCGATTTAACTCCAAATATAGGAACATTTTTTACTAAAATGCTAGGCTCTGAATTCAAAACCTTGCTTTCCCTGTAAAAAGTTATCCTCTTTATTTGCCGTCGACGTAGTCTTGGAGGTATTCGAAACGGGGTGTTAGTTTGCCGTTTTCGGTCATTTTCGCTCTTTGAAGGATGCCGTCTTTATCTCCGTTGAAGAAGGCAGGGATGACGTGCTCCATGAACATTTCACCGAAACCTTCGCTAGCATCTTTGGGTAATTCGCAGGGCAGGTTGTCGATGGACATGACTACTATAGC
>Ga0209023_10007095_pt1 | contig 11606 bp, 14 predicted proteins | sample LakOneMetagenome_FD_187468 | JGI IMG/M metagenome (GOLD analysis project Ga0209023, IMG submission 187468) | Freshwater and sediment microbial communities from Lake Erie, Canada (SPAdes) (version 2) | ecosystem: Environmental > Aquatic > Freshwater > Lentic | place: Lake Erie, Canada...
CATCGCGCACCACGCTGGCGCAAATGCCGGCAGTAACAGGCTCGCGACGCAGCCGGCCAGCATTGCCAGCGCCGTCGCCGGACCGAACGGCAGTGGTTGCCAGCGCGCGTTTGCGAGGTGCAACGACAGTAGTACGAATCGTGGACTTGGAATCGCGATGGCCATGCCGGCAGCGTGCCGGCTGGTGTTGGCGGAATGGATCAGCGGGCGGCGCGCTTGCGGGTCGGAGTTGTCCGATCTGCAGAGATCAGTGAGGCCGCGAGCAACGGCTTGAATGAATCGTTAGGATTTACACCCGGCCCAATCGGGTCGCCCATGCTTTTGCAAGTACCTTGCCGACCTTCATCATCTCGGCGTCAGTAAGGATACTGCCTTTGATTGCGTTGCAAGGGCCGCAGCAAGGAATCAGGTTATCCAATGTGTATGGCCTTGTGTTGTCGCGTCGATCTACACCGATCGATTCATAAACTTTTTTCGTGCGCACGTTGACCGCGCCAAGCTTATGAAGATCGGCTGCCGAAATGCCGCAATAGGCACAGCTGCGCCTAGACGCATCAGCTCGTTTCCAGGCCACAAACTGCTCGCGCGTGAAATTGACGCCCCCTCCGGTTGCCTTCGTCTTGAGATTTGCATAGTTCTGACAGTCGTAGCAGAGCTTCATCTTCCCGGAGCGATAGTGGAGCGCCTGATCCTCCGTGCCGCAATCTTTGCACTTCATTGTCAGTCCTGACTAAGTATTAGCCCCAAGATTTACCGGATTTTGCGCTTCGATCTCGCCTCAAACCTGCCCCGCCCCCAATTCCCGCAACTTGCCTTCGTGCAGTTCCAGCACCCGATCCAGCCGCCGTGCGAGGCTGCGGTCGTGGGTGACGAGCACGAGACTCGTCTTTTGCGCGCGGTTCAATTCCAGCATCAACGCGAACACCCCGGCCGCGGTCTTCTCGTCGAGATTGCCGGTCGGCTCGTCGCCCAGCACGCAGGCCGGCTTGTTCACCAGCGCACGCGCCACCGCCGCACGCTGGCGTTCGCCGCCGGACAGCTCGCCCGGCTTGTGCGCGAGCCGATGGCCGAGGCCCACGGCTTCGAGCAGATCCTTCGCGCGCGAATTCGCCGCATCGACGTCCGCGCCGCCGAGCAGCACCGGCAGCATCACGTTTTCCAGCGCGGTGAATTCCGGCAACAGGTGGTGGAACTGGTAGACGAAGCCCAGCGCCTTGTTGCGCAATTGCCCGCGCGCGGCGTTGGACAGCGCGCTCATCTTCTGACCGGCGACATAGACCTCGCCCGAGGTCGGGGTGTCGAGTCCGCCGAGCAGGTGCAATAGCGTGCTCTTGCCGGCGCCGGATACGCCGAGGATCGCCACGGTTTCGCCGGGCGCGATGGCGACGTCAAGGCCATCGAACACCGGCGTGTGCAGATTGCCTTCGGCGTAGGTCTTGCCGAGATTGTCGGCGCGGATGACGGCGTCATTCATAACGAAGGGCCTCCGCCGGCGCGGTCCGCGAGGCACGCCACGCGGGATACAGCGTCGCGATGAATGCCATCGCCAGCGCGACGCAGGCGATGATGGTGACGTCGCTCGCTTCGAGCTGCGTCGGGAGGCCGGTGATGTAGTACACGTCCTCGGGCATCAGCTGCACGCCGAACACGCGTTCGATCGCGCGCAGGATGCGCTCGAGGTTGAGCGTGAGCGCGATGCCGCCGATGACGCCGGCAATCGTGCCGATCACCCCGATCAGCGAACCTTGCACCATGAACACCTTCATCACCCCGCCCGGCGTGAGCCCGAGCGTGCGCAGGATCGCGATGTCCGCCTGTTTGTCGGTGACCAGCATCACCTGCGAGGACACGAGGTTGAACGCGCCCATGGCGATGATCAGCGACAGCAGGATCGCCATCATCGTCTTCTCAAGCTTGAGCGCGCGGAACATGTTGGCGTTGTCCTGCTGCCAGTCGGTGACGCGGTACGGCCCGCGCAGGCGCAACGCGAGGTCGCGCGCGACCGCGAAGGACTGGTCCATGTCGTGCAGGCGCAGGCGCACGCCGGTGGCGGCGTCGCCCATGCGCAGCACGCGCTGCAGGTCCTGGAAATTCGCGACCGCCAGGCCCTTGTCGTATTCCTGGTAGCCGGCCTCGAAGATGCCGCTCACGGTGAAGCGCTTGAGCTGCGGCACCGCGCCCATCGGCGTGGCCTGGAAATCGGTGGTGACGATGACCTTGTCGCCGACGCCGACGTTGAGCCAGATCGCGAGTTCGCTGCCGAGCACGATGTTGAAACTGCCGGGCGTCAGCTGGTCGAGCCGGCCCTGGGTCATCTTCTGCGCCAGCACCGAGACCTTGCTTTCCTCGGCCGGGATCACGCCGCGCACGATCGCCGGCTGGCGTTGCGGGCCGGAGATCAGCGCTTCGGCCTCGATGTAGGGCGCGGCGCCGGCGACGCGCTTGTCGCGATAAGCCTCGGCCACCGCCTGCCGCCAGTTCTCCATCGCCGCGCCATCGGCGCTGATGGTCGCGTGCGCGGCCATTTCCAGCATGCGGTCGCGGATCTCGCGCTGGAAGCCGCTCATCACCGCCAGCGTGGTGATCAGCGCGGCCACGCCGAGCGCGATGCCGAGGATCGATGCGAGCGAGATGAAGGAAATGAAGCCGTTGCGGCGCTTGGCGCGCAGGTAGCGCAGGCCGATGGCGACGGGAATGGGTTTGAACATGCGCGGGCCTTGCCGAAGCAGCCGCTATGGTGCCATCCGGCGCCGTGAATGCGCAGCCTCGGCCGCCATCGCGGCCAGCCGCAGTTCACGCCGGCCGGCGGCGGACAGCATGTCCGGCCACCACGCGAGGCGATGGCATCGCCGGTCGCGGTCGCGCCAGGCGAGGAAGGCCAGCGGCCCGCGCCAGTGCAGTTCCGCCGCATCGACGCGCTCGTCGCCGACGAACAGCACGCCGTCCGCACGCCAGGTCAATCGGATCGGAGCGCGCCTGCGTTCCCGTCGCGCGAGCCAGAAACCCCACGCCAGGGCGAACAAGGCGCCCGGCCATGCAATCCAGGTCGGCAGGTTCGATGCGAGCAGCGACAGGCCGACGAGCAGGCCGAGTGCGATTAGTACGCCGGGGAGGATGCGGGAAGGCCGCCAGTCAATGCGGCAGGTCGCGGATGCGCTGGACGAGTGCGGCGAGTTCGGCATCGGGCGGGGCCTCGTAGCCCAGGAACCATCGCCACAGCCTGTCGTCTTCGCTGTCGAGAAGCGCTAGGAAAACGCCGCGTTCGCGTTCGGAAGCTTCCGGATATCCGCGATCCAGCCAGCGTTCCAGCAACTGGTCGAGTTCCTTCATGCCGCGCCGGCATTTCCAGCGCAGCCGGCGCAGTTCGACGTCGTCGTTCACGCCAGCAGCAGTTGCAGGCCCAGCCACGCCCACAGCGCGAACAGCGCGAACCCACCGGCGACGTAGGCGTAGAAACGGTGCATCACCTTGTTGTAGCCGCAATGGATCGCGCTGTGCACGACGCGCAAGGCGACGAAGATCCAGGCGAGCGCGAGCGTGGCCGGCGTAACCTGCCCGGTGAGCGCGGCCACGAACAGCGCCGCATAGAACAGCACCGGCAGTTCGAACAGGTTGCGGAAATTGTCCGCGGCGCGGCTGTCGGTGAGTTTCGCCGTGGCCTGCGCCGATGTCGCCACCGCCTGCGGGTGGATGCGCTCGCGCTTCATCTGCCCGATGCGCATGAAGAACATCCGCCACCAGACCACGAAGATCAGCGCGACCATCGCGAACGCCGGCGCGAAGATGCGGGCGTCGACCACGTTCAGACCCGCCGCGCCAGCATCAGCTTCTTGATCTCGGCGATCGCCTTGGCGGGATTCAGGCCCTTCGGGCAGGTCCGCGCGCAGTTCATGATCGTGTGGCAGCGATACAGCTTGAACGGATCCTCGAGGTCGTCCAGGCGCGCGCCGGTGTCCTCGTCGCGGCTGTCGACGATCCAGCGATAGGCCTGGAGCAGGATCGCCGGGCCGAGGTAGCGCTCGCCGTTCCACCAGTAGCTCGGGCAACTGGTCGTGCAGCAGGCGCACAGGATGCATTCGTACAGGCCGTCGAGCTTCTCGCGGTCGCCCTTGGACTGCAGCCGCTCGCGCGTCGGCGCCGGCGATTGCGTGCGGATCCACGGCTTGATCGAGGCGTACTGCGCGTAGAAATGGGTGAGGTCCGGAACCAGGTCCTTGACCACCGGCATGTGCGGCAATGGGTAAATCGGCACGTCGCCGCTGCCCTTGCCGCAGTCGTCGATGGCCTTGGTGCAGGCCAGCGTGTTGGTGCCGTCGATGTTCATCGCGCAGGAACCGCAGATGCCTTCGCGGCAGGAACGGCGGAACGTCAGCGTCGGGTCGATCTCGTTCTTGATCTTGATCAGCGCGTCCAGGACCATCGGCCCGCACTTGTCGAGGTCGACTTCGTAGCTGTCGGTGCTCGGGTTGCGGCCGTCGTCCGGGTTCCAGCGATAGACCTTGAACGTGCGCGTGCGCTTCGCGCCCTGCGCGGGGAACTTGCGGCCGGGCTGGATCTTCGAGTTCTTCGGGAGGGTGAATTCAGCCATGAGTGCTCTCGGCTCCAATGCTCGATGCAGGCACGCGTCGTCCGGCAAGCTTGTCGGCGTAGTGGTAGACCACAACGATCAGAAAAACTGGAACGGGAGCCAAGGTGCTGAACACCGTGCCGACCGACCGCCAGAGGGGCTGTGCATTGCGCAAAATGATCCATGCGCGCCAGCCGCAAAGCAACATGAAAACAATCGCGAGGGTGTATCCCGGTCTCATCAGATTGCTCCCTCAATACACGCGCGGCTTGGGCGGAACGACCTCGACTTCGTCGTCGAGCGTGTACAGGTGCACCGGACGGTATTCGATGTTCGTGGAACCGTCGTCGCCGACCGAGCACAGGCTGTGCTTCATCCATTCGCCGTCGTTGCGGTCCGGGAAATCCTCGCGTGCGTGCGCACCGCGCGATTCGGTGCGGTTCTCGGCCGAAACGATCGTCGCCAGCGCCTGCCCGAGCAGGTTGTCGAGCTCCAGCGTTTCGACCAGGTCCGAATTCCACACCAGCGAACGGTCGCTGACGCGCACGTCGGCGAACGAGGCGTGGATGTCGCGGATCTTGTTCACGCCCTCGGCCAGGGTTTCGCCGGTGCGGAACACCGCGGCGTCGGCCTGCATGGTGCGCTGCATCCGGTCGCGGATTTGCGCGGTCGGCTGGCTGCCGTTGGCGTTGCGCAGGCGGTCGAGCCGCGCCAGCGCCTTGTCGCAGGCATCGCCGGCGAGGTTGGCGTGCAACTGCTCGGGCTTGATCGTCTCAGCGGCGCGATTCGCCACCGCGCGGCCGAACACGACCAGGTCGAGCAGCGAGTTGGAACCGAGGCGGTTGGCGCCGTGCACCGAGACGCAGGCCGCCTCGCCGATAGCGTACAGGCCGGGCACGACCGCGTCCGGATCGCCGTTGCGCAGCTGCACCACTTCGCCGTGGTAGTTGGTCGGGATGCCGCCCATGTTGTAGTGCACGGTCGGGATCACCGGGATCGGCTGCTTGGTCACGTCCACGCCGGCGAAGATCCGCGCGCTCTCGGCGATGCCGGGCAGCTTCTCGTGGATGTCCTTCGGATCGAGGTGCGTGAGGTCGAGGTTGATGTGGTCCTTGTGCTCGCCCACGCCGCGGCCTTCGCGGATCTCGATGGTCATCGAGCGCGACACCACGTCGCGCGACGCCAGGTCCTTGGCGTTGGGCGCGTAGCGTTCCATGAAGCGCTCGCCGTTGCTGTTGCGCAGGATGCCGCCTTCGCCGCGCACGCCTTCGGTGATCAGGCAGCCCGCGCCGTAGATGCCGGTCGGGTGGAATTGCACGAATTCCATGTCCTGCAGGCCGAGGCCGGCGCGCAGCGCCATGCCGCCGCCGTCGCCGGTGCAGGTGTGCGCCGAGGTGCAGCTGAAATAGGCGCGGCCGTAGCCGCCGGTGGCGAGCACCGTGCCGTGGCCGCGGAACAGGTGCAGCGTGCCTTCGCTCATGTCCAGCGCGAGCACGCCGCGGCAGGCGCCGTTCGCGTCCATGATCAGGTCGAGCGCGAAGTATTCGATGAAGAATTCGGCCTCGTGCGCCAGCGACTGCTGGTACAGCGTGTGCAGGATCGCGTGGCCGGTGCGGTCGGCGGCGGCGCAGGTGCGCTGCGCGGTGCCCTTGCCGTAGTCGATGGTCATGCCGCCGAACGGGCGCTGGTAGATCTTGCCTTCCTCGGTGCGCGAGAACGGCACGCCCTGGTGCTCGAGCTCGATCACCGCCGGAATGGCTTCCCGGCACATGTATTCGATCGCGTCCTGGTCGCCCAGCCAGTCCGAGCCCTTGATGGTGTCGTAATAGTGGAAGCGCCAGTCGTCCGGGCCCATGTTGGCCAGCGCGGCCGAAATGCCGCCCTGCGCCGCCACGGTGTGCGAACGGGTCGGGAACACCTTGGTGATGCAGGCGGTCTTCAGGCCCTTCTGGGCGAGGCCGAAGGTCGCGCGCAGGCCGGCGCCGCCAGCGCCCACCACGACCATGTCGTACTTGTGTTCGATGATCTTGTACGCGGTCATGTTCTGATCAGGCTCCCAGCGCGATGCGGACGACCGCGAGAACGCCGGCGATGGCCGCCAGCGCGCAGAAGAAGATGTTCGCGAGATGGGCGATGCCGGCGAACAGCGGCGCGTGCACGTAATCCTCGATCACCACCTGCATGCCGAGCTTGGCGTGCCAGCAGGCGGCGATGAGGAAGGCGACCAGCACCGTCGCGTTGAACGGATCGGCCACCATCATCCGGGCATGCGCGTAGTCGGCGCTGGCCAGCGACAGCAGCAGGCCGAGCAGCCACGCGCCGGCCAGCACCAGGGCGATCGCGGTGACGCGTTGCCACAGGAAATGCCCGGTGCCGTCCTTCGCCGAGCCCAGCCCGCGCGCCTGCTTCAGCGGGGTGCGGAATTCGCCGCGATTGGCGTTCATGCGTGCCCCCAATGCGCCAGCACGACGCCCCAGGCCAGCGCCACCAGCACGAAGCTGCCGATGATCGAGAGCCAACTGCTGCGCACGAACTCAGGGATCGCGTAGCCCTGGCCCGCGTCCTGCACCAGGTGGCGGATGCCGTTGATGAGATGGAAGGCCAGCGCCCAGCTGAAGCCGAACAGCACGATCTTGCCGAACGGCGATCCCGCGCAGGCGGTGAAGGCGGCCCAACGTTCCGGGCCCGCGGCCAGCGCCAGCATCCCCCACACGAGGCCGACCAGGCCGACGGCGAGGACGATGCCGGTCGCGCGATGCAGGATGGAAGTGACCATCTGCACCTGCCAGCGATAGACCTGCAGGTGCGGTGACAGGGGACGTTCGCGAGTCGACATGCGGGCCTTGCCTCCAATCAGACAGCGCAGGGTCTTGCGTCAAAACCGTCGCGAGCGATGGCGATTTGGCGCCGCCGCAGCGCAGGAACCGCAGTGTACGTGGCAGTACATGAGGATTCCGAGCAGCGAACGGCGCCCAAGCGCCGAGCGCAGCAGGTTTTCACGCAAGGCCCTAGAAATCGATGCAACGGCCGTCCTTCTCCCAATCGCCATAGCGCACGGGATCGAGCCCGCCGCGTCCGCCGATTTCCGGTGCCTGCGGCGCTTCCGGCGCGGGATCGCGCGGTTCCGCGGGCGTGGCCGGCTTGGGGTCTTGGCCTATCATCGGGGTCTTCACAGCCATTCAAGTCTACGTCCAGCCGCCAATGCCGGACAACCTGCAGCCCACGACGATCCGGGAATCCGCCCTGCCCGGCCATGCCGTGCTCGCCGTCACCGGGCGCGATGCGGTGAAGTTCGCGCATGCGCAGTTCATGAGCGACGTGGCCGCGCTGGCGCCCGGGCACTGGCACTGGAGCGGCTGGCTGACGCCCAAGGGGCGCGTGGTCGCGCTGTTCGCGCTGCTGAAACTGGACGACGAAACCCTGTGGCTGCTGCTTCCGGACTTCGATGCCGGCGAACTGGCTTCGCAGCTGCAGCGCTACGTGTTCCGCAGCAAGGTCGAACTCGAACCGCGCGACGGCCTGCGCGCCAGCGGAGCATTCGCCGCGCCGATGCAGGCCGCTGGCGCCGCATTCGCGAGGATCGGCGATAGCATCGAACTCGATTTCGGCGGCGATGGCGGCCCGCGCACATTGCGGATCGACGCAACGCCGGCCGCGGACGATTCGAAGCCGCAGTCAGAATGGACCGCCTTCGACCTCGCCCACGGCCTGCCGCGCCTGCCGGCCTCGCAGCGCGAACACTGGACGCCGCAGCAACTCTCGCTCGATCGCCTGCGTGCATTCAGCGTGAAGAAGGGCTGCTACCCGGGCCAGGAAATCGTCGCGCGCACGCATTTCCTCGGCAAGGCCAAGCGCGGGCTCGCGGCGCTGTGCGCGGCGAAACCGATTCCGATGGGAGCGGATGTCGAACTCGACGGCACGGCCATCGGCAAGGTCGTGTCCGCGACACCCGGCGAACCCTGCTTCGCGCTGGCGGTGTTGCCGCTGGATCGCGGAATGGGGGCACTGACCGCCGCCGGACTCGGTTTGAACGACCTCGGCCTGCGCGACGGCCTGGCGCGATGAAGCCCACGCCGGGCGCGGTCGAACGCGCGGTGCAGCGGCGTTCCCCGGACGGATCGCGCGAACGCCGAGATGCCGTCGCCAGCGAAATGCCGGTCGCGCTGTACTACAACGACGTGCCGTTCGCGGTGCTGATGGCCACGCCCTGCGACCTCGCCGACCTCGCGCTCGGATTTTCGCTGAGCGAAGCCATCGTCGAATGCCGCGACCAGCTGCGCATCGACGGTATCGCCGAATCGGTCGACGGCATCGCCGTGCGCATGGCGATTCCCGAGAAGAACGCGGATGCGCTCGAAAATCGCCGTCGCAACCTGCCTGGTTACGGCGGTTGCGGCGTCTGCGGCAGCGCGTCCATCGAATCGGTGCTGCGCCCGCCACCGCGCGTCGCGAGCGAGTTGCGCATCGACGAAAGCGCACTGCATCGTGCGCTCACGCAATTGCACGAACGGCAGCCGCTGAATGCCGCGACCGGCGCGACCCATGCCGCGGCATTCGCCAACGCGGGCGGGGAACTGCTGCTGGTGCGCGAGGACGTCGGCCGGCACAACGCGCTGGACAAGCTGATCGGCGCGATGGCCGCGGCCGATATCGATTCCGACAGCGGTTTCGCCATCGTCACCAGCCGCGCCAGCTACGAACTGGCGATGAAGGCCGCGCAAGTCGGGATCCCGCTGCTCGCCGCGATTTCCGCGCCGACCTCGCTGGCGATCGCGCTGGCCGAATCGGCGAACCTATGCCTGGTCGGTTTCGCCCGCGAAGGCCACTGCGGCGTGTACGCGCACGCGGAGCGGTTGGTGCGTTGACCTGTAGGGGCACGGCATGCCGTGCCCCTACTGAAGTTCGTCGGCCGCGGCGACGATGTCCTCGTCCTTCGGGATCACCAGGAACGCGGCGCCGGCCAGCGGCGTGTAGGTGTCGGCGCCGACCACGCGCCGGAACGGACGCGCACCGTAGCCACCCTCCGCGATGGCGGTGATCACGCCCTCGCCCACGCCGGCGCTGTGCCGGCCTTCGTCGACGATCAGGATGCGCTTCGCCGACTTCGCCTGTTCGACGATGTATTGCTCGTTGAGCGGCACCAGCCAGCGCAGGTCGACCACGCGCACCTTCCAGCCGTATTTCTTCTCGATTTCGCGCGCGGCGCGCAGGCTCATCGGCATGCCATTGCCGTAGCTGAAGATGACGAGATCGTCGTTGCCTTCGCCGTAAATACGGCCTTCGCCCAGCGGCATCGCTTCATCCGGCGCGGGATAGCTCGTCAGCCACTGGCCGTCGCCGGCTTCATGCAGATCCTTGGTCATGTACAGCGCGATCGGCTCGAGGAACACGCTGACGCGACCATCGACTTTTGCCAACGCGGTGAGCGTGCGCAGCATCATCGCCGCGTCGTCGCCGCGCGAGGGGCAACCGACCACGAGGCCGGGGATGTCGCGCAATGCGGTGATCGAGTTGTCGTTGTGGAAATGCCCGCCGAAACCGCGCTGGTAACCAAGCCCGGCGATGCGCACCACCATCGGGTTGGCGTACTGGTTGTTGCTGAAGAACTGCAGGCTCGCCGCCTCGCCGCGGATCTGGTCGCAGGCGTTGTGGAAATACGCGAGGTACTGGATCTCGGGAATCGGCAGCATGCCCATGTTGGCGAAACCCTGGGCCATGCCGAGGATCATGGTTTCGTCGAGCAGGGTGTTGAACACGCGGCGCGCGCCGAAGGCCTTCTGCAGGCCCTTGGTCACGGTGTACACGCCGCCCTTCTGCGCCACGTCCTCGCCGAACAGCAGCGTGTCCGGGTACTTGGCGAAGATGTCGTGCAGCGCGTTGTTGATCTGGATCGCCATGTGCCGCGGCGCCTGCTTCTCCGGCAGTTTTTCCTCGCTGCCGAAGGCCTTGATGCGCGCTTCGCGGTCCGGTGCGCGCGCGGCTTCCTTCGCGACCTCGTCCGGCGTGTACGGCGCCAGCGGCGCGACCACGTGTTCCAGCGTTTCGATGCGCGGGCGCCTGTCGGCGTCTTCCGCCGCAGCGAAACATTTCTTCCTCGTCTCTTCGTACAACGCGAGGATTTCGTCCTTCGTCATCAGGCCCGATTCCAGCGCGATCTGCGCCGAACGCAGCAAGGGGTCGCCGGCTTCGACGTTCACCAGTTCCTCGATCGAACGCCATTCGATCTCGAAGTCGGTGCCGGCGTGGCCCATGATCCGCATCGTGCGCAGGTGCAGGAAGGTCGGGCGGCGCGTGCGGCGGCAATGCTCGACCGCGCGCTGCACGTCGCCGTAACCGGCGGCGAGGTCGAGGCCGTCGGCGAAGAAGTAGTCGAGGTCGGGGCGGTTGCGGAAGGATTCGGCGATCCATCCGGTCGGCGTCTTCACCGAAATGCCGATGCCGTTGTCCTCGCACACGTACAGCACCGGTGCCGGCAGCTTCTGGTACGCGGTCCACGAGGCGGCGTTGAACGCGGTCTGCGCGGTGGCGTGGTTCGCGGACGCGTCGCCGAACGAGCAGATCGCGATGGAATCGTCCGGAACCGGAAGTTGGTGGCCGATGCGCTTCGCCGCCTCGATCGCGACCGCGGTACCCAGCGCCTTGGGCAGGTGCGAGGCGATGGTCGAGGTCTGCGGCAGCACCCACAGCGGCTTGCTGCCCCAGACCTTGTGCCTGCCGCCGGACGCGGGGTCTTCCGCGCTCGCGGCGAACGACAGCGCCGAATCCATGACCGGATCCATGCCGGGGATCTTGCGGAAGCGCTCTGCCATGAAGCCGCCGCTGCGGTAATGCAGGAACGCCGGATCGGTGTGGCGCGTGGCGCGCGCGACCATCGCGTTGCCTTCGTGGCCGGACGAGCCAATCGTGTAGAAAACCTTGTTCTGAACGCGCAGCACGCGCGCCATCAGGTCGAGGTGGCGCGAGATCAATTGCGATTCGAACAGTTCGCGGAAACCCTGCGCATCCAGCGCGCTGCCGTCGAGGATCGCCTCGCCCGCCG
>Ga0209023_10007096_pt1 | contig 11605 bp, 12 predicted proteins | sample LakOneMetagenome_FD_187468 | JGI IMG/M metagenome (GOLD analysis project Ga0209023, IMG submission 187468) | Freshwater and sediment microbial communities from Lake Erie, Canada (SPAdes) (version 2) | ecosystem: Environmental > Aquatic > Freshwater > Lentic | place: Lake Erie, Canada...
CCGTACCGCTCGGCGACACCGAACGCCGGCACGAGTCGGGCGCGCCCGGGGATGTGGTCGTCGGCGGACAGCGCCGGGATCGCGGTACAGCGGGCGTCTCCGTCGAAGCGCCACCCGTGGTAGCCGCACTGCAGCTCCGCGCCGTGCTCGCCTGGCACGACCGCGCCGGCAGACATGGGTGCGAGGCGGTGAGGGCAGCGGTCGACGAACGCCCGGACGATCCCGTCGAGACGGACCACGACCCACGGCTCGCCGAGGAGCAGCACGCCGAGCGGTTCGTCCCCGAGTTCGTCGGTCGTGGCCACGACGTGCCAGCAGTGTCGGAGCTCCGGGGTGGTGTTGGTGAGGAGCATGGAGGCATTGTCCCCACCCGACGTCGCCGGTGTGTTTCGTGCGCGTGAAGACCACGATCGTGCCTGTCGGAGGCGCCGGGCGCGTTCGTAGGGTTGGGCCATGTCGCTGGTCGTGGAATCCGTGAGTCATCGCAACTGGGAGCCGTGGGTCTTCACCGCGAACGAGCTCGACGACCTGGAGGCCTTCTTCCGGGTGTACGGGTTCGGTGTGCTCCGCGGTCTGTGGACCGAGGAGCAGATGGCCGAGCTCACGACGCAGTGCATCGCAGCGCAGGACGGCGTCATCGGAGGCACGCTCGACGATCGCCACGGCAACACCGTCCTCGTCGATGACGAGAACAGTGAGATCCCCTTCGCCAACTACGTGCAGTACCTGACGGAGGTCGCGCCGGTCTCCCGGGACATGATCCTCGATCCGATGGTCGTCGACGTGATGGAACGATGGCTCGGTCCCGAGCGTTGGCTCCTCGAGCACCAACGCTTCGGTGTCGTGTACCAGGACGCCCGGCCGGGCAAGGAGTCGGCGTACACCCGCATCGGGTGGCACAGCGACTGGCAGTCGGCGCCCCACCGGGACATGTGGCCGTCGGTGGCCTTCACCATCCACATCGACGGGACGAGCCCCGCCAACGGGTTCCTCCGGGTCGTGCCGGGGAGCCACCTGTGGGCGACCCCCGCTCCCTACCGCAATGCCAACGGCGTGCCCGTCCCCGACGGGTCGGCGCCCTGGGGTGGGTACACCGACGAGCCGCCGCCGTTCGAGATGCCGCTCGGCTTCGAGAAGGTGCCCGGTGAGATCGCCACGTACTGCGAGCGAGGCGACGTGCTCTTCCACGACGCGTACCTGTGGCACTCGGCGGCGCGGGCCTCGGCCGAGGGCACCATGCGCCGCCACGTGCGCGGTGGGTTCTACGCGACCGACGAGGCGTCCAGCACGTCCGAGGACGACTTCGTGAAGAACGCCGCCCGATAGTCCTCCCCCCGTTGCGTTCAGTCGCGCAAACGCCCGCTCAGCGGGCGTTCCCGCGACCGAAACCCGTGGAGAGGCGGGGCGGGGAGATCTCCATGCATCGAGATGAGTACCGTCTCGCTCATGTCGCACACGCGTTTCGTCGTCGTCGGTGCCGGTGCGATCGGAGGCGTGGTAGGCGCCCGGCTCGTGCAGGGCGGCCACGACGTGCTGCTGGTCGCCCGCGGCGCCCACGGCGAAGCGATCGCCGAGCGTGGTCTGACGATCGAGGACCCGGCCGGTACGGCGACGTTGGGTATCCCGGTCGTCTCCGATGCGAGCGAGGTCGACTACCGCGACGGCGACATCACGCTCCTGTGCGTCAAGACGCAGGACACCGTCGGCGCGCTCGCATCGATCCGTCGTGGTGGAGGTGCCGCCGTTCCGATCGCCTGCCTGCAGAACGGCGTGGCGAACGAGCCGATGGCGCTGCGGGTGTCGCCCTCGGTGTACGGCGTTGCCGTGATGTGTCCCGGCGAGCACCTCACGCCGGGCGTTGTTGCGGCCTACTCTGCACCCAAGACCGGCATCCTCGACCTGGGGCGGTATCCCGCCGGTCCTCCGGACGACGCCGTGGAGACCGTTGCGGCGGCGTTCCGCGACGCCGAGTTCCTGTCCGAGATCGTGCCGGACATCATGCGGGCCAAGTACTCGAAGCTGCTCATGAACCTGGGGAATGCCATCGAGGTGGTGTGCGGCACGGGCAACGATGGTGGTCTGTTCGAGATGGCTCACCACGAGGGCACGGAGATCCTGGCGGCCGCCGGCATCGGCTTCGACGACGAGGTCGACCCGAGGCGCGACCAGATGCGGATGCACCGCGCCGCCGGTCGACGGCGAGAGGGCGGTTCGACGTGGCAGAGCGTGCATCGTGGCCTCGGTACCGTCGAGACCGACTACCTGAGCGGCGAGATCGTCCTGACGGCTCGCCGCCTCGGCCTCGACGCGCCCGTCAACCGGGTACTGCAGGAGCTGTCGGCACGTGTGGCCGCGGGCGAGGTGGCGCCGGGGTCGCTCGCTCCCGAGTACGTGATCTCCCGCATGTTGCGGTGAGGTTCGTGGTGCATTCCGATATCGGGAGCAGCGAGGCCTGCAGCACGGTCTCGACCGATTCGAACGACTGATCAACCCCGGCCTCGCCGCCGCCGACCAACGCAGAGGAACGACCATGACCGAGATCGCCGACCGCTACCGCAAGATCGCCGGCACCTTCACCCAGCGGGTGTCCGAGGTCCCCGCCGACGCCTGGGACAACCAGTCGCCGGTGCCGGAGTGGACGACCCGTGACGTCGTCCGCCACCTCGTCGAGTGGGTGCCACCCATGATCTCGAGCGAGTCCGACGTCGAGTTCCCCGTCGGCCCCGCCGTCGACGACGACCCGCTCGGCGCGTGGACCAATCTGAGCGACACGCTCCAAGCGGTGCTGGACGACCCGGCGACGGCGGACAAGACGTTCGTGCACGACCGTGCCGGCACGCATCCGCTCGAGCAGGCGATCGCCATGTTCGTGATGAGCGACGTCCTCATGCACACCTGGGACCTCGCCCGGGCCGCGGGCCTGGACGACACCCTCGACGCCGGGGAGGTCGCTGCCGCCTACGAGGGGATGTTGCCCCTCGACGACATGTTGCGGCAGAGCGGTCAGTACGGGCCCCGCGTTGACGTGCCCGACGATGCGCCGCTGCAGGACAAGCTCATGGCCTTCGTCGGCCGCCAGCCCTAACGCGCTTGCGCAGGCGCTCGGCCCCGGGCTCAGCCCAGGGCCGTCGCCGGTGACCATGACGGGTCGCGTCCGGCCAGCCCGACAAGTTGATCGAGGAGGGGAGCGCCCGACGACACCGGGAACCGGGGTCCGAACGGCCCGTCGCCGCGGGGTGCGTCGATCGGCGGCGAGAACTGATCGAGCATCGGCAGCAGCGCCCGGATCACCTCCGGCTCGGCGTTGACCGGCTGGCCGGTGGCCCGCCCGAGGTCCCACGCGTGGACGACCAGCTCGTTGAGGCCGACGAGCCCACAGACCTCGCCGGGGAGGACGACGCCGCCGACGCGTGTCATCCCGCTCCACGCCGCTGGTGGCCGCCACGCGTCGGCGAGCTCCGACAGGCCGGCGGCGATGTCGCTGCGCCAGTCGTCGGAGAGCCGGGACCGGTCGCCGGGCGGTGCAGGCTCGCTGTCGGCACCGGCATCCTTCCGCGCCGCGGCGGAGAACGCGGTGCCCAGGCCCGCGATGTGGTCGAGCAGATCCCCGACGCAGTAGGCGGGGCACGGCGTCGGCGCTCCGAGCAGCTCCTCGGGAACGGCGGCGACCAGGGCTGCCATCCGCAGGCCGGCGGGGGCGAGGTCGATCTGGGTCATGCGGGCTCCTCGGTGCGGCGCGCAGCCGGGTGGCCGCTGTCGGGTACGACGAGGCGGCGGCGCCGAACTCATCGGCGACGTCGTCAGGTGTTGGCCTGGGTATCGCGGTAGGAGCGGCCGCCGCGTAGCCAGTTGATGGCGGTGTGCCGCTCGGCAGCCGCGCTCGCGTGGCCGGCCACGATGTTCGGGTCGGCGTCGGAGATCGACCGGTCGCCGACCGCGAGATCCCCGTCGACGAGCCGGAACTCCCCGTCGGCGAAGTTGCCGAACCACGACGAGCGCCCGAGCTCCGCGAAGTCGAGCGCCCGGGGGTTGACCCGGTGGTCGACGAAGCGCCAGTGCCAGAAGAACTGGTGGGTCTGCGCCGCACGAAGCTCGTCGTCGCTCCGCATCGTGGCTCCGTCGACGAGTCCGGCCGGAACCCCGTTGGGCCACCCGGCGATCGTTGCGAGCTCCTCGGCGGCATCGCTCGGAGCGTCGGACGAGGGCGGGGCCAGACCGAGCGCCCACGCCAGCACGACAGCGCCTTCGAGGCGCCACCAGTCGTCGATCGTCGGTTGGGCGCTCAGCTCGCCGCAGGGCACGTGCGGCGAGGTCTCGTGCGGCTCGAACTCCTCCGCGAAACCTCCGGTCGCGATCCAGTCGAGGAGGCGGGAGCGCTCGTACTCCCGATCGATCGACGGCTCGTCGAGGTACTCGAGCTGAGCCCGGAGGTGCAGGGCGAGGAGCACGAGAAACCGGCGGGCCACCCTCGACGGCGACGGCGGATCGGCCATCCAGTCCGGTGGTGTCGCCTGCGGATGTTGGGCAGTGCCGCCGAGCAGGAGGCGGGCATCGGCGTCGAAGAGGCCCGAGATCCAGAACACGACGCCGTCGAGCCGGTGGGCGAGCGCCTTCGTCAGGCGGCCGGCCGGATCGTCGTCGTGGAGGTATGGGTGGCGCTGCCCGTCGTCGCCTGACAAGGAGATCGCGAATCCGAGCTCCGAGAGCGATTCGATCATCGGCCCCGTGCGGGCGTCGACCCCGTGACGGGCGAGGAACTGCTGCATCCCGGCGAGCTGGGTGTCGAACCCCGGTCGCTGCCAGTGGCTCGGGTCGTTGCGCACGAGCACGCGGCGGACGGCGTTGGGGTCGTCGATCGTGAGGCGGATCTCCCGCCAATCGTCATCGGGACCATCGGCTCGGAGGTCGAGCAGCCCGGGGGTGGACCGCAGCACGTCCAGGACGGCACCGAGATCGGGCTCGGGGCTGTACACCACGGCGGGTGTCGGCTCGAACGCCATCACGGGAGTCTAGGTACCGGACGGTCGCTAGTTTGAGGACATGCCCGATTCGATCCGGCTCGCGGCGGTCAACGTCGGGACACCGAAGGTGCTCGCGGACCACGGCGGCGACCGCGTGTGGAGCGGGATCGGCAAGCGGCCGCTGCCGCCCGACACCACCCTGTTCCTGTCGCTCGTGAACCTCGCCGGTGACGGGCAGGCCGATCTCACGGTGCACGGCGGGATCGACAAGGCCGTGTACGCCTATCCCTCCGAGCACCTGCCGGCGTGGGCGGCCGAACTCGGCGAAGCGCTCGGCGACGCACCGTTCGGTGAGAACCTCAGCACGATCGGCGTCACCGAATCCGACGTCCGCATCGGCGATCGGTGGGAGTGGGGCGAGGCGCTCCTGGAGGTGTGCCAGCCACGGTCGCCGTGCTTCAAGCTCGCGCTGCACCGGCGGCGCGCCGACATCCAGCAGCTCTTCCGTCAGTCGGGTCGCGTGGGGTGGTACCTCCGGGTGCTGCGCCCGGGCGCGGTGTCGACCGGATCGGACATCTCGGTGATCGAGCGCGATGCGGCCGGTCTCACCGTTGCCGACGCCCACCGGGCGATGGGGGACCGCCGCTTGGAGGACCGGACGCTGGTCGAGGCGCTGGCAGCGCACGATCGGCTGGCCGACGAATGGCGGCTGCCGCTCGTCGAGCGGCTCGCCCGGCGGTAGACGCTCCCAACCGTTCGACAGCCCGGCCGCCGGAGTGGTGGCCCTCAGTCGCCGGCGGCGAGCGACGTGAGTTCGAAGCGGTCGACGTCGACGAGGCCGCGGTCGGTGATGCGGAGCTGGGGCAACACCGACAGGCCCAGGAAGCTGAGCTGCATGAACGGCGCCTCGATCGTGATCCCGAGGGTCCGACCGGCCTCGACCAGCGTGTCGAGCTCGGCGGCGACCTCGCCGGCGAGACGATCCGACATGAGCCCGCCGATCGGCAGCCGTACCTCGGCGAGCACCTCGCCGTCGAGCACCACGACCTGCCCGCCACCGATCTCCCGGAGCCGGTTGACCGCTGCAGCCATCTCGGCCGGCCCGGACGGACCGCGGTGGCCGATCGCCATGCAGTTGTGGGCGTCGTGGGCGACGGTGGATGCGATGGCGCCGCGCTCGATGCCGAAGCCGCTCACGTAACCGAGGCCGACCCGACCGGTCTCGCGGTGCCGCTCGACGCACGCGATGCGGGCGACGTCGTTGGCAGCGTCGTCGACATCCATCGTGAGGTGCGCCGTGGTGAGCGAACCCCCGACGACCCCGATGACCTTGGCGTCGCCCTCGGGGGCAGCGAGTGCGAAGTCGACCGGGTCGAGCGCTGTCTCGAGGTGGATCGACGACTTCATCCACTCGGGCGCCGGCGTGTCCTCGATGATCCCGGGGGTGATCTCACCTCGGGTCGCGACGACTCGCCCGCGCTGCCAGACGGTGGTCGGCTGCCACGAGCCGAGGTCGTCGAACGCCAGGATGTCGGCCTGGTAGCCCGGCGCCAGCGAGCCCAGGTGGGTGAAGCCGTGGTAGAGCGCGGGATTCGTCGACGCCATGATGAGCGCGTCCTCGGTCGATACACCTGCGGCGACGGCGCGGCGGCAACAGTCGTTGATGTGGCCGACCGACCGCAGCGTGTCGGGCTCGCGGTCGTCGGTGCAGAAGGCGATCAGGTCGGTGCCACCCTCGAGCACCATCGGGATGAGGTCGTCGAGGTTCTTCGACGCCGAACCCTGACGGATGAACACCCACATGCCCTTCATGCGCTTCTCGGTGGCCTCGTCGAGCATCGTGCACTCGTGATCGGACTCGACGCCGGCGGCGAGATAGGCGTCGAGCTGTTGGCCACGGAGGCCCGGGGCGTGGCCGTCGACGCGACGGCTGCCGGCCGTCGCGATGCGGGCCAGCATCTCGGGGTCGCCGCCGATGACCCCGGGGAAGTTCATGACCTCGGCCACGCCGATGGCACCGTGCCCGTCGAGCAGGTCGGCGACGTCGGTGTGGGAGAGCTCGGCGCCGGCCGACTCGAACGGCGAGGCCGGTACACACGACGACGCGCACACTCCGAAGTGGAACGGGAGATCCGCCGCGGCTGCGATCAGCGCGGCGACGCCGGGGATGCCGAACACGTTGGCGATCTCGTGGGGATCGGCGGCGACGGCAGTCGTGCCATGAGGAAGAACGGCCCGCACGAACTCGTCGACCCACAGCTTCGTCGACTCGAGATGCATGTGGGCGTCGACGAAGGAGGGTGTCAGCGCTGCGCCGCCCACGTCCACGGTCTCGAGTGCGTCGCGGTCACCCCACCCGACGATGCAGCCGTCGGCGATCGCGAGGGAGGTCTCGATCCACGAGCGGGTCGAGGACACGAACACGCGCCCTCCGCGGATGAGCAGGTCGGCCGGTTCGTCACCACGAGCGACGGCCAGGCCCCGGGGTGTGACGGACGGGCGTGCCATCGGCTGACTGTACTCGTGCCGGACGTGGGAGGCTCTCGGCATGCAGCAGGTGGTCATCACGAAGGTCGGCGGTCCCGAGGTGCTCCAGGTCCGGGAGGCCCCCGACCCGTCCCCGATGCGCGGGGAGATCCGCATCGCCGTTGCGGCGGCGGGGCTGAACTTCGCCGACGTCTCCGCCCGGGTCGGTCTGTACCCCGACGCACCCAAGCCGCCGATGACGGTTGGCTACGAAGTGTCGGGCACGGTCGACGCCGTCGGCGGCGGGGTCGAGGGGTTCGCCGTCGGCGACCGGGTCGTGTCGCTCACCCGCTTCGGCGGCCAGTCGTCGAGCGTGGTCGTTCCGGCGCACCAGGCCGTGCACCTGCCCGACGGCCTCGATCTCGTCCACGCCGCGGCGATCCCGGTCAACTACCTCACCGCCTACCTGATGCTCGTCCGGCTCGGCAACGTGCGGAAGGGCGAGTCGGTCCTCATCCACGCCGCCGCGGGTGGCGTCGGGTTCGCGGCGCTCCAGATCTGCCGGCTCCTCGGCGCCGTCACCTACGGCACCGCCAGCTCCGGCAAGCACGAGCGGCTGCGCGACGCCGGCCTCGATCACCCCATCGACTACCGCAACCAGGACTTCGCCGCCGAGGTCAACCGGCTCACCAAGGGCCGTGGTGTCGACGTGATCCTCGACGCGGTCGGCGGCCGGACCAGCCGCAAGAACTACCAGTTGCTGCGACCGCTCGGTCGATTCTTCCTGTTCGGGGCGTCGTCGGCGTCACAGGACCGCAAGCGCAACGTCCTCAAGGCCGGCGCCGCCATCGCCCAGTTCCCGGTGTTCCATCCGTTGGCCCTGATGAACGCCAACAAGGGAGTGTTCGGCGTCAATCTCGGGCACCTGTGGGACGAGAAGGAGATGATGAGCGAGGTGCTCACCGAGCTGTTGGGGTGGTGGTCGGAGGGCAAGATCGAGCCGGTCGTCGACTCGGTGTTTCCGTTCAGCAAGGCGGCCGACGCCCACGATCAGCTCCAGCTCGCCCGCAATGTGGGCAAGGTGCTGCTTGTTCCTGATGGCCTCGGCCACCTGCGCTGAGGTTCGCTCCCGACTCCGTCGGGAGCTTCTCTGACGCTTCGGTACCTCGGCTCGTACCGGATGCCTGACGCCCTGACCGTCAGACGAGTTCGGGTCGACGGCCACGGCCTCGTTGCGGGACTGTCGCACCGATTGCACGCCGTCGTAGGCCAGCAGGGCCAGTGCGACCCAGATCAGGGCGAAGCCGGCCAGCCGTGACGGCGGCATCTTCTCGTCGAAGTACAGCCAGCCGAGGAGGAGCTGGCCCCACGGCGTGAGGTACTGCAGCAGGCCGATCATCACGAGGGGGATGCGCCGGGTCGCCACCCCGAAGAGCAGGAGCGGCACCGCGGTCACGGCGCCCAGCGCGAGGAGTTTCACGTCGAGGAACGCGCCGTGGTGACCGATCGCCGTGCGGTCGGTCACGAACGCCCAGACGAGTCCACCGGCAGCGATCGGGAAGAGCAGCGCCGTCTCGGCGGTGAGTGACGCGACCGTGTCGAGGCCGACCTGCTTCTTGATGTAGCCGTAGCCGGCGAAGCTGAACGCCAGCGTGAGGGCGATCCACGGGACCTGCCCGTAGGCGACGGCGAGGATGACGACGGCAGCAGCGCCGAACGCCAACGCCCCGACCTGCACGGGGCGGATCTTCTCCTTGAGCAGGACCACGCCCAGGGCGACGGTCACGATGGGGTTGACGAAGTAGCCGAGCGACGCGTCGATGACGCGATCGACGCTCACCGCCCACACGTACACGAGCCAGTTGACGCTGAGCAGCACACCGGCCAGCACGATGAACCCTGCCCGCCGGGGGTCGGCGCGAAGTTCGCGTATCCATCCCCAGTTCCGCTGCACCGCCAGCACGATGAGCATGAGCACGAACGACCAGACGATGCGGTGGGCCAGCACCTCGAGCGGCTTCGCCGGTTCGAGCGAGTGGAAGTACAGCGGGAACAGGCCCCACAGGGCGTAACTGCCCATGCCCGCGAGGATGCCGAGGCGGTGGTCGGAGCGTTCGGGTGAGGGGGTCGGAGGCACTCCGGCGACCTTACGTCGTCGGGAACTCCTTCCCTTCGTGAGTATTCCTGATGGAAACGAGTAGCAACGCTGCTGAAACGGTCTGGCCGGCTGCTCGTCGGTGAATGACTCTCTCGCCACCGTCTCCTGCGCGATGTCGCGAGCATCCGCTTTCGATGGATCAGGCGACGGGGTCGCAATGTCATCCGATCCGAGGCCGAGTCGATGCTGGCACTCTCGATCGCTCAGATGGAGTCCAACTGCACTTCAGCGATCGAGAGTCCACCGCCGCCCAGGCGACGGTGTCGGAAAGACGCTTGAAGGCTCAGCGCGATCCGTGCTGGAAGTGACACCTGGCGTCACCCTCAGCACGGATTGCGAGGGCACTACCGCACAAGGGACCGTGGGCAAAGAACTTCTGAACTGCGGCGGCACTCCTGCGAGGATTATGAGCGTGGTCGCCGTCGTTCGACTCACTGAGATCGTTGCAGTCTCTACTCCTGCAATCGTCGCCGCAGTCGAGGTAGTGGACGGCATCCTTGGCCCCGGCACGACCTTCCGGTCCGCGGTATCGCCTGATGGGAGCGATCGGGCGATCGGCGACGGGTCCTTCGACAGAACCCTCAGGGTCGCATTCAATCCCACCGGATTGGCATGGACTGCGCCGGCGGGAACTGCGATCACAGTGCAGCTGGATGGGGACTACTTCGGGGTCGAGCCTGGGTGGCTACTCAGCGCTCGGCCCGCTGAGTCCGGCATTCCGCTTCGTCCCCCGAAACCACCCCGGCAATTGCCGTAGGCGTGTTCGACCAGGCCACGGTTGCGGAAGCACATATGAGAGGCAGCGCTCCCGGATCCGCGAAGATGGTTCGCATGGACGCACCGAGAAATCTCCTCCGTGTTGAGCGGCCATTCTGGTGGGGTGTTCTCGTCGTCGCCGACCGGGATTGGGCCGACGATGTGCCGACGGAGCTGAGCGAGTCCGGGTTTGGCACCTCGGAGACGGCGATCGCCGTTCGAGTCCGCCATGCCCAAGACGTCGAGTTTGATGACGCCTCGCCAGATGTCGTGGTGCCACCGTGTGAGGTTGTCGTCACCGTGAACGTGGGCACGCCGACCAGCAGGACCGTGTTTGAACACGACGTGTCGATTGAATCTGGGTGGCTGACTGTGGGGGATGCCGAGTCACAGGACGCGGTTCGGGTATCGCCGGGTCGTTGGCAATTGAGCATCAGCCTCGACGATGCCGAATTCGTTGAGCGCGTCGACCTGTGGCTTGCCAAAGTCGAACCCGCTGCTTGACCTCACGGACGGTTCGAGAGGGGCGAGCGACCCCCAGGCCACGGTGATCTTGTTCGAGGGTTCGGGGGCGCGGCGAAGGACCCACCGGGTGGGCGTTCGCCGGGGTTCGGTTCGATCTGCCGGGGAGTCGGGCTCGATCGTCGTGTCGTTCATGCGCCGGGTGGTGCGCCGGATCGGATTCGGCCGTGGCGTTGGCACCAGAGGCTGATACCGGAGGGGGTGGTGATCCAGGACCATCCGTCGTCGCCGATTTGGAGGTTCCAACCTTTGCGATGGATCACGCCGTGGTGATGCCGGCACAGGAACACCATGTGCTTGATGTCAGTCGTTCCGAGATCCCGCCACCACTGGGCGATGTGGTGGGCGTCGCACCAGTCGGGCCGGAGCCCGCACCCGGGGAACACACACCCGCCATCGCGGGCCTCGAGTGCTTTGCGTTGTTCGTCGTTGGCGTTGCGGAGTTCGCGGCCCATGTCCAACGGGAGACCAAGGGAGTTGAGGATGATGGTCCACACGGCCATGTCACACGCCAACGCGGTCGCGGACCCGCGGACGAGTGGTTTGCCGTCGATGTGGACGATGTCGGGGTCCTCGGCGTGGAGCACCAGGGTCGCTTCGACCTTCGGTTTCTTCACCGCCGTACCGTCTGCTTTGACCATCAACCCGCGGCGCACCGCTTCGGCGAGCGCCAGCGCCAACAGCGTCTCCCGGGAGGGGACCGCGATCTTGCCGTTGGTGCGCTCGGAATCGTCGCGGTACT
>Ga0209023_10007097_pt1 | contig 11604 bp, 6 predicted proteins | sample LakOneMetagenome_FD_187468 | JGI IMG/M metagenome (GOLD analysis project Ga0209023, IMG submission 187468) | Freshwater and sediment microbial communities from Lake Erie, Canada (SPAdes) (version 2) | ecosystem: Environmental > Aquatic > Freshwater > Lentic | place: Lake Erie, Canada | collected...
CGTGTCCATCCGAAATCGTCGGACCACGTCGGTCACGGCGACGCTGTACCGCGCTGCGGACTGCAACCTGCAGGAATCCGACTACGGCTTCGGTTCCTACGATCCGGCGACCGGTGCGGTGGCCTGCCGAGGGGTGGCCGACCCCCTCGACGAGACCCCCGAGCCCGGGCCCCGCCTCGAACAGTGGACGCCCCTCACGCCGGGCAGCCGCGCGTTCGAGGGTCCGATGGAGGAGATGTGGACGCTGATGGCGGCCCGGCAGCCCTTCCCGGCCTCCTGCAGCTGCGGTGACTACGTCGACAACGGCGCCGGCCTCAGCTGGACCGTCACCCTCCCGCCGTCGGAATGGGTGACGATCTCGTCGCTCGTCAGCATCTCGCCGTCCGGTGTCTCGCCGCTGACCACGTCGGTCGCCGCTGACGCCCCGAGTACCCCTGCGGGTGGCGAGAACGGCTACACGGTGACCATCGCCAATCCGAACGGCGCGCCGAAGGCGCTGACATCGGTGTCGAACCTCCTCCCCGACGGATTCGCGTACCGCCCGGGCACTACGTCGGGAGTCGTGGCCTCCGACCCCGACATCAACGACCAGCAGCTCACGTGGGACAGCCCCGTCGTGGTGCCGGCCAACGGGTCGGCCTCGTTCCACTTCGGGGTCACGGTGTCGAACGTGGAGGGCACCTACTACGACCTCGCCGGCGGTGACGGTGGCCCCACGACCGTCGTGGCTGCCGAACAGGCCGCCCCCATCGTGGTGGGGCCGGCCGCGAACGACGACCCACCGACGGTCGATGCCGGCCCGGTTCTCGACGCTGCGGAAGGCTTCGCCTTCGCCGTCGAGGGCTCGGTCGTCGATCCCGACAGCTCGCCGACATCCACGTGGACGGTGACCCCCGGCGCCGACACCGACCCGGGAGCGACATGTACCCCCGAGGACGCCGCCGACCCGAGCACGAACTTCACCTGCAACGACGACGGATCGTTCACGTTCACGTTGACCGCGTTCGACGAGGGCTTCCCGCCCGTCACCGACACGACCGTTGCGACGGTCCGCAATGTGGCGCCGGGCGTGGTGAGTCCCGTCACACAGGTGGGCGCCGGCGTCGGAGAGACGGTGCCGTTCGAGGTCTTCACCGGGGACGCGGGGTCGAACGACACGCTGACATGCGTGCTCGACCGCGGCGACGGATCGACGGTCACAGGCGCGGTCACGGCGGGCGCGTGCCGCGTCTCCACCGTCTACGCGATCCCCGACATGTATGCCGCGTCCGTGGTCGTCACCGATGATGACGGCGATTCGGCGTCGGCGCCGTTCGAGGTGACCATCGAAGGCGCACCGGATGCGCCGCCCGTGGTCGACGCAGGTGACGACCTCGCGGCGGCCGAAGGGAGTTCCTTCGACGTGGCCGGTTCCGTGGTCGACGACAGCGCCGCGGTGGCCATCTCCTGGTCGGTGGTTCCCGGCGCCGGCGTCGACATCGGCGCCACCTGCGCCGCGTCCTCGCCGGGAACCGCCTCGACGGCGTTCGTCTGCGACGACGACGGCACGTTCACGCTCCGTCTGACCGCTGACGACGGCGTCAACGAACTGGTGAGCGACGACCTGCAGGTCGTTGTGTCCAACGCGTCCCCGACGGTTTCGGTGACCACGCCGACGGTGTCCGGACTGGTCGGCGCGACCGTCACGGTCGCCGCTGCCGTGGGTGATCCGGCCACCCACGACACCCTCACCTGCTCGATCGCCTGGGGTGACGGTTCGACCTCACCGGCCCCCGTGATCGCCGGCTCCTGCGCCGGCTCGCACGCCTACAGCTCGCCGGGCGAGAAGACCGTCACCATCACGGTGGCCGACGACGACGGCGGCTCACGGGTCGCCACTGCACGTGCGACGATCACGAGCGCTCCGCCCGTCGGCCAACGCGTGCAACTGGTGCTGACGGGCTCGCTCTCGTACTCGCTCGACTCGACGGCGACGAGCGGCCGACTGGTGGTGACGACCGATGGGCTCGGCGTGAGCCGGATCACCGGCACGGTGACCCTGCCCGGAGTCCGGTCGGCGACCGCGACGGTCACGATCGATCTCACTCGGTTCGGACCCTTCCAGGTGTGGTTCGGTTCCGTCACTTGGAAGGACGGGACCTTCGGAGGTACCGCTCCGTTCCTCAACTCGTCGATCCGCTCCACCAACGGTTCCGTGACCGGCTCGACCAATTGGCTGGCGGGGAAGTTCCCATGGAGCCCCTACGCCCTTCGCTTCTCGGTCACGTCCTAGGCCACCGATGCATCAGGTATCCGGCGGAACCGCCTTCTCGACGGCGCCCGCTCGTGGCGAGGTGCCACTGACGCGGACGATGCCGTTCGAACAGCGACTTGATCACGCGGCACGCACGGAGCTCGTCGAGCGGGGGGTCGTACGCCACTTCCGGACCGGCGAGATCGCATTCCTGCAGGGGGAGCGCGCCGGGCGCGTCGCGCTGATGATCGCCGGGGTCGTGAAGATGACTGCGGCGTCGGTCGATGGTCGGTCGACGTTCCTCGGCCTGCGCCGCGCCGGCGACTGCGTCGGGCTGCTCGAGGCCATGGACGGCCAGCCCCGCACCTCGACGGTGACGGCGATCGTGCCGACGAGCCTCCGGGTGATCCGCCTGGAGGAGTTCCGCGATGTCCTCGCGCACAACGAATCGGCCCGGGCCGCTGCGATGTCGGTGGTGGCTGAGAGTCTTCGCTCGATCGTCGACGAGCGACTCCGGTCCTCTGGCCCTTCGCCCTCGAGGCTCGCCGCGTGCCTTCTGCAGCTCGCGGCCGAGCACGGCCACGAGTGCCCCGATGGATCGATCGCCATCGAGATCCCCCTCACGCAGGCCGATCTGGCCCTGATGATCGCGGCCTCGCGGGACTCGGTCGCCAAGACGCTGGTCACGTGGCGGCGCCAGCGGATCGTCGTGACGGCGCGACGTCGTCTCACCATCGTCGACGTCGAACGCCTCCTCGCCTGCTCCACGCCGTGACGGCGGGAACGCCAGACCCGCGGAGTGTCGAGTTCATGGGCTGCACCTGTGCCGAACGTTGATCCGTATGGGAAACTCGGCAGCCGTGGACGACCTCCCTATCTCGTTTCTCGAGGCGATCGACGATCCGGCGCGTGCCGCTCTCGATCAGCTCGGTGTTCGTCGCAGGTTCAAACCCGGGGCGACGGTGATGGCCGAGGGCGAGTCGGCGACCCGTCTCGGCATCGTGAGGTGTGGTCTGGTGAAGCTGACGGCGTCACACCCCGATGGGTACGAGACCGTCCTGGCGATCCGTGGCCCGGGCGAGCTGATCGGTGAGCTGTCGGTGTTCGACGGGCGGGCCCGGTCGGCGACCATCTGCACCCTGGTCGCCTGTGAGGTCCAGTTCGTCGAGTCACGCGAGTTCCATCGCCTGATCGAGGAGCACTCGGGTGTCGCCGTGGCCGTGATCAGGACGCTCGTGGGTCGCCTCCGCCAGTCCGACAACCACCGCGTGTGCTTCGGGGCCGACGGCGTCGGAACGCGACTGGCCCGCGAACTCCTCCAACTCGCGGATCAGCACGGCGACGTGCTGCCGGACGGGACGATCCACATCAATCTGCCGTTCACCCAGGACGACCTCGCCGGCGTCGTGTCGGCGTCGCGCGACGCAGTTGCCCGGTCCCTCAAGCTGTGGCGCGAGCAGGGTCTGGTCGCCACAGGTCGTCGAAGGATCACGCTTCTCGACCCAGCGGCGCTGTCCAGGCAGCACCGGCTGTGAACGTCCCGTCGACCGTCGCCTTCCTCTTCGTCGATGTCGTTCGCTCGACGGAGCTGCGGCTTCGTCTCGGCGACGACCTCAACGACGAGGTCGAGGCACGGTTCATGGACGCACTCCGGCGGGCGGTGGCGCGACATGACGGAACTGTCGTCCGATCGCTCGGCGATGGCCTGTGTGCGGCCTTCCCCGGCGCCGCGAGCGCGTCGATCGCGTGCGCCGTCGACATGCAGCGCTCGATTGCCCAGCTGGCGGCCCGCGACCCACTCATCGATCTTCAGATCCGTGTCGGCCTCTCGGTGGGCGAGGCCGTCGAACAGGGTGACGACTGGTCCGGCGCTCCGATCGTCGAGGCGTCTCGGCTGGTGGAGGCGGCCCTTCCGGGTAGGATCCTCGCCAACGACGTCATGCGCGTGCTGGTCGGTAACCGCGGTGGTTTCGAGTTCACACCCGCCGGCGCAGCCCGCCTCAAAGGCTTCCTCGAGCCCCTCGCGTGCTGCGAGGTCGGCTGGGAACCGGATCCGGACCTCCCCGAGATCCCGTTGCCATCCGCGTTGCAGCCCCCGTCGCACCCCGGATTCATCGGGAGGGTCGCCGAGTCGTCCCGGCTGCTGGCCACGCTGAGGGAGGCGGGCCCGGGGGTGGTGACTGTCGTCTCGGGCGATGAAGGCAGCGGTCGCCGGCGGCTCGTTGCCGAGGTTGCGCGACGCGTGCGCGGTGACGAGCTGGCAACGGTGCTCCACGGTCGCTGCGACGACCGCGGAGTGCCCGCTGCGGGGCTCGTCGAGGCCGTCCGATGGTGGATTGCAGGAGCACCCACCGACCTCGTGCGCGGTGTCCTCGGCGATCGGCTCGACCGACTGGTCGCTCTGATCCCTTCGGTGCAGCACCGGTTTCCTGAGCTCTTCGAGGTTTCGAGTGCGATGCCCGACAGCGCGGGGGTGATCTCGACGCTCGGGGGAGCGCTCGGAGCCGTGGCTGCCCTTGGTCCGACGCTGCTCGTTCTCGACGCCACCGCGGGGTGGGATGCGGCATCGGCGGAGATCGTGTCCGCAGCGTGCGCTCGAGCACCCGCGCTGACCTGCATCGTCGTCGCGCCTCGTGCGATCGCCGCACAGATCGCGGATTCGGTGGATGGGTTGGAGCGAACCCGACTCCTCGAGCTGGATGGGCTCCTCGCCGTCGACGTTCGCCGGCTATTGATCGAGGCCTCCGGCTTGGGCCCCGGCCTGATCGACGACGAGATCGTTGAGACCGTGCTGGCCTCGACCGGGGGCTTGCCGGGCCCCGTTCTCGAGGCGGCGGCACGTCTTCTCGCGTCGGGCGCTGGCCGGGTCGAGGATGGGCCGGCGCGGCGGCGGGCGCTCCATGCATCTGTCGTCCCCGTTTCCCCGTATCAAGGCCTGCTCGCGTACACGGATGCGGAGTCGGATCGGTTCCACGGTCGCGACGAGGAAATCGCGGGCCTCCTGTCCCGGCTGGCAGGAGGTGGCCTCCTCACGGTGTCCGGGCCGTCGGGCTCGGGCAAGAGCTCGCTGGTTCGGGCCGGTCTCGTTCCCGCCATCCGGCGGGGAGCGCTCGTCGGAAGCGACGTGTGGCCGATCCTGGTGGTGACACCAGGTCGTCGCCCCCTCACGGAACTTGCCCAAGCGGTGTCCGTCGCCACGTCCGAGTCGATCGGTGAGGTGTTCGGCCGGATCGAGGACGACGAGTCGGCCTTGCTCCATGCCATGGAACGGCATGCGCCGACATCGTTGCTGGTGATCGACCAGTTCGAGGAGGTGTTCACGCTCTGCGACGAGCCAGCGGAGCGGGAACGGTTCATCGGCAGCCTTCTCCGCGCCGCGGCAGGAGGGGCGTGCAAGGTGATCATTGTCGTCCGCGCCGATTTCCTCGGGAACTGTGCCTCGGTGGCGGGCCTGGCGCCGGCGCTCGATGGCTCGATGGCCCTCGTCGGACCGATCTCCGAGCGCGGGCTCATCGAGATCATCGAGCGCCCGGCGGCGGATCACGGATTTGTTGTCGCTCCAGGGCTGGCGACCCTGATGATTCGAGATGTGGTCGACCAGCCGGGCGCCCTGCCGCTGCTCTCGCACGCCTTGTACGAGACGTGGCGAGGACGGTCGGGACGGACGTTGACCCACGAGGCGTACCACGCGGCCGGTGGCGTGCGGGGAGCGATCGCCCAGACCGCGGAATCGGTCGTCGCCGAGCTCGGCCCTGCGCTCGAGCCACTCGTCCGGGAGCTGTGCATCCGGCTGACCGAACTCGGCGAGGGAAGTGAGGACACGCGGCGTCGCGTACCTCTGGAAGACCTGGCCTCCGTGGATCATCGGATGTCGAGCCTGCTCGAGCGCATGATTCGAGCGCGGCTCATCACGGTCGGCGATCGGCACGCGGAGTTCGCACACGAAGCGTTGATCCGCGAGTGGCCTCGTCTTCGGGCATGGCTCGACGGGGACCGCGACAGATTGCGGACGGTCCGAAACCTCGCACGTGCCGCGGCCGAGTGGGAACGCGGTGGTCGGGATGCGGCCGATCTGTTGCGTGGCGCCCGTCTTGCCTCGGCCCAGGACGCGGCAGCCTCCGCGCACCTCACCGGGAGTGAGCAGGCGTACCTCGAGGTGAGCGCACTGGCCGAAGGCGCCGAACAGGCGCAGCGGGCGGCCGCGGCGACCGCCCAGGCCCGTCAGAACCGCCGGCTGCGACGGGCCCTGATCGTGGCGGCGGTCGGCCTGGTGCTTGCTGTCGTCGGGGCGACGCTCGCCGTCGTCCAGTCAGCCCGGGCATCCGACCGGGCCGAGCAGGCCCGGCAGCAGACGGCTGACGCCGATGTGCAACGGCTCGTCTCCCAGTCGGTCGACCTGGTGCCGACGAACCGGCGTCTTGCGTACCTGCTCGCCGTCGAAGCGATTCGGTTGCGCGACACCCCCGAGACCCGGAGCTCCCTCCTCAAGGTGCTGCAGCGCACCCGTGGCTTCGTGGGGGCGACGGCGACTGACGGGCCGCCCGTCGCAGCCGCTCTACTCGACGACTCGACGTTGCTGTACGCCACTCAGGACGCTGCGCTCCACCGAATGGACGTGAACACCGGAGCGTCGGTTGGTGATCCGATTCGCATCGGCGCCGACGTGACTGCACCGACGACGATCCGAGTCGTCGAGGACCCAAGTCGGAGTTCCACCGACCCGGTCGTCGCAGCGCGGTTCGACACTGGCGAGATCCTCCAGATTGACTCGTCCTCCAAGTCCCGCGGCACCCTGATCGAAGCGGGCGGTCCCATTCTCGCCGTCGCCCAGAGTGCGCGGCTCGGCATGATGGCTGTCGCTCGACCGGGTGGCTCCATCGCCATGTGGACGACCGACGGCGACGCTGTCGGGCAGATTGCCGCGCCCCCCGATCAGGCGGTCCCGGCCCCGTTCCTCGTGCCGGCACGGAACGCCGCGCAACGGTACGGAGCCGGGGGCGCCCGCGTCGGGCTGACCGATGTCGAAGGACTCGCCTTCTCCGCTCAGGGCCGTCGGCTGGCGGTTCTGCGGCCCGGCCGGCTGGAGACGTGGGACATCGACACAGCGACCTGCTTGGTTCGGTGCTGATCGGTTCACCGCAGGTTGCACCCGACTTCGGGTACGTGGTGCCGAGCAATGATGATGGTCTCGTCGTCGTCGCCGATCCGTCGTCGTTCACGGTCGCTGCAGTCGATCAGGTGAGCGGCCAGGTGCGCTGGCGCCAGCAGGCAGGCTCAGCCTCCGTGCTCGCGCCGGTGTTCCTGAAGGACGGCACGCTGGCAGCGCTCGACGACGGCGAGCTAGTTGTGCTCGACCCGGTGACCGGAAGTCGCATCGACTCGGTCGGCGTGTCGCAGCACGGCTCGCAGGTGGCGCTCGACAGCCGAGACGGTGGGGAGCTCGTGATCGTCAGCGGCACCGATGCCGTCGTCGAGCGCTGGTCCACGAAACGTGCGAGTCCAATCGTGCGGGCGCTGGGACGGCCGGGCCTGTCGCCGCTGGAGTTCTCGCCGGATGGGTCCATGTTGCTCGTTCAGGAGCCTCGGAGCCCGTATCCCGTCCTGAGCGTGTGGGACGTGGACTCAGGCGCGGAGCTGGTCGCCGAGGTCCCAGCGCTGTCGGCCGCGTGGGCTGGTGTCGACGTGCTCGGAGTCCTTTTCGATCCAGCGACCGCCGGTCGTCTGAGCGTGCCGGGACTCGAGCGGCAGGGCAGCACGGTGAAGGTGGACGCAGGCCGGTTGACCCGGTGGCCCTTCAGCCCCGACAAGCGGCTCAGCGCGACGATCGAGATCGACGGTCACGTCGCCTTCTACGACGCCGACGGCCTGGCGCCATTCCCGTCGATCGAACTGGAGGGCACGGCGTACGTGGGCGCGATCAGTCCTCAGAACGACCGGCTCGCCGTGGCGCTGAGTGACGGCCGGCTGCGCGTGTACGACATCGCGTCGTCCCGTCTCCTGCTCGACGGTCCGGATGACATCGGATTCGTCCAGTTCGACGCCACCGGCGACCGACTGTTCGTCTCGACGACCGATGGTCGCGTGGAGGTGCTCGACGCATCGTCGGGAGCGGTCCTCGGACCGGAGTTCCCGACCGCCCCGACCCCGATCGTCGGTCTGACGGCAGATCGGACGGACTCGGTCATCGGCGTCGTCGACGCGAGCGGAGGCGCCCGGGTGTTCGACGCCCGTTCCGGTGTGCAACTCGGCGACGACACGTTGGTGTCTCCCCGGGCCGGACGAACCTACGTCGCGGTACTCCACCCCGACGGAATCAGCGCTGCGATCGAGACGGGAGCGGGGATCGAGGTCGTCGATCTAGATCCCGGGCGCTGGCGGACGGCGGCATGTGGTCTGGCCGGGGCGAACCTCTCGCGCGCCGAGTGGGCCCGGTACCTCCCGAACGGCGGTCCGTATCGGCGAACCTGTGACGATCTTCCTCCCGGTGGTTGACCACCCGCCAGGGCTGTGTTGCTGATCAGATGACCCATGCCGGGTCGGGGAGTCGGTCGACGCACGTCAGGTCCGGCGCAGCGTCAGGCGCGTCGAAGAACGCCTGGGCGATCGATCGGGGGCAGGCTCCGGCGCCGATCAAACCGTGGCTGAGACCCGGGAACTCGACGAACGATGCTCTGGGTCCCAGCTCCGTCACGACCCGGCGAGTGCCAGCCGAAGGAGTCGTTGGGTCGAACTCGCCAGCCAGAGCCAAGGTCGGTACCTCAGTCGGCCGGACAGCGCGGAATTCTGTACCGACCGGGACGGTCGGCCAGCGGGCGCAGAAGTCGTTCGACACGATGGCACCGACGCTCGGGTGGGCGGCGACGACCGCCGCGAACTCGGCGTCGCCGAGTGTTGCACCGCGTTCCTGACAGAGCACGTTGGTGTTCAGGCCCTCGGCGGCATCGGCCGCTGTGCCGAGCAATGCGGGTCCGATCGCGTCGAGTACCCCGGCGTTGCCATCGGCGAGCTGTTCGATGAAGGTGGGGAGGAGCGGGATGAGCGACGGGTCGTAGAGCGCCTGGATCACACCCCGGATGATGTCCGAGCCCGTGAGCGTCGCAGTTCGTTGCGTTCCTCGTGAATCGACGAACACGATTCGATGGGGTGTCGCGTCGAAGCGGAGTTTCATCGACTCGATCGCGGTCTTCAGATCGGGGTGCGCCGCGGCGCAGTAGGGGTTCGCCGCGCAGGCGTCGACGAGGCGGCTCAGCGCCTCGTCCAGCCGCTCCGCTGCGCGTGTTGGATCACCGTCCTCCCATGGAGGAACGACGCTGTCGAGAACAACGCTGCGGATGCCGCTCGGATGCAGGCGTAGCGCCTCGAGGGCGACGGCCGTTCCGTACGAGACCGCAAGCAGGTTGACCTTCGGCGTGCCGAGTGCCCGCCGCAGGTCCTCGATATCGCGTGCCGACTCTGTCGAGTTGTAGGCGCTCAACTCGGCGTGCTTCGAGAGTCGCTCGAAGCACGCTCCGGCCGACGTCGACAGCCGCGACCCCTCCGCGAGCACGTCGTCGGTACGGTCGAGATTCGCCCAGATCGCCTCCTCGACCTCCGGGCAGTTCAGGGCTGGAGTGGAGCCGCCCGTCCCGCGTTGGTCGAACAGGACGAGATCCCGATTCCCGACACCGGAGGCCAGCGACTCGAACGCATCTATCGCACTGTCCCCCGGACCTCCGGCGAGGTAGATGATCGGATCGGATCGCCGTGCTGCGTCGACCGACCTTGCCACGACGACTCGCAGATTGACCTGGCGGCCATCGGGATTGGCTCGGTCCTCCGGCACCGACAGCGTCGCGCACTCGACGTTCGCCGTTCCGGGAGCGACGCTCGACGCGAAGAGGCCATCGGTACACGTGCGGGGGCGAAGCAGCGGACTTCTCGCGTCGGGGGGTGTTGAGCCGGTCGGACCCGACATGGCCGACTCAGCGAGTGAGCTCCTTGTCGAGTTGTTCCGACTCGACGCGAGCGCCAAACCCAACGCGCCGACGGCCACGACGCCGGCCGCTATCGGGAGGACGCGTCGACCGATCACCCTGACCAGTGTGCGACGCGTTGATGGATCGTTCTGTGGCGGAGTACACGTATCGAACGCCGACTTTGACCAGGATGGCTTGAGCAATGCGTTCTCCATCGAAGGCTGACGCGCATGTCGGCTCGCTGTCGCCGGCTCCATCAGGGTCGCCGCGGACTCGGTGGCGGTTTCCACGAGCCGGCGGAGCCACCGCGCCGTCGACCAGCACGGCCAGGTCCTCGACGTGTTCGTGTCACGACGCCGTGACGCAGCGGCCGCTACGTGGTTCTTCGCCAAGGCGCTGCGTGATCACGGCGAACCGCTCGAGATCGTGACCGACAAGTCGCCGACGCTCGCTGCGGCGGTTGCCGACCTGGTCCCCGACGCGGAGCACTGCATCGATCAGTACGCGAACAGCCGAATCGAGTGCGACCACGGCCGGCTGAAAGCCCGGTTGAGACCGATGCGCGGCCTGAAGACAGACCGCACCGCGTACGTCGTGATCCGAGGTCACGCACTGGTGCAGAACATCCGGCGAGGCCACTATCAGTTCGACAACGACACCGATCCGACGACGTGGCTCGAGGCTGCGTTCACCGAGTTCCACTCCACGCTCACGCACTGACGCAGAGAACACGACTTACCGGACCTGCGTCTCGATCCGCGTCAACGCAACAGGGCCTTCGGCGGCGACAGAGATCCACATTGGTCGCCGACGAGCACTTCTGGTTCGCTCACTCCATCCGCCCCACCACCCAGTGGATGCCCAATATCGAGCGGCTCGAAGCCGTCGCGACCAGCGTCATCATCGGCATCGGCGAGGCCTCTGCCCGCCAAGCCTGTGATCGCACCTCCCGCGCGCTTGGCGCCCGTATCGGATCCGAGCCCGTCATCTTTCCCGGAGACCACACGGGGTTCGTCGACGAACCGGCAGAGTTCGCCGCAGTGCTTCGTGATCTCCGAGCGTCCGGTGAACCGCCCCCACCGGGCAAGTGACGGCCATTGACATCCACTTCGTGTGACCCGAACCGCATCGAGGCGTCTGCCAGATCTTCTGCCAGATCCGATAGAAGTGGGCGGCACGGGCCGGGACGAGGCGGCACCGCCGACGGCCGAAACCCCCGAAAACATTGGCCGCGACGGCCCTCGGCGGGACCCGCCGGTACGGGCTTGATCGAACTCAGGCCCCGACGGTCGAACGTGAGTCGATGCGCGATCCGCGTTGATGTCAGTCGAACGCACCGTGGGTAACGACGACGCCACAGCGCTTCGCGATCACGGACCTCGCCCACGATCGCGACGTCAGGAGCCATCCGCAGGA
>Ga0209023_10007098_pt1 | contig 11603 bp, 10 predicted proteins | sample LakOneMetagenome_FD_187468 | JGI IMG/M metagenome (GOLD analysis project Ga0209023, IMG submission 187468) | Freshwater and sediment microbial communities from Lake Erie, Canada (SPAdes) (version 2) | ecosystem: Environmental > Aquatic > Freshwater > Lentic | place: Lake Erie, Canada...
CGATCTAGACCATCGCCGGCTGGCTGCTGATCGGCGCCGACGGCGGCGCCTACAAGGAACAGCTGTCGACGCAGTGGAGCAATGGCACGGAATGCGCGCGGGCGTTGCGACGTGGCGAGGTGACGGTGGCGGGCGGTCTGGCCTCCGAGCTGGAGTCCGAATTGCGCGGAGACGCCCGCTTCGCGATCGAGCCGATGCCGCTGGCGCGCGCGCCGCGCGACGGCTGGGCCAACGGGCTGGCGGTCAAGAGCGACGCACGCGACCTCGCCGAGGCACTGCAGGACGCGATGAACCGACTCGTGCAGAGCGGACGCCTGGGGGCGCTGTTCGCCGCCCACAACGTCGCCTGGCGCCCCGCCTGACGACGATCTTCTCGGTCAACTCGACGCACGCTCCGCGCAGACGGACGGCGAAGCCCGAACGCTGATTCCGGAGACTGCATGCACGTTCATCCTTCACCGTCGCCGCGTGTACGCGCGACTCTCGCCGCCTCGCTGTGCGTGGCGCTCGTGCCGATGTCGGCGCTGGCGCAATCCGGCAGCGAGGCCATGGCGCTGCCGACGCCGGCGCGGTTGACATCTGTCGTCGTCACGGCCACCCGCACCGAGGCGCGCGCGTTCGACATTGCAGCGTCCATCGATCGAATCGGCGGCGACGAGGTGCGCGACGCGCATGCGCGCGTCAACATCACCGAGAGCCTGTCGGGCGTGCCGGGATTGCTCGCGCGCGATCGGCAGAACTATGCCCAGGACGTGCAGATCTCGGTGCGCGGCTTCGGCGCTCGCTCGACCTTCGGCATCCGCGGCGTGCGTTTGTACGTCGACGGCATTCCGGCGACCTTGCCGGACGGGCAGGGCCAGATCTCGAACGTCGAGCTCGGGTCGGTGGGTCGCATCGAAGTCTTGCGTGGACCCTTCTCGGCGCTGTACGGCAACTCGGCCGGCGGCGTGATCCAGGTGTATACCGAAGAGCCCGAAGGACCGCCGCGGCTCGAGTTCGGTGCGTCCGCCGGCAGCGCCGGCATGCTGCGCCTGGGCGCGCAGGCCACCGGCGCGATCGGCGATTTCGGCTACGTGGCGTCCGCGAGCCGGTTCGCGACCGACGGCTATCGCGATCACAGCGAGACCCATCGCCTGCTCGCCAATGCGAAGCTGACGCTGCGGCCCGATCCGCAGAGCAAGCTCACGTTCGTCGCCAACAGCCTGAACCTGCCGCAGGCGCAGGACCCGCTCGGGCTGTCGCGGGCACAGTTCGAGGCGAATCCGCGCGGGGTCGACCCATCGGCGCTGAGCTTCGACACGCGCAAGACCGTCGACCAAACCCAGGGCGGGTTGATCTACGAGCGGCGCGTGGATGCCGCCAACATGCTCACACTCACCGGCTATCTCGGCCACCGGGACACGGAGCAGTTCCAGTCGATCCCGGTCTCGACGCAGGCCAACCCGCTGAACCCCGGTGGCGTCATCTCGCTCGGCCGCGACTACCGCGGTGTCGACCTGCGCTGGACACTCAGGGGCAGTCTGCTCGACACGCCGCTGACCGTCGTGGGCGGCGTGGCCTACGACGCGCTGTCGGAGAAGCGCCGGGGATACCAGAACTTCATCGGCACCACGCTGGGCGTGGAGGGCGCGTTGCGGCGCAACGAGACGAACGATGTCTCGAACGTCGATGGGTACGTCCAGGCACTGTGGCAGATCGCACCGCGTTGGTCGGTCAATGCCGGGGTGCGTCACAGCCGGGTCCGCTTCGCATCGACCGATCAGTACGTCGTCGGCACCAATCCGGACGACAGCGGCAGCGCGAGCTACGGCGCCACGCTGCCGGTGCTGGGCGCGATGTACGCATTGAGCGACGATGTGCACCTGTACGCGACGGCGGGGCGCGGCTTCGAGACACCGACGCTGAACGAACTCGCGTATCGATCGAGCGGTGCGACGGGTCTCAACTTCGACCTGCAGGCGGCCAAGAGCACGAGTGTCGAACTGGGCGCGAAGACACGCTTCGCCGCGATCGGGGAGCTGAACCTCGCCGTGTTCGAGACGCACACCGATCGCGAGATCGTGACCCAGACCAACGTCGGCGGCCGCGCGACGTACCAGAACGCCGGCGCAACGCGCCGCACCGGGCTGGAACTGGGGTGGTCCGACATCTACGCCGATCACCTGCGCGCGCAGCTCGCCTACACGACGCTGAGCGCGACCTACCGCGACGCGTTCAGCACCTGCACGGCCGCGCCGTGCGCGACGCCCAACCTGCTGGTCGCCTCCGGCAACAGCCTGCCCGGCGTCGCGCACGCCTCGCTGTTCGCGGCGCTGGGCTGGATGCCACCGCTGGGCTGGCGTGGCGGCGTCGAGGTGCGGGCCTTGGGCCGCGTGTACGTCAACGACGTCAACACCGACGCGGCCAGCGGTTACGCGGTCGCTGCAGCGCACACCGGGTACGTGCTGAAGGCCGGTCCCTGGCTGCTCAATGGCTTCGTTCGCGTCGACAACCTGTTCGACCGCGGCTATGCCGGCTCGGTCATCGTGAACGAAGGCAACGGCCGCTATTTCGAACCCGCCCCCGGTCGGACGTGGCTGGCCAGCGTGTCGGCGACGCTGACGTTCTGAGCCGCACTGCCATGTCCATCCGGACCCAGCGATACGATCGGGTTGCCCGTCTGCTGCACTGGCTGATCGGCGTGGCCTTGATCGCACAGATGGCGTTCGGCTTCGTGCTCGACGACATCGCGCCGCGCGGAACGTCCTCCCGCGCCGCCGTCATCAACCTGCACAAGTCGGTCGGTGTCGCGCTCGCGGTGCTGATTGCGTTGCGCATCGTCTGGCGGCTGCGCCATCGGCCCGCGGCGTGGTCGGCGTCGATGTCCGCCTCGCAACGTCGCGCCGCGCGCATCGGCCATGCGGCGCTCTACGTCTGCATGGCGGTGATGCCGCTGTCGGGCTATGGGGCCTCCAATTTCAGCCGGCACGGCATCAGGTTGTTCGGCCTCGCGCTGCGGCCGTGGGGTCCGGACTGGCCGGCGGTCTATGCAACGCTCAATCTGGTGCACGTCACCACCGCCTGGCTGTTTGCCGCGCTGATCGCCGGCCACGTGCTGTTTGCACTCAAGCATGCGCTGGCGGATCGCGATCGCCGGCTGGCACGCGATGCGACGTCGGCCGCGCCCTAGTTCTTCTCACGAGGGAATCATCATGACCTTGCTGACCCGACTCACGGGGGCCGCCTGGGCGGCATTCGTCCTGCCCGCGGCCGCGTTGGCCGCGCCGTTCGCCTACGTCCCCAACGAGGGCTCAGGCACGCTCAGCGTGATCGACACGCAGACCGACAGGGTCGTCGCCGAGATCCCCGCCGGCAGGAAGCCGCGCGGTACCGTGATCGGCGTCGACGGCGCGCGTGCCTACGTCAGCGATCAGCCCAACAACCGGCTGGTGATGATTGACCTCGTCCGCCGGGCGGGGGCGGGGGCCGTCGACCTCGGCGAGTCACCGGAGGGCGTGGGCATGTCCGCCGACGGCCGTTGGGTCGTCGCCGCCATCGAGGAATCGAACGAGATCGCATTCGTCGACACGCGCACGAACCTGCGCGAGTTCACGGTCAAGCTGCGGGGCAAGAACCCCGAACACGCCATCTTCAGCCCGGACGGGCGCTCGGTCTTCGTCAGCGCGGAGGAGGGCGAAGCGATCGACGTGGTCGATGTCGGTCGGCGTGCGCAGGTCGCGCAGATCCCGGTGGGCGCGCGCCCTCGGGGCATCGGCTTCTCGCCCGACGGCAGCCGCGCGTATGTCGGAGCCGAGAATTCGAGCGAGGTCTACATCATCGACGCGCGCGCCCACACCGTGCTCGCGCGCATCAAGGCCGGCGCGCGCAGCAACGGCATCGCAGTGCACCCGGACGGCACGCGCGTGTTCATCTCCAACGGGGGTGATGCGACCGTGTCGGTACTCGACACGACGACGCAGACCATCACCGCGACCATCGCCGTCGGCCAGCGCCCGTGGAACATGGCACTCACACCCGACGGCAAGAAGCTCTACGTCGCCTGTGGACGGAGCGGGACCGTGTCGGTGATCGACACCGATCGCAACGTCAAGGTGGCCGATATCGGCGTGGGCAAGCTGCCGTGGGGCGTCGCGATCCGATGAGCGCGTCGTGTCGATCTGGCGCGCAACGACACGCCGGCACTGCTCCAGTCCGCAGCGATTGCGTTGCCGTGGTGCCCTGCGCGTGCTCCACGATGGCAATTCGTCCATGGTGATTGACGCGCATCAATGGGCGCACCGGTCGCGGCACTAGGCTTCGAGCGAACTCGAGTTTTTCAATCCACGGAGGGTATCGATGAAATCACGTGTCTGCTCGCTGATCGCGATGTCGATCTTGGCGCTGCCGGCTTGGAGTGCGCCGCCATCCGGCGAGGGCGCGATGCTCAAGCTCGCCAGCGGCAGTGGCTGTCTGACATGCCATCAGATCGAGCCGGGTGCCAAGGGGCCCGAAGGCCTTGCGCCGATCGGCCCGGCATGGCGCGACGTGGCAGCCAAGTACCGCGGCGCGGCCGGTGCGGCGGAGCAGCTGACGCGCACCGTCATGACCGGCTCCAATCCCTACGCCAGTCATTGGAAGGGCAAGGTCAGCGGATTGGCCATGCCGCCCAACGAGGTCGCGATCAAAGAGGCCGACGCTCGATCGCTGGTGGACTGGATCCTGAAACTCGATAGCGCGAAATAGATCGCCGGCGCCGCGTCGCGGCAGGCTGAACCCACGGCGGGTACAGGGGTTCCCCGCTGCACACGGCCGCAAACTATCGATAAAAGCGAGGGTGGCGGTCGGCGTCGAGCGCTTCCGCGCCTCCCCGCGATGACCACCCCACGGATACCGCCGATCAACTGCCTGCTCAGCTTCGAGGCGCTCGCGCGCCTGCGCAGCGTGACGAAGGCGGCCGACGAACTCAGCGTCACGCCCAGCGCGGTCAGCCACCGCATCCGCCAGCTCGAAACGCAACTCGCGCTGAAGCTGTTCGCGCGCGGTGACTTCAGCCTGACCGACGAGGGCAGCGTCTACCTCGATCAGGTCCGCGTCGCGCTCAAGATGCTGGCGCGTTCGCCGAACACGCTGGCCGCGGCGGTCGGCGGCACGAAGCTGCGGCTCGCCGTCACGCCGACGTTCTCGCGGCAGATCCTGCTGCCCAAGCTCGCGCTGTTCCGCTACGCCTACCCCGACATCGAACTGATCCTGCAGGTATCGATCCCGTTGCAGGACACCACCGCCGAGGGCGCCGACCTCGAGGTGCGCTACGGCAGCGGCACCTACGCCGGGTTCGAATCGCAGCTCGTGCTCAAGGACGACCTCTACCCCGTGTGCAGCGCCGAATACCTGAACGAGTTCGGCCCGTTCGATGGCTTCGACACGGTCGAGCAGGTCGAGCGCGCGCACTTGATCCGCAGCCCGCTGATGCCGTGGCGGATCTGGTTCGATGCCTGCGGCATCAGCCTGCCCGAGCCGCGCATCGGCTCGCAGTTCAACGATGTCGGTCTCGTCCTCGATGCCGCCGTCGCGGGCTTCGGCGTGGCGCTGACCCGCAGTCGGCTGGGCACGGCATGGCTGGAGAACGGGCGGCTGGTGCGCTTGTCCAGGCGCTCGGTGGCATCGAACTACCAGCACTACGTCTGCTGGAAGCCCGGCACGCTGGAGCGCTGGGAGTGCGCCGCGTTCGTCGAATGGCTGAAGCAGGCCTTGGCCGCAGATCAGCCGCTGCAACAGGCCTAGGGTTTACCCGGCGCTGAGAAACGCTCACGCGCCGCCGCAAGAAGTCTCAATCGGCAACGCGCGGCGCGCGTCAGAGTCACGCCCATTCCAATACGTCGGAGACATTCGAATGTGGCAGCAGATCTACGACCCGCTCGGGAACATGTTCATCTCGACCGCGCTCGCCGCGATACCGGTGGTGGTGATGCTCGTGTGCCTGGGCTTCCTGCACATCAAGGCACACATCGCCGCGGGTCTGGGGCTGCTGGCGGCCTTGGCGGTCGCGGTGTTCGCCTACGGCATGCCGGCCGGGATGGCCGGTCGTGCCGCGCTGTTCGGCGGCTTCACCGGGCTGCTGCCGATCGGCTGGATCGTGCTCAACATCATCTTCCTGCAGCAGCTCGCCGAGCAGAACGGCAGCTTCAAGGTGCTGCAGGATTCGCTCTCGGGCATCACTGAAGACCGGCGCCTGCAGCTGCTGCTGATCGCCTTCTGCTTCGGCGCGTTCTTCGAGGGCGCCGCCGGCTTCGGCACGCCGGTGGCGGTGACCGCGGGCATCCTGATCGGCTTGGGCTTCTCGCCGCTCGCCGCGTCGGGGTTGAGTCTGATCGCCAACACGGCGCCGGTCGCGTTCGGCGCCCTCGGCACGCCCGTCATCACGCTCGCCAAGGTGCACGGCTACGACCTGATGGCCGTGACCGCGATGATCGGCCGCCAACTTCCGCTGTTCTCGCTGATCGTGCCGTTCTGGCTGATCTGGGCGTTCGCCGGTCGCAAGGCGATGATGGAAATCTGGCCGGCGATCCTCGTCACCGGTCTGTCGTTCGCGATCCCTCAGTACCTGGTCTCCAACTTCATCGGGCCGGAGCTCGTCGACATCATCGCCGCGTTGGTGTCGATGGTCTCGCTGATCCTGTTCCTGCGCGTCTGGCAGCCGAAGAAGATCTGGACCTCGCCCTCGCTGAAAGGGCACGAGAACGACGGCGGCGAGGCCAAGGCGCCCACCGCGATCGTGCGCCACTCGCGCGCTGCGCTGATGCAGGCGTGGACGCCCTGGCTGATCCTGACCGTGTTCGTGTTCATCTGGGGCCTGCCGTCGGTCAAGACCTTCTTGAACGGCATCTTCGCGCCCGCGTTCCCGATGGACGGGCTGCACAACCTGATCGAGAAGGTGCCGCCGGTCGTGAAGGCGCCGACCAAGGAAGGCGCGGTCTACGTGCTGAGCCTGCTGTCGTCCACCGGCACCGGCATCCTGCTGTCGGCGATCGTCGGTGCGCTGGTGATGAAGTACAACCCGATCGAGATCGTTCGGACCTGGCTGCGCACGCTCTGGCTGGTGCGCTACTCGCTGATGACGATCGTGCTGATGCTCGCGCTGGGCACGCTCACGCGCTACTCGGGCACCGACACGACGCTCGGACTGGCGTTCGCCGGCACCGGCGTGCTGTACCCGTTCTTCGGCACGCTGATGGGCTGGATCGGCGTCGCCATGACGGGCTCGGACACGGCGTCCAACGTGCTCTTCGGCGGCATGCAGAAAGTCGCCGCCGAGCAGATCGGCGTGAGCCCGTACCTGATGGGCGCGGCCAACAGCTCGGGCGGCGTGATGGGCAAGATGATCGACGCGCAATCGATCGTCGTCGCGTCGACCGCGACGCGCTGGTTCAACCACGAAGGCGACATCCTGCGCTACGTGTTCTTCCACTCGATCGCGCTCGCCTGCCTCGTCGGCATCTTCGTGACCCTGCAGGCCTATGTCTTCCCGTTCACGATGATGGTGATCCACGCGCCGATGGCCGTGGGCGCCCATTAAGAAGGAGCGCGCGATGACCGTCATCACCGATATCGAAGACCTGCGCCGGCTCGCGCAGCGCCGCGTGCCGCGCATGTTCTACGACTACGCCGACTCGGGCTCGTGGACGCAGGGCACCTACCGCGCCAACGAAGCCGACTTCCGCGACATCCGATTGCGCCAGCGCGTGGCCGTGAACATGCTCGGCCGCAGCACGCGCACGACGATGGTCGGACAGGACGTGGCGATGCCCGTCGCGATCGCGCCGACCGGCCTGACCGGCATGCAGCACGCCGACGGCGAGATCCTCGCGGCGCGCGCGGCCGAGAAGTTCGGCATCCCGTTCACGCTGTCGACGATGAGCATCTGCTCGATCGAAGACATCGCGGCGCACACGACCGCGCCGTTCTGGTTCCAGCTCTACTGGATGAAGGATCGCGACTTCATGGCCGCGCTGATCGATCGCGCCAAGGCGGCACGCTGCAGCGCGTTGCAGCTCACGCTCGACCTGCAGGTGCTCGGCCAGCGCCACAAGGACCTGAAGAACGGCATGACCGCGCCGCCGAAGCCGACGCTGGCCAACCTCATCAACCTGATGACCAAGCCGCGCTGGTGCCTGGGCATGGCAGGCACGCGTCGCCATGGCTTCGGCAACCTGATCGGGCATGCGAAGGGCGTCAGCGACATGTCGTCGCTGAGCGCCTGGACCAAGGAGCAGTTCGACCCGGCGCTCGATTGGAGCGACGTCGAATGGGTCCGCAAGCGCTGGGGCGGCAAGCTGATCCTGAAGGGCATCATGGACGAGCGTGATGCTCGCCTGGCCGCCGACAGCGGCGCCGATGCGCTGGTCGTCAGCAACCACGGCGGGCGCCAGCTCGACGGTGCACCGTCGTCGATCGAGGCGCTGCCCGCGATCGCCGACGCGGTCGGCTCGCGCATCGAGGTCTGGATGGACGGCGGCATCCGCTCCGGGCAGGACGTGCTGAAGGCGGTCGCGCTCGGGGCACGCGGGACCTTGATCGGCCGCGCGTTCCTCTACGGCCTGGGCGCCCTGGGCGAGGCCGGCGTCACCAAGTGCCTCGAGATCATCCACAAGGAACTCGACATCACGATGGCGTTCTGCGGCCACACCGACATCCGCCAGGTCGGGCGCGACATCCTGCTGCCGCCGCGCAGCGAGGTGTTGCGCGCCTTCGCGGGCGCCGAGCCTGCCCGTCAAGCGCTCGCTCGCGCCGCGTGATGAGCCACGCCGAACGCAGCGAGCGCCAGGCCCAGGTCGTCGCCGGCCTGCGCGCCGTGCTGCCGCCGCACGCCTTGCTCTGGCGCGGTGAAGACACCGTGCCGTACGAATGCGACGGGCTGACCGCCTACCGCGAACGCCCGCTCGTGGTGGCGCTGCCGGAGACGGAGGCGCAGGTCGCCGCGGTGCTGCGCACCTGCCATGCGCTCGCGGTGCCGGTGGTCGCGCGCGGCGCCGGCACGGGCCTGTCGGGCGGCGCGCTGCCGCATGCCCTCGGCGTCACCCTCTCGCTTGCGAAGTTCAACCGCATCCTGAAGGTCGATGCCTACGCGCGCACGGCGACGGTGCAGTGCGGCGTGCGCAACCTCGCGATCAGCGAGGCCGCGGCGCCGCACGGCCTGTACTACGCGCCCGACCCGAGCAGCCAGATCGCCTGCACGATCGGCGGCAACGTGGCCGAGAACTCCGGCGGGGTGCATTGCCTCAAATACGGCCTGACCGGCCACAACGTGCTGCGCGTGCGCGGCTATACGGTCGAGGGCGACGCGGTCGAGTTCGGCTCCGAGGCGTTGGAGAACGCCGGCCTCGATCTGCTCTCGGTCGTGATCGGCAGCGAGGGCATGCTGGCGGTGACGACCGAGGTCACGGTCCGACTGATCCCGAAGCCGCAACTCGCGCGCTGCATCATGGCCAGCTTCGACGACGTGCGCAAGGCCGGCGACGCGGTCGCCAACATCATCGCCGCAGGCATCATCCCGGCCGGCCTGGAAATGATGGACAAGCCGATGACCGCCGCGGTCGAGGACTACGTGCACGCCGGCTACGACCTCGACGCCCAGGCGATCCTGCTGTGCGAAAGCGACGGCACGCCCGAAGAAGTGGCCGAGGAGATCGAGCGCATGCTGGCCGTGCTGAGCGCCAGCGGGGCGAGCCGCGCCGAGGTCAGCACGGACGAGGCGCAGCGGCTGCGCTTCTGGAGTGGGCGCAAGAACGCGTTCCCGGCCTCGGGCCGCATCAGCCCCGACTACATGTGCATGGACTCGACGATTCCGCGCAAGCGACTGGCCGACATCCTGCTCGCGATCCAGCAGATGGAAAAGAAGTACGGCCTCGCGTGCTGCAACGTCTTCCACGCCGGCGACGGCAACCTGCACCCGCTGATCCTGTTCGACGCGAACGATCCCGACCAGTTGCACCGCTGCGAACTCTTCGGTGCGGACATCCTCGAGACCAGTGTCGCGATGGGGGGCACGGTGACCGGCGAGCATGGAGTCGGGGTCGAAAAGCTCGGCTCGATGTGCGTGCAGTTCTCGCCCGAGGAGCAGGCACAGATGCGTGCGCTCAAGGCGGCGTTCGATCCGGTCGAGACCTTGAACCCGGGCAAGGTCATTCCGACCTTGCAACGCTGTGTCGAAGGCGGCAAGCAGCATGTGAAGAAGGGGATGCTGGCGTTCCCCGAACTCCCGCGGTTCTGACATGAAACGTCTGTACTGAAATGACCCCCGCACTCCAGGCTCTGGTCGATCAGGTGCGCGCCGCGCGCGCGCCGCTGCTGATCCGCGGCGGCGGCAGCAAGGACTTCTACGGCGAGGCGTCGCACGGCGATCTGCTGGACACGCGCCCGCTGAACGCCATCACGAGCTACGAGCCGAGCGAACTCGTCGTGACGGTCCAGGCCGGCACGCCGCTCCTGACGCTCGAAGCGGTGCTGGCAGAGCAGGGCCAGTGTCTGCCCTTCGAGCCGCCGCGCTTCAGCCCCGACGCGACCGTCGGCGGGATGGTCGCGGCCGGTCTCGCCGGCCCGTCGCGCGCGGCGGTCGGCGGCGTGCGCGACTACGTGCTCGGGGCCACGATCATCAACGGTCGGGGCGAGGTGTTGAGCTTCGGCGGCCAGGTGATGAAGAACGTCGCCGGCTACGACGTGTCGCGCCTGATGGTGGGCTCCCTCGGCGTGCTCGGCGTGATCTGCGACGTGTCGTTGAAGGTGCTGCCGATCGCACGCGCGAGCGCGACGCGCGAGTTCCATTGCGACGAGAGCGACGCGTTGCGCTCGCTCAACACCTGGGCCGGCCAGGCGCTGCCGCTCCATGCGAGCGCGTGGCGCGACGGCCGGCTCTACGTGCGGCTGGCGGGAGCGAGCGCCGCCGTCGACGCAGCGACCCGGCGGCTGGGCGGAGACGCGGTCGACCCCGCGACCGCGCAGGCCCTCTGGCTCGGGCTGCGCGATCACGGCGGCACCTTCCACAGCCGCGCGCAGCGGGAGCTGGAGCGCGGGTTCGCGTGCTGGCGCCTGTCGGTGCCTTCGAGCGCGCCTCCGTTGGGCTTGCGCGGTGACACGCTGATCGAGCATGGCGGCGCCCAACGCTGGCTGGTGACCGATCTGCCCGCGGCGCAGGTGCGTGCCGCCGCGGCGCAGGCGGGCGGCCAGGCGACGCTCTTTCGCGGCGTCGACCGGTCTGCCGGCGTCTTCGAGCCGCTGCGCGCGCCGCTGGACCGCCTGCATCGCGCACTGAAGCAGGCGTTCGACCCGCGTGCGATCTTCAACCCGGGCCGGATGTATCCCGGTCTCTGACACAGCGTTCGGAGCAGCCACACCGATGCAAACCAGCCTCGCCCCACAGTACAAGGGCACGCGCGACGGGGAGGAGGCCGAAGCGATCCTGCGCAAATGCGTGCATTGCGGCTTCTGCACCGCGACCTGCCCGACGTATCAGCTCCTCGGGGACGAGCTCGACGGCCCGCGCGGCCGCATCTACCTGATGAAGCAGGTGCTCGAAGGCGCGCCGGTCACGCGCAGCACGCAGCTGCACCTCGATCGCTGCCTGACCTGCC
>Ga0209023_10007099_pt1 | contig 11602 bp, 11 predicted proteins | sample LakOneMetagenome_FD_187468 | JGI IMG/M metagenome (GOLD analysis project Ga0209023, IMG submission 187468) | Freshwater and sediment microbial communities from Lake Erie, Canada (SPAdes) (version 2) | ecosystem: Environmental > Aquatic > Freshwater > Lentic | place: Lake Erie, Canada...
TAAAGCGGGCGCCGACGCTTCTGGTCAGCTGTTCGCGCGTGGCATCTGCTTACAGTCGGCTGAAATCAGTGACCGACGACTTGTCGCCGAGCACGACATCGTCACTCACTGTCGCGTTGCGTCCGATGTGGCAATGCCGTCCGATGATCGCGTTGCGCACCTGAGCCTCCTGGCCGACGCGCGTTGACGACCACAGGATGGACTGTTCGACGACCGCGCGTTCTTCGATGTGGCACTGACGACCGATGACGCTGTACGGTCCGACACGCGCGCCCGCCTTGATGACGGCCCCTTCGTCGATGAAGCACGGGGCTTCGACGATGGCGCCTTCCTCGACACGGGCCTGAGGCGAGATCCAGGTGAACCCCGGCTTGCCGCCGAAGGGCACCGTGTGACACCGGCCGTCCATCACGTCGCGATGGACCTGCGTGTACTTCTCGGGCGTGCCGATGTCGATCCAGTAGCCGCGATACACGTAGGCGACGAACGTTTCCCCGCGCTCGATGAGCGACGGGAAGAAGCTGCGTTCAATCGACCACGGCTCGTCCTTCGGAATGCGGTCGAAGGTGTCGGGCTCGAGCACGTAGATGCCTGCATTGATGGTGTCGCAGGTGATTTCGTCCGGCTTCGGCTTCTCGAGAAAGCGCTTGATGTTGCCGTCGGCGTCGGTTTCCACCAGGCCGTAGGCCATCGGATTCTCGACCGGCGTCAGCACGATCGTCGCCTTGGCTTTGCGCTCGCGGTGCAGACGGAGCACCGCCGCCAGATCGACGTTGGTAAGCACGTCGCCGTTGAACACAACGACTGACTCGTGCAGTGACTCGCCCGCGTAGCGAACGGCGCCAGCCGTCCCGAGGGGAGCAGGCTCGACCACATAGCGGATGTTGAGCCCGGCCTCATCACCGTTGCCGAAAATCTCTTCGATTCGGCGCGGCTGGTAGTTCAGGCTGAGAATGACTTCGTCAATCTCTGGCACCTGCTTGAGCAGGTCGAGTTGGTAGTGGAGAAAGGGCCGCTCGAAGATCGGTACGATCGGCTTGGGCGTGTGAATGGTCAGTGGGCGGAGGCGTGTGCCCTTGCCCCCTGCGAGCATGATCGCCTTCATAGGCAATCAGCGATGTTATCATGAGCCGACTCGCCCACATGAACCTCCCGAACTCGCTGTCGGTCACGCGGATCTTCCTCGTGCCGCTCCTCGTGGTGGTCCTGCTCACGAAGTTCGAAGGCCGGATGATTCTCGGTGTCCGCAAGGAACTGGTGGGTGCGGCCATCTTCGGCCTGGCCTCGTTCACCGACTGGTTGGACGGCTACCTCGCGCGACGTCGCGGTCAGGTCACCGCGCTCGGCCAGTTCATCGATCCGTTTGCCGACAAACTGCTCACGATCGCCGCGTTCATCTCGCTCGTGCAGATGGAACTGGCGCCAGCCTGGATGGTGGCCATCATCATCGGCCGCGAGTTCGCGGTGACGGCGCTGCGCGCGATCGCTCACGCCCGCGGCATGACGATGCCGGCGTCGCCGCTCGGAAAGCTGAAGATGATTTCGCAGGTTGTGGCGATCCTTGCGCTCATTCTCGGCAAGGACCATCTGCAGGGCTTTTTCGTGATTGGGCAGATTGCGCTGTGGGTCGTCGTCGCCACCGCGCTGGTGTCGGCGGCGGACTACTTCCGACGATTTGGCGCGCTCATTTCACCGCGCGCCTGAACGAGACCGTCCCCTCACGAGAACGGTCCCCGTCATGCGGTCCTAAAAGGACTTGTTCTGGGTGGGCGTCGCCGGCGTGGCGGGATTGGCCTCGGCGTTCTTCAACTCGTCGATGCGCTTCTTCGCTTCGACCAGATACTGACTCTGATCGAACTCGGTCACGAGCTTCTCGTAGAGCGGCAGCGCCTCGGCGGGCCGACTCACCTTCACGAGCGATTCACCAAGATAGAAGTAGACGCCGTCACGAGCGGTGAACGTCGGGTCGTCCTTGATCACGGCGGTCAGCCGGTCGATAGCGCCCGGATACCAGTGGATGCGGAAGTAGAAGCGACCGACTTCGAACTCCGCTTCGCTCAGACGATCCTTGGCTTCGCGCAGCCGGTTCCTGACTTCAGGTGCGTAGGTGCTGTTTGGATAGCGCGTGAGAAAGGTCTCGAGTTCCTTGACCGTTTCGCGCGTTTCGGTCTGGTCGCGTTGCGGCGCGCGCATCTGGCGGAAGTGCGCGAGACTCAGCTTGTACTGCGCGTAGTCCGCACGCGGGTGCGTGGGGTAGAAGGACAGGAACTCCTGGAACTCGGCAATCGCCAGCACCAGCGACTCGGCCGACCCTTCGCCGATGTAGGTATCGCCGATGCCAAGCTTGGCGTCGGGGCGCACCGGACTCTGCGTGTAGGTTTCGGTGACCTGCTTGAAGTACTCGCGCGCGGTCAGCCACTTCTTGTTCTCGAGGGACGCCTGTCCGCGTTCGAACAGAAACTGGTCAGGTTGCGTCGTGCCGGGTGGAACGGCACGACGGCCGTTTGCCGACGCGCATGCGCCGCTCACGGCGAGTGCGCCCGCCAGTGCCAGCAGCGCCACACTGCGTTTCCAGACCGTCGTCATCTTCACAGTGTTTGCCTCAGCCACTCGTACTCCGCCGCCAAACCGCGTGGCAGATCGACCGTCGGCGCAAAGCCGAGGTCTGCTCGTGCCAGGGTGGTGTCCGCGTAAGTGTGTCGCATGTCGCCTTTCTGGTTTGCTTCGCGCGCCAGAATGGGAGCCGTTCCGACCACGTTACCAATGATGGCCAACACCGCGTTCAGCGACACGCGGGAACCACCGCCAATATTGTATACACGCCCGGGAACGCCCCTGAGCGCGGCCGTCGCCGTTGCCGCCGCCGCATCGTCGACGAAGGTGAAGTCGCGTGTCTGCTCGCCGTCACCGAACACCGCAATGGGACGGCCTTCCATCGTGGCGCGCAGGAACTTGTGAAAGCCCATGTCCGGTCGTTGCCGAGGTCCATACACCGTGAAGTAGCGAAGCGACACGGTCGGGACGCCGTAGTTCACGTGGTACAGGTAACACAGCTGCTCAGCTGCGAGCTTGCTGACGCCGTAGGGCGACACCGGCTGCGGCAGGGCATCCTCGCGCATCGGCATCGGCACGAGGTCTCCGTACACCGATGAACTCGACGCGTACACGAGCCTTTCAATCCCGGTCCCCACACACGCTTCGAGCAGCACCTGCGTCGCGCTGATGTTGTTCGATGTATAGACGTCGAAATCGCTTCCCCAGCTTTTCCTGACGCCGGCCTGTGCAGCGAGATGGAAGACGTGCGTGCGATCGGCAAGGATCGCGCCGAGATTCGCGTCCTGGATGCGCGACTCCACGAAGCGGAAGTTCGGGGCGGTGCGCAGCCACGCGAGATTCCGTTCCTTCGCCGCCCGCGGGTAGTAGTCGGTGAAGCAGTCGATGCCGACGACGTCTTCGCCGGCGCGCACGAGCCGCTCGGCCAGCGTTGACCCGATGAAACCGGCGGCGCCGGTGATGAGTGCGTTCATTGTTCTCTGGGAAACAGGTCGAGCACCCGTTCGGGGAGCCGCCTGGGTTTACCGTGCGGGTCGAGTCCGGCGTGGACGGTGTAGCCTTCGGCGAGCAGCAGATCGTCGGCCTCGCGCACCACCTGGTAGTCGAACCTTACCCGAACGGGCGACAGTCTCGTGCCGCGGGTGCGAATCAACAGATCGTCATCGTAGCGCGCCGGCTGTCGGTACTCACAATGCGCCTCGATGACGGGCAGCGAACATCCCTCGACCTCCATCTCACGATAGGTCCATCCGGAATGACGCAGCAGATCGGTGCGGCCCACCTCGAACCACACCAGATAGTTGGCGTGATAGACGACGCCCATCTTGTCGGTCTCCGCATAGCGGACCCGGATGCGCGACGCAGGGGAGGCGGCGGTGTTCAAGGGGCGATCGATCCGGCCAGCGCGAGGTCGGCGATGGCCTTGAGCTCCCGGGTCGCCTGCTCGGGATCAGGTGTGCCGAAGATGGCCGACCCGGCAACCAGCATGCGGGCACCGGCTGCCACGACGCGCGCCGCATTGTGCGCGTCGATGCCGCCGTCGATCTCGATTCCGGCGCCGATGTTGCCGCAGCGATCCAGAAGGGCTCGCACCGCCGCGACCTTGGCAATGCTCCGCGGAATGAAGGACTGCCCGCCAAACCCCGGGTTGACCGACATCACGAGCACGAAGTCGACGTCGCCGGCAATTTCCTCGAGCATGCCGACTGGCGTCGACGGATTGAGTACGACGCCGGCCTTCACGCCGAGCGCCTTCATGGCATGCACCGTCCGATGCAGATGCGGCAGCACTTCCACGTGCACCGAAATCATCGACGCGCCAGCATCAGCGAACGCCTCGATGTAGCGATCGGGCTCCGAGATCATCAGGTGGACGTCGAGGGGTGTCCGCGTCACTCGCCGCAGGGCCTTCACGACAGCGGGACCAATCGTGATGTTCGGGACGAAGTGTCCGTCCATCACATCGACGTGGATCAGATCTGCGCCTCCGCGCTCGACCCGCGCGACCGCATCGCCGAGAAAGGCGAAATCGGCCGACAGAATCGATGGAGCAATGCGAACGCTCAACGGCTTACCTCGATGGACATGGGTTCGTCAGGCGCGATCTGGAAGCCGGCCTGTGGACTCTGCCGCAGCACGACACCAGCGGCGACGCCAGGCGCCGGCGTTGATGCCACCACGGCCACCCGAAAGCCGTGGCTGCGAAGGAATGTTGCGGCGCGCTCGCCGTTGACGCCGATGAGATCGGGCATCACGTAGGTGGTGGCTTGCGCGGCGCGGTTCACGAGCAGCGTCACCTGGCCACCGGCCGTTTTGGGCGGCGGGTCCTGCGCGATGACGATGTCAGAGGCGAACTTCTCGGAGCGGACCTCCGCGGTGGCGACGTCGATGCCGTCTTCGCGGAGTCGCAACTGCGCCGTTCGTTCCGACTCGCCAGTCAGTTCCGGCACTGAGGCTGCCCTGGGTCCCGTGCTCAGCCAGACACGCACGACGCGCTGCTGGCGCGAGGTGGTGCCAGCGATCGGGTCCTGCGCAATCACACGACCGGCGGGAATCTTAGGGTCGGCTCGACGGGTGTCGTCCAAGCGAACTGCCAGGCCGAGGTCGCCGGCGACGGCGGTGGCGTCGTTGGCCGTGCGATTGGTGAGATCTGGAACGACCACTTCGCGAGCCCGCAGCGCAACACGCATCGAGCCCGCGGCAAACAGGACGTAGGTGGCGACCAGCGCACCCATCAGCAGAAGCAGCTTGCCCGCGCTGAGCATGCGCGTCCCGAAAGCCATCAACCTCTGATCGTACTACAGGTTGGAGGATCGCTCGAAGACGGCCCCGAAGAACAACTCGAGCCCGTGTCGGTCGGGCTCGGTGCGGAGGAAGCCCTCGACGTCCTCGAGTTCCGGCGAGAGGGCCGGGTGCGCCGAACGGGCCGGTAGCAGTCGGAATTCGGGATGCTCGGCGAGGAACGCACGCGCAATCTGCTCGTTCTCTTCCGGCTCACTCGAACAGGTGGCATAGACCAGTCGTCCGCCGACGCGCACCACCGACGCGGCGTTCGCCAGCATCGTCCGCTGGGTATCAGCCAGCGCCGGAAGGTCGGCCGCGGTCCGCCGCCACCGGATATCGGGATCGCGCCTGAGCGTGCCCAGACCGGAACACGGCGCGTCCACGAACACCGTTGAGAACACCGGCTCGAAGGGGAGCGGACGGGTGGCGTCCGCCTGCAGCACGCGGATGCGCTCCGTGCGCGTGGCGCTCACGGTCCGGCGGAGCAGCGCGATGCGGCGGTCGCGTTTCTCGCAGGCGACCAGTATCTCGCGCTCGCCCAGCGTGGCCGCAATCGCGGTGGCCTTGCCGCCCGGTGCTGCGCAGGTGTCGAGTACCAGCGGACCCGGAGACTCCCCGGCGAGCAGCGCCACGAGTTGCGACGCTTCGTCCTGTATGGTCACGCGGCCATCCTGGAACGGCGAGGCCAATGCGCCGCGTTCGAGCACAATCGCGTCTGGCGCGTAGGTCGCGGCACGGGCGTCGACACCGTTCGCCTGTAGCTCGTTCAGCAACGCGTCCCGCGTGCCCGCACTGCGCAACACCCGCAGCGTCAAGGGGCCCGGCCCGTTGTTGAACTGCATCCACGACTCGGTCCGTTCGAAACCGACGCGGTCCATCCAGCGCTCGGCCAGCCAGTGCGGATGCGAGAGCGTGGTCTCGAGATAGGCGAGCGCCGCAGCGCGGTGAGATGGTGCACTCGGCCGCGGCGGCAGTGGCAGGGCATTGCGCTGCCTGGAAATCGTTCGCAGCACCGCATTCACGAGGCCCGACGCGCTCTTCTTGCCTGCCTTCTTCGTCAGGTCCACCGCATCGTCCACCACGGCGGAGGCCGGCACGCGTGTGAGATGCAGCAGTTGATAGGTGCTCAACCGGAGGATGTCGAGCACCTCCGGATCAAGTCGGTCGATGGCGCGCTTCGCGGCGCGTGCGATGAGCACGTCGAGTGCGTTTCGCCACCGCATTGTGCCGACGGCGATGTCGGTGGCCAGGGCGCGATCGCGCTCGTCGGTCAGTGAGTCGCGCAGCCGCGCCAGGACTGTGGCGAGATCGCTCTGGCCGTCTGAGACGCGCCGCAACACTTCATACGCGGCGATCCGGGCCGGTGCAATCATGGTTGGGAATGGAAGCGTTGACCGGTCGAGAGACGGCGACCGGCGAGGAACTCACGCGTCTGGGCCGGACGCTTGCCTTCGGCTTGCAACTCGGTGATGAAGAGCGTGCCGTCGCTCGTGGCAACACCGAGCGTGTCGCCCTGCGCGCTGACGATCGTTCCCGGCTCCGCATCGCTCTGGTCTGTTGACCACGTCGAGCGGTGAAGAATGAGTCGAGCGCCATCGACATAGGAGAAGGCGTGCGGCCACGGGTGCAGACCACGAATCTGGTTGTGGATGACGCGCGCCGGCGCGGCCCAGTTCACGATGCCGTCTTCCCGCGACAACCGATGCGCGTAGGTCGTACCCGCATCATCCTGCGGCGTCTCGACGACGGGGCCGAGAGCCAGGCGATCGAGCGTCTCGACCAGAGAGACGGCGCCGAGCCGTGCCAGGTCCGCTTCCACTTCCTCGCTGGTGTCGTCAGGACCGATCGCGCGCTCAACCGTGGCCAACATCGCGCCCGCGTCGAGTGCCTTGACGACGCGCATGATCGTCACGCCAGTCACGGTGTCGCCGGCCATCACGCTGCGGTGCACAGGGGCCGCTCCGCGGTACTTCGGCAGCAGCGACGCGTGCACGTTAATCATGCCCAGGCGGGGGACGGAGAGGACGGCTTCCGTGAGGATCTTGCCGTAGGCCGCGACCACGCCGATGTCGGCGCCGAGTGTCGTCAGTTGTTCGACGAACACGGGATCTTTCATCGTCGAGGGCTGCAGTACCTCGAGTCCCGCGGCGAGGGCTCGCGCCTTCACAGGGGCGTCGCTCGTCTTCTGCCCTCGGCCGCGCGGCTTGTCAGGTTGCGTGACGACCCCGACGACGCGGTGTGCTGATGCCAGCATGGCGTCGAGCGTCGGCACAGCAAAGTCCGGCGTGCCAAAGAATACGACCGACAGACCACTCACCACTTGCCTGCCTTTGCCAGCTTGCGGATTCGTCGAACGATGAGGTCGCGCTTGATGCCGCGGAGCCGGTCGACGAACAGCGTTCCGTCGAGATGGTCCATCTCGTGCTGGAAGGCGCGGGCGAGGAGGCCTGTACCTTCGATCTGCTGAGGCTTGCCCTCGCGGTCCAGCCCCTTGACGACCGCACGCTGTGGACGCACAACCGTCGCGTTGAAGCCGGGCACAGACAGGCATCCTTCTTCTTCGAGCTGGACACCGTCACGTTCCACCCATTCAGGATTCACCAGGACGAACAGCGCCTTGGCATCGCGTCCAATGGAGGTGTCGACGACGAAGATGCGCAGGGGCACGCCGATCTGCGGCGCGGCCAGTCCGATACCAGGCGCCGCGTACATCGTCTCGATCATGTCGGTGATCACGATGTTGATCTCGGGCGTGATCCGATCCACCGGACGTGCCGGGTCATGAAGGACAGTGGCGCCGTAGCGCAGGAGCGGGCGAATCATCGTTCGGGTTCGCGCGACAGTCGCGCGTCAGTGCTGCGCAAACCGCGCGGCGGTATGACTGCGGTAGGAACGCAGGTTGTCCTGCACCTCGCGAAGCGAGTCGCCGCCGAATTTCTCGAGCACAGCGTCGGCAAGCACGATGGCCACCATGGCTTCGCCTACGACGGCAGCCGCGGTGACCGCGCAGGTGTCGCTGCGCTCGATGGCGGCCGGACTCAGCGCCAGCGTGTTCAGGTCGACGGAACGCAACGGCTTCATGAGCGTCGCGATGGGTTTCATGAACGCCGTGACACGCAGGTCCTCGCCGTTGGTAATGCCGGCCTCGAGACCGCCCGCGTTGTTGGTTGGCCGCTGCACCGGCACGTCGGGATGTGTCGTGCTGCCGGTCAACGGCAGGATCTCGTCGTGAATCTTCGAACCGGGCAGGCTGGCCACATCAGCGCCGCGTCCGATGCCGACGCCCTTGATCGCCTGAATCGACATCAACGCCTGCGCCAGGCGCCCGTCCAGCTTGCGGTCCCACTGCACGTGGCTGCCGAGACCGACGGGCAGGCCACGCACGATCACTTCGAATGAGCCGCCGACCGTATCGCCTGCCTCCTTGGCAGCATCGATGACGGCCTTCATCTGCTGCTCGACCTCGTTGCTCACGCAGTGCAATTCAGACGTAGCCGGGATGCCGAGCACATCTTCATAGGTGACGGCCAGCGGATCGCCGATGGACGCAGACCCGATGGACGCCACGTGGCTGACGATCTGCACGCCGAGTCGTTCGAGAAACTGACGCGCGATGCTGCCAACCGCGACGCGCGATGCGGTCTCCCGCGCACTGGCACGTTCGAGCACGTTGCGGATGTCCGTGTGGTCGTACTTCACCACACCGGCAAGGTCGACGTGACCCGGGCGCGGGCGAGTGACAGCCGCGCGATCGACACCAGGTGTCTCCGCCGTCGGCGGATGTTCCACCGCCATCGTGCGCTGCCAGTTCTCCCAGTCCTTGTTCGGAATCATCAGCGCGATCGGCGCTCCGGTCGTGACGCCGTGTCGCACGCCGCTGATCGCGTCCGCCCGATCGGATTCGATGACCATCCGGCGGCCGCGGCCGTAGCCGCCCTGGCGTCGGCGCAACTCCGCTGTCAACGCATCGAAGTCAATGGTGAGCCCCGAGGGAATGCCTTCGAGAATGGAGATCAGCGCGCGTCCGTGAGACTCGCCAGAGGTCAGAAATCGCAGCATCTAGGCCTCATTCTATCCGAAATAACTGAGCCTCCTGGCGCGCGGCGACGCTGTTGGCGCGAGAACTGGGCGGGCGGCGATCTTGCACAACGGGTCGGCGACGGAGGTTCCGTGCGACTCATCGCCGATCGGTTCGCTGAAGACTCACACGGGCACGCATTCGATCTCGCCACCGGCGAACGCGTGCTCATCATCACGACTCGCGCGGGCGGGCCGACAGATCAAGCGCGGTGGGCCGAGCGCTGTGCGTGGTTCTCGTGCGCGGGTCATCCATCACTCGCGCCGCTTGTCGACCACGGCATGCTCGGCGATACAGAGCGTTTCGAAGCATGGGGTGCACGCCCTGGATGGACAGGCGCCCCTGGAGTGGCGGCCAGCGCGCGCGTGCGCGTGGCGCAGTTCCTCAGCGGCAATCACCGAACGCCCGTGTGCTCGAACCAGCTGCTGATCGGCACCCGGCATGGTCGGCCCTGCATCATCCCCGATGCTGATGCCGGTTTCGAGGCCACCGTTGAGTGCGCGCAGGTGACCACGCCGGACCGCGCCGTGCTCGGTGTCGTGCGCCCGTCGGACGTGCGTCTGCAGCAAGCGGCGGACCTGATGGTGGCGACCGACGCTGGACGCCTGATTGCGATGACCCTGTGGAGTCCGACGCCGCAGGACTCCGTCAGCGCCGTGCGGGAGATGGCGCGCGTTGCGCGGTTGGCCGGATACGTGCCGATCTCGTCACGCGCCTTTCGCGCGCCGTGGCTCGCGCTTGTCGCGAAACGGACGGTGGTGCTCTTCGCGTGCGGGCGCACCGATGAAGGGTGGCGGCATTTACTCGAGGCCTCGATGGCCGCTCCGAAGCCTCATGTCGTGGTGTTCGTTGGTGCACGCGCCGTCCGCCGCGTGCACATGGTGCGACCCACGCGCTGGTCACCAGCGGATCTGCAGCAATCGATTCGACCCGACGATGTCGCGCGTTCGCATCGTCGGGCGATCACCACGGCCGCGCGGCGTGCGGGCGGATATCAAGCGGTCTTCGAACGGCTGCTCTTCGGCGACTGCTTCGGTCTGAACGAACCGTTCACAACCGAACATGAGCAGACCGTCGAGCGTGCGGCTACAGAGACGCGGGTCGAGTCGGACCCACGCACGCGAGGTGCACGCGCCGCCGAGCACACGGTGCCGTATCTCGTGCATCAGGCGCAGCGGCCGGCGCCAGATGGGGACGACCACACCGTGCGTCCCTGGCCGGCGCCAAGCGAGGTGCTGCGCTTCCGTCGTGCGGCTGAGAATGGCCGCACGCTCCTCGCGCGAGGGCGTCATCAGGCCGGCGACCGCGCGCTTCGCCAGACGATGCATGCCTTCGCCCGACGTAGTGAGTGGACACATGCCGTCAATGCAGCGCTCGCCTCTGCCGAGTCGCTCATGACGCGCGGACAACTCCGTGATGCGGCCGAGACGCTCGACAGTGCGCGCGCCTGGAGTAGCCGGGCGAACGACCTCGGGTTGGTAACGCAGGTCGCCGTTGCGACGGCTACGCTCCGACTGGAACAGGGACACATGGTCGACGCCGAGTGCGTGCTCGAGGTCGCGCTCGAAGCCGCGATGAGCGAGGGCGATGAGCGTGTGAACGACGCCGTGCTTGCACTGGTCCGCTGTCTGTACTGGCAGGGCCGCTACGCCGACGCCTGGCACCGCCTCGAACTCATCACTGACGTTCCGGCGGCGTCGACGCATGAGGGGCAGTCCGCCACTGAGGTGAACCCTGTGGACCGCACGCTGATTCGCGCGTGGACGCTGCGAGCCAGGGTCGCCATCGGACGCGGGCGTCCTGCGGAAGCCGTGGCCTGTGCGGCACGCGCCCGCGACGGTGCCATGCGCGCGTCCGATTCCGACCTCCAATCGGCCGCCTGGTATGCGAGCGCGCTCGCGCAACTGGCCGCCGGCGATGCCACGCAGGCTGAACTCGCGGCGGCGCGGGCACTGTTGGCAGCACGCGCCGCACATCACCCATTGCATGCGCTGCGCGCACGGCTGCTGAGTGCCGAGATCGCGCGGCATCGCGGGCAACGCGCGCCAGCCACGATTCTGGTCAAGCGGCTCGTGCGCCTGGCGCCGACGCTGCCACACACGGTGCGAGCACGCATGGAGCTGCTCCGCGACCTGCTTGCCGACTCGGACATGGCGGGTGTCACCGATCGACGCGCGCGTCTCAGCG
>Ga0209023_10007101_pt1 | contig 11599 bp, 13 predicted proteins | sample LakOneMetagenome_FD_187468 | JGI IMG/M metagenome (GOLD analysis project Ga0209023, IMG submission 187468) | Freshwater and sediment microbial communities from Lake Erie, Canada (SPAdes) (version 2) | ecosystem: Environmental > Aquatic > Freshwater > Lentic | place: Lake Erie, Canada...
TGCTGCGCGCGGGCGATCTCCGGCAGCTCGACAGTGCGCTCAGCGATCTGCAGCGACGCGCGGGCGGCCGCCGCGGGGTCGATCGCGTCGAGTCGCGGATCGACCGGGACTGTGCGGCGACCGAGGCCAGCGTCGACAGTCGGCGGCGAAGTTGTTTCAACGAACGAAGCGGGAACCCGCATGGAGCAGTCGACGGCGCTACACGCGGAAGCTGGTTCGCACGCTCGCTGAGTCACGTTGCACCTCCGTTGGGCGATCAGGCGCAACCAAGGTCCGGAGCAACGCAATGGGGAGCGGACTTTGCTCTCCGCCGGTCAACCTAGCGGAACTGCGCAGCCCCACCAAGAGGACCTTGGTCATTTCCCGATCCGCCAGCGTCAGCACTGGTAGCGTCAGCGCTTCAACCGGTGACGCGCTCCAGACCTCGGCGGTACACGAAAGGTCCGGGCCACACCGATGACACCCCGACAACAACGTTGTTCGCTGTCTCCCCGACCGCACCAGGTCGCAGCGGAGGTCTGGCATGCCGTCCGGGGCCAGTGAGCGACGTCTCCGCATCCTCAGCCAACTCGTTCCTGTCGGCGACACACCGCTGGAGACCACACGTCTGTGCGATGTGTGCGCGGAGATGACCTCCACCAGCGGTGCAGGGATCATGCTCATCGCCGACGGCACATCACGCGGTTCTGTCTGCACGACCAACAGCGTCAGCGAGGTCATCGAAGAACTTCAGTTCACACTCGGTGAAGGGCCGTGCATCGACGCCTGCCGATACGGCCGGCCGGTCCTCGAGCCCGATCTTGCCTCGCCCTCCACGGACCGATGGGTCGCGTTCTCTCCGCCGGCCATCGCGGCAGGCGCACGCGCCGTCTTCGGTTTCCCGATCCGCGTCGGCGCCGCGAATCTCGGCGCGCTCAACCTCTATCGAGATCAACCGGGACCACTCACCAGTGAGCAACACGCCGACGCGCTCGTGCTCGCCGACGTCGCCGCCGAACTCATCCTCCTCCTCCAAGCCGAAGCACCGCCCGGGCAACTGGCAGCAGAGCTGGAGGCCAGCGCACGCTTCCACTACGTCGTCCACCAGGCATCCGGCATGGTGTCCGCCCAGCTTGGTGTTGCCGTCGACCACGCCATGGTCCGCCTCCGAGCATTCGCGTTCGCCAGCGGTCAGCCGCTGGTCGAGGTCGCCCGCCGCGTTGTCAACCGGACGTTGCGATTCGATCCGGCCAGTGAGACGGGGATCGACCGATGACATCGCACCGCATCGCAACACGATGTCCACCTGACGGCCACCATCGCCGCAACCCCCGCGAACTAGCATGAGCGGAGATCAACGCCAGCCGGCGCTGGTCGACGTTCGCATCACCTCGGGCGTTCCTCAGGCTGATGGAGCCCCATGACGTCCAAACAAGCGCTGCTCGGTGACACCATGGTGCTCCTCGCCGACAACCTCGTCACCGACTTCGACGTGGTGGAACTGCTCACCATGCTCGCAGACCGTTGCGTGAGCCTGCTCGGAGTCAGCGCCGCCGGCCTCATGCTCGCCGGACCCGATGGGGCGTTGCGGGTGATCGCCTCATCCAGCGAGCAGATGCGCCTGCTCGAGCTGTTCGAGCTGCAGACCGACGAAGGCCCATGCCTCGAGTGCTTCCAAACCGGCAACGCGGTCACGCACGACGACCTGTCCAGCGCCACTGTCCGCTGGCCAAAGTTCGCACGCGAGGCGATCGCCAACGGGTTCCACTCCGTGCACGCCCTGCCGATGCGTCTACGCGGCAACATCGTCGGGGCGTTGAACCTCTTCCAGACAGAGGTGGCAGGAATCGACAACGAGGGCGTCCGGGCTGCTCAAGCCCTCGCCGACATCGCCACGATCGCGATCCTGCAGTATCGGGCGACGCTCGAGTCCCACGAGCTGATGGATCAACTGAACACTGCGCTCAACACGCGGGTCGTGATCGAACAGGCGAAGGGAATCGTCGCCGAGCACAACAAGCTCGACATGGAGCAGGCGTTTGCTGCACTTCGAAGCCACGCCAGAAACAACAACCTGCGACTCGCCGACGTCGCAGCAGCAGTGGTGAGCGGCACGCTGAACTCGACCGCCCTCAGACCCGCTGTGGCGCCCCGCAAGTCCCGGTGACATCACCCGTCCCCGCTGTGCTCTCGCTGCGGGGCGCTCGATCGAGTGAGCGCTGAACAGCTGTACGGTGGTTGCTGAGGAACTCAGTTCCTCACCGCGTTGCTCCGGACCCTGGTTGCGCTCCACGCCCGATCTGGAGGTCCAACGTGTTCACATGCTCCGTGCGATCAATGCCGAATCACGCTGGCCCTCGAGCGCGTACGAACAACGGAGAGGTGCATGATGTCTGACGTCAACGATGACCAGTCCGCAGCCGAGCGGCTGGACGAAGAGGTCACCGGTCTCGACGATCCAGTGACCAGTGACGAGGTGCTTGTCGACTACCCACCCGATCATCTCGAGGGCGTGCCATTCGCCGATGCCGACGTCACCGACGAATCGTTCGAGGAGCGGACCGCGCAGGAGCAGCCCGAAGCACTGGCGAAGCGACCTTGACATCCGGGCTGGGCACGACGACACCGAAGGGGACACCAATGGCGACGCCGATCTCCGCCTATCGCGACCTCGGTTCCGCCCGGCTCGGCACGGTCGGCGAAGGCCACTGGCACGCGGCCGACGGCGAGTTCGCTTATCTCGAGTTCGACCTCGACGACATCATCTACAACGTCGCAGACCTCGACGGCTCCAGCGCAGTGGGTGGCCCATGACAGCCGAGCGTCGCCAGCGATCGTGGCGCGGTCTCGCGGGACAGGTCGGCGACGTGCTCGCCGATATTCCCCTGTTCCTCACTGCGCCGCTGTACCGGCGGAGGCACCTTCGCTGGGGTGCAACGAACGAGGAGGTCGTGGCGGTGATGCCGGGCGATGAGCGGTTCCCTGACGCCCAGTTCGTGGCGACACGTTCGATCACGATCGATGCCGAGCCGGCCGCCGTGTGGCCGTGGCTGGTGCAGGTTGGCTGCGGTCGGGCCGGGTTCTACAGCAACGACCTCCTCGACAACCTCGCCCGACCGAGCGCGACGACGATCGTGGCTGATCTGCAAGACCTCGAGGTAGGCCAGTGGGTGCCGATGTCACCGTCGGCAACACCGACGGACAAGACGGCGCTCCGCGTGGACTCCTTCGAGATCGCGTCATGGTTGCTGTGGGTGAAGCCGGACAGCACATGGTCGTGGCGGCTCGACTCGACGGCGTCGGGTGGCACCCGTCTCGTCACACGCATCCATGCCGTCTACGACTGGTCCCATCCACTCACTGCGATCCTGGGGGTCGTGCTCATGGAGTTCGGCGACTTCGCGATGATCCGCCGGATGTTGCGCGGAATCAAGACCCGAGCAGAAACCACTGGCGTCCATCCGGCGTCGCCGACGCCGGATGCGCTTGACGCGTGACAAGGAATCGTGAGAACTCGAACCGGTCGCCGGTGCGGATCGTCGTGTTCGTCGTTCTCATCATCTTGGAGACGGCGACAGTGATCGTCGCGATGCGCATCGCAACAGGCTCCTGGGCAGGCGGGACCGCCGCCGGAGCCATCTCAGGGGCGCTCACAGCGGCCACCTACCCGGCGCTCATTCGTCGGCGCCAGCGACCTGCGAGCGACCGTTCGCAGTTGCCGCGGACGCGTCCACCGAGGTGACGCTGCGGGTCAACCTGGAGGCCGGCTGTCGCTGGTGCGGGTGGCGACGACGATGCCTGCGTTCCAGCCGGGAGCGCGGCCGCCGTCGGGTGGTCCGAGCGGGGCGGTGTCGATCCCGGCTCGGTGCAGGATCCACGAGGTGACCGAGTTCGAGTTCCACATTTCGCCGGCATCGAGCTCATCTCTGCCCCACACCGGTGTCGGTACCGCTGCGACGAGATCGAGAAGTCGTTGCGCGTCGCCCGACTCCAGCTGCAGGGTGGTGGCCGCTGTGGCCTGATCGGCGTCGGGGATGACGCCGCCGCGCCACCGGTGGATCTCGTAGCGGAACAACCGGAACCTGCCGAGCCACGCGGTGCCGACGGCACCTTCAGCGACCACCCCGCGCTGCTCACCGTGATCGTCGGGAACCGGGGTCATCTCGATCACAAAGCGGTCGTCAGCGACAGTGACGATGAGCGCCGAGTGGTAGAGCGCTCGGGCTGGGCGGCGTTGCACGACCGCGCTCAGCGCTTCGAAGGCGCGACCGCTGAGTCGCACGACGTGCTGCCCGGCCCCGAGCGGGATCCACAGAACCTCGACGGTGCACATCGCGTCACCAGGCGGATGGCTGGTCGAGCACGACACGGTCGGGTCGGACGTCGCCGGCTGCGGTCACGAGGCCGAGCGAAAGTGCGACGACGGTGAGCAGCGGCGTGACGACCGTCCACCACGTGAGCGCGGCGAACGGGACAGTCGCGGCGACGAGCAGCGCGATCATCGTCCTGCTGCCCGACCTGGTCAGGATCGCGGCCGCGATCAGCGCGGCGCCGGCAGCGAGACCTGCGGCCTTCGTGACGGCCGATGCGGCGCTGACCGCCATCAGGAGCTCAAAGGCGCCCAGCATGCCCAGCAGACCGCGAAGCCAATGTGAGGCGACGACGGACCGGAAGCGATGCCAACCGCACGCGGCGAGGGTGACACAGGCGGCAGCGGTGATCAGCGAGCCGGGGATGACCCAGAGCCGGCCGACTGTCGTCGAGCACAGCACGGCGACCAACGCGAGCCACAGCGCGATCCCCGTGATCCGCTCGTCACTGGGAGCAGTCTCGGCCCGAAGCAAGCGCGCCGCGAGCAGGATGCTGACCCCGAGCGCGATGGTGAGCAGGCCGAGTGCCACCGGCTGGTCCTTGTTGCCGCTCCACTCGGGAATGCGGTTCCCGATGGTGACTTGTGCAACGCCAGCGACGACGGCAATCCGTGCGCCGATCGCAGCGAGTCGGGCGGCCAGCATCGACAGTCGTTCGCGGTCACGGCTCATCGTGTCACCTCGCTGACGGGCCGGCGCGGGCTGAGCCTGCCGGGCCGCACCGGATGGCCGACCCGGACGGTGCAGAGCGCGTGACGGCCGGGCTGGGCGACGAACGCGTCCATCGCTGGTCCGAACGTCGAGTCGTGTCCGAGCTGTGCGTCGCGGTCGATGCGCTCGGTGATCTGATTCATGTGCTGCAGGCCGAGTCCGGCGACGGTTGCGGCGAGGTGGATTCGCTGCAGCAGCCGCCCGCCGACGAGCTGAAGGGTGGGGTCATCAGGGTCGGCGACAGTGATGACGCCGTAGGCGGCGGCGGTCGCGGTGTGCACCGTGCGGGTCTGGTCGAGCCAGAACGAGTCGCCCGCGGCGCGCGAGGTTGCCGGCAAGATCTTGGCCATCGCCAGAATGAGAGGGCTGAGGCCTTGGGTGTCGAGAGTGAGACCGTCGCGGTGGCTGTCGATCTGATCGCGGGTCATGCGCAGCCACGCGTAGGAGTCCTTCGACTGGTCGACGTCGTCCACGATCGCGGTCGTGGCGTCGATGATCAGCGCTCCGAGCGCCGCGCGATCCGCCGGGGTGGTGAACCAGCGAACGTCGACGCCGTCGAGCCCGGCCGTCGCCGAACCGAGAACGGTGATGACATCGGCCGTGACCGCCTTGTTGGTGTAGGGGCCGCGGTTGGTGTGCCGCTCACCGATCGCGTCGTGCAGGGTGGACTCCACGCGTGCGCCCGCCGCGAAGCGCACCGTCGCGACGTGCGTCGGATCGGTGGCATCGGGGAGCAACGTCACGGCGGGCTGGAAGCCGCGGGCAGCCGCAGCGAGGAGGAGGTTCTCCAGCGCACAGCCGAGTCCGATGTGGTGCTCACGGTCCATCGCGTCGAGCGTTCCGGCGCGCCGTGTCGGATCCGTGAACATCTCCACGGTGTCGGCAGTGACGTGGAAGATCCACGGTTGAGTGTTGTGCGGGTTCGCGGCGAGGATCGCCGCGGCGACCGTGCCGAGCGACGTCGGGTCCTTGCGCCAGTTCGACCACGGGTCGTAGGCGCTGCCATGTCCCGCGTTGAGCACCCCGTTGTCGAACACCCGGTAGCTGCCCACGCCAATGCCGGCGACGACGACGGTGGCGGCGCCGATACCGACGCGATGCAGCATCGAGCGCCGCGTCATCGGCCCGGTCCCGACGGCTGCTGGTGGGGCCGCGCCCTCATGCGATGGCGCAATGTCGGAGTCAGGCGGGTCGGTGATCGCGGTCATCGGTTGGAACCTTCCGTCGGTTCATGCATCACGACGCCGCAGCAGGTAGTTGGCGAGAAGCATCAGCGCTGCGGTCCACAGGCACATCACGCCGAAGCCCTGCCACGGAGTGAGCAGATCGTCGGGGCCCTGTCGGGCGTTGACCATCAGCTGGCCAGCGCTGGTCGGAAGGTAGGCGTAGACATGGTCACCGACGCTGCCCGGGATCAGCTGCGTCAGCGGTGCGAGAACGAGCACAAACGCGATGATCCCGGCGATGCCACCGGCGGTATGGCGCACGATCGCACCGATGGCGATGGAGAACACGCCGAGCACCGCCCCGTACAGGCCAGCACCGAGGAGTGCGCCGAGAACACCGGGATCGCCGATACCGACGGCGACCTTCGAATGCAGAATCGGTGCTCCGACCGCGAATGCGCCGAACGCTGCCACTTCGCTGACCACGAACACCACGACGGCAAAGACCGCGGCCTTGGCGAGCAGCATCGGTGTGCGGTGTGGAACAGCGAGCAGACTGGAGCGGATGGTGCCACTCGAGTACTCGTTGGTGATCACCAGCACCCCGAGGACGCAGACAGCGAGCTGGCTCAACTGGAACCCGGCCCCCAGGATCAGCCGGGTGGGGTCGAGCTGATAGGTCAACTTCTGGACCCGGTCCAACTGGTCCCACTGGCCGACGGTCAGGCCGACGAACAAGGCGGTGAAGCCGATCGTGACAACTACGAGAAGCACGAGCGCTGTCACACTGGAGCGCAATGACCGGATCTTGGTCCACTCCGAACGGAGCAGCCCCGCGATGTCGAGTCGAGCACCGGCGGTGGGCTGGTCTGGTTGGGTGGCGACGTCGACGGTGAGGGTCATGAGCGTGCTCCAGGCATCGCTGCCTCACGGTCGCCGGCGGCGTTGTGGCCGCCGAACTCGGTGCTGGTGTGGGTCTGTTCCATGAAGGCGTCCTCGAGCGATGCGAGTTGGGGAGTGAGCTCATGAAGCTCGAGCCCGGCGTGCGATGCGAGCGCACCGATGTGAGCGGCGTCGATCAGACGCACGATCAAGGCGCCCTCGGCATCGACATCGACGTGTCCTCCCGCCGCGGCGATCAGGTCGGTGAGCGCGACCGCGTCCGGAGAAACGACGAGCACCGACCGCTTCGAGGATCGTTCGATGAACTCGTCCGTCGTGCAGGCAGCGATGAGCCGCCCACGGCCGATGACGATCAGGTCTGAGGCAGTGGCGGCCATCTCGCTCATCAGATGGCTCGAGATCAAGATGGTGCGGCCCTCACCGGCGAGGTGGATCACCAGGTTGCGGATCCACATGATGCCGTCCGGGTCGAGCCCATTCACGGGTTCGTCGAGGATCAGCACCTGAGGGTCACCGATCAGGGCAGCGGCGAGCCCGAGGCGTTGGCCCATACCGAGCGAGAAGGTTCCGGCGCGTTCATGGGCGACGTCGTGCAACCCCACCAACTCGAGGACCTCGTCGACGCGTTGTCTGGGAATGCCCTGGGTCTGAGCGAGGACGAGCAGATGATCGAACGCTGAGCGGCCCTTGTGTGCCGCTCCGGCATCGAGCAGAGCCCCGACGACACGAAGCGGACGTGGGAGGTCGGCGTAGTGGATGCCGCCGATCGTGGCGTCGCCACCTGTGGGTCGGTCGAGACCGACGATGAGGCGCATCGTGGTCGACTTCCCGGCGCCGTTGGGGCCGAGGAAACCGCTGACGCGCCCAGGCTGAACGGCGAACGACAGGTGATCGATGACGAGTTTGCCGTCATAGCTCTTGGACAGATCACGGACCTCGATCACCTGTGGAGATCGGGCGGACATTTGAGCTGGGTTCATCGTCGGGCTCCCTGGGTGTCTGCGATCAGTGATCGCGCTACCGGGGTCCGGAGTAACGCCGAAGGTCTCTGCCGACAACCGGTCAGAACCAACACCACCCGCTGCAACGGATGGCTCGAGAACATCGTAGTGGTGCATGCTCGCCGAACCCCGTCGGCGGCGACCGGGGTCGTCGCGTGAACTGGCCCGGCCTTGGCCCGGTTCATTCAACGTCGCGACGGTCACCGAGATCAGGCCGAGCGCTGCCGGTGCGACAGTCCGCGCGGCGATCGCGACGATCGTGGCGGGGAGCGCGACTTCATGACCGAACCCGGACAGGACGACGGCGAGCGTGGCGGGTACCCATGACGCGGCGCCGCTGGCGAATTGCACGATGAGCGTCGGGGCGATGACGGAAAACGAGAACCGTGCCAGTGATGGCACCGCCCGTGCTCCGCAACCGCGAGCCGATGCCGGCGCCGAGGACCGCACTGACCGCCCGCCCTACATCGCGTCGGCGGCGGGGTGCGGGCGGCATCACCGCATCACTCCTGCTGACCAGGGCCCGGCTCCGGGTGCGAGCGGAGCGACCACTTCGCGGTCGTCGCCTGCCTCCGCCACGACTGCCGCAAGCGTCCGATTTCCGCTAGCGCGAAGAAGTCTGTGCAGGAATCGTGCACTCGCGGAAAGGTCACGACCGCGCCACATCCCAGGATTGCCACCCTGACCTGCTGGTTCTTCGTGCCCGGGACGGGGTTCGAACCCGTACGTACGTTCGTACAAGGGGGTTTAAGCCCCCCGTGTCTGCCAATTCCACCACCCGGGCGCGCCGGTCAGGCTACGCGCGCGTGACGGGCGGACCCTCGCGTTCGGACCCACGGATGGGGAGGGCTATGGTCCCGGGCATGAGCCAAGACGTCATCGACCGAGCCACCGCCCTCGTCCAGGGATTCGACGCGCGCGTGCAGGCGACACCTGCCGACGCGTGGACCAACACCGCACCGTGCGAAGGCTGGACCGCCCGTGACGTGGTCGCCCACGTCGCCAACAACCTCTCCCGCATCGGCGGCGCGCTGACCGGCGGTGAGGGCCACGAGGTCGGCGCCGACGAGGACATCTCGGCAGCGTGGGCAGCCGCACGTGACAGCTTCGTCGGCGCGCTGTCGACCGGCGACATGAGCACGCCCGTCCCCGGGCCGTTCGGGCCGATGCCCGCCGAGCAGGCGATCGGCCGGCTGATCTGCACCGACGTCCTCGTCCACACCTGGGACCTCGCCCGCGCCGTCGGCGGCGACGAGCAGCTCGACGCGGCAGCGATCGAGGGCGCGTACTCGGGCCTGAAGCCGCTCGACGCGATGATCCGTCAGCCCGGCGTGTTCGGGGCGAAGGTCGAGCCGCCGGCCGACGCCGACCTGCAGACCGAGTTCCTCTGCTTCCTCGGCCGCGCCGTCTGACGCCTGTTGCCGTCGACCGGCGGACCCGACTGCTGAGGCCGGGCCGCCGAGTCGCGGCGCACCCCGTTCGCTAGGGTCGCCCCGGTGCGGACGGCTCGACTCCTGATCGGTGCAACCCTGCTCGTGACCGCGAGCTGCAGCAGCGGCTCCAACCCGAGCGTGATCTCGTCGGGAGCGATCGACGGCAGCACGCCCGTCAACTCCGTGGTCAGCTCGACCCCGGACATGGCGGCGGTGTCATGGGGCGCGTGCACGGACAAGGACGTCACCAACACGTCGCTGCAGTGCGCGACGGTCACGGTGCCACTCGACTACACCCAGCCCACCGGCGACACGATCGACCTCGCGCTGGTCCGTCTCCCGGCCTCCGGTACCCGCAAGGGTGCGGTGCTGTTCAACCCCGGCGGCCCCGGTGGCTCCGGCTTCGACTACGTCGCACAGGCCGGGGACTCCGTCGTCCAGGGGCTGGGCCTCACCGACTTCGACCTGATCGGCTTCGACCCGCGCGGTGTCGACCGCTCCAACGGCCTGCGATGCCAGAGCGATGCCGACATCGACAAGTACCAGTTCCTCGACGACACGCCGGACACGCCGGCGGAGCAGCGCCTGCTCGACGAGTCGACCACGGCGTTCGAGCAGGCGTGCACCGCGAAGTACGGCGACGCGCTGCGCTTCTACTCGACCGACAACACGGCGCAGGACATGGACGCGATCCGGGCGGCACTCGGAGACGACACGATCAGCTTCCTCGGCGTCTCGTACGGGACGTACCTCGGCGCGACCTACGCCACGATGTTCCCGAGCAGGGTGCGGGCGATGGTGCTCGACTCGGCGTTCGAGCCGACGGGTGACACGGTCGAGGAGCAGTACACGACGCAACTCGTCGGCTTCGAGCATGCGTTCGACGACTGGGCCTCCTGGTGCCAGGGCACCGACGAGTGCGCGTTCAGGACCGCCGACGTACCAGCAGCGTGGGACACGCTGATCCAGCAGCTCGATGACCACCCGCTCGCCAACACCGACGGGCGCATCGGCAACCAGTCCGTGATGCAGCTCGCGACGATTGCCGCGTTGTACAGCAAGACGCAGTGGCCGGTCCTCGGCAGCGCCCTGGCCAAGGCCCGCGACGGTGACCCGAGCGGGATCTTCGACCTCGCCGACAGCTACAACGAACGCCACCCCGACGGCACGTACGACACCATCGGGCAGAGCAACCCGATCATCGTGTGCGCGTCCGGTCTGGAGGCCGCCATCCCTCCGGACCCGGCCGCGCTGATCGCGAAGCTGCAGCAGGAAGCCCCGCGCTTCGCCCGGACGATCAAGCCGAGCGACTTCCGAGACGACTGCGCCGGGATGATGCCGCACGTGACACCTCGAGCGCTGACGTACCACGGCACCGCGCCGATCCTCGTGATCGGCGGCAAGAACGATCCCGCGACGCCGTACCGATGGGCCGAGGAGATGACTGCGGCGATGGGTGACACCGCCACCCTGGTGACGTTCACCGGCGAGGGCCACGGTCAGCTGCTCGCGTCGAGCTGCGTGACGGCGCTGGAGGGTTCGACGCTGACGGATCTCGAGCGACCCGCCGACGGCACCTCGTGCGACCCGGACCCGGAGATCGAGAAGCCGACGTGGTGGGACGGCCTGCCCGTCCCCGATGGCATCGGCGACACGTATCCGGACAGCGCGCTGCTCGGCGCGCTCGGCCTCTCCCCGTCCGATGCCTACAGCGAACTACGGCTCACCGACCTCGATCCGCAGCAGGCGCTGAGCGCGTACGACAGCGCACTGACCTCGTCGGGCTTCACGGCGGCCGGCACGCAGGAACCGTTCACGGGCGCTCACCAGGGCATCTACGTGAACAAGGACAGCGATGTGCTGAGCGTGGTGACCCTCGGCTCCGAGGCCATGGCCTCCCCGGAACTGGAGAGCGTGCGCAACCTCCTGCCGACCGGCAAGACGCTCGTGATCCTGCTCTACCTGAAGCCCTGATCGCGCCCACCGCCACCGCCACCGCCACGAATGGCCGCGACCGTGGCGGCGTCCGGCGACGA
>Ga0209023_10007102_pt1 | contig 11599 bp, 8 predicted proteins | sample LakOneMetagenome_FD_187468 | JGI IMG/M metagenome (GOLD analysis project Ga0209023, IMG submission 187468) | Freshwater and sediment microbial communities from Lake Erie, Canada (SPAdes) (version 2) | ecosystem: Environmental > Aquatic > Freshwater > Lentic | place: Lake Erie, Canada | collected...
GCTGCAAAGGCCCGGCGCCGTCGAGCAATTTGGAAATGTTGCCAGCGGGGTCGACGCGGATCAAAAAGAACGGAACCTTCTCTGCGCCAGGCCTTTGCAGCGTCGTGATGCGATGCGCTGTCTGTTCGAAGCTGGTTCCGAAATGTCGCGCGAGGGCTTCGACATCGTAGCGGCGCGCCTCCGCGATCTTCACGAACGCAGAATACGGCATGATGAGCGCTGCTGCTGCGTAACTTGCAAGCGAGCGGTGCGCCAGCAATCTGCCGCTGCTGGTCGTGAACTGCCCCGCTTTCAGCGCGGTTGCGATCTCGTCTTCGAATTCGAGATAGGCAAGCTGCTGTGCCAATTGAAAATTGAAACTCGCGGTATCGAGCGAGTCGTCGAACAGAATTTCCTTGTGATGACGATCCAGCCGCCGCACCGACCCGAGCATCACGTCGGGCGGCAAGTGGCGAACACGAAGATTATGCCGAACTCTCAGGCGTTCGATGAACCATGCCGGGCTTGTGGGTCCGTGCAGGATGCGTTCGGCAGCGTCGTCGATGTCCGCGAAATTATTCCGTCGCGCAGCCAGAAACCGCCGCACTTCGGCTACCGGATCGTTGACATCCAGACTGTCGCGGCTCGATGACGATGCGCCACTCAGACCAGGACTGACGCGATCCGCCAGCGCAAGCTGCTCTTCGCGATAGGCCGTGTAGAGCCGCAGGAAGGCTTCCGCCAATCCCGGATAGCCGATGGCGATATCGCTGATTTCGAGCGGAGGAATATCGATGTCGGCAAACATCGGCTCTTTCAAAACTGCCTGCATCCTCGCCGTATGATCGGCACCGCCGTCGCCGGCCAAATTCGCGAGATCGATCTTGTAGGTTCGGGCCAGACGCAGCAGCATGTCCGCCGTCACCGGGCGCTGGTTGCGTTCCAAAAGGGCCACATAAGGCGCGGAAATGTCGAGATCGGAGGCCATATCGGCCTGAGTGAGACCCAGATCGCGCCGAAGCCGCCGCAACCGCGGACCCATGAAAACCGAGCGTATTGTGGCCGTCGCCATCGCCAATTTCCTGATCCAGAATGGCCAATATGTAAGATAATTACAGCATTACAAGACAAGTTTGTAAAGTGTGACAAGCTTTCTCTGAAAGCACTGGCGGTTGGCCAAAATTCCCTTACAAGCGAGCAACTGCAGCATCCGGCAACAGGTGAGATTGACCATGAATTATCAAGCGCGCGGAATTTCCGACCAAGCTATTCAGGGACCGGCTTCGTATCAGAGCGAAATCCAGGCGGCTGAAACCCTGCTCAAGGACAAGGGCACATGGAACGGCATCAGTGCCGAAGCGGTCGCCCGCATGCGCCTGCAGAACCGTTTCAAGACCGGTCTCGACATCGCGCGCTACACCGCAGCTTTGATGCGCGCTGACATGGCCGCATATGATGCCGATCCCACCAAGTACACCCAGTCGCTGGGCTGCTGGCATGGTTTCATCGCGCAGCAGAAGCTGATCTCCATCAAGAAGCATTTCGGCGGCAAGACCGATCGCCGTTACTTGTATCTGTCGGGCTGGATGATCGCTGCCTTGCGTTCGGAGTTCGGTCCGCTTCCGGATCAGTCGATGCACGAGAAGACCTCGGTGCCAGCGCTGATCGAAGAACTCTACACCTTCCTGCGTCAGGCCGATCAGCGCGAGCTCAACGACATCTTCCGCGAGATCGATGCTGCACGTAAGGCTGGCGATAAGGCCAAGGAAGCGACCTTGATCGCGAAGGTCGACAACTTCCAGACCCATGTCGTGCCGATCATCGCCGACATCGACGCAGGCTTCGGCAATGCCGAAGCGACCTATCTGCTTGCCAAGAAGATGATCGAAGCGGGCGCCTGCGCGCTGCAGATCGAAAACCAGGTGTCCGACGAAAAGCAGTGCGGCCATCAGGACGGCAAGGTGACTGTGCCGCACGAAGTGTTCCTGGCGAAGATCCGCGCCTGCCGTCACGCCTTCCTCGAACTCGGCGTTGACGACGGCATCGTCGTGACCCGCACCGACTCGCTCGGCGCAGGCCTCACGCAGCAGATCGCTGTCAGCCACAAGCCGGGCGACATTGGCGACAAGTACAACAGCTTCCTCGATTGCGAAGAAGTCGATGCGTCGAAGATCGGCAACGGTGACGTCATCATCAGCCGCAACGGCAAGCTGCTGCGTCCGAAGCGTCTGGCAAGCAACCTCTACCAGTTCCGCGCCGGTACGGGCGCTGACCGCTGCGTGCTCGACTGCATCACCTCGCTTGAGAACGGCGCCGACCTGCTGTGGATCGAAACCGAGAAGCCGCATATCGAACAGATCGCAAGCATGGTGGACCGCATCCGTGAAGTCTTCCCGAACGCGAAGCTGGCCTACAACAACTCGCCGTCGTTCAACTGGACGCTGAACTTCCGCTGGCAGGTTTACGATGCCATGAAGGAAGCCGGTAAGGACGTCAGCCAGTACAACCGCGCCGAACTGATGAAGGTGGAATACGACAACACGCCGCTGGCGATCGAAGCCGACGAGCGTATCCGCACCTTCCAGGCGGATGCGGCCAAGCGCGCCGGCATCTTCCACCACCTGATCACGCTGCCGACCTATCACACGGCGGCGCTCTCGACCGACAACCTCGCCAAGGAATACTTCGGCGACCAGGGCATGCTCGGTTACGTGAAGGGCGTGCAGCGCGCGGAAATCCGTCAGGGTATCGCTTGCGTGAAGCACCAGAACATGTCTGGCTCGGACATCGGCGACGATCACAAGGAATACTTCGCCGGTGAAGCCGCTCTGAAGGCGGGCGGCGCTCACAACACCATGAACCAGTTCAGCTAACGAACGGCTCGATACAATTAAAGACCAAAATGCCCGGCTTCAGCCGGGCATTTTTTGTGTGGATATTCCAATTTATGCCAGCGCAATGCACCGGGCGTTTTAAGCTCGCACAACGTCACTGCGGCCACGGAGAGCGAATTTGAAACCTTCAAGCCTGTTGCGCCAGATTGCATGCGGTATCTTTGTAATCACCGCATTTGCGTCTCCGTCTTTCGCCCAAAGCGGCGCGCGCTGTCATGGCGGACAGAGCTTCGATCAGTTTCTCGCGAGCTTGAAGCAGGATGCGCTCGCGGCAGGCGTGTCGCAGCGCGCGCTAGCGGAGGCGTCGCCGGGCCTCGTCTACGATCAGAGCATCGTTAATCGCGATCGCGGCCAGCGCGTGTTCGGCCAGATTTTTACGGAATTTTCCGGACGCATGGCGACCGAGGGCCGCCGCGTGAAAGGCCAGCAACTCATTCAAACTTACGCGCAGGCGTTTGCGCGCGCCGAGAAAGAATATGGCGTGCCGCCTGCAGTCATCACAGCATTCTGGGCGCTGGAAAGCGACTTCGGCGCAGTGCAGGGCAAATTGCCAACACTGCGCTCGCTGGTATCGCTGGCCTACGATTGCCGCCGCTCGCAGATGTTTCACGACGAGACCATCGCAGCATTGAAGATCATCGATCGCGGCGATCTTTCTCCTGCGGAAATGATCGGTTCATGGGCCGGAGAACTCGGCCAGACACAATTCCTGCCGTCGCATTATTACAACTATGCGGTCGATTACGATGGCGATGGTCATCGCAACATGCTGCGCAGCGCGCCGGATGTCATCGGCTCGACGGCGAATTACATTTCGACCGGATTGAAGTGGCGTCGCGGCGAACCTTGGCTGCAGGAAATTCACGTGCCCGCGAACCTGCCGTGGGATCAGGCTGATCTCACCATCAAACATCCGCGCTCTAAATGGGCGGCGTGGGGCGTGACCTACGCTGACGGACGCCCATTGCCGAACGACGATCTCTCCGCATCCGTGCTGCTGCCGATGGGCCGCACCGGGCCGGCGTTCCTCGCCTATCCGAATTTTGCCGCCTACACCGAATGGAATAACTCGCTGATCTATTCGACCACCGCTGCTTATCTCGCGACGAGAATCGCAGGCGCGGCTCCCATGCGCAAACCGACCGCACAAGTGGCGCAATTGCCTTTCAACGAGATCAAGGAATTGCAGCAACTGCTGACGCGGCAAGGATTCAATGTCGGCAAGATCGACGGCATCCTCGGCCAGCAAAGCCGCATCGCGGTCAAGACCATGCAGACCAAATACGGCCTGCCCGCAGATTCATGGCCGACTGCCGAGTTGCTGGTGCGAATGCGCGGCCCGCGGGCCCCGCAAGTGCAGGCCCAGTAGCGCTGAGAATAATCCTTCGCAGATACTTCGTGCTGCCCTTGCAGGATTGCGGGTAAGGGTTAGATCGGATTTGTCTCGTTCGATGGCAAAATGTTTCTCCGAAACAGAATCCCAACGGCATCCCAGAAGGTATCTCATGTCATTCTATGATGGTTCGGCTCCGGTCTTCATTCATACGCTGACGGCCCTGTCCGCGTTTCTTGCCAAGGCGGAGGCCTTCGCGAAGGATAAATCCATCGATCCCGACGTGCTGCTGAATGCGCGCCTGCATCCGACCATGTATCCGTTAAAGCGTCAGGTTCAGGCGGCCTGCGATGCCGCTGTGCGTGGATCGGCCCGCTTCGCGCAACTCGATATGCCGTCGTTTCCCGACACCGAAAATACCTTCGCCGAATTGCAGACGCGCATCGAAAAGGTCTTGAACAACATCAAGGCCATCGACCCTGCAAAATTCGCAGGCGCTGAGACACGCGAGATCACGTTTCCCGCAGGACCCTCCGCGACGCGCACGCTGAGCGGGCAGCACTATCTCAACCATATGGCGCTCCCAAATTTCTTTTTTCACTGCACCACCGCCTACGACATCCTGCGTCACAACGGCGTCGAACTCGGCAAACGCGACTTTCTTGGCGCTTAGCGCTCCCGCGACCACTTTCTTTCTTCGCCATGACAACGCGGAGCCGATTTGTATCGTCGGCTCCGCGAATGAGATGAAATCGTTCTTCGCGCGTTCTCTGATCGCTTCCGTCGCGAAACACATGACTGCCATTCGATTTTTGAAATCGATGCTTTTCACCGTCCGGTGACTTGCAATCGCTGCGCGGCGATACTTACATGCACCTGCATTGAAGTCTTCCGCAGGAAAAAAACATGTCCGCATCCAAACTTTTTGAGCCCTACAAGCTTGGCGCCGTCACCCTCTCCAACCGCGCCGTCATGGCGCCGCTGACGCGAAACCGCGCCCTTGAAGGCTTTGTGCCCAATCCGCTCGCTGTCGAATATTACGGGCAGCGCGCATCCGCAGGCCTGCTGATCACTGAAGCAAGCCAGGTCTCACAGCAGGGCCAAGGCTATCAGGACACGCCCGGCATCTATTCGAAAGAACAGGTCGCAGGCTGGCGGAAGGTGACAGACCGCGTTCATGAGCGCGGTGGCCGTATCTACATTCAGCTCTGGCATGTCGGCCGCGTGTCGCACACGTCGCTGCAAGTGAATAATGAAGCGCCGGTCGCGCCGTCTGCGATCCAGGCCAAGGGCAAGACCTTCGTCGGCGGTGCCTTCGCCGATGTTTCAGCGCCTCGCGCGCTCGAGCTGAATGAAATCCCCGGCATCATCGATAGTTTCAAGCGCGCGTCGGCCAATGCGCTGGAAGCTGGATTCGACGGCGTCGAAATCCACGGCGCAAACGGCTACCTGCTGGATCAATTCGCCAAGGATGGCGCCAACAAGCGCACCGACGCCTATGGCGGCTCCATCGAGAACCGCGCCAAGCTAATGCTGGAAGTGTCCAAAGCCGTTGCCGCCGAGGCTGGTGCCGACCGCACGGGCATCCGCCTCTCTCCGGTGACGCCTGCCAACGATATCTCCGACAGCAATCCGCAGCCGCTGTTCGATCATATCGTCGATCAGTTGAACGCTCTGAAGCTCGTTTACATTCATGTCATTGAAGGTGCGACCGGCGGCCCTCGCGACATCGCGCCGTTCGACTATGACAGCCTGCGCAAGCGTTTCAGTGGAACCTACATCGCCAACAACGGCTACGACTTCAAGCTGGCTAGCGACGTTCTGGACAAGAACAAGGCCGACCTGATCGCATTCGGCAAGCTGTTCATTTCCAACCCAGACCTGGTCGAGCGGTTGAAGCTCGGTGCGCCACTCAATGCTTTCGACCAGAAGACGTTCTATGGCGGCGGCGCGGCCGGTTACACCGATTATCCGGTGCTGGGACAGCAGGCCGCCGAGTAAGACGTTAGCTAACGAGTAAATCAAAAAGGCCGGGAGCGATCCCGGCCTTCTTTATTGGAGAGTTACACGTGGCGACGGCTCAAACAGCTACCGCCTGCGGCGTGAACTGTCCGGCCAAAAACCGCGTGGCTGCGCGTTCGGCATCGCGCGCGTTCTTGAAGATCAGACCATCCAGCGGATTGAATTTGTGAACTGCTGCAAAGAATCGGAATCCCGATTTCTCACGCACGACGATACCCGCTGCTTCTGAACTGACTTCGATGATGTATGTGTCTGACATATTGTCCCGTCCGGAACATCCGGTCCTCTGATCGCGATAACGCTGAGTGCTCAAAAAAGTTTCAGGGAGGCAACAGGACCGACACGCACCAATTGCCGCATGGATGTGGCGGGCTGACGCGCCCGCGCTGCGGTTTTTTCGGTGACGAATATCGTTGGGCGTCATGTCCAATCCAGTCTCGGATGTTCGGCCAAGCCTATAGGTGCTTCGCACGACAGTTTTATAACCTGAGTCGTGATCGGCGGGGAGACTTCGGACGGATCACACGCAAAATAGCAATGCCGATCCCGCAATACGCTGCAATGCGGGATGAAAAGGCGCGCGCAAACTGCGTTGCCGCGAAAAACAATCTAGCTCACGTTACAAGAAAATGCGCTGTCAGCCGCGGCCTTGCGGCGCATCCCGGCGGATTTCCTGCGGATGTCCCTGATCGTCCACCGCGACGTACGTGTAATTTCCGTCCGTGACGAGGATCAGGTTCGATTCCTTGCGGCGTTGCACCCATGCTTCGACATGGACGGTGATCGATGTCCGGCCGACACGCACAGTCGTGACATAGACCGACACGACATCTCCGACATAGACCGGCTTACGGAAGGTCATCGCCTCGATAGCGACGGTGACGTTGCGGCTTTGGATGATCTTGTAGGCATAGACCGTTCCGGCCAGATCCATCTGGCTCAACAGCCAGCCGCCGAAAATATCGCCGTTCTGATTGGTGTCCGCCGGCATCGCGACCGTGCGAACCGACAACTCTCCCTCCGGCTGATCCGGCGCAGGCTGGGCGTGAACAGAAGTGTCTGACATGGTTGAAATCCGCCTGTTGAAAAGCACTCAGGCGAACGTATCCCAACCTGCGTCGGGCTTGAAGCGGTCGCCGAATTTCGTTTCCAGCGCCTTGAGCGCCGCAGCAACATTCGCTGCGCCACGGGTGCGTGCGTAGTTGAGCGGCCCGCCCCGGAACGGCGCGTAGCCGGTGCCGAAAATCATCGCGCCATCCACGACATCAGCATTGTCCACGATGCCTTCGCGGAGGCACGCGACGCAGACGTTGGACATCGGCAGGACAAGCCGGTCGATCATCTCATCCGTGGGCGGCACGGTCGAGGGCGTCTTGACGGCATGACCGTCCTTCCATTCGTAGAAACCCTTGCCGGTCTTTCGGCCGAGGTCACCACGCTTCACCATGTCGCGCAGCCAATCGGGTGCTGCGGGCAACGCATCGCCGAATTTGGCGCGGAGCATGTCGCCGACTGCAAGGCAAATATCGAGACCGACCTGATCGGCCAGTTCAATCGGCCCCATCGGCATGCCGAACTTCTCGGCGGCAGCGTCGATGGTCGCCTTGTCCACCTTTTCGTCCAGCATCACCATGGCTTCGAGCATGTACGGCGTCAGCGCGCGGTTGACGAGGAAGCCCGGCGAACTCTTGACCGGAAGAGGCAGGCGGTCGATGGCTCCGACGAACTTCAGCGCAGTCGCCAGCGCCTGCGGGTCCAACGTGTCGTGGCTCACCACTTCGACGAGTTGCAGCCGCGACACTGGATTGAAGAAATGCAGGCCGAGCAGCCGCTCCGGATTTTTCAACGTGGTGCGCAAATCCTGCAACGGAATGCTGGACGTGTTGGTCGCAAGGATCGCGCCGGGTTTCATGTTGGGCTCAAGCCCCGCATAGACCTTTTGCTTCAACTCAAGTTTTTCGGGGACGGCCTCGATGATGAGGTCCGCGCCGCGCACGCCCTCACCGTTCAGATCCGGAATCAATCGGTCGAGCGCATCGCGCAGATCGGTCGGCTTGCGGATGATCTTGCCGAACAGGTCCGCCGCGCGCTTGATCGCGCCCGCAATCGCTTCCGGCTTCATGTCGGCCAGCGTCACGCTCAGTCCCTGATTGGCGCACCACGCCGCGATATCGCCTCCCATTGCGCCAGCGCCGATGACGTGAACGTGCTTCACGGTATTCTTGCCGTCGGCGAGTTTCTTCATCTGTTCGCGCAGGAAAAACACGCGGATCAGGTTCTGCGCGGTCGGCGTCACCATCAAGTTCGCGAACGAGGATTTCTCCGCGTTCAGCATCGCGGCTCGGTCGCCGCCATGCGCCTCCCACAGATCAACGAGCGCATAAGGCGCCGGGTAATGTTCTTTCGGCGCGGTCTTCGCCGCCTCCCCGCGCATCCGGTTTGCCAGCAGTCCGCGTATTGGTCCAAGATTCATCGCCTTGTCGAGAAGGCTTTGCCTGTGCGGACGCAAGCGCCCGAAGATCGCGTCTTTCACCGCGCTGCGCACATGCCGTTCTTGCGTCACGGCCTCGACCAGCCCCAATGATTTCGCCTTGCGGGCGTCGATGGTCTTGCCGGTCAGCATCAGCGTCATGGATTCCAGAGGACTGACGAGATGCGTGAACCGCGCCGTGCCGCCGAGGCCCGGATGCAGGCCAAGCATCACTTCGGGAAAACCGAACCGCGCATTGTCGATGGCAATGCGCGTGTTGCACGCCAGCGCGATCTCAAGACCGCCGCCGAGGCAGAAGCCGTGGATCACCGCGATACTCGGAATTTTCAGCGCCTCGAGCCGGTCCACCACCGCATGCGCCTTGTTCATTTCCGTTTCGACCGCGCGCGGATCGGTCGCGCCGCGAAACTCGTTGACGTCCGCACCTGCGATGAAGCCGGAGGTTTTCGCAGAGCGCACCACAAGGCCCGCAGGCCGCTCGCTTTCAAGCGCCGCAACGATCTGGCCTAGCTCGGTGATCACATCGCCCGACAATGTGTTGGCGCTGGCACCCTCGCGATCGAACAACAACCACGCGATGCCGTCTTCGTCGCGCGTCAGTTTGAAGTTCTTGTACGGCCCCGCGGCGGGCTCAGGCCCGAGTTCGAGCACGCGGTCTTTGAGAACATTCATGATCCGTGATTCCATGACCGTTCCCTTACACTGTCTCGATCAGCATCGCGCCGCCAAGGCCACCGCCGATACATTCCGTGGCGATGCCGCGTTTGGTGCCGAGCCGCTTCATCGCGTTCACCAGATGCAGCACGATGCGATTGCCGCTGGTGCCGACCGGATGGCCGAGGCTGATCGCGCCGCCATCGACATTGAGCTTTTCGCGATCGATCTGACCGGCAGCGCCGTCGAGGCCGAGCACTTCGCGGCAGAACTTGTCGTCATTCCAGGCCGCGAGACATGCGAGCAATTGTGCCGCGAACGCTTCGTTGATTTCCCAGGTCTCGATATCTTGCAGCTTCAGCCGGTTGCGCTTCAGCAATTCATTCGATGACAGCACCGGGCCGAACCCCATGATGCAGGGATCGAGTCCCGCCCAGGCGCTGTCCACGATGATCGCTTTCGGCTTGAGACCGTGTTTATTGACGGCATCTTCCGAGGCCAGAATGGTCCAGCACGCGCCGTCGGTGATCTGGGAAGAATTACCCGGTGTCACCTGACCCCATGGCCGCTCAAAGGCGGGCTTGAGTTTCGCGAGCTTGTCCACGGACGAATCCGGCCGCACACCGTCGTCATGATCGTAAAATTTTCCATCGCGTGCGAACGCGGTTTCGACTTCACCTTTTAGGAAGCCCTGCTCCTGCGCACGCGCCAGCCGCCGATGGCTCTCAACGGAATAGGCATCGGCCTGTTCGCGCGTGACGCCCATCAGATGCGCGACGACTTCGGCGGTCTGGCCCATATTGAGATCGGTGATCGGATCGGTCAGTCCGCGCTCAAGCCCGATGATCGGCTTGAAATAGGAAGGCCGCACCTTCAGGAACGCGGCGACTTTGGAAAGCGTATCTCGTGCCGTTGCGAATTTCGCGAACCAGCGCACACCGGATTGCGGAAACACCAGCGGCGCATAACTCAAGGCCTCCGCGCCGCCCGCCAAGATCATGTCGGCCTTCCCCGCTTCGATATAGCGGTAAGCGGTGTCGATCGACTGCATTCCGGAGCCGCAATTGATCTGCACGGTGAACGCCACCATGCGCTCGCCCATGCCCAATCGTAACGCCGCGACGCGCGCGGGGTTCATCTCGTCCGCGATGACGTTCACGCAACCAAGAATGACTTGATCGAAGGCGCTCGGCGCAAACGGTTGACGCGCCAGCAAAGGCCGTCCCGCCTGCACCGCGAGATCGACCGGGGTGAACGGCCCCGGCCCGCCGGCCGCTTTCAGAAACGGTGTCCGCGCGCCGTCAATAATATAGACCGGACGTGCCATCAGCTTGCGGCCCGATCCGGCGACACCTGCTGGATCTCTGTCTGTTTTAGCTCAACTCGCTTTTTGTAAATGGGCGACAAAGCCTCCGGCGCGAAATCATCGACCTCGATCACGGCTGCGACGGCGGCGTGCGCGGCTTTCAGTTTCGCGCCCTCGTCTGCAGTAATGACGCCTCTCTTTATGGCTTCATCCGCGTTACGCGTCTTTGCTGCATGCATTTTCTTTTCGATCGGCTCGTTCGCGGTGACCAGCAGGAATGCCCTTTCAAGCCGCGCCAGCGGACCGTCATCATCAATATGGAAGAGACCTTCGGTCAGACGATCCCGCGTCGCGGATGGCGCAAGGATCAGTTGCGCGCAACGATGCACCACATCATCCGACGGACCGAGCGGATTGGCGCCAAAGGGCTGGATCAGGAATTTCAAAATTCCCGCGACAAACCTGTTCGGCATATTGGCCAGCACTTCCGCAAGCCGATTTTCGATAGTGCGGATGCCGTTTGCCATCACCCATTCCAGTGCTGCGAAGTCGGCTTCCTGTCGGCCTTCCTCCTCCCAGCGCTTTAGCGCGGCTGACAACAAATAGAGCTCCGAGAGAATGTCGCCGAAGCGGGCGGACAACATTTCCTTGCGCTTCAAAGCGCCGCCGAGCGTCAGCAGCGCCATGTCGGCACAGAGCGCGAAGGCCGAGGAATAGCGCGACAGTTGCCGATAATAGCCGGTGGCAGCACCCATATCGGGCGCATATGCAAACACGCCGCCGGTCCAGCTTCTGTGCCACGCGCGGAACGTATTGGTGATGGCGTGGCCGACATGCGCCCAGAACGCCTTGTCAAAGGCATCGAGACCTTTCTTCTGGTCCGGATCGCCGATGGCCGTCATTTCCTGCAGCAGATACGG
>Ga0209023_10007103_pt1 | contig 11598 bp, 9 predicted proteins | sample LakOneMetagenome_FD_187468 | JGI IMG/M metagenome (GOLD analysis project Ga0209023, IMG submission 187468) | Freshwater and sediment microbial communities from Lake Erie, Canada (SPAdes) (version 2) | ecosystem: Environmental > Aquatic > Freshwater > Lentic | place: Lake Erie, Canada | collected...
CAAGACCCGCTTCAGGAACTCCAGCTCATTCTTCGCGGAGCGAGGATTCGTCTCGGCCCGCTGCTGAATCAGGTCCTCAACCATCGTCCGGCGCAACATCGGAAGCCGGGTACCGTGGAGCGGCTGCCACACCTTGGCCGACCGCGCGTTGTACTCGGCCGTTTTGGGGCTGATGTCGCGCGTTGACCGCACGCGGGCGAGCGTGCCGTCCATGGCTTCGCCAAGGGTGATCGGCGGTTCTTCGAACAGGTCGCCCATGGAGCTGCGTGTCCTGAGTTCGAGTTCGAGCTTTTCAGCCGCAGCACGAGTCGGCACCGTTTGCGCCGCGAACCCCGACACCCGCACCTGGTACGAACGCGAGCCGCGTTTTCGGATACTCACGCCGCGTCCCGCTGATCGTTTGAAGCCGAAAGCCACTTTCGAACCGCAGCTTCCGGGTACCGACGATCCCGACCGATGCGAACCGATGCGAGCTGACCCGACGCCGCCGCGCGGCGAATGGTCTCAGGATGCACAGACAAGATCGCGGCGAGTTCCTTGCCGGAGTAGTGGCGCTCAATACTCATCGGGCAGTTCCACCGGTACCCACTGCGCCACGATCTCAAGCTTCATCGGGTCACCGTGTCGCGTCTCACGCGAAGTCACGTTGTAGGGCAGCTGCAACATCGCCGCTTCGCGTGCCCGATGCGCTTCGATCCCGTACTCGATCAGCCTCCGAGCGGTCTCGCTGTCCGTCTGGCCGTACTGCGCCGCAATCCGCTTGATCTCAACCGTCATCGCCGGATCGACCCGCAGATTGAGCGCATCGCTGAATGTCCGTTCTTTCGCCATGCACCCAATATGCCGTATTGCGTTTTCTTCGTCAAGTGCAATACGCGGAACGTAAACCCGATTCGGTGTGAGTAACCGCACGCGCAAAGCGATGGCAGGCACGCGGCGAAGCGGATGCCGAAGGTCAGGCGTCCAGACGCTTTCGCGGCTGTACGCCTGACCATCCGCTTCCGTGCGTCGGGTGGCTAAGCCCGCTGTTCAAGAGCGTGACTCGAAGCTGTATCGCGCAATTCGCCGTGAGCGTGTTACCGGCGTGGGGTTCTAGATCAAGTCATCGCGCGTAAACGCGCGGCGCGCCACGAGTGCCACCACGGTCGCCACGATGAGCACGGCCACGATCGTCACCCACATTGCCCCTCGACTGTACTGGGCGGCAACTAGGCCAGATGCGGCCGCCAGGGTCAAGACGGGCACAGCGCCGTACGCGAACTCCAAGATCCCGAATAGGGAAGTACTCGGACCTGGATATGCTTGACCCGGTTCGACTTCCGCGTCTGGAGGCGTCTGATCAGAAGTAGTCGCTACGGCAGCAGGTAGTTGTGAGGCCTCGAACTCTGCCGCCAGGCCATTCGCCGCAAGCGACTCGATGTGCTGCCGCACTATCTCCGATAGGCCACGTTCATCCAGGTGATGCCCGACGTAGGCCTTGCCAGCCGCGAGAACGAAGCTTCTCACGAGCAACACGGCTTGGTCCTCTGTCGGGCTCTCGCCAAGAATCTGGATCAGCAACTCCGACTCATCGATCGTGCAACCAAGCAGTCCGGCAATCGTCGCTGGCGTCATTCGCGCCGACTGCACGACTCTCGCAATGTCACGGGGTCTCGCTCCGCGCGCCGTCCAGGCTGCGGCCTTCTTGCGAAGAAGCCGGAGAGCACGATCGCCGAGCTGGGTGACGCGCTGTACGAGCTTCGCTACATCCATTGCGTCTGCCACATCGCGCCCGACCCCGTAGATAATCGCGAGGGCGTCAATGATTGATCTCCAGTCAACCTCTAGGCCTGCCGCGCCCCCCGGCGACTGGACGATGTAAATCCGGGAGGGGTCACCTTCAAGGATGCCTGCGGACTGCGCGGTTCGCAGAGCGTCTATCGTGACCAAGCGAAAATCAGGCGCGGTCCAGAATGCCCGACCTTCGTCGTCCACGAGTGCCAACGACGAGGCGTCCCATTCCAGTATTGATCCCATTCCTGAGTAGAGCTGGAATGGGATCACCGCATACACGTCGACGGGATCTTCGATCCACCAGGTGCCGGCTTCACCAACGTTGAGGCTCTTGCCAGCCCGGGTCAACAACGACCACAGGGTCGTATCAGACTCAACGGAGTATGTCTCCTTCGGCGCGGCATCCCATACGCTTGGCACGTCGCGCAGCGGCCGGGCGGGAAGATGAAATGGGGCCGCGACAGTCACTGAGATAGATGGCAAGGCCGCCCCTAGGTTTTGCGGGTCTCCCCGGACGCTGTTACCGTAGTCGACCAGCGCGGGTTTTGACGACACCGATGAAGGTGCTGGGCGAGCGGCGTCCTACGCGACATCGTCGAGGCAATTGGCGGCTGCATGCCGGTGCAGTCACCTGCAACTCGGCTTGACCCCAGGCAGGCCTCATATCGTGAGAGGTTCGTTGAAGGCGCGGAGGCGGTGCTTGCGTCGGGTGCCCTGTCGAGGGTCTCTGGCTGCTCTAGCGACATGGCACCAGGGTACCGGAAGTGCTAGAAGCGAACAAGTGTTCCCCAACGCCGGAGGGTTCATGGTGAGCGGGCCGTCACCTTCGGCTGGTCGAGCAGCTGGGCTGCGAGGCGGAGCTCGCTGACTGTGCGCCGCGGAATGGGCAGATGCCCCTTTCTGTATGCCCAAAGCAGTCGGGCATCGCGGAGCGCCCGCATCGTTACGCCGGTTCGCTGGGTCAGCTGCCTGCTCACATAGGTCAGCAGCGTGCGGCCTGCTGTCAGGACGGTTTCCGAGGCGCCAAAGATGCCGTCCTCGCGCCGCTTCATGAGGTACTTGGCGACGTATCCAGCGCAGAAGTCGGCCGGGCGCGCCCTCTTGAGCGGCTTGGCATCGACGTACCCGAACAGGTAGGTCGGCGCGAGTAGCCGCATTGCCTTGACGTATTCAGTCGCCCACGCCATCTCCAACGCTGTCTCGACACCGACGACGAAGTGGAGATGCCACAGCCCGCGGGCCTGCAACTCCCACTGATAGGCGAGGATGTGTCCCTTGAAGTCGCGTGCGCCCAGACACCGCAACTCGCGGTCCGCACGTTGCTTGCACACCCGGTTCAGCTCGCGCCAGTAGCCGCGCGAAGCGTCGTTCCATATCTCTGCGGCCCGCGAGTTGACCCGACACCCGCGGGGTCCGCTGCAGGGGACGCTTTCGATGTGCGAGCAGTGCGAGCGGTCCCAGATCAGCCCTGCCTCGACGCCTGGCGCGGTCAGAGTCAGCATCGCGGCCTTGCCTCCATAGGCGCGCAGGTTCTCGCGGAGCTTGCGCAGCGTGTCGCGCGCCCAGGTCGGCGCGTAGCCCGGGCAGGTGCGGGAGCGGCATCGGGACACCACCTCGGGGAGTCGCCGGCGACAGTGCTCGCACACGTGCCAGCCGGACAGCGGTATCTGAACGAGGCGAGTCCGACTACTCACCGGACCGTCCGCCGTCCTTCGGTCGGGTACTACCTCTCTCGCGCTCCCCGTCGGCCAGCCACGCGTCGATCGTGTCCCGAATTCGTCCAAGCGCAGAGTGAATCTGGGTAGCGGAGAGTGAATTCGCGCCATGATCATCAGCGGCGAGAATCCCCTGCAAGAGTTGCGAAAAGTCGCCCCAGATTGATCCCAGCAGATCGGCGACCGATCGGCTTCGAGCCCAGTATCGCCCACTCGAAAAAGAGTCAGACATCTGCTGCGCGCAGGGTCTGGCTCTTTTTTCTTGGTCGACTGCACGCACGCCGAACTGTGGGTTCGGGGCTGTAACTATGGGTTTTGCGACCGAAAACCCATAGTTAAGCGCGTTGGCCTGTAGATTTGGGTTATGCAGACATTCCGGCAGCTGCCGCAGCACTTCGACCTCATTCCTGCGGCGATCAATCGTCAGCTGAGTGAGATCGACGTCGCGCGGGGTCGTCAAGAAGCCTTCGCGATCCAATATCCGGCCGCTCTCGAATCGCTGAAGGAAGCTGCGCTCATCCAGAGTGTCGAGGCGTCCAACGCGATCGAGAACATCACCGCGCCACGAAAGCGAATCGAGGCGCTTGTCGCCCAGACTGTTGAACCCCGTGATCGATCCGAAGCCGAGATCGCCGGATACCGAGCCGTGCTCTCGACGATTCACGCAAGCGCGCAAGATATTCCGTTCACGTCGGCGGTCGTCCGCCAACTCCACCGGGATCTCTCCAAATATGCCGCCCAGCCCGGCGGCAACTGGAAAGGCGTGGACAACCTGGTGACGGAGGCTCGCCCCGATGGGAGCCTTGCTGTGCGGTTTACCCCGGTGTCGGCATTTGCGACGCCAGAAGCGATGGATGAAATGCACCAGCGTTTCAACAACGCCTGGGATGCCGATCAGTACCACCGACTTCTCCTGACAGCCGCGTACGCGCTCGACTTTCTCGTGATTCACCCGTTCATCGACGGCAACGGCAGGATGTCGCGTCTGCTGTCACTGCTGCTGCTGTACAAGGGCGGCTACGACGTGGGACGGTTCGTCAGCCTTGAAGCGTTGATCGAGCAGAGCAAGGAGAGCTACTACGAGGCGCTCGGTGCGTCAACGAAAGGCTGGCATGAGGGCAGCCACGACATACAGCCATGGCTCTCGTACTTCCTCGGCGTTCTCGTTGCCGCCTACCGTGAATTCGAGCCACGCGCCAGCGCGGTTACCGCCGGTCGTGGATCGAAGGCGGAGCTTGTCAAGGCATTTGTCGACTCAAGCGTCACCGACAGCTTTGTGTTCGGCGATGTTAAACGCGCCGCACCTGGCGTGAGCGATGAATACATCCGCCAAGTGCTCCGCCAACTCCGCGATGAAGGCCTGGTCGAGGTCACCGGAGCCGGCCGGGGGGCACGGTGGCGGCGCACCGGGCGCTGAGCCTGTGCGTCGTTCGGTGATGTGGCCATCGCTTTGCGGCGTCCCGAACGACCTCATCTCGAGACGTGCGCACCTATTGAACTGCGGTGGCGCCGTCTCACTGATTCGAGCCCAGAACCGCCCACTCAGCAACGAGCCAGACATCTGCTGTGCGCGGCGTCTGGAAGCGAAAACGCAGCGTTCACTGACCCGTCGCAGCCTACCCAGACGCGCCCGACGGCTGTGGAGCGGCCATGTCGGGGGCGTGTTCGGTCAGCCCGACGCGGTCATGCACACGGCGAAGCCAGGCCGGCGACCACCAGTTCGCCCGGCCGAGCAGACCCATCAGGGCCGGCACCAGCAGCGCGCGGATGATCGTCGCGTCGATCAGGACCGACATCGCCGCGCCCACCCCGATCAGTTTGATGAACACGATCTCGGACGTGGCGAACGCGCCGATCGCGCAGACCAAGAGCAAAGCGGCTGCGGTCACGATCCGACCGGTCCGTGCAAGGCCTTCGGCCACTGCCGTCTCGTCGTCATGTCCACGCGCATGAGCCTCCAGGATGCGCGCCAACAGGAACGTGCCGTAATCGGTGGAGAGGGCGAACGCGATTGCGAACAGCAAGATCGGCTGTGTCATCTCAAGCGCACCCTGCGACTCAAACGACAGCAGGTTCGTCAGGTTGCCCCACTGGAAGATCATCACCAGCAGCCCGAAGGTGGCGGACACCGTCAGCGTGTTCATCAGCACCGCCTTGATCGGCAACACCACCGAGCCGGTCATCAAGAACAGCAGGATCAACGTGCTGCCGACCAGGACGGCGATCGCCCAAGGGATGCGACTCGAGAGTGTCGACCGCTGGTCCAAAAACTGCGCGGTCACCCCACCGACGTCCACCCGAAACGGCGGTCGAAGCGCGCGGATTTGACTCACCAGATCCTTCGTCGCCGGCGCAAGCGCTCCATCCTTCGGAATGACATCCAGCCGCCAGATGTCGCCAAGGGGGACCGGTGGCGAGACGGCCCCGCCCGTCGCGAGTGACGCGACCTGCTCTCGGTATGCGCGTACCTCCGGCGACTGGATGGCGCCGGCGTGGGCAACGATCAAGATTCCCGCGTCGAGGGCGCGGGGATACTTCTCACTCATGACGTCGTCTACCCGACGCGCCGAGTGGGACGTGGGCAGCACGCTCGCGTCGACCGCGGTGAACCGGGCACCCAGGAACGGCACCCCCACCAAAATGAGCACGGCCGCCGTGACCGCGGCGACACGCCCCGGGCGGGCGAGCACCCACCGCGCCAACCGGTACCACCACGTGCGCGGCAACTGGTCCTCCGTCGGCTCCCGGCGCACGAACCGCGCGGGCGTCAGCGCATCCACACGGCGCCCGAGCAGCGCCAGTGCGCTCGACAGGATCGTCAGCGCGACGATGCAGGCGACGATCGGCACCACCGCACCGGCGATCGCCATCGATCGCAGAAAGCCCAGTGGAAAGACCAGCAGGGACAACATCGCCGCCGACACCGTCAACGCCGAAAAGACGATCGTGCGCCCCGCGGTGAGCATCGTGCCGCGCACGGCGGCTCGTGGCTCGTGCCCTGCTGCGAGCTGTTCACGAAAACGCGACACCATCAGCAGGCTGTAGTCGATTGCGAGGCCGAGACCAAGGCCTGTCACCAGGTTCAAGGCGAACACGGAGAGCTCGTAGACGCCGGCGTTGATGAGGCGCAACGTCAGGAAGGTGCCCATGACCGTTCCGGCGCCAACGAGCACCGGCAGGAGCGCCGCGATCGGGCTGCGGAAGATCCACAGCGACAGCAGGATCAAGAGCGGGAGCGCGATGAGCTCCGCCCGCAGGAGATCGTCCTGAACCTGTGCTGAGACCTGCGACTCGATCAAGGCGCCGCCGCCGAGGACGACGTCGGTGCGTGCGAACGCGGCCTCCGCGTCCTCGCTGATGTCCGCGCGCGGCACGTCGGCACGTGAGATCGCCGGAACGATCACGCTGGTGCCATCGCGCGCGACAAGTCCCGCCTGCGGCGTCGGCGATGTGACCTCGGTGACGCCGTCGATCGCGCGGAGCTTGGCGATTGTGTCGGCGATCGCCCGCCGGCCGCTCGGTGACGTCGCCCCCTGCGGTGTCGGAACAAGCGCCAGTACCAGCGGTTGGGCCGCGAGACCCGTGGCCGCCTCCGCAGTGTCAACGGCACGTTCGCTCTGCGAGTTCGGCACGTTGAATTCGTTGCCGGAGCGCAGAAGGCCCGGCAGTGGACCGCCGAATACACCGGCGACGAGAAGGAGCCCAAATCCAAGCGCCAGCATGCGTCGTGGAGCGCTGGTGACGAGGTTCGCGAGGTGACGCATGGTTGCTCCCGGTGCAGCGGCGCATCGTGCGCAATCTGTTTACACGTGTAATGCGATGGCGGTCAGTTTACACATGTTCAGTGATCTGGCAAGCTGCGTGCATGACGGTGCCGACGTCCATCGAGCCGGGGCGGCCCCGACGCCAGCGCAATGCGCGCGGCGAGGGTGGTCGCCTGCGCGACGAGCTGATCGCGGCGGCACTCGACGTCATCGCGCACGATGGGAGCGCCGACGCGGCGACGATCCGCGCGGTGGCGCGCCGCGCAGGTGTGAGCGCCCCGTCGGTCTATTTGCATTTCGCGGACCGAGACGCGCTGCTTGCGGCAGTGGTCGTGCGCCTGTTCGACGACCTCACCGATACCGTCGATCACGTCCTCGACGCGCTGGATCCGGGCACGTCGTCGGCACATGCGCTGCGTGCCGGGTGCCGGGCCTATATCGACTTCGGCCTGGGCAATCCCGGTCATTACCGGCTGCTGTTCGATGCACCCGTCACGTTGAGCGACGCCGAGGCGGCGCTCGCATCCCAAGATGCGCTCAGCACGTTGGTGGATGGCATCGCGAGCTGCCAGATGTCGGGGGCCGCCCGCGATGGTGATCCCTTTACGATGGCCGTCACGATCTGGTCGGCGCTGCACGGCATCGTCATGATCGCGATCTCCGGGCACGGCTTTCCGGAGCCGGATATCGACACGATGCTGGAACTTGTCCTGTCCGGCCTGGCGGGAGTGACCTTCAGCTGAGGTTCGACGTGTCGGACATCCCCCTGTGGGAATAGACTCACCGAATCGTTCCCAAAGCTCTCCTGAGAGGTGTGGCCAATGAGTGATTTGAACGACCTTCTTGCGCAGTTGCCGATCGGCAGCATCGCCCAGGCGCTCGGTGTCGACGAGGCGACGGCAAACCAGGCGGTACACGCGGCGCTCCCGGCGTTGCTCGGCGGTTTGGATGCCAATGCGCAGGACGAGGCCGGGGCGGCATCGCTGCAGCAGGCGCTCCTGCAGCATGAGGACCGGCTTCCCGACGATGGTCAGATCGACGTCAACGCCATCGACACGGATGACGGCGACAAGATCGTGGGTCATGTCTTCGGCGAGCACACCGATGCGGTTGCCCAGCAACTCGGTGGCATGGGCGGGGGTCTGAGCAGCGGCTTGATCCGCAAACTCCTTCCGATGCTCGCGCCGATCGTGATGAGCTACATCGCAAAGCGCATGCGGGGAGGCGGCGGCCAGCAGCAGGCGAGTAGCGGCGGCGGCGGGCTCGGCGACCTGCTCGGCGGCCTGCTTCGCTCGGGCCTGGGCGGCGGTGGCCAAAGCGGCGGTGGCGGCGGAGGAATTCTCGACGTCCTCGGCGGCTTGCTCGGAGGCGGACGCCGCTAAGGGACTTGCCATTTTGTCCCTCTGATGCCCGGCACCAGAGGGACAAATGCCGAGCGCCCTCGATGTCGTCGGTCGACGTTCTCACACTTCCCGGGTACGGCGGCTCCGGTCTGCTTCACTGGCAGACCCGTTGGGAGGTGTCGTCACCCAACCTTGCGCGTGTTGAGCAGCGCGAGTGGGAACGCCCGGTTCGTCACGAGTGGGTGGCGGCCATTGAGACGGCGGTCAGACGCGCCGGGCCGAACGTGGTGCTCGCCGCGCACAGCCTGGCGTGCCTGGCGGTGGCCCACTGGGCGTGCGGACCGCATTCGCCGATCAAGGGCGCGCTGCTTGTCGCGGTGCCTGATCCCACCGGTTCGAACTTCCCTCCATCGACCGTCGGGTTCGGGACCACGCCGCTGACGCGCCTCAGCTTCCCTTCGATTGTCGTCATCAGCAGCGATGATCCGTATTCGTCGCCGCAATTCGCCGAAGATCATGCAGCAGCGTGGGGCAGTCGCGTGGTGCACATCGGCCCCAAGGGCCACATCAACGGTGACAGCGGACTTGGCATGTGGGATGAAGGTCGCAAGCTGCTCGAGTCGCTGATCGCCGGGTGACGTTCCGGCAGGTCCCATCTGTGCCGCGGCGCCGAGGAGGAACGCCCGGGTCCGTGTCCTGTGTGGTGCCCGGTACCAGCGTGGACATTTTCAGGTGGCGTGGCGACGCGGCGTGAAGCCCCGCAGCCGCAAGCTGTTCAGCACCACGAACACGCTGGAGAACGCCATGGCGGCGCCGGCGATCATCGGGTTCAAGAGTCCGAGCGCGGCCAGCGGGATTGCAGCCACGTTGTAGGCGAACGCCCAGAACAGGTTGCCGTGAATCGTGCGCAGCGTTCGGCGCGAAAGGTCGATGGCATCCACCACCGCATGCAGATCCGGCCGCACCAACGTCAGGTCGCTCGCCTCCATCGCCACGTCGGTGCCGCTGCCAAGCGCGATGCCCAAGTCGGCCTGGGTCAACGCTGCCGCGTCGTTCACCCCGTCGCCCACCATGGCGACCACACGACCCTGCTGCTGCAAGGCGTGCACCTGCGCAACTTTGCCGTCCGGCAAGACACCGGCCACCACGTTCTCGATCCCGAGCTCGTCGGCCACGGCCTGCGCCGCCGCCGGCTGGTCGCCGGTCAGCAGGACGGGACGGAGCCCGGTCGCACGCATTGCGTCGATTGCGGCTCGGGCGTCCGGCTTGACCGTGTCGCGCAAGCGAATGAACGCGCGCACCTGGCCGTCCCACCCGACTGCGACGGTTGTCGACCCATCCTGACGGTCCGACGTCGAAAGCGACGTTGGCATCGCCAGCCCCTGCGCGTGAACGAACGCCGGTCGGCCGACGACGATCTGGTGGACGGCCTCGCCGAGCCGGACAGTGCCGGTCACGCCAAGTCCGTCGACACTTGCGAACTCCAGGACGTCGGGGAGCGGACGGTTGGCAGCGGTCACGATGGCCGTCGCCAACGGATGCTGCGAGCGATCCTCCAGTGCCGCCGCTGCGCGCAGCGCCTGCGCGGAATCAGTCCCCGCTGCGACGTCGATGCCGATCACCTGGAAGTTGCCGGTCGTGACCGTGCCGGTCTTGTCGAGGACCACGGTGTCCACGGAGCGTGTGGCCTCGAGCGCCTCGGGGCCGCGCACCAAGATGCCGAGCTGCGCTCCACGGCCCGTGCCGACCAGCAGGGCCGTGGGTGTGGCAAGTCCGAGCGCGCATGGGCAGGCGACGATCACCACGGCGACGGCGGCGGTGAATGCGGCTGCGGTGCCCTCGCCAAGGGCAAGCCATACGAGCAATGTCACGAGGGCGATTCCGAGCACAACTGGTACGAACACCGATGAGATGCGGTCGGCCAGGCGCTGCGACGCGGACTTGCCGGTCTGCGCCTGGGTGACCAAACGGCCCATCCACGCAAGCTGCGTGTCTTCGCCGACACGGGTTGCGCGCACCACCAGGCGGCCTGAAGCGTTGACCGTTGCGCCAACGACGTCGCTGCCGGGGGCCACCTCGATCGGCACGGCCTCCCCGGTGAGCATCGACGCGTCCACGGCCGAGCGGCCATCTTCCACCACGCCGTCGGTGGCGATGCGCTCGCCAGGGCGAACGACGAAGCGGTCGCCCACGACGAGCTGGTCGATGGGAATCCGTTCCTCACCATCCGGTCGCAGCACCGCCACGTCGTGCGCACCCATCTGCAACAACGCGCGCAGGGAGGCGCCGGCCCGCCGCTTTGAGCGCGCCTCCAAGTACCGCCCAAGCAACAGGAAGGTGGTGACGCCGGCGGCGGCCTCCAGATAAATGGCGTCCAACCCGTCGGTGCGACGAACGCGAAGCACGAAGTCGTGCTTCATACCGATCATGCCCGCATGCCCCCAGATCAAAGCCACCACACTCCAGATGAACGCCGCGAGCACGCCGATGGACACGAGCGTGTCCATAGTGAACGTCATGTGGCGCAGGTTCTTCCACGCACTCTTGTGGAAGGGCCATGCGCCCCATGTGGCCACGGGGGTGGCAAGTACCAAGGAGACCCACTGCCAACCGTCGAACTGCGCGGCAGGCACCATGGCCAGCACGATCACCGGGATCGCGAGGGCCGCGCACACGAGCAGCCGAAGCCGCAGCAGCCGGAGGGACCGGTCATCGGTGTCGTCGTCGACCACCGGGACGTGTGCGCCATATCCGGCAGATTCGACCCGGGCGATGAGTTCGTCCGTGCTGACGCCTGCCGGTATCAGCACCTCCGCACGCTCGGTGGCGTAGTTGACGGTGGCTTCGACTCCGTCGACACGGTTGAGCGTCTTTTGCACCCGAGCCGCGCAGGCGGCGCAGGTCATCCCGTCAATCGTGAGCTCGATCCGCTCTTTTGCCGGTGCCGTACCCATACCGTCAGGGTAGTGCATGCGTCCAGGCCGCAGGGGTGTGGACGGGTTC
>Ga0209023_10007104_pt1 | contig 11598 bp, 11 predicted proteins | sample LakOneMetagenome_FD_187468 | JGI IMG/M metagenome (GOLD analysis project Ga0209023, IMG submission 187468) | Freshwater and sediment microbial communities from Lake Erie, Canada (SPAdes) (version 2) | ecosystem: Environmental > Aquatic > Freshwater > Lentic | place: Lake Erie, Canada...
GTCGGGTTGGGTGAGGAGATCATCACGGTGCCGTGGCTGACCGGCGCCACGTAGGACAGGCCGATCGAGAAGGCGGGGCGGGGGTGCTCGCGCTTGCCGTGCTCCCAGAAGAACAGCGGGGCCAGCACGAGCTCCATGTCGGGGGCCGGGAGGGACGGTTCGGTCTTGAAGAACCCGAGGGCCTCGCCGACATTGGAGACAAGCATGCCCTTGCGGGTGGTCAGCCAGCGGGCCAGGTGCTTGGGGTGTGCGATGCCGTGCAGGCCCAGGTGGCCTTCCTTGAGCTCCCAGTTGAGGAACTGGAAGGGGTGCTCCATGAGGTGGCGCCCGACGGCTGGAAGGTCCACCAGGGTCCTGACGCCGACCTGCTCGAGGTGGTCGGCCGGGCCGATGCCCGAGCGCTGCAGGATCTCCGGGGTCCCGAAAGCCCCGGCACACATCACGATCTCCCCGGAGGCCGCGTAGCGCTTGACGGCCTTGCCACTTGAGACCTCGACCGCGGTGGCACGGCCGCCATCGAGCAGGACACGGTGGACCAGCGCGTCGCGCTTGATCGTCAGGTTCGGGCGGCGCGTGACGCTCAGGGGCAAGAACGCGGTGGCGGTGTCCTGGCGCACGCCGCGCTTCTGGTTGACCTGGGTGTAGGCGATGCCGTCCTGCCGGGCGCCGTTGATGTCCTCCAAACGATCCAGGCCGGCCTCCACGCACGCCTGGACCATCTTCTCGCTCACCGGGTCAGGTGCGCAGGTGTGGACATGCAGCGGCCCATCCTGGCCGTGGTAGCGGTCGGTCAGGTCGGCGTTGTGCTCGGAGCGCTTGAAGAATGGCAGGACCTCCTCGGCGCTCCAGCCCGGCGCGGCGTGCAAGGCCCAGTTGTCGTAGTCGTAGTCGTTGCCGCGCACGTACATCATCGCGTTCATCGATGAGGAGCCGCCCATCATCTTCCCGCGCGGCTCGTGGAGGCTGCGGCCGAACAGGCTCTCCTCCGGTTCGGTCCAGTAGTTCCAGTCGAGCTTGGTCTCGAACTGGCTGGAGAACGCCGCCGGGGCCTTGACCGACAGGCGCTTGTTGTGTGGCCCGGCCTCGATCAGCAGGACCTTGCGGTCGGGGTCCTCGCTGAGGCGCGATGCCACCACGCCGCCCGCACCGATGACAATGTCGTCGTAGCTGTCCATGTCAATCCCCGTTCCTAGCCTTCAGCCAGTCTGGGGTAGGTGGAGGAGCCAGCGCCTCATGAGCCGCTGGGCCGGTGGCCTCCGACTGTCCGAGCTGGTCGGCTAGATCGATCGCCTTGGCGTGACGGCGCTGCAGGGGGATGGTCAGTTTGGCCAGCCGGTCCCGGCCGCGGGCGACGGCCAAGAAGCGCTCCGAACCCATGCGCTGATCCTCGATGGCGGCCATCGGCCCCATCACCCCCCGCTCGCCTGGCGGGCGACGAGGTGGCGGTCGGTCAGCAGACCGTCGGCCAGGCGCTGGCGCAGCAGCTTCTTATCGAACTTTCCAACGCTGGTCTTGGGGATCTCGTCGATGAAGCAGACCTCGTCGGGGATCCACCAGCGGGCGACCTTGTCCTCCAGAAAAACCATCAGCTCAGCGGGGTCGGCCTGTCCGTTCAGGACCACGCAGGCCAGCGGCCGCTCGGTGAAGCGCTCGTCGGGCTTGGCGATTACGGCGGCCTCGCGGACGGCGGGATGGCCCATCAGCTCGTTCTCAAGCTCGACGGAGCTGATCCACTCACCGCCGGACTTGATGACGTCCTTAGACCGGTCGGTGATGAAGATGTAGCCGTCAGGGGAGACGGCGGCCACATCACCGGTCCGCAGCCAACCCCCGGAGAACTTCTCCGCCGAGCTGTCGTCGCCGAAGTAGTCGGCGGCGACCCACTGCCCGCGGACCTGCACCTCCCCGGTGGCCTGCCCGTCCCAAGGCTGCTCGCTGCCGTCCTCGGCAACGATCCGCACCTCGACCAGCGGCGCGACCTGCCCCTGGCTACAGCGGTAACGCCAGTGCTCCTCCTCCTCCAACCCGTCGGGCGGGTGGGCAACCGCGCCCAGCGGGCTGGTCTCGGTCATTCCCCAGGCCTGGATAATGCGCACGCCGTGTCGGTCCTGGAAGGCCTGCATCAGGGAGCGGGGGACCGCGGCGCCGCCGCATGGCACGATCCGCAATCGTGAGAGATCGGGCTGGTGCTCATCGGCGTAGCGCAGCAGGTCCATCCAAAGCGTCGGGACCGCCCCGGCGACGGTGCACTGCTCGCTGACCAGCAGATGCGCAAGGGACGGGGCCTTGAGAAACGGGCCCGGCATGATCAGCGAGGCGCCCGACAGGGCGGCCGCGTAGATCAGCCCCCAGGCGTTGGCGTGGAACATCGGGACCACCGGGAGCACCCGGTCGCTCTTGCCGATCCCGAAGCAGTCGGTGGACAGGACGGCCATCGAGTGCAGCAGCGCGCTGCGATGGCTGTACATGACGCCCTTGGGATTGCCGGTGGTGCCGGTGGTGTAGCAGAGCGCCGCAGCTTGGCGGTCGTCGTCGATGACCGGCCAGCGGTAGTCGGCCGACTGGGTCTCAAGCAGCTGCTCGTAGTCGAGGGCCTTGTCACCCAACGCCGACTTGTCGCCCTCGCCGACGACGATCCAGTGCTCCACGGTGGGTAACTGCTCTACGACGTCGGCCACCAGGGCGATCAGCGAGGCGTCGATGATGACCACGCGGTCCTCGGCGTGGTTGACGATGTAGATCAGCTGCTCGGTGAACAGCCGAAGGTTGAGCGTATGCAGGACGGCGCCCATGCACGGGACAGCCAGGTAGGCCTCCATGTGCTCGTGGTGGTTCCACATCAGCGTGGCGACCCGGTCGCCCGGCTCGATCCCTAGGGAGCCAAGCGCGGCGGCGAGCTTGAGGGCGCGGTCACCGACCTCGCGGTAGCTGAGGCGATCGACCTCGCCCTCGGCAGTGCGAAGCGATACCACCTCGCCCGAGACGCCGTGCATGCCATGGAGGCGCCTGAAGGCGTGCTGGAGATCCAGCGGCGCGTCGTGCTGCATCAAGCCGTGTGGCAGCGACCGGGACCCGGCGTCCAGGGCCATCAGGCCACCGCCTCGGAGCCGGCCGCGGCTACTTGGAGGCCCGCGTCCTGGCGGATGAGGTCAGCGGCCTTCTCGGCGATCATGATCACCGGGGCGTTCGTGTTGCCACGCACGATCGACGGCATCACCGAAGCGTCGACGACGCGCAGTCCCGCCACACCGAGAACTCGCAACCGCGCGTCGACGACCTTCCCGATGGCTGCCGTGCAGGACGGGTGGTAGATCGTCTGCGTGTTCTGCTCGATGAAGGCCATCAGCTCCTCGTCAGAGCAGTCGGGCACCGGCGCGCGGAACTCGCCGGTTATCAGCCCCGCCAGCGCCTCCTGCTGGCGGATCTCAAGCGCCACGCGCGCCCCTGCGAGGATCGTCGCCCGGTCCTCCTCGGAGGTCAGGTAGTTGTGCTGGATGCGCGGCTTGACGTACGGCGACGGCGTCCGCAACGCCACGCTGCCGCGCGACGTCGGCTTGACCACCCCCGGCCCGAAGGCGACGCCGTGCTCGACTGCGGCGCCCAGGCCCTCCTGCCAGAACAGCACCGGCGCGCAGTGAAACTGGCAGTCCGGTGCTTCCAGGCCGGCACGGGTGCGGATGAACCCGCCCCCCTCAGCGATGTTGGAGGACAGCGGCCCGCGGCCCTCCGTCTGCAGCAGCTCGACGTTCTCCGGCGTCAAGGCGTTCATCAGCGACTCGTAGTCGGCCGACCAGTTCATCAAGGTCATGCAGTGGTCCTGCAGGTTCTCGCCGACAGGCAGGTCCTGGCGGAGCTCGATGGCAAACAGCCGCAGTTGCTCAGCCGGCCCAACCCCGGACAGCATCAGCAGCTGCGGGGACTGGTAGGCGCCCGCGGCCAGGATCACCTCGCGGTACGCCTGGGCCTCCTCCACGGTCCCGGCGCGGTCGATCTGAACGCCGCGTGCGCGGTCGCCGTCGAAGAGGATCTGCAGCGCGAGGGCGTCGGTGATGACCGTGAGATTCTCGCGTTCCATGACCGGGTGCAGGTAGCGCACGCTCGTCGACGCGCGCATGCCCTTGTCCTGCGTGGTCTGGAAGCGGCCAAAGCCCTCTTGGCGGGCCCCGTTGAAATCCGAGTTCCTCTCGTGGCCGGCCTGGGCAGCGGCCTCGATGAACGCGTCGATCACCGGGTTCATCGAGCGGGACTCCTTGACCGGCAACGGGCCGCCGGCCCCGTGGAACAGGTCCTCGCCGCGCTCGTTGTCCTCGGCCTTCTTGAAGTAGGGCAGGACCTCGTCGTAGCTCCATCCCTCCGCGCCGCCGGCAGCCCACTCGTCGTAGTCGGCCCGGTTGCCGCGGATGTAGACCATGGCGTTCATCGACGAGCAGCCGCCGAGCATCTTGGCCCGCGGCAGGTAGGAACGGCGGCCGCCCAGTCCCGGCTCGGGCTCGGACGAGAAGTCCCAGTCGCGGCGGCCCTTGAACAAGTCGCCGAAGGCGGCGGGGACGTGAATCTCCTCGTCGGTGTCCGCGCCGCCGGCCTCCAGCAGCGCCACCGTCACCGACGGGTCCTCGCTCAAGCGGTTAGCCAGCACGCAGCCGGCCGAGCCGGCACCCACGATCACGTAGTCGTACACAGAAAGCAGCTCCTGGAAGGGCGAATGGATGAGGGGCAAGCCCGGCCACACCGGGCCGCGCAGTGGACGTTGCGCCGAGAGAACCCGGCGCCGGTGTCACGTTGCCGCCGAGGGCGACGCGGCCAGACGGGCAAGCGCTCAGGCATGAGGCGTCAAGCGGACCGGCAGGGTGGTCAGCTGGTTGACGAAGATCGCGGTCGCATAGCGCGGCGTGCCGGCGGGCTCCATGTGGGGGAAGCGCTTGAGCGTCTCCTCGAGGAGGACCTTGAGCTCAAGGCGAGCCAGGGCGGTGCCCAGGCAGAAATGCCGGCCGCCGGCGCCGAAGGCCTGGTGCTCGGGGTTGCGCTCGACGTCGAAGCGGTAAGGGTCCTCGTAGACCTTTTCGTCATAGCCCGTGGCCGGGTACCACATCATCACCTTGTCGCCCTTCTTGATCGGGCACCCGCCGAGCTCGGTGTCCTCGGTGGCGGTGCGACGGAAGTGCGCAAACGCGGGGAACATCCGCAGGCACTCTTCGACCGCACTGGGGATCAGCTCCGGATCGTCGACGAGCTTCTGGCGCTCGCCGGGGTTCTCCATCAGCGCCTTCATCCCCGAGCAGAACGTGGCCTTGGTCGAGTCGTTGCCGGCGGTGACCAGCAGGATGAAGCCCATCACGATCTCCCAGTCCGACAGCTTGTCGCCGTCGACGTCGGCGTGGACGAGGATGCTCATGAGGTCCTCGGTGGGCTCCTCGCGGCGGGCATCGATGAGCTTCTGGCAGTTCTGAACGATCATCGGGATCACGGTCTCGATGACGTCCTGAGGACCCTCGGGGTTCATCTCGGCATCGTCGCCGCCGACCAGCCGGTTCATCAGGCGCGCCCACATCGCGTCGTCGGCCGGGTCGATGCCCATAAAGGAGCCGATGACCCGCGAAACCACAGGCTGGGCAAGGTCGACAACCAGATCGCAGGTCTCTCGGCCCTCCAGCCTGTCCAGCTGCGTGATGGTGATGTCACGTATGGCCTGCTCATGCTCGGCGATCCGCTTGGGCGTGAAGCCGCGCTGGAACAGCGTCTTCAACCGCCCGTGCTTGGGCGGGTCCATCCCGATGAACATTCCGTTCTGGACCTCGAGCTGCACCCAGGGCATCCCCACCATGCCACCGAGCTCAGAGGAGTACAGCTGCCAGTTGCGGCTGACCTCGTGCACGAACTCCTGGTTGGTGACCGACCAGAACCCGGGCTCCCCAGGGAAGCTCGTCATGCCCTCCGACCAATGTACCGGGCACTGGCCGCGGAGCTGCTTGAACAACTCGTGCGGCGCTCCTTCTCGCCAGTGCTCGGGATCGGCGACGCGAACGCTGGACAGATCCTCCTTGGCGACGCTCATGCGGCCAGTCCTCTCAATGGTAGGGATGGACGACAACCTCAGCCCCGGATACTGTCACATAGCCTTACAGGTTGTCAACCTCATCTGTCAAGCTTGCGTCGTGCACTAGTGTCAATTGGCATGTCGTCCGTTCTGTCGCGCCGCTCGAACCAGCCTGAGGAGCAGCGGGGCCGCACCCGTCGCGCGATCCTCGACGCCACCGGCCGCCTGCTCGCCGACGACAGGGCCTTCGCCGAGCTGTCGGTCGGCGAGATCTCCGTCCAGGCCGGCGTGTCGCGGCCGACCTTTTATGCGTACTTCGCCGACAAGCGCGCGCTCATCCTTAGCCTGGCCGCCGAGTTCGAGCAGGACGCACGCGCCGCCGCCAAGCCCTGGCTGGCCGACGAGAGCGACGACCTGCGGGGCACCCTGGAAGCGGTGCTGGCGGCCTTCACCGCGCACAGCAGCACCGTCGGCGCCGTCGTGGAGGCCGCGACCTACGACGACGCGGTCGCTGAGTTCTGGCGCGGCTTTCACGAGTGGTTCGTCCTGAACGCCGCGCGCCGCGCGATGGCCGCAGACGCCACCCTGAGCGCGCAGGCCGCCGAGGCCCTGGCGTACAGCCTGGTCTGGATGACCGAACGTTGCTTCACCGAGCACCTCAGCGCCCCGCGCTTGGACACCACCACGCTGCTGGGCGCTTTGGAGCGTCTGTGGCACACCGTCGTTCCCGTGCCCCGCACGACGGCATGACCCTGCCAAAGCGCCTCGTCGCGACTCATTCCCGGCAACCTCGCGTGACCGTTCGGCTCGAGGGCGAACGCGTCCACGGCGAAGTCCGCCGAGGGTGCCTGGAGCCGATCGGGGCCTTGACCCGTCTCGAGCGGGAGGGGGCGCTGGCGATGGAGGTCTGGCTCGATCGGTCCAGCACGGCGGCTGCCGTCAGAAGAAGTAGCGGCTTCAGCGCCCTGGCCGAGGTTTCACGACCCGGCGCCGAGATCGTCGCCGAGCTCTGATCAGACGTTGAGGCGAACGGGGAGCGTCTTCAGCTGGCTCGCGAACTGCGAGTTCACCCAGGCCGGCTCCCCGTCGATCTCCATGGTCGGGAAACGGCTGACGGTCTCACCGACGAGGATCTTCAGCTCGAGGCGTGCGAGCGCCGTCCCGAGACAGAAATGCCGACCGCCCGCGCCGAAAGCCTGATGCTCAGGGTTTCGCGTCACGTCGAAGCGATTAGGATCCTCGTAGACGTCCTCGTCTCGATTCGACGAGGGATACCAGAGCACGACCTTGTCACCCTTCTTGATCGGGCAGCCAGCGAGCTCGGTGTCCTCAGACGCAGTGCGCCGGAAGTGGGCGAAGGCGGGGAACATCCGCAGCGCCTCCTCGACCGCGCTGGGCACGAGCGACGGATCGTCTATCAGCTTCTGCCGCTGCTCCGGAAAGTCCATCAGGGCGCGCATCGCGCTCGCGTAGGTCGCCTTCGTGGAGTCGTTCCCGGCCGCCATCAAGAGCACGAACCCTGCGAAGATTTCCTCGTCGGTCAGGGAGTCGCCGTCGATCTCGGCGAAGATCAGGGTACTGAGCATGTCGTCGGTTGGCTCCCGGCGCCGAGCGGCCACGAGCTCCATGCAGGTCTCGAACATCGCCGGGACATCCTCGGCCACCAGCTGCTCGAGGCCCTTGGGGTTGAGGTCAGGGTCACCGAAGCCGAGCAGCGCGTTGATGGCGGTCGCCCACGGCATGTCATCGGCCGGCTCGAGGCCCATGAAGCTGCCGATCACGCGAGAAACCACGGGCTGTGCCACGTCGCTGACGAGATCGCAGTTCTTGCGCCCGTCGAGGCCGTCGAGCACGCCGGTCGCGATCGCGCGAATCGGTTCCTCGTGCCGGGCGATCGCCTTCGGCGTGAACGCGCGTTGGAACAGGGTCTTGATCCGGTCGTGCTTGGGAGGGTCCATCCCGATGAACATCCCTTGAACGAGGTTGATCGGCACGGAGTGGTCGGTGAGGATGATGTTGTTGGCCGACGAGTACGTCTGCCAGTCGCGACTGACCGTGTGGACATCATCGGCCTTCGTCACCGACCAGAATCCTGCGTCCTTCGGAGACTGGGCGATGCCCGCGCTCCAGTGGACCGGACACTCGCGGCGAAGCCGCTCGAACGTCTCGTGGGGCGGGCCGTCTACCCAGAACTCTTCGTCGGCTACCGCGAGGTCCTCGAGCTTGGTCTCTGTTCGTGGTGGCATCATGGCATGTTGTATAGCACAAAAGGGACCAGCTGGTGCATTTTTGGTGGGACTCCGGGGCCGGAATGCACCACCTGGTACCTTCAGGCGCGTGATGACCCTGCGAAACGAAGGAATCCACGGTGCGCCCGGCTCCTGACGGCAGCCTTCCCGCCCATCAGGCGCACTGCCTCGGCTGCGGTCCCGATAACCCGGCTTCGATGGGTCTGCGCCTCCGGGTGGACGGCGAGCGGGTGGTCGGACGCGTCACCTTCGACCGACGGCAGGAGGGCGCCCCTGGATACGCGCACGGCGGAGCGATCGCCACGGTGCTCGACGACGCCCTCGGCAGCGTTCTGATGGTGCTTGGCCGGGCGGCCGTCACGGCCAAGCTCGAGGTCGACTTTCGCGCGCCCGCGCTGATCGGTCAGGAGTTCGAGCTGGAGGCGTGGTGCGAGCGCGAGGAGGTGCGGAAGCTCTACCTGAAAGGCCTGCTCCAGGCTGAGGGAGTTCTCGTCGCCGAGGCAACCGCGCTGTTCGTCGCCGTCGGGCTGGAGCATTTCCGCCGCAGTGGTTCCCCGCTTCCGTCCTCGTGGGCGGAGTGGGCGGACCCGGAAGACGCGGCCGTCCCCGAGGCATAGGGGAACGGTCCCCGGATCCGGAGATACTCTGGCACCGTGAGGGCCGAGCAGCAGCTGACACCGAAGGGTGAGCGTCACGCGCAGCGAATCATCGACGCGGCTCTCGGCTGCCTGGCGCGGGACGGCTACGCCGCAACCTCGCTACAGCGGGTCGCAGACGAGGCAGGCCTTGGCAAGCGGGCGGTGATCTACTACTTCGGGTCCCGCGAGGGTCTTTTCGATGCGGTTGTTCGTCAACTCGGCGATCAACTGCTCGAGCAGCTCGAGCAGGCCATAGCGGGAGCGGAGGAGCCGGCGGACATCGCCTCCCGGGGGTTTGAGCAGTTGTGGGCCGCTGTGACGACCGACCGCGCCTTGCTCGTCGCATGGTTCGGGCTCACCGCCGAATCGATCACCAACCCCGCGCTGGAGCGCACAGCCACCTACATCACCGACCGCTTCAGAGCGCTGCTGAGCTCGCTGATCGACGACCTGCTCGCCAGCGGCCGGGAGCTCCGGCTTCGCCGTGACTCGCTCGAGGTGCTGATCCTGACCGGGATCCGGGGACTGATCCTCGAGTACCTCGAGCGCGGCGAGACGCCGCAGCTGATGGCGGCGATCTCCGACTTTCAGGGTTGGCTCGTCGCCGTCGTGGGGCCTCAGAAGGGGTAGGCAGCCGAGACGGGCCGGAGGCGCCGGGCCGCTACGGGTCGGGGGGCGCTCAAATCGAAGTGCACCATCTGGTACCTTTTCTCCTGCGTGAGCGGCGAGGCACCCTCCCTTGTGGTCAGCGGCGGCAGCGGCATGGCGGATGTCGCCGAGTCGGCGCGCCTCGCCGAGCAGGCGGGTTTCGAATCGGCTTGGGCGACCGAGTTCTACGACAGGTCGGCGACGATCTCGATCGCGGCAATGGCGGCGGCTACGAGCACCATCACTCTCGGCAGTGCGATCGCTTACGCATTCGGACGCACGCCGCTCGTGTGGGCAGCCGAGGCCCGTGACCTGGACGAACTGACTGGCCAGCGACTGATTATCGGGCTGGGTACGGGCACGCGGCGAATGCAGCGTGACTGGCATGGACTCGACGGTGAGCATCCTGCCAGCAGGATGGAGGAGTTGGTGCCGCTGATCCGGCGTTTGCTGCGACTACACGAAGGGCCGGTAAAGCACGCTGGTCGCTTTTACCGGGTCGAGGTGCAGCCGACGGTACCGGTGGCGCCGCCCCCGCGATCCGATCTCCCTATCTACCTCGCGGGCGTCAACCCGCGCATGATCCAAGCGGCGGGAACCGTCGGCGACGGACTGATCGGGCATCCCCTGTTCACTCCGGAGTACGTGAACGAGGTCGTCCGGCCCGCTTTGGCGCGGGGCGCTGAGATCCGCGGGAGCGACACTTCCGTTCCGATCGCCGGCTACATCACTTGCAGTGTCGGTGAGGACCGCGACGCAGCGCGTCAGGCCGCCCGAGCCGTGGTCGCCTTCAACAGCACCGTCAAGACATACCGGATCGTCCACCGGCACCACGGTTTCGAGACACAGGCGGAGCGCATCAGGGAGCAGTGGCAATCGGGCGACTTCGGCGCGGCAGTCGAAGAGGTCAGCGACGAGATGCTCGACACGATCGCGCTCGCCGGGACCGCGGAGGAGGTCAGCAAGCGGTACGCCGAACGGTGGGCGGGCATCTACGAGCGCCCACTGCTCTGGCCCCCCGCCTTCATGGGCCTCGACGGCGTCCGCGCCGTTATCGATGCATTCCAGCTGTCGCAGCGCTCGTGAGATTTCCGTCGAGGAGTTCCTGCGGTCTGCTGAGGTCGATGTGAAGAGCGAGCTAAGAGACCGATGAGCGGCGACTTCGCCGACCGGTTCGACCCGATCATCGCCGCGGCGATGATCGAGCTTGGCAGTCAGATCGAGGGGCTCCCTGCATACCTCGGGATCGAGCTTACGCGGGCCGCCCCGGGAAAGCTCTGGGCGCGCGCCGACCTCGGGGCCGAGATACTCACGCCTTCCGGAAACGTTCACGGGGGGGCGTTGGCGGCGATCCTCGACCACGTGACCGGCGCAGTCATATACCCGCTGATGCCTGCCGGCTCGTGGGGAGCAACGACCGAGCTGAAGCTCAACTACATCGCCCCGGTGCAGGCAGGCGAGGTCAAGGCGGAGGCCACGGTGCTCGCGATGACGAAGCGCAGCGCGGTCGTTCGAGGCGAGCTGCACTACGGCGGGCGACTCTGCGCTGCGGCCCAGGGAACGATCACGGTTGTCGGTCCGCGAGGCGAGAGCCGCGCATGACCCTGACAAGCTTGCCGGCGGTCGGAGGAGCGGGGCGAGCTATCGCGGCTGCTCGACGAGCGACCGCAGCCAGAGCTTGAAGCCCTCGGTGGCGTCGATCAGAGCCGTACTCTCGCCGCGCTCGAGGTACTGCAGCGCGAGGCCTTGGACGGACGCGATAGTCACAATCACAATCGTTTCCTCAGGCAGCTTGAGAGTCCAGCCCTGCGCCCGGACCTGAGCGATGAGGCGATGGATCAGCTCCCGGTAGCGATCGCCAACTGCGATGATCGCGGCGTGCAGCGACGGGTCGCTCGCGGACTCGGCGATCAGGCCGAGATAGACACCATGAAGCTCCGGCTCGGCGGCCAGCTCTCGCCACAGCCGGTCCAAACCGGCGTCGACGATCTCCGACGGCTCATCGAGCCCCTCGATCGCATCCTCGACC